>Ga0123357_10001506_pt1 | contig 24792 bp, 29 predicted proteins | sample TergutEmb28metaG_FD_89873 | JGI IMG/M metagenome (GOLD analysis project Ga0123357, IMG submission 89873) | Embiratermes neotenicus P4 segment gut microbial communities from Petit-Saut dam, French Guiana - Emb289 P4 | ecosystem: Host-associated > Arthropoda: Insects > Digestive system > Gut ...
CCTCCTTATCGATAAAGCCCTAGAGCTTGCGCAGCAGAAGAAGATAAGGCTGATGATCGTAGATTCCCTTACATCTCACTTCAGGGCGGAGTACCTCGGAAGAGGAGCTCTCGCAGAGAGACAGCAGATACTCAATCGCCACATGCACGATCTGCTGAACTTCGCTACCCTTAATAATGCCGTTATTGCTGTAACGAACCAAGTGGCCGCCAAACCGGATGCGTTCTTCGGCGATCCCACAAGACCAATCGGCGGGCACATCGTTGGGCACACCGCTACATTCCGTCTCTACCTCAGAAAGGGCAAGGCCGGAAAGAGGATCGCCAGACTGATCGACTCGCCGAACCTGCCGGAAGGAGAGGCCGTGTTCACCGTCACCGAAGATGGTATTAAGGACTGAAACCTAAAGGGGTCCGTGGACCCCATTTTCTTTTTTGAACTGTCCGGCGAATCTAAAGATATGCCTAAAGCGGAAGCGGAAGGATGTATCAGGGCAGAATGCTCCAGACATAACATCATCGGGTCCGGACCGGGCTATCTGATATCTTCATTCCCAAGAGAATGCTTGGACAATATTGCGGACAGAATAGCCCTCACCCATTCGATAGGCACGTACCTCGGAACGTATGATCCGGAAACCACCGATAAAATATCGGAGATACAGTTACCGGAGGGCACGTTCGCCATCAGAGCAAAAAGATTTGAGGGTATGATGAAAGATACGGACTCTCAGAAACTTGTAAGAGATATCGGCGGCGTCCTATCAAAAAATAATGATGTGGACCTCCGAGACCCAGATATCATCGTCAGAATGCAGATGTGCGACGGGATCCATCTTTTCATTGAAGAGAAAGCCATTGACAGGAACATTATGGAAAAAAGAAAGGTAGGCGAGCGCCCATTCTTCTCCCCCATCTCTCTTCATCCCAAATATGCCAGAGCGTTGATCAATCTGACCGGCGCAAAACGAGGCGATACGGTTCTTGACCCCTTCTGCGGGACCGGCGGGATCGTGATCGAAGCCGCCGAGATGGGAATGAAAGCAGTAGCATCAGACTTCGATGAAGAGATGGTGGTGGGCTGCAGAGAGAACATGGACTTCTATGGTCTTGATCTATACGACCATGAGGTCATCGATATCAGGGACATTCCCAACAGATTTTCCGAGATAGACGTTGTTGTCACGGATCCCCCCTACGGAAGGTCCACGAAAACGGGAGGAGAAGATGCACTCGATATCCACAAGCTTGCGATTTCGACGATCCCGAAGGTCCTGACCCCAAACGGCAGGGCGGGGATCATACTGCCCTATGAGGCCGGAACGTCTGCCATGGAGTTAGATGCCGTATTCAAACAACATGTTCACGGTTCGCTTTCCCGATACTATCATGTGTTCAATAATTCAAACTGCTCAGACGCACGGTTCCGCAGATGATGTCGGAAACTACCTTCGAACGTGACGAACTTAGAGACGGGACCATATCGTCTCACAGACTTGCCTCTGTCCGCGGCATTCAGAAATCCATCTTCAGAAATTCCTTCACGTGGAGGAATTTTATGCCGTCAACATCTCCAGATGCCCAGTCCGGGTCCATAGTGACCACATACTTGGGATACCCATCCTGTATCATCTTCAGATTACCGAACTCACGCTCTATCGTTCTATCAGAGGATAGCCTGTATGCAACCTGTATGTATACTCTCGAATTGTCCCTCTTGCAGACGAAATCTATCTCATTGCCGTTGACGTTACCTATTGTAATATCGTAACCTCTGCTTTTCATTTCAAGAAACACTATGTTTTCAAGGTGCTTTGATACATCATCGCTGCGGTATCCCAAGAGGGCATTCTTTATGCCTATGTCTGATATGTAGAACTTATATTTCGGCGAGAGGAGCGCTTTGCCTTTCAACCCCTCTTCTTCCACTCTGTAAAAAATAAAAGCTTCTTCCAAGTATTCACAGAATTTGTACACTGTCTCTTTGCGTATGCGCCCATATTCTTTGGACAGGCCTTCATAAATATTGTTCAGAGAAGTGGGATTCGCGATGTTGTCGCATAGAAATGCCATCATGCGTTTGAGTGCGATGTCGTTTCTCAGACGATGCTTTTGCACAATGTCCTTGAGAACTATGCTTCCGTATATGTCACGTATCACAGAATAAGCATCGTTGTCTGAATGGCCTGATATCCATATGATTGGAAAACCACCTTGGCGCTGCATCATTTCAAAGACATTTTCATCGGATGCATCTTTCTCGATCGCCTTTCTGAAGTCCAGACATTCTGAAAAAGAAAGCGTCTGAATATTGAAAGAAACATATCTTCCGCTAATGTGTGTTGAATACTCGGAAGACAGAAGATGCGAGTTCGACCCAGTGATGTATATGTCAAACACGCCCTCGTTGTTGAAAGAAGATATTACTTTTTCCCAGCCGTCAACTTCCTGCACCTCATCGATCATGAGGACATTCATAACGTCCTCCCTGACCGAGCCTGAGACGTAGCGATACAGCTTATCGGCATTCGCTATTTCGGCATTTGAATATAACTCAAAATCAATGAAAACAATATTGGCATCCGGATGTTCGGACAATATGTCCGCAGCAATCATCTTCAGAATGGTGGATTTCCCTCCCCTCCTCACGCCGGTCAATATCTTAATGTATGGCTTACCTATGTGCGGTCTTATCTTGCCGATATACTTTTCGCGATAGATTGCCTTTATTTTTTGATTGTCCACGGAACTCTATTTCTTTCTGCGGATATAAAACTACCGTTTTTGGTACGCTATAGCGGTACACTTTTTCAAAAAACATTGTTTTTGTCCGCTATAGCGGTACATATTTTATTACATGGAAATATCCAACGAAGAAATAACGAAGGCCTCCGGACTGCAGTGTTCAACACTCCTTCTTTATCATTAACTATTTTAACACTTATCATATCCCAGCAGTGTGAACAGATTCCTCCGCCTATTCAGGTTCGGAAACGGCATCATGGGAATTCTCGGCGTGGTCATCGGCGCCTTCATCGCGGTCGGATTTGATCTCGGAGACCATGTTCAGAATTTGATAATCTCCTGTGGTGTGATCCTTGCATTCATGGCAGGCGGCAATTCCCTTAATGATTACATTGACGTGGAGATAGACAGGACCGCCCACCCGGAGAGGCCTCTCCCAAAGGGCGAGATCACCCCGAATACAGCTCGGACCATAGGGATATCTGGGATAATCATCGCATGTGCGTTGTCGGTCGCGATGATGTCCGTGACCGTAACAGCGGTAGTCATCATCGCTGCGGTGCTTATGGTATCCTATGAACTATTCCTTAAGCAAAGAGGGTTCATCGGTAATATCACGATCGCTGTTCTCACTGGAATGATATTCCTGTTCGGAAGCGCTGTCGTCGGCAAGATCGAATGGAATATCATCATCGCGGCAATGGCAGCATTGGTAAGCGTAGGAAGGGAGATCGCAAAGGACATACAGGACATGGATTCGGACGAAGGCCGTAAGACCCTGCCGATGATGATCGGTGTGAAAAAAGCATCGATCGTCGCAGCAGTGTTCTTCATTTTGGGTCCGACCCTGAGCATCTGGCCACTTGTCGATCATATGTTCGGATGGCTATATTGTATCGTATTCGTAGCTGACGCACTCTTTATTTATAGTGCATTCATTATCTTCCGCAAGGCAGACGTTTCGCAGAAAACAGCGAAATACGCAATGCTCATCGCGCTGATCGCGTTCGTGTTGGGTGTTATATGATGAATGTGAAAGAGTATCTTGTCAATAAGATGAGGGAGGGCACCATTCACTTGGCTCTTCTGGACCCTGACAAACAGGGTCATGGGGAAGCGGGCGCCATCGCAAAGAAGATGAAGGATGCCGGTACGGACGCTGTTATGATCGGCGGCTCCACAGGAGTTACATCAGAGAACTTGAGCGAGACCGCAAAGTCGATCAAAGAGACCTCGGGACTCCCTACTATACACTTCCCCGGGGGCCCCGCCGCCCTTTCAAAGGATGTCGATGCTATCTTCTTTATGAGCATGGTGAACAGCACAGATCCATTCTGGATCATGAATGCTCAGGCTGGGGCATCCATTTACATCAAAAAACTCGGGATCGAGTCCATATCTCTGGGATATATCATCGTTGAGCCAGGCATGAAGGTCGGAGAGGTCGGCAAGGCTGCCGCCATCAGGCACAACGACATCGGCCGTGCCGTTGGATATGCGCTGGCATGCGAGATGTTCGGCATGGACCTTGTCTATCTTGAGGCAGGGAGCGGCGCGGACAGACCCGTGCCGCCTGCAATGATATCTGCAGTAAAAAAAGAGCTGTCGATCCCGCTTATCGTGGGCGGAGGCATAAGGACTCCTGAAGCGGCAGAAGCTGCGAGGCTTGCGGGAGCGGATGCGATCGTCACCGGTACGTTCGTTGAAAGATGCTCGGATGACAGCATGCTGAGAGCGGTCGTAAACGCATCGAAGGGTAAGTGATAACATGTCGGAGCCTCCCGCATATCGTGTTCCGGTGTCGCCGAAGGCCCCGATGTGGCTTACGCCGGAGGAGAGGTCCGCTAACATCACCAAGGAACTGAAGATAGCGGCCCGAAGATTCCTTTGTCCCAACTGCGGCAGCGAATTCAGCCTTTTCCAGTCGAGAGCGATCGCATGCAAATACTGCTCTAAAGCAAATCAGAACTGCCCTAATGTCCGCTGCCCTCACTGCGACTCGGAGTTCCCTATAAAAGGATTCATCGTTCCGGACAAGGAAGATCAGGTCCGCATGAACAAATATACGGATACGGTCTTCAATAATTTTGATGATACATTCAACAGAAGATGATTCATAGTTCCAGGATCTTCATTCCTGTCTTTTTGTCCCTCTTCCTTACGGCACCTTCTCCGACCAATTCGATCAGGACCACTTCCAAAACAAGCCATGCGGTAACGCCAGTTCTGAGACAGCCTGTTACCGCTCTGCCCTCTCTTCCCGCTGACCCGTGTATGTGTACCATCGGGTTCCCGTCCTCATCTCTGAAGATCGTACCTGATGCCGTAAGTTCGTGCGGAGCATCCAACGTTATGACTATAGGAACAATGCCTTTGTCATACGGCATCTCGGGACCGACCGTCATGCGTGAACCTTCGCCGATGCCGCCGACCACTGTCACCATCGCGTTCTTGATATCTTTTTCCCGTGAGAAGTTCTCCAAGACCTCATGAAGGACCTCGCCTGTCTCCAATCTGAGAATGAATGTCCTGCCCCTCTCCATCTCAAGGGATCTCATGCACGCTCACCGATATTTGCTGTATTTATCCATCAGCCTGCTGACCTTGTCGAACTCTTCTTTGGTTAGATCTCCAGACTCCAAAAATGTCTTGGCGTAGTCTCTTGCATCCTTTGTTGATACTCTTGACGCTTTCGCGATCACCGATGCGAGAAAAGCCGATGCCTTTGCCGGATCCATAGCAGACGCGGAAAGCACCTCGTTCATATCATACTTGAAAGGTGCAAGTTTCTGGGTATTCAGCATGGATTGTCTTTTGTTTACCACTTTTACTTTGGGCTTCGGTTTCTTGCTGGTGTTCTGCTTATCCGTTGCCGGCTTGTGCTGCGGTGTGGCTTTCTTTACCGTGCTGTCCTTTTTCTCTGCCAATGTGATTGCTCCTGCACTGCTACCTCTTTATGTTATTTAATAGTCACTGGTCAGTTTACACATTTTTGGAAGCAAAAGAAGAGGACTAATAATAAATATGGTCCTATATATTAGATAATGATGCCTGGGGAAGAAGGAACTTCGGCGGGTAAGATGGAAAGCTCGATCGGGAGATACATAGGCAGGCCTCTGTACGGGGCCTACGCGCTCATGCTGGTGATATCTGTTGCAATACTGGTGGCAGGCGCATACCTAGGGAAGCTTCCGGAGACATTCATAGCCGTTCCGGTGATCATCATACTGCTTGATGCGCTCCTTACCGACAGACACGTGGTGCACATTCCGCCATTTATGATCTTCTCCATGATGTTATTGATGGTAGTAGTGATGATCGGAAGGTTCTACGGTGATAATTATGCTGTAGTGGCCTTGGTGAACTTCCTTTTCGGGGTCGTGATGGGGCTGGGCGGACTTATCATAACCTATTCTTTCATGACGGCGGCGCCTGAGATCGACCAGAGGAGACCGCTAACGGTGATCTTCGTCTCCATATCTGTCGCGCTTTCGCTTTTCATCGTGCTTACGATCGTGCATTATTATCTGTGTTTGTTAATGAATTGGGACATCAATGAGTTCGACTCATTGTACGGCCCTCTCAGAACACTGACCTCCGGCCAGGACGACCCGCTGCAGCCGATCGGTGCGGTGATGAGTGAGCTCCTCTTTGTTATATTGGGGGCCTTTGTTGTTTCGGTCACATTCTATTTCAGCAGGAACTCCCCGCTGGTGAGGCACATAGTGAAGAAATACCTTGTGAACAGCAATGCCACACTGGACATTGATGAGTATGAGGAGATGGAGATCAGAAAAGCCATTGACAGCGGCGAGAATGAAATGGTGGAGTACAAATCTACCCTTAGGACCAACCTTGGCAACGGAGAGAAGGACGACAAGATCGAGAAGATGGTCCTCAAAACTATCGTGGCGTTTATGAACAGCGGGGGCGGGACCCTGCTGATCGGGGTCGCGGATGATGGCACCGTCATCGGGATAGACGAGTACAGCTTTGAGAACCGGGACAAACTGAACCTGCACCTTACTAACCTTATTGCAAGCAAGATCGGGAACGAATTCCTTCCATTCATCACCTTCCGGCTATCGGAGTATCAAGGCAAGGGTGTCATGAGGGTCGTTTGCAGGAAGAGCGACAGCCCCGTTTTCCTTTGGGACGGAAGAAAGGAGGCATTCTACGTAAGGTCGGGGCCATCAAGCGTGGAGCTCCAAGGGCCGGACACTCTGAAGTATGTGGACAACCGTTTCAAGAAAAGAAAGAAAAGAAAAGTTGTTTGAGAAGTGATCGCTCACTTCTTGTTTTCCGCTTTTATCTGATCGCTCAGCTTTTTGGAGTTTCTGGCGATGAGTACCACCATTATCACTGCCAATATCGTGACAATTATCGCATAGATCAGTTTGCCCCATACCTCACTGTCTGTCTTGAAGAACAATCCCACAGCAGTCTGTATCGCATCGTTCCAAGCCAGTGCAGCAACAAGGCCGAATGCGGCCGTGATGAGAGCAGAGAATGTTGTAACGAATTGAAGTTTCGTCTCTGTATCCATATTTACACCTCTTTGTAAATTAGAGTTTACACTGTAATCGTGTCCAGATACTTAATTTGTGACTTCGAATATGCCTAATTACACCTTTCATTGGGCATAACTGTCAAACACAAGGTAAACAGAGGAGTACTGGTCAGAAAACGTACCCGTATGAAGTATATAAAGAAATAATCGAAAAGTCAGTGGTCATCAATCGGCCGTTATCCGACCATAAAAAACGCCATCGCCTAATCAGGAGTGATGGCTTGAATGTTGAAAAGTTATACTTCTGCCTAAAAGCCGACATGTACGAACCATCCGAATGTCCAAACTCTAAAAAGGTGATGCCATGATGCCTGAAGGTTGCATAAAGGACGTTCACACCGCGATAAAAGCGAACTGCGCCACTGGCGATCTAATTCAATACATGGCAGTCCGGAAATGGACTAATTACAAGTATACTGCGGCGCAGACTTCCGCGGCAATATCTATGTTTGCCGACAATATAGGTAAGGACAAGAAATCTCACATCGCAATCTTCAGGGTGAGAATATGAAATGTAGAAAACCTGATCTTCGCATCGGTGCAACAGATCGTGTCTGCTTCTACTTCCAATGTGACTTAGAGCATTGTGCTTTCTTTGACTGTGCCGGAACCCTTGACGATGATGAATGTGACGGATGCGCACGTTGCACGATCTGCCAACATTACAGGAAGAGGAACAAACAAAAGGTCTGTGTCAAAGTGATCACTGAAGAAGATTTCCTGAAGGGGGATGATTTTCTTGTCATTGTCTGAAGGTATGTTCTGTTCTCGTTCCGATGAATGGGAGACACCACAGAATCTTTTTGACATCCTAAATGAAGAGTTCAACTTTGATCTCGATGTCTGCGCTACATCCTTTAACACTAAATGTGAACATTACTTCACAAAGGAAGAGAACGGACTTCTACAGTCCTGGTCTGGTAAATGCTGGATGAATCCACCCTATGGTCGCGCCATAGGATTATGGATGAAAAAGGCATACGAATACGCCATTGGGGGGGGGGGAATTGTTGTATGTCTGGTTCCGGCAAGGACAGACACAAAATGGTGGCAGGACTACGCAATGCAAGCTTCAGAGATTCGCTTCATTGCTGGAAGGGTCCGATTCGGAGATTCGCAGAACTCTGCGCCGTTCCCTTCTGCAATTATCATTTTCGGAACACCACATGTTCCGACAATCTCACGGATGGTGATTTCTGATACCCATTAGATTTCATCGTATGTTCTATGTTATGTGTGATTGTTGCGGCCAATCCCTTAATGGATATTGTTATTCTGAATCATCAGCCAAAGAGAATCTGCGTGAAAAGGAGTGGTCAATAGGAAGAGAAAAAACATACTGTCCGAAATGCAGACCACGCGCAAAGCCTTGTGATTATACACGTCATAATAGGAGGCATTGAACTTGGTAAATCCGAATTTACCGCCAGTCGTATCTCATGACGAACGAAGAGTAAAGGGGGCCACATTATGAACGTCCTGTTTTCCGTCCATCCCAAATTTGCAACGGCGATCCAGGAAGAAAGAAAGGACATAGAACTCCGGAAGACCAACATAAAAGGCTGGAATCCTGGCGATATTGCTTTCTTTTACGCTACATCCCCCATCAAAAGAGTAGTCTGCGCCGCAACCCAGGGAGACCACTACACATCGCCTAGCTGGTGGCTAGTGACACTCCCTGAATATCTTAAGAGGATATGCGTTTCAGAGGAACAGGCAATTCATTATCTGCATAAGGTCTATGAAGCGCATCTCTACGAACTGAAAACTCCTGTTGGTTTCTGTGAACCTGTTAAGATAGAGAATCCCCCTCAATCCTTCAGGTATCTCACTAAAGATGAATCCGTACTGCTGATCTATAAGCTATATGGAGTTCCCCATGAGTGAAGACCGTTCAAGAAAGGCATACTATCTCGATGATGATGCTTACAACATCCTCTGGAAAATGTCTAAACGCACCGGAAAGGACATGTCGGTTCTGGTCAATGATGCGATCATTCTTACCTACTCCAAAGTAAGCCAACTTTCAGAGGAAGAAGCAAAGGAACTTGAACGTCTGGCAATGTCAATTTGCTCTATTTTGCCGTTAAACCTTCTATAAATAACTTCACAAATGTAACATGCGTGTAACATTTGTGATTCATTATAATCATCAATGAAGATTATCGTACACCAAACCTCTGAACAAAGATTCGGCGGTTGGACGTACTCACATGAATAATCTTGACGTTCTCTGGACTACTGATCCCGGGTGGGTTGCTTTAGGTATACTCATGGCCGCGGTCATATTCCTTATAGTTGCACACATGACGAAATATAACGTTGCGTTCGTTGTTCTGGACATAGTAGTCTGGATTGCGGCGATCCTCACAATAGGTGCGGTTCTGGGATTATGGGATCTGCCATCTGTCTTAGACTGGTTCAACATTCCGCCTAGCATCCCCGGTGACCTGACACCGCCGCCGACATAAGGCAGGCGATATAATGACCACTATAAACGACAGAAACAAGGCAATAGTGGCCGCATTCGCGGCCATCATTGCGTTCTCCGCGATCTTTGCTTTTGTCGCGGTGCATGACATAATTAACACTGATGCGGCGGCCACTGGCGATTATTCTGTTGACGGTGGCAATTTGGTAAACGCGCCTTTCACCGACCTCTCCGCCGCGGTCAGTGCCATAGAATCTGATTCAGCCGTGGGCGCGACATACACCATAACCGTACATGCTGATGATCCGACGGCTCCAGCCGTCACCATCAGCTCTGGAAAGCATGTAGTAATTAATTCCGCAGATCCAGACAACCCATGCACCATAACTATAGACACATCTCTTACATCAATGACAAGACAGATCAACGTCACAGGCAGTGGAACAACCCTAACGACCAATAACATCATTTTCGACGGGAACGGCACAGGCGGCGGGATCTTAGCAGATTCCGCGGCAACTTTGACAATAAACGATGGAACCAAGATTACTCACTGCCGGGGAGACAACGGCGGCGGCCTGCAGTTTAATTCCACTAACACTAAATTATACATGACGGGAGGGCAGATCATTAATAATATAGCAAAAAGTGGGGGAGGAATATATTCTCCAGCAGGTCCGATAATAACGATAACAGGTGGACTGATAGACGGAAATCAGTCCACGGGGGGAAATGGCGGTGGCATATACGCTATCGGAACAACGAATATATCAGACTGCACAATATCTAATAATACCTCTTCAGGTCATGGTGCAGGATTATGTCTAGGTGGAAATGCGAATCTTGTAGATGTGATAATTTGTGGAAATGCTACAGATATTGTTAATTCACATAATGGCGGCGGCATACAAATAATATCAGGCACTACGACATCCATCACCGACTGCAAAATAAAAGAAAACAAGGGTGCAAATGGCGGTGGAATCTATATTACTAGCTCAACAACATCATTGAAAATCGTAGGGTCGGCGATAGAAGACAACACATCAACATCGGCCGGCGGCGGAATTTATGTATCGTTAGCCTCAAGCACTATAATACAGGAATGCACGATAAAAAATAATAAATCGGGAGGGGTCGGCGGCGGGATCTGTTTATCATCGAATGTTAAGTTGTCTGACACACTAATATCAGGAAATCAGGCAACACGTGGAGGAGGTACGTACGGAAATGATGCCGTAGCTACAGAAACAGTAACAAATTGCACAATATCAAAAAATATCGCAACAGCAATTGACACCAACAAAGGCTCAGGCGGCGGAATATTCATCGGCAATTTCGCAAATTTAACGGTGTCTGATGGAACAATATTCTCTGAAAACATTGCTATTACACTCAGATACCAAGACATAACGAGTGTTGCAGACATCGATTCAAATGGAACCCCAGACCTAACAGACTATGAGAACCAAATTGGGGAAGTTGTCTTAACTTCCTTCTCCGACAAGGGCCAAAATGCGACCGCCTACAACAACTATGACATCAATTATCCGGGCGGATCCGCATTCTACACTGTTCTTTTTGACACGCTTGGAGGCTCTGAAGTTGTCTCTCAGTCCGTGCTCGCAGATGATAATTCAATTGCGATCTTGCCTGAAGAAGAGCCAATTCTGAGCGATCATGATTTTCTCGGATGGTTCGCCGATGACACTCTGACAACTGAGTTTGATTTTGGTTCTCCTATCACAAAGAACACAACGATCTACGCAGGATGGGAAGAGTCCGACAGCGGAGACGGTAACGGTGGCGGGGATGGCGGGAACGGTGGAGATGGAGGTAACGGCGGAGACGGAGGCGGTGACGGCAATGGTACATCTGAGAGCCACAACGCTACGCTATGGTGTATCATTGCGCTTTGCGTGATAGGAGCTATAGCCGGAATAGGTATTGCGGCCTTCTTCATCGTTCCGCTGGGCCTGATAATCTTTGTGATCTCGGCCACAGCAGCAGTAGTCTACTATTTGATAGGATGATAAAATGAAAATGAAAAACAAGAAAAATATCATGGCTTTGGCCGCTTTTATGGCGGTCTTTGCAATTGCCATTGTTGGAATATCTTTTCACTCCGAAAATTCGAGTGCAGATACAGAGTACACGTTTACAGTACAGTATGATGCTCAGGGAGGATCACCGACACCGCCGCCAACAATCATGAAAAGTACATCATATCCATCTATGGCTGTAGCTGTACCGCTTGACATTAGGCAGGGTGGTACAAATGCACCAACCAAATCGGGATATACATTCGCTGGCTGGGGTACAACCTCAACAGCAACTCCAGACCAATATGTGATCACAACAATGGTCTCTGTTAATTCCACTAAAACGCTCTATGCAATCTGGGCGGCATTCGGTCCACAAAACATACAGTTTAACGCTAATGGCGGTTCAGGAAATGTTGACAACCAGACAATAAACGCAGGAGTTTCATTCAATCTCCCATCTACAGGATTTACTAGATCAGGTTACTTTCAATCTGGATGGTCTACATCAGCCTCTGGTGGCACACAATACACAATGGGTCAGAGTTACAAAGTAACTGCACCCACTACATTCTATGCAATCTGGACATCACTTCCAAGTGCTTATTTCGACACAAACGCACCTTCTACAGCTATCGTTGGCCAGACTTGGTCATATACACCGTATATGAACTCTTCATCAACGCCTTACTACTTTTATAAGGAATTATACATAGCTAGTAGTGCAACTCTGCATATCACTAATCCACCTACAGGATTCAATTTTAACCTGAACTATAGCGGATTGGCGTTCTCCTGGACACCTAATAATCCTGGCGTATATCTGATAAATTTTAATTTGGATGGCCCCAATATAGAATCTTCACTGAAACAGATAACCGCTGTGTATTTCCTGGTGACGGTATATCCAACGACTACTACACCCACAACATACACAGTTTCATTCGATCCGAATGGTGCGCCTGGTTTCACAGTACAAAACAGCCCCGGAATTATGCCAAATAACGCATTCTTGCTATGGGGTAATGATACTTTCAGTAGGCCAGGGTACACAATGGTTGGATGGCAGACAACTGTTAACGGGGCACAAGCAGTTTTCCTTCTCGGGCAGTATTTCACAGTCACAGGAGACACAGCCTTCAAGGCCTATTGGATTGCTAATCCAAATATCGTTGTATTCAACGCTAATGGCGCAGATTCAGGGACAATCAGCCCATACATAGCATACACAGACGGTCAAATCACTTTGCCCACTTCCGGTCTTACTAAAGCTGGTTATACATTGGCCGGATGGTATTTACAAACTGACACTAGCGCGATCTATCCGCTTGGCTACATTTATACCATTGGTAACAACGTCACATTTTACGCTTATTGGATTTCCACCAGCGCAACAACAGTAAAACTGACGATTAATAGCAACGGCGGAACAGGCGATTATACTCAAACATTGGAATCTGGCAAAAAGGCAGTCTTACCCATAGCTGGTATCCAGAAATCGGGCGGTTTGCTGGCTGGATTCGACACAACGAATATCAACCCTTCGACACCTGCATATTTGCCTGGAAAAACAATAACAGTCAACTCTACAATGACACTCTATGCAAGCTGGCTTGACAATTCTACGCAAGCTTACTTCACAGTTTCATTCAATCTCGCAGGCGGTTCCGGTTCTATCACGCCACAGCATGTTCTCGCCGGTGGTAAAGTAACGAAGCCGACACCAAATCCAACTAAGGATGCCAGTATTTTCAATAGCTGGTATTCTGACAATACAAAGTGGGATTTTGCTACGATGACTGTCGCATCAGACATGACGTTATACGCTACTTATGATAGCCATTTCACACTAAGTCAGAATAACTTGACCGTTAAACTCACAATAAATAGCCTTTTTGCAGGGGCTACGACAATAGATTGGGGTGACGGTCACGCATCCACTGTAACAGGCAATGTTGCAAACTACACCTACAATTCACCAATGAGTGGGACGATTACTGTAACATCTACAACGTTCGATGGTACGGTATCATCTACATCACCCTTTGTCATCTCGGACGGTTCAGGCGGCGGGGATGGTGGCGGTGGCGGTACCGAAAATAATAACCACAATCTAAAGCTTGCTATCATGATTCTTGTCGTTTTCGTTCTCCTGGTGTTCATTTACTTTGGATATTTGGTCGGCGGTGGATTCTCCATTATCGTAACTGTTCCTCTAAGTATTCTCATTCTGGCAATTCTGTACTATTGGTGGTATCTATGAGGGGAGAAAACATACAAAAGGCCCTAAAGAAGAGAAGTCAGGTCAAAGCGGTTCTTGCAATAGCAATAATGCTGTCTGCTGGTGCTCTAATCGCAATTGAAATTGATGATAGAACTACAGATACATCAGATGCTGTTATGGGATGGGATGATATAGCAATTATTATCATTTTTACAATCCTGATAGCGGCAACTGCTTACGAAGCTGGACTACAAGCACAACATCCGGAATCAGGAATCGCACAAGCCGACAGACAGGGAGAAGCCAATCTAGTAGCCGCATCCATTGCACAGGGTATTGGTGATCAGACCAACTTCACAAGCAACATCAATACAATATTAAATCTCACAAGAGAACACTTTGTGAGATATGCAGAACTTGCCGCATCCTTCATCTGGGGACCGAATGCGACATACAGCGCCGATGATATCCTTTCGCAGTCGGGAGCATATCAGAACGCCGCTGTTGCGATTGCCAATTCCTCTGTTCAGGTTTCCGGATTACTGAACAAGGTAGGAGAAAGGCTGACCACCTGGAATACAACCACTACAACGAACATCTACAAAAACAACATGACGGTATCATGGCTGTATGGAAGCACAGCTTTTGGTAGCAATTCTGCTTTCAACGGATTCTTAACATCAACCACAATAGCATCAGCCGGACATGACACTGTATGGATTTCAGACGTCCAAAGCCTGTGGGTTTTTGGTGGGAATGCAACTATTAAGGGTTCTGACGGTCACGTGGTCACACTTTCGCAGGGAGAAAACGACATAACCAGCGGATTCACGCCTGGCCTGTACACATTACAGGATGGATTGACCTATGCCGGCCCTATGAATCATGTTATAGATTCAACGGCGGCAACGCTCGCTCCTGGAATAGTAATGACTGCGGGCGCACAAACCAAGCTGGCAACCTATGACCCAACCAACAAGGTTGTTAAGGTCGATGGCCAAAACTATTCTACCCTGAAAATAAGGGTTCAGCCATCGGACGGAACAGCGCAGGACACGGATGTCATGCCTATGCTTGCCAATCTGCTTAGCATTATGTCTACGATAAACAGCGTTCTTGTATACGCCAACAGCGCGGCAAGCGCAGTCTGGGATTTGTTTGATAGGATGGGCGCGGCATCCACATTCTTAACTACGCTCGTTGTTCCAGATAACTATAATAACATAGACATCAACCAGGGTCAAAAGGAACTTCTTACCGGAATTGCAATGTTGCAGTTCGGCCAGATGCTATCGAGTGATAAATCAACTATTCAGGCTACAGATTTCCAGCTTTCATCTGATTCTCTAACCCTGTTTTGTCGCGGTGACATCTACGACAACAACGGTGAATTGCTCTACAAAAATGTGATCTTCACGCCGTTGTTCTACAATCACGAAACCACGTTGACAACTGGGAATAATTCCATCGACCAGCCGGCAGTGATAGCGATCTGGGGAAGTGATCAACTATTGTCATCTTGGAATTTCACATCCAACACTACAAGCGCAGGTGCGCCGCCATTGACACAGGGAAGTTCAATTTACATCTATGAAATGAAACTTGGAAATAACTTTGTCAATTCGGCACCGTTGGAAGTGCGACACATTGATTTCATAAAGGCTTCAGATTGGGTTTGGCCAACACCCCCTGTTCCCCCCACCCCACCTGGCAACTCATACCTGATTCAGTATATTCTGATAATCTTAGGTTTGATCCTGGTGGTAGCTGGATTGATCGTCCGTCCTCTAAGGCCCATTATGTACATCGGATTCCTGCTGATAGGCGTTGGCGTAATCTGGGTGGTTACAGAGATGCTCATTGGTAGCTTCTCACTTAGTCACCTTTTCGGCTTGACGATGGGAGGAACGCATGAGCTACAGTGAGCGTATCCGCGATGCTCTGTGGATACGCATTAAGAGACGTTCGAATAAGTCTGGGGAGACTATAAGCCCCCACAAGAACACAAAAAATGACAAAAGCAACTGAAATACTCACAAAGAACAGGTTCACGGAAAAACCTGTGATGATGGCAATGCCGATAATGCTGTTGGTTTACGCTGTGATAGCGTTGGTAGCGGCCCTGGGATGGATATCCTTCCTCGGAAACGTTATGTTTGGTCTCGGATTCGCCGCCAATACTTTCTTCATGGTCAAATGGGCCCATAAGAAGTGGATGCCAGGAATCATCTGCACATTGATTGTTCTGGCAACTATCATAGTCCTCTACGCCGCATTCGTGGGAGCGATAGCAGCATGATGGTAAACATAGACCTTCCAACCGTGGGGTTAGTAGTAATCTTCTTCCTGGGCTTTGTTCTGCTCGGCGCGATTGCCGAGCGCAAAGCTCACTTTTATTGGCCTTTCGACTTCTACTCGGTAATGATCTACACGCTTGGCGTTGTTGTTATGGCCATAATGTTGTGGAAAGAGATCTCGATCCCCTGGGTGCTGATAGCGATCTCACTCATGGCCTATCTTGTCGGCTATGTTGCGTCATCAAGAAGAAAGCACGTCAACATATTCAAGCCGAACTTCCAGACAAGGAAGATAGAAGTTCCGTATGTTGTGCCTTACAGGAAAGGAAAACAATGGTTCCTTCAGAGACAATCGCTGAAGGAACACGCGAAAAAGGTTCTTTTCCACATAACAACGGAACTCTCAACGAATTGGGACTTAAACAGACAGTGGGCGATAGAGTTTGAAGATCCTTTGTTCCCGACCATCAACATGAGAATAATCATCGCGGAGATCTACAATCCTGATAAGTTCGAGTGGGTAAAAAAAGGTCCCTTAAAAATGAAAAGATACACTCCGGAGATCTACACATCGCCTGAAGGAATGGCCAATGCTCTAGAGTTGATCATGATAGCTGATGCACATGAAAAGGACGTTCGCACCGTCATTAAGCTCACAACGGAATTCATGTCAGAGAAGCATGAGAATGAAACGAAGAACAATGAGAGGATAACCAACCTTCTGATTAGACTATTCGGTTCCAGGCCTTACGACCAGATAGACAGAGCAATCAAAGAGAATGAAGCGGAAGCCCAAAAGGCCGCCGAACAAAAACAAATACCGGAACAACTCAAAAATGTATGGTTCCACAGGAGGCGTGCCGATGTCAGATGATTCTTCTGATTCAAAAAAGGGATACAACTATCCCAAAGAGATTAGAGATGCGATGATCGCACGCAAGTACGCGGAGACATCCTTCAGAGACCAGGCGGTTGATGATATGTGTGAGATGCTATCCTTCGCATACAAACACCATGAAGAAATAATCAAGAACTTCAAGGCGCAAGGCGGCGTGATAGAGAAGGACAGAGATCAGGAAGGGAACATCCTTCCCAGAACCTATCTTTTCTACATCGGAAGTACGTTGATGCACGTGGAATTCGACAAGGACCAGCACATCATCAACATTGGTTTTGAGTGCGACTTCACGATAGAATCGGAACGTGTAAGGAATCTCGATCTTGACATCGAAATGATCATGCAGACTGCCACCGCGATCATATACCGCGATAACCCACAGAAAGCCATTGACTGGTTGAAAGAGAAAGCGGTTGACCTCTGGAATGAATCAATGGTTTTCGGCATGGAGGACAAAGCAAAGAAGATACTGGAGAATGAAATGGCTATGCCGTTCTTCTTCGCAGGAGCCAACGTCCAGACCCTAAAGGCCATGCAGAACTACATTGCCAGCCGTCCCAAGCCGCTTACGACAGAGAAGAAAACAGAATACGGAGACATCTGATGGGAAAGCGGATATTGCCGAATCATGAACTCGGTTATCGTCTCGGTCACTGCTATGATCTCGAAGCAAGAGAGATTCCCAACATGACCAAACAGATTCAGAACCGTATTATCAAGCGCATAGAAGACAGGAACATGCAGTATGTTTCTGTTGCTGTCAATGGTGTTCAGGGTTCAGGCAAGACGGAATACGTCATGTTCTGGGCGTGGATGATTCAGCGAACATATCCTGACCAGGTATGGACGATCTACGCAGATGATATCAACGTTGTTCTGGAAGAAGCAAAAAAGATTCCGTCCTGGGTTCGTGTTGTTGTGGTGATCCTGGAAGATATGATGTCGTATCAGGATTCTTATTCTACACAAAAGGATAAACAAAAAGCGGCAGACTGGTATCTTGTCCGGCATAAAATCAAAGAGAGAATAGGAAACACAGGCATAATCTACGGATTCTTGATATGGCAAAGATACACATCGGTCAATGCCAACTTCAGAAATACCGACATGTACGCTCTGTTTTCGCCGATGCTTAATCAGAACGATGCAGACGTTATCAGGCGCATGATAGGTGACGAAGGTTATCAGGCAGTCAGGCAGGAATACGCAGACCGCCAGATTGCGGACGTTCGCCGTTCTAGAGTGGTTGTGCATCTTTCGGCATTAGATGATCCTCTGGCCGGATTCCACGATTATCAGTATGTCGCGGCTTCCGATCCGTATTGGAATTACCCTAAACTCCTGAAATCGGCTGAATACTTCGCGCCGCCGCCTAAGAAAACGAAAGAAGACATCTTGTCCATGATAGCTGAAGACAGGAGATATGATGGATATACGGCCCTTTATATGAGCTACCTTAAGGGAATGAATCAGCGTGAATTGTCTGAAATGCACGGCATATCGCAAGCGACCGTTTCACGATGGATAGCCAGAGTGGAAGAATTTATTGCGAATGGGGGTGAGGGATTACGGCCCGCGGAAACCGAATAACCTTTGAATCAACCCTGTATAAATTCATTCCGTCTTTATTACGTGCGCGCACGTGCCCGCGCGTTAATCCCCTCGGCGGCCCTTTAGCAATATTTTACGCTCAAAAATCAGCTTTGAGAGGAGGTGAATGAGTGACAAAAAGAAAGGATAAGAAAACACATCGTGGAAAGAAGAAATGAGTAAGATCGCGTGAAGAATCATCCCATTGGGTTGTCAGGCGCACACTGAAGGTTTCCCCCGAATCCATCTATTCTATCATCGAGTGTGCGCCTGACTTAAATTTAAAATTTTTGTCCAGAACCAAAAAACAAAGACCTCTCTTCTATTGTAATTTCTCTTTTTTTTATTACCGCTGGACGTTCTTTAAAATTTACATAATATATCGCTCTTCCTGTTTTTGTATCCTCTGCTGAATACATGATAAGGATAACGACGGGGGTGTCGATCATTACGCCATTTTCAGCTATGATGTGTCCATCAGAAACATCTCCGAGAACTCTAAAAAATACACTCTCTGGATCTATTCTTATATTATCTTCGGTTCTTTTTACAAATTGTTCTCCGTGTTTATAGTAAACATTGACTGCGGCACATTTTGCGGTTTTTCTACCTTTATTAACGATATTAATCTGTAATTCGTTACTATTATATTCCAAATTAAGAGATAGTTTAGGTCTTGAATACCATTCTCTTAGTGCCTGTCCATAAATTCCTATGAGCGCACCCATAATGGTTGATGCAAACAATATGATCAGATATGGCCAGTCTTCCATACATATCCCAGGTTGACATCAAAAAACAAAACCCAACCTCATTTTAGATTGAATATTATCTGAAAATTTCCGCTAACGTTTGAAAGAGCACCATTCTCTAGAACCATTCTGTATATCTTTCCATTATCATCAGTATAGTAGTGTACGTTGTCTGGATCCAAATATTGATGTAAACTCAGGCTTCCATATCCAGGAATACTAAGTGTAATAAGTCCCTGAAATTGCATCCCATGCAGCATATGATTTCCTTTAGGGGCCTTATCTACATACCCTGCTGGCGGCACAATAGGGTAATTCGTTGGTGGAATGTAATGTATTCCTTCTGTACCTGTTGTTACCGATCCTGTAGAGATGCCATCTTGAAAGCTTCTATTATTGTAAGTTATATTGCCTTTATCAAAACTCAAAACCCAAGTTCCCTGATAGGCAAGTGTTCCGTTACTGTAGGTTCCAGACGTTGTATATTCGTATGTTCCGGTCAGTCCAGAAACGCCGTTATCATCTTTATTGTCATGTGATATAAACACAAAGATACATGCAACTGCACAAACAACAACAGCAACAGCCAACAAAACAATGTATTCTTTTTTCATTTTATCACGGCCAATAATGCATCATATGCGCTCGGATGAAGTCGATTTCTCTTGTGCTGTTATCCCCCCAGGAGATGTACGTGCATCAGCTATTTGTTGCAGATGCGCTCTTATTGCGGCTTTCACAAAGTCTGATCTGCTACTGTAATTATCACGTTCAACTTCTTCATCTATCATGTCCATCAATCCTTTAGGAATTTTTATTGATAGATGTGTTTCCATAACCATACTCTAGCATCACGTAATATGTAGTAATCTTTTGGTGTTGCTATTACTGTACTTAGGTAACATTATATACCTAATGTCACTATTACTGTACTATGGTAACACTTAACGTAAAAGTAACTGAAAAAGACCTTGAAGCAATACGTTCCGAGGTCAAAAAAGGCAACGCAATGAACGTTTCTGATTTTGTCAGACGTGCAGTGAATGAGAAGATCACCTACGACCAACAGAAGGTTGCGACCTGATACAAAATGCAGGGACAGGCCTGACTTGAAAATCCCATCCAAACATGATTTTCTGCCTGTCTCTGCACCCTATCAAGGTGATATAATGGATTCCAATTCTATAACTCTGTCGCACGCCGACCATGTTGCTATCGGCTCGAAAATTGCCGGATTCTTAATGTTCCGTGAATGGAACGTACCTCACAACAACAATCACAACATCCGTACTGTCGTTCTGTCTGAAGAATCGGTACAAGCGATCGCTGATGAACTCGCGGCGCGGTTGGTATAATGAGCCGCTACCCATTTCAGGAAAAAGTAAACCTCATTCTTAATGCGCGCTCACAGAGATATGCGCCAATATCAATTGAGAAACTAGGCAACCGCTATAAGCGCATGTTCAACGACCTTCAGGAACTTCACAAACAAGGTAAGATTTCAACGCTGAACCCTCAAAAAATGAATATCTCGGACATCAAAGAGTATCTTTCATACAGGCGCACATGTAAAAACAGAAAAGGGAAACTGTTGTGCGAAAAAGAACATCAGCATGACATTACTGCGCTCCGGTATCTTCTGGAATTTCCGGTAATCAAGAAAAGAACATACAATTACAAAGGAAAGACCAGAACCAAAGAGATCGTGGTTGTAAATGACAGCCTAAAGAACTGTCTGATGCTCTATCCTTATCTCAAACCTAGAGTGCACGGAAAAAGAAAACCGCCGCTCAAAGCGGAAACGGTAAAGGAAATCAAAGAACGTTCTCTAAATGTCAATCCTTATGACTGGAAACATACACGTGCCTATGCTCTTGTTTCTCTGATGGTTGTCACTGGCGAACGCAATAAGGAAGTCAGGCTTGCCAACGTTGAAGACCTTGACACAATAAACTGGACATTCACAATCAAACATCCCAAAGGAGAGGACACTTACGCTGATCCTCGCACAGTTCCCATTCATCCCGATGCCAGACCTATTCTGTCACAGTATGTTAAGGCCTTAGAATGCTGGAAAGAAGCACACCGTGTTACTTCTCACGCTCTATTCCCTTCTACTAGGTCAGATGATGGGTATCTGGACGAGAACACCATAAGGACTATCGCTAAGGTAGTTCAGAATGATCTCGTCAACCATTGTGATGATGAAATAAATCCGCAGTCGTGCAGACGAACGGCGATCCAGGCACTTCTTGACATGGGAGTGTCTGATGCTTCAGCCTCTATTTTTTCAGGCCACACATCCGGCGATATGCTGAACAAACACTACGGGAGGAAGCCGGAAAAGCTTGCTCACGAAGAAATAAAAAGGAGTTGGACAAATTGAAAAATGTTCTAAAGAATTTGATGCAAAGCATCTATGTATTGAAAATCGAAAAAATCTGTCTGGATAGTCAGGATAGTGCGAGGGAGGGGATTCGAACCCCTGAACCCCTGCGGGACAGAATTTCTTCCCTTTGGAGTCTTAAGTCCTGCGCCTTTGGCCAGCTCGGCTACCCTCGCTTATACTTCCAAAAGCGCAATACCTTAATAACCTTCATGCTCGGAAACGGTTAATACCTCCAATCTGCATAGCATCCCCATGCCTTACAAGGTCCCCGACGAAGAAACCGTCTCTTCTGCTATCCGATCTGTGATGAACAGAACCCCGCACATTGAGACCCAGACCGAATTTTTGAGACTGGTCAGAAAGGAACTGCTGAAAGCGGACGGGGACTACAGAGTAAGCGGAGAAAGGGTCAGAAGAATCGGTCTGGAAAGAGGGATCGTGAAGGTTTCGATCGAATACAGGGACTCCGATATTGAAGACCTTCCGCATATCTGCCCCGTGTGCAGGAACGCTATGTCCCCTGTGATGAACAGGTCGCTTGAGGGGGAATACGTTGAGATAAAAAGGAAATGCACTGTTTGCCCATACACCATCGGGAAGACTGTGCTTGTCCCCGGAAAGTATGTGTTCTCCAGGGTCACGAACGGAGATGTCTCTTCTCAGGAGGCCTCCCTCAGGAAGCTGAGAAAAGCTAGTGCAAAGATAAGGGAGGCGGCAGACCTCATAAAAGAGGCTGTGGATGGGACCGATCTCGAAGAAAGAGGGGCTGAACTCATCTCAGATCTAAAAGAAATGGTCGATTCCAAAGAATCGTCCGCAAGCATAAAGAACATCTCTCTTGACATCAAACAAAGCGGTGACTCCCCGGCTTGGATGAATCCGACCGCCTCGATAAAGAATTCGAACCGAAAGGATATATGAGCAAAGCCGATTAACCTATGTAGGGTTAAAATGAAGAACTGGGAGTTCACCAAGATAAAGAACAACAAGATCCGCATGGATAAATGGTTGACCGATATTATGGGGCTTGCCGAGGGGGGATACATCTACAGCTCGCTTTTCAAATATCCGGACAAGGGACCAAAGAGATACGAACTGATCCTATCGATGTACCCCCAGGAGAATTTCCGCACCCTTACTCATATCGACGTTTATATGGAGGATATCCCGGGATCGACCGTACAGTCGGCGAAATTCCTGGGCGAGCAGGGGATCAACATCCTTAACTCCGTTTCACTCAACGGAATATCGGAGACCACCATCATCTGGAACATCATGTGCGAATTGAATTTTGCAGGCGAGGGAGATATCATCAAAGAAAGATTCTCCCGCCTCAAAGCGGAGAATGATCCTTCTGTCTCCCTTATCAAATACATCAGCATAAAACCGGCGAACATAGGTCGTATCTTCAGAAAGGAGTTGGAAGGTCAGACAAAAGAGGAAGTGCGCCACGGCTCTCCGACCACATTCCACTCCGGGACATTCGATCTCGACACCGAATACGGGGACATCCTGAATGACGTCGAAGGCGCCGAAGTGATGATCACCGTCGATCCGTACTCTTGGCTGGTCTCGGTAGTGTTCTTCAAAGAGGACACCAGGCTTATAAAGGTCAACATTGACATTCCGGACTGCCCGGGCACCATACATGTGGCTCTGGGGCCTCTTGCGAAAAACAAGATCAATATCATCTCGATCTTCTCTAAAGTGGTGATATCATATCAGCTGATGTCCTTGGAGGTCGTGGCCGATATGAAGAACAGCGGAATGACCATCAGTGAGCTGAAAGAGATGCTTGACTCTTATCTTTCGGAACAGAACGGCATCTTCAGGATCGTTGATATCTCAAGCCTCGGATGATGCCATGAAGATCGCAGGGTTCGTGAAGACGACCCTCCAGGACTGGGAGGGGAAGAACGCCTGCATGATCTTACTGGGAGGATGCAACTTCAGATGCCCCTACTGCAACCGGCCGGACCTGGTGGACGGATCAGGCGGGGGGCTTGAACTCCCCCCTATCCTGAAATATATCAAAGAGAACAAGGATTTCCTGGAAGCGGTCGTTATCTCCGGGGGAGAACCTACTGTCAACAGCGAACTGTATGTGCTGCTGAACGATCTTAAGAAACTCAAGGTGAAGATCAAACTCGACACGAACGGATACGCTCCGGAGATAATAGATGATCTGATAGGCGCAAAGCTTGTGGATAAAGTATGCATCAACATCATGGCGCCTTTAGATAATGAGTCGTACTCCAAAGCGGCAGGGGTCAGCGTTGATGCCGAACTCATAAAGAAAAGTCTGAAGATACTCAGCGAATCGGGAACGCCGTACGAGATACGGACCGTAGTTGTCCCGGGGATCATCACACACGAATCATTTGTAAGGTTGCTGGGCGGTATCGACGGGTCGAAGAGCATGATCATACAGCAGTTCGATCGGAGGATCACTCTGGACCCGCTGATGAACATAACCCCTTATCCTAAGCCTGCACTGGTAAAAATGGCCGATACAGCCAAAGGATATGTTGAAAGAGTAAGGATCAGAGGATTCTGATCACTTAAGGAACTCCTCGGCTCTGGCATATACTGCCGGACTCAGTGACGTGCTGCTTTCGTTCACGAACTTGAACAGAACATCTGCTTCGGAGAGGAATCTCTCTATCACTCTCGGATCCTTGGACATTATCCCCGCTGATAATCCGCACTCTGTCTCTTCAAGCTCTTCGAAAGCAGAATCGACATCAAGAACCGTCTTTATGCATAGGAACGGCAACCCGGAGTCCATGTACATAAGATCATTATCATCGGCGAGACCCGTTACTATCGCAGGCGTGAAGTATGAACCATTCTGA
>Ga0123357_10001507_pt1 | contig 24790 bp, 24 predicted proteins | sample TergutEmb28metaG_FD_89873 | JGI IMG/M metagenome (GOLD analysis project Ga0123357, IMG submission 89873) | Embiratermes neotenicus P4 segment gut microbial communities from Petit-Saut dam, French Guiana - Emb289 P4 | ecosystem: Host-associated > Arthropoda: Insects > Digestive system > Gut ...
TTCAGTGGACACCCTGACGTATAGTGCTGCTCGCATGGAACCCTGCTATGCTATTGGTGGTGATGTATAAAAATCAATGCGGAACCCAACTCAGACATCGGATACTCTGCTGTCGAGGTCAGGTTGACTGAGACTTTGCACCTGAGATAATGAATCGTGGCTAAAATAACTTAATCTGTATAGAATATCTCTATTATCCGTAACCCTTCCTCAGTAAGATCATATCTTTTACGGAAATCATTCTTTTCGACCCATCCGTTTGAGACCCACTTGCTTACGTAGTCTCTGTGATAATAGACAGAGTCCCCCTTCTCGCTCACTGTATCATTTTGTTGATCCGATTGTCTTTCATTGGATCCTCTCCACAACCCTTGTTCTTTAAGCCTTTTTATCACATCAGGGCCCTTCGTATTTCGTCTGGATCTGTTCATCTCATCAAGAATTCTTAACCCGAGTACAAGATTCCTATCAGGCATGGGCATGCTGTATTTTGGCATTATTGTGGGTTCAAAGATGGTCTCCGTGAGACCTACTGGGTTTCCATCCCTATAATATGCTTCTCGGATCATATCTTTTTTAACAGTGTATTCATCCGTACTGACCGAGAACGGTATTACCTCAGGATTCATCATTGATGCAACCACTGCCGCGGCAGTATATTCCGACGTTCCCGCAGAAACGTTGATGTAAATGTCCACTGGCTCGTTCGAATTAAGTTCTTTGGCGATTATCTTCAAGATCAGTTTAAGCATCGGTAGGAATTGGCTTACTCTTTCTTCATGCTCTTCCATCTCTATTTTTTTGTCAGAGTGTCTGTCAATGATCCTGCGTACTTCTTCGTAAAATTCCTGATAAACTATGCCACTGTAGCTTCCGGGGTCTCTAACGTAATGGATTAGGTGGACCCTATTCACATCATAGAATCTTATCGGTTCTGTTATCTTAACAGTCTCGAAGGTAACGCATGAAATCATCACGCGTTCTCTTTTTCCAGTTGCCATATTTCCTACAATTCAGTACAAGTATTATTTTATTACGATTAGTACAACATTACAGTTAGTACAAAAAGATGTTCATATATTTACAAACTCATGAAATTTCGACCGTATGGCGTTCAATGTTCGCCGGAAGATAATATACCAAAAATGTCCACCCCGGTAACAAAGAGGTCGAAGGTGAGGAAAATGAGTAAAAGCAAAGATAGTTTGACTGGTAAAGTTAGTGACAGATTTGGATCCAAGACCAAGATAGAGGATATTATACAGCTTGCGGAAAGCGGAGATATCGACGCACAGAATCGGCTCGGTAATGCATATCTTGAAGGAAAGTATGTGACCAAAGATTATGCCGAGGCTTTGAAATGGTTCAAGCTGGCTGCGGAACAATGGCATGCTGATGCACAAGTGAGCCTCTGTAAGATTTATGAAGAAGGGCTCGGCGTCGATTGCAATCTCGACGAAGCAATGAAATGGCTGAAAAAAGCCGTTGATCAGAAGTATGCAATCGCACAGAACTACATGGGCTGGATGTATCGCACGGGTCGTGGCGTTGTCAGAGATCCCGTAGAAGCGATCAAGTGGTTCAAACTTGCCGCCGATCAGGGATTGGCAAAAGCGCAGAACAATATGGGTAGTGTATATATCTCTGGAATAGGCGCCTCTAGGGATGCTGAAGAGGCGATCAAGTGGTTCAAACTTGCTGCCGATCAGGGATATGCAGATGCATATAGCAACCTCGGCCGTATTTATCTGAATGGAAGAGGCGTTACTAAGAACGGTGACGAAGCGATGAAATGGTTCATGCTTGCCATGGCGAACGGGAGTAATTCTGCGGCGACAAACATAGGTCAGATGTATCGTGACGGTAATGGTGTTTCTAAGAACATAGATGAAGCGTTCAGATGGTTCAAGTTCGCCGCAGAGAAGGACAACTTTGCAGTAACAGAGATCGCCCGAATTTATTTTGATGGAGATGGCGTCCCTAAGGACATCGAAGAGGCGATAAAATGGTACAAGATCGCAGTGGAGAAGGGAAATAACTCTGCTGCAATGGAAATCGCCCGGAGATATCGCGATGGAAATGGCATCCCTCAAGATGCTGACGAAGCGATGAAATGGTTCAAGACGGCCGCAGAGAAGGATAATAATGCATTGTTGGAGATCGCTCGGATGTATCTCTACGGAAATGGTGTTCCGCAGAGTGCCGAGGAGGCGATCAGATGGTATAAGATTGCTATAGAAAGGGGGAGCAATGTGGCCGCATCAGAAATCGCCGAGAAGTATCGCAACGGAATAGGTGTTGCTAAGAACGGCGATGAGGCAATCAGATGGTATAAGATTGCCATCGAGATGGGAAACAACAGTGCTATATCGGAGATTGCCAGAATGTATCGTGATGGCAACGGCATACCTCAAAATGCTAATGAGGCTCTTAAATGGTACAAGGTTGCCGTGGAGAAGGATAGCATATACATCATATGGGACATCGCCAGAATGTATACTTCTGGGATTGGCGTCACTAAAGACGGTAATGAGGCGATCAAATGGATCAAGATGCTTGCAGAGAAAGACGAATCTGCAGCATCTGATATAGCCCGGATGTATCGCGACGGCGATGGTATTCCTCAGAATGGTGAAGAGGCGATCAAGTGGTACAAGGTTGCCATGAAGAAAAACAGTAATGAAGCGATGAGCATAGGCTATATGTATCAGGAGGGTCGGGGAGTTGCTAAGAACAGCGAAGAAGCAACGAAATGGTTCAAGATCGCTGCAGAGAGTGGGGACAATTATGCAGCCGAGGCCTTAGGCAGAATGTACGAAGATGGAAAAGACGTTCCCAAAGACAAAGATGAGGCCATCAAATGGTACAAATTGGCGGTGGACCGAAGTTCAAGCGGCAGAGCGTTGCTGAGGCTTCAGGCAGAGTGAGCCCATATGGAATCAACTCAGGAACATGCATTTGGCATTATTGATATGGAACCTCATAAGAATACATACACCCCTGTCTCGATAGGGAAACGGGGAAAGATAAGACCTCAAGGCAACACGTTCGTGGCTCACCTCAAAAACAACATAACATATAGAAACGCCCAGCAGCTCAGGGAACAGAACCCGGAACATGTTTCATGGTCCCACCCACTAATGTCATTCAAAAATGCAGATGGCACAGTGAGCGAAAAGCCAGCAGATAAGTACAGAGCAATTATCGGTGACAAAACCAAGAGGGTGTATTCGATAATGAGCAACAGATACAATCCCGTACAGCACTCGACCATCCTTGAAGCAATGGCGGAAGCATCTGAGGACATGGGAATCAATGTATTCGGCTCCATCTCTGATAAGGATGGCAGAATGCACTCGCATGGATTCTTTGTTGCACCTGAAATCGATATCTCTGAGGCGAAAGGGATGGAACATGAGGATCCTTTCATTCTCGGCGTAAGGATGTATAACTCTCACAACGGCCAGATGGGATTCGGAGCAGAGATATTCGGAATCCGTAAGGTTTGCTGGAACTACAATGCGTTCGGCTACTCTCTTGGAAAAGTTGGGTGGAAGCACAGTGTGAAGAATGACTGCATCATAGACAACTTCAAGAATGTCATAATGAGAGCAACTGATGAAGTTCCCACACTTGCCGACCATATAGCAAAGATGAACAATGAGATCGCGACGATGGATGAAGCGACAGCCCTTCTATACGGCATATCTCTATCTTCTATCCAGACGGGGAATATTACCAAGAACATCAAATCTCTGAACCCAAAGGTCGAGGACACCAAAAATATGACAATTTATGACATATACAACAGCGCAACGGCCTATATATCGCACAGGAGCGCTGGAGGCAATATGGTCGATGGTACAGTCGACCTCGCTCACAAGATTGAGAAGTTGACATATGAGAATCCCGATGATCTTATTACTCTTGGGTTCAAGAGGATTGAGAAAGAGCGGGAGAAAGCCAAGAAGCTGGAGGTCAACTCTCTTAACACAAAGGTTGTCATGCCGAAAGATTGGTAATCAAACTTTTTACCTAAACTCTTTTCAAAATCCTTTCTTTTGCAGGCGAATTAAGGAGGAAGACATGCGCCACGCTGAATGCCCATTTTTCAAGTGCATTACATTGCCTCCCAGAACTTTCCTGACATATGTTGGCAGGTATGTTCTGGCATATAACACCCGCAGCCGATGCCACAACCCCTGAGCGGCATCCGACCTTAATGGTTCATTTACTTGCGGGATGCGACTATGTTCCTGGATATCTCGATCACATCGCCGATAACGGCGCTTGCGGTCGCCCTTCCTCCGGCGCCCTGTCCGTAGAACATAGCGTCGCCGATGAAATTGCCGCGGACGACTATCGCGTTGTATACTCCGTCAACAATCGCCAAAGGATCGTTCAATGGTATTATCTCGGGTGCGACAGTGCAATGAACCTCACCATCGACCATCTTGGCCCGGCCGATCAGTTTGATCACACCGCCGGCGGCCTTTGCTTTCCTTATGTCCTCCGCCGTGATATCGCCTATCCCCTTTCTGTCGATCTTTTCGATCTCGACGCCTTTTCCGAACGCCACCCACGACAAGATGCTTATTTTCCGACCGGTGTCATAGCCCTCTATGTCCGCGGCCGGGTTGAGTTCGGCATATCCTTTTTCCTGTGCGTCCTTGAGGACCTCGGCGAAGGGCCTTCCTTCCTCGCGCATTTTTGTAAGAATATAGTTGGTAGTTCCATTCAATATCCCGAATATCTCGCTGAATTCATTTGCGGCCAAACATTGCTTAAGCGGGCGGATAATAGGAATACCGCCTCCTACGCTGGCTTCGAAAAGGTAACTAATCTTGTTCTTCTTTGCGATGTCCGTAAGCTCAGGGCCGTACGTTGCCACAAGCTCTTTGTTGCTTGTCACAACGCTTTTGCCACTCATCAATGCCGCTTTGGTAAACTCGTAAGCCGGGTGCAGCCCGCCCATCGTCTCGATGACGATCGATATGGTCGGGTCGTTCGTTACATCCTCGAAGTTCTTGGTAAGCAGCCCCCGCGCGGGGTGATTGTCAAAGTCGCGTATATCTACGATCTTCTTCACTTTGACGGAATCGCCGACCCGTTTCTCGATTAAGCCTGCATTCTGGATCGTGACATCGTATGCGGCAGAACCGACAACGCCAAATCCGATTATTGCAATATTTATCATGGTACCTACCTTTATTTTTTACAAATTGAATTGTCTTTGCCAGGGCGTACGGTGTTTTTTATATTTATTTGATACCTTTTGTGCGGCAGTTGTTTTGGAAAACACTTTGCGGTTTTGATTTTACCGCCTTTGATGCGGATGTGCCGTTCAGGTGCCAGCAGGACTTTGGATGTAAAGCCGTCGTTGAAGGCTCTGCATTTGATGTCAACACTTGAAGGCATTTTGAGTGCGCCCCGTGTACCGCCCGTTTTTGTAGTATGTTCCTTCTTAATTTTCTGCTCCGGCTATTATCAGCTGCTCCGCGATCTCGGTGTATCCGCCCTGTGATGCGTAATATATTGCACTGTGCTCGAGGTTGTCTACGGCATTCACATCCGCGCCTTTTTCGATAAGCATAGAGGTGAAATCATTCTGCCCCCTCATCGCGGCGACGATGAGCGGCGATTCGCCTGCCTCGTTCCGATAGTTCACATCCGCGCCTTTTTCGATCAGCGCCAACCCTAGGAACTTGTTCCCGCCGGCCGCCGCGTAGTGGAGCGGCGAATTCCCGTTCAGAAGCCGCAGATTCGCGTCTGCGTCTGCGCCGAGCAACAGGCGGACGATCTGCAGGTTGCCGGCTATGCATGCCACGATCAGAGGAGATTCGCCGCTATCATTGAGCTCATTTGCCGATGCCCCCGATTTCAGAAGCGCGGCGACAACTTCACTCTGCCCATTATGCGCCGCCTGATGCAGCGGCGTATTGCCGAAAGAATCTTTGTTCCCTCCCTCTTCCGCCAGCAGCGGGATGATATCCCGAAGGCCGTTGGCGGTGGCATAGTCCAAAGCTGTGTGCCCCTCATTATCCTTGATGGCCTTATCGGCGCCCAGAGATATCAGGTATTTCGCAGCCTCAACCCTGCTTTCGCGCAAAGTGTAGATCAGAGGGGACTTGCCGAACTTGTCTGTCGCGTTGATGTCCGCGCCGGCGTCTATCAGCAGTTTCATTATCTCCTTGTTCCCGCTTTTAGAGACAGCATGCATAGGTGTGATACTCTCGTTGTTGGCCAGCATAACATCCGCGCCGTTATCGATCAGTATCTTCACTATATCCCGCGCGCCCCTTGTGCATGCGTAGGACAACGGCGTACCGCCCGTTTGATCGCGTTTATTGAAATCTATGCCGCCTTTTTTGACGAATGCTTCGACTATCCCCTTTTGCCCGTTCTTGCAGGCGTCCAAGAAAACATTATCCATATTGCTCATGTTAAGATACTCCTTGATTACATTTTATTCAACAGTAATTTTACCAACGGCTCATTGCCGTTTTTAGTGGCGATATCCAGCGCGTTCTGTCCGTCGTTGTTGACCGCGTTCGGATCGGCGCCGAATTCCAGCAGCATGTCGCAGAATGTTTTTGCAATGGTCATATTTCTATTGCGTGCGGCATAGTGCAGTGCGGTGTCGCCATTTCTGTCGGCGACAGACACATCTGCGCCGCGTTCCAGCAGAGCCGTCTGTGCGTTTTCCAGTTTATCGGATGTTCCTGCGCAGACACACATTAATGCTGTTTCGCCGAAACGGTTTGTCAGGTTAACATCAGGATTGTATCTCAGAGTTTCATCTATGAATTCGCTCTGATAACTGGAGCTGTTGGAGCCATACGGGGCCTTGCAGGCCAAGATAAGCATGGTATCCGAATCGTCATCCAGTGTAAGGTTGATATTCATCCCTGCCGCAATGATATTCTTTATTATCTTTTTTGAGGGGTCCAAATCGGGATTTCCTCTGAAATTGGTATCAAAGAAGAAATAAGCTGCCGCCCGTCCGTTGGCATCCTTGAATGACGGATCGGCCCCATTGGCAAGTAGCGCTTCGACTGCATTTGCTTTAGTGAAAGCTACCGCAATGGCCAATGCCGTGAATCCGGCGGCAATATTGTTATTTCCATCATTTAAGCCATTGATATCTGCGCCTGTTCCCGCGATGGCTTTTATAGCATCCGCATCTCCCTTCATGGCGGCCTGATGGAGCGTCATGCCTCCTGCGGCGATCGCGGCATCATCGCTGTCGGTAAGTGTTCCCGCCAGATAAGCGGCGATCTTTTTGGCATCGGCATCTATTGCATAGAAAAGAGCCGCCTGACCAAATCCGTTCTTCTCATCGATGTCCACGCCGCCTTCGGCAAATGCCTTGACAACAAGAAAATACCCTTCCATCGATCGCACTGCGGATTCGTATTCCTTCTGCGTCTGTTCCGACGGGGGCTTCACTCTGTCTTTCATATATTGCGCAATTTGCTCATCGGTCATACCGCTTTCCTTGAGACGGGCCACGATGATATCATAATCTTTCTCAGCCTGTTCCAGCTGCTGTTTTTTTGAGTCGATGTTGCCCTTGGCATACTTGGCATACCTGCATGCTATGTGTATTCCTGTATTGCCTTCTCTGTCTGTCATGTTTAGTTTGGCCCCGCGGTCGCGCAAAGCCTCTACCATTTCTGCCATCCCTTCTCTGGCGGCGTAATGGTAACATGTCATGCCTTCATTCTCATCTTTGCGAAGCACACTGACCTTATTGTCCAGCAAGAACTCCGTGGTCGCCCGCACCGCGCCTTCCGGCTTGGTGTAATATCTGCTTTCCCAGTGTATTGCCAGATGATGAAGCAATGTGAATCCGTACTCGTCGGCGATCGTCGGCGATACCCCTGCTCCGAAAAGCAGCGCAAGCGCTTCCGGATGCGCATAATCTGCGGCTATGAATGCCAGTTCTTTGCCCGTCTCAGGTCGTTCGGCGAGAAGTCCTTTGTATATCTCCAGCGTAGCTTCCCTGCCCTTTTGGTTATATGTGTTCTTCACATCGTAGATCTGCATGATATGTTCCTCTCACAATGTTTTTCGATATTCCGCGAATTCGGTGCCGGTAAGCCCCGCCGCAAGCCGTCTGGCCTGTTCCGTCATGCCACTCTCACGATACGCATGGATCATAGCCAGCAACGTATTCTGTTCTGCAGGTTGAGGGAAGTTTGTGCAGAAATCCGCATCCATTGGCTCAAGATATGACATATCCTTGATCTGTTTCGCCGCAAGACGAATGTATATCTCGTTAGAGACCGGCAATTCTCGTGTCGGATTATTGGACATTTTAAGCGCACGGAGCGTTTGCTCGAAGCATGCGATCGCTTTCGAAGGATCGCTGGCGCGAAGATAACAGAGCCCCAACGCAAACTGCGCTGCCGGGACCTTTTCGAATTCCTGTGAGGACAAAAGCGAAAAGGCCTGAGCGTTCCTGCCATTGCGCATACAGGAAATGGCCAAAGCAAGTTTATCTTTCTCCTGCAATGAGTCCGATACATTTGAGTTAAAACCCATTGAAAACTTCCCCTTTTGAGCTCTTATGGATTTTATTGTATTCATATATACCGCCTATACTGAGGCCTCACAGTGAGGTCTATGCCCCATTGTGGCTAATCAGCATATGCTTAATTCCGGATGAATTAGGTCTTTTCGTTTTGATCATACCTCACCCTATGATAAAATTCATAATGTCATCATTTGGGTCCTGCCAAAAGCGTTGAAAAAGATCATGAAAGCCCCGAGGGCTTTCATATTTTTACCTTTTCTTCGAGAAATGGAACGCCTTGAAATAAAGACCCACGGATGTCATCAGAACGAGTGCCAGAACAAGAGGGAACCACCCTATCTGATTGAGAGGCAACAGGCTGATAGGCTCTAAATTCATTCCATAATAGCTGAACACCATCGTCGGTATGGTCATAATAAGCGTGATGACCGTGAGCGCCTTCATTATGACGTTCAGATTGTTGGATACTATCGAAGCGTAAGCATCCATCGTTCCGGACAGAATGTCCGTGAAGATGGTGCTCATCTCTATTGCCTGACGAACCTCGATGATGATGTCTTCGAGGATCTCGATATCGTCATCGGTCACTTTAAGCGCCCTTCCTTTGAGTAACTTTTCAAGCGTCACGTAATTCGCTTTCAACGAAGTGGAAAAGAACACGAGAGATTTCTGTATGCGGAGAAGCTCCACAACTTCTTTATTCCTCTGCGAAGCATAGAGTTTCCTCTCGATACCATCGGACACCCTGTTTATTTTTCTAAGGTATTCCAGGTACTTGCTCGCGACCCTGAACATGATAGTGAGCATGAACTTTGTCCTGTCAGATACGTTCATGTTCTTCGGCAGATTCTTTTCCAGATCTGAGATCACTGCGCTTTCTTTGGCACACACTGTGATAATGCTCGTTCTCGCAAAAATAATGCCTAGAGGGGTCGTCGAATACATTGCGCTGGCAGAGTCGTTGACGATCGGTATGTCCACTGTGATCAGAACATGACCTTCCTCCGTCGTGTCGATATATGATATCTCTTCTTCATCCAATGCTGCGCGGATGAGTGACGGATCAACGCCGAGGGCTTCAGCGACACTGAATATCTCAGCTTCATTCGGACTGACCATATTGATCCAACAGTTTTCTCCGATACCCTCGATACGTTGTATCTTTCCATCTATGGTCTTCCAGAATGAGATCACTTTTTTTCACCCCATAAACACCCCTAACCCAAATGTATTATAAACGCTTCTCGGTCCCCATAGTGCCAGAACTCGCGGATACAGGGCCGTTGTCTATACTTTTCAGCCCGTCTCTATATTTGCCTGAACGTGTCCGCTTTTTCCGGAAACCTCAATAATACATGGGTTGCGTTCCTTTGGAAAAGCATATCTTCTGATCACATACAGGATGACCAATTGTACGGTCGAGTTGGGGTTTAATTTATCTGCTTAAGCATATACCGAAGGTCGGGAGTCTGCCATGGAATACTGGATCGTCTTTGCATTCGGCTCGGCTTTGTTCGCCGGTCTGACAGCTGTGCTGGCAAAGATCGGACTTAAAGGGGTGGATTCCAATCTGGCCACGGCCCTGCGGACCATTGTGGTCCTTGGGTTCGCCTGGATCGTCGTTTTCATTGTCGGTTCCCAGAACACTATCGCGGACATCAGCACGCATACGCTGACATTCCTGATCCTTTCGGGATTGGCGACCGGCGCGTCATGGCTGTGTTATTTCCGTGCGGTTCAGATAGGGGATGTCAGCAAGGTCTCTCCCATCGATAAAAGCAGCACAATCCTGGCCATGGTGCTTGCGTTCATTTTCTTGGGAGAAAATGTTTCAGTGCTGATGTTCTTGGCAATGGCTCTGATGATCGTCGGAACATTCCTTATGATACAGAGGACAAAGACAGATAACGAGCCTTCCGAGAACAGAAGGTCGTGGATCATCTTTGCGTGTCTGTCCGCATTCTTCGCCGCTTTGACATCCATACTCGGGAAGATCGGGATCGAGGGGGTCGAATCGAACCTGGGAACCGCGATAAGGACCATCGTTGTCCTTCTGATGGCTTGGATCATAGTCTTCATCCAGAAAAAACATGTTGACATCAAGAAGATCGAAAAGAAGAATTGGAATTTCATAATCCTCTCCGGCATGGCGACCGGACTCTCCTGGCTGTGCTTCTACAACGCGTTGCAGAACGGCCCCGCGAGCATCGTTGTCCCGATAGACAAACTGAGCATTGTTGTTACGATAGTCTTCGCATTCCTGATACTGGGAGAACGGATATCCAAACGCGCAGTGCTGGGCCTGATATTGCTTGTGATAGGGACGCTGGCACTTCTTATTGGTTAAAAAACGGCGGGGGGTAGGGGCTTGCGCCCCTTTGATTGTTTAAAGTTTTACCGGCACGATGTGCGCGGAGAGTCCGAGCTCTTTCTCGCTCATACCCATCGCTATGCCGAAAAGCTGCGAAAGGTGTATGACCGGTATGTTGAACCCGAGGTCTTTCTCGCTTGAGTCGAACTGGAGGTGGCAGAAGGGGCACACGTCAACAATGAACTGTGCGCCTGATTCTTTCATGTTCTCAAGGTTCGTCTTGGTGAACTCTTTCGCAACATCTCCGAATGCGGCCCTGACTCCTCCGCCTGCACCGCAGCACAGCGTCTTCTGTTTTCTCGGAACGCTTACCGCGCCTGTCGCCTCGACGAGGTCGTCAAGCATGTGGGGGTTCTCGGAGTCTTCGATCTTCTTTATCTCGCTCGGTTTGAGGAAGTGGCATCCGTAGAATGTCGCTACCTTGTAGCTGAGCGGGTTGGTGACCTTCGCTTTTATTCCGTCTATGCCTACTTCTCTGTACATTACCTCAGCAACGTGGTAGACCTTTGTCGTCCCTTTGTACTCCATGCCGATCTCCTTGAGGAATTTGTTGGCTTTTGCGAGTACGTCCGCGTGGTTGTTGAGTTCGTGCGCCGCCTCAAAGAGCGATCCGTAACATCCGTTGCAGATCGTGATTATGGGGAGGCCCTGTTTCTCTGCGAGTGCCAAGTTCCTTGCCGCGGCAGCGAGCCACGTGTCCCTGCTGAATGCCCTGATCACACCGGGTGCGGGGCAACAGCTGGCGTCCTCGAGGTCCACAAGCTCAATGCCGAGTTTCTTGCATACGACCCTTGTGGATTTCTCCAGTCCGGGGTATCTGAGGGGTGCTATGCAGCCCAGGAAGAATGCGTATTTTGTCATTGAGATCACTCCACGATTTTGTTGAAACCGGTTGCGTTCAAGAGCTTCGTAAGGTCGTCCATCGCCTTCTTGTTGTTAAGAACGGTCGGCGGGGTCTTGTCGAGGCCCAGATCCTCTCTCAGCTTTGTTATCTTTGCATCTACAGAGACTGTGTGGCCGAGCTTGTAGAGGTTCGAAGCGGTCTTTTTGTGGTTATCGTACATGTGACCTTCTGCGACCGCCATGTTCCTGAGTGCGACGATGACGTCCACTATCGGAACTGTGCGGGGGCATCTCTCAACGCATGTGTAGCATGTCGTGCAGTCCCAAAGCTCTTCGCTGCTCAGGATAGCCTCTTTGAGGCCGAGCTGTGTCTGCCTCATCATTTTCCTTACTCTGTAGGAGGTGCGCCTTCCCGAGGGGCAGCTTGCCGTACAGGTTCCGCACTGGAAGCACATCTTTACGTCCGCGCCCCCGAGGTCCGCGACCTGTTTCTCGAATTCTGGGTTTGGTTTTATCTCCATAATGTTCACCTTAGGTGCAGACGTTCCTAGTAATATTTAAAACAGGAATACCGCAACAAATGACATTACCTTAAATGGTAACACTGTTTAACGGATATTTCTGACCTGCAGCGCCTTGACGAGCCTGTTTATCGTCTTGTCCTCTTTGCGGTAGATCGCTGTGATGGCGTGCCTCAGGACCTTCGGGTCTATCGCGCTTTTCATCTTTATGCCCTTTCTGAGGAGAAGGAACTCATCGACGAAATAGCTCTTCTTCGATCCGAGAAGCTCCGGAAGGGAGAAGGTCTCCGCTTCGATGTTGTATTTTCTGCCCATCGTATCAAGGAACATGAACGCCACTCTTTGGGCGCCGTATCTGTATCTTATGAAAGATGCCCCGTTGTCGACGAACACCATCCCCATGTACCCTATCTCTATGCCTTCGAACTCCTCTGCATCGAAAAGATATAAGGGGTCGTCTATCACTGCAAAATCGGCCAGATTCTCCTTCATCATCCTGATGTTGTGTTCATCATCCGATATGACTAGTTCTACATCCGTCATTTTCAGGGCTGAAAGGACGGACATCATCAGGTCTTCCGTGACCGGGCTGCAGCAGACCGTGAACTTATGGTCATCGGAACACCGGAGCTCTGTTGTCTCGAATGTCTCCAATATCCTTCTTCCCTCTTCATTAAGTTTCGTTCCTGCGGGGGTTGAGACCGTGATCGGCGAGCCTGCCGCTTCCTCTATCGCCGAGATGTACCTGTGGACCACGGGAACGGATATCCCGAGTTTTTTCGCTGCGGCGGTCTTGCTTCCCGTTCCGGCGACCGCTGCGAGGGTCTCCAGCTGACGGTTGGTCACCAGCTGACCGTTTATGATCTGCTCTGTCCTTACAGTGATGTCCACGTCACGTTATCTCACAGCTTGCGGATAAACTTTTATTTCGTGGAACTGCCGCAATCGTCTGTGATGCCGTTCAAACAGCAATGAATTTTGGTAGTCGCTCTGACATCGGCCGGGGGGGGGGATTTATACTAACTCTGACGAAAGCTGTTTCAAACCGACCGGGTGCATAGTGGGATGCCGAAAGAGTAAGGTTCGGATTACCATACTTTCATTCTGGTTGTTCGGGACCGCTTCCGGCGTAGGTGAAAGCATAATGCGGTCCGGCACTGACGGGCCCGGGTGAGGCCGCCGTTGGCCCTTTGGGTTCCCACGGCAACCAATTATAGGGCGGATGCATTGTGGTGAACATGGGAAAGCTTGAGGACAGGACAATAGTGATCGGTCTCGGAAGCCCGATAATGTGCGATGACGCTGTCGGACTCAAGGTATCGGAGGCCATTGAAGCATTGGGGCTTCCTGATGTGGACACTCTACAGGAGGCTGTCGGGGGCCTCGAGATCCTTCCGATGATCTCGGGGTACAGGTTCGCCGTCATCGTTGATGCCATATTAACGGGAGAATACGAGCCTGGCACTGTTCTTATTTTTGATCCGGAGAGTTTTGACTGCACAGTAGCGAGCGTTCCGGCGCACGACATAAATCTGGCCACTGCAATAAAAATGGGAAGGCAGATGGACGACAGCGTCATGCCTGAGATCATAAAATTCATCGCGATAGAGGTAGAGGACCTCCAGACGATGAGCGAAGAGATGACACCAAAGGTCGCGGCCGCCGTCGGGCCCGCGAAGAACGCCGTTCTCCATCTCTTATCTCAATTCAGATGTCCAGCTGGGAACTGTTGAACTTTCCGATATCTTTGTTCTTCCTTCCGAGGATCGACACATTCAGCGTGGATGCTTTTATGACGTCGGAAGCAACTCTCATCATATCCTCTTCGGTAACGCTGGATATCTCCTTCAAACGGTCGCCGAGCGATTGATATTTTCCCGTAAGAAGGAATTCCCTTCCCAGCCTGTACATGCGGCGCTCAGTGGATTCCATCGACCTTACGAGAGCGCCCTTGATCAGATTCTTGGTCCTTTCCAGCTCTCCCTTCTCCAGCCCGTTGTCCTTTATGTCCCTGTAGACCTTCGCGGTGGTCTCCATACCTTCTATCACATTCTCATCCGTGGATGACATGTATGTGCACATCGCCCCGGCATCGGAATGCTGCTCAACGATGTTGTGCACCGAGTATACCAGGGCCTTCTTCTCCCTGACCTCCTGGAACAGCCTCGAGCTTGTCCCTGAGCCTATCACCGCGCTGAGGAGCATGAGCGGCACTCTGTCCGGATGGCCCGAATCATATGCCGGGAATCCCATTGCTACGTGATAATGCTCGGAACTGTTCTTTGTGAAACTGTACCCGGCCTTCGGGATCTCCGGCCTTTCTCTCTTTATCTCCTTTTTGCCGGAGAGGCCGTCAAACTTTTCTTCCGCCCATGAGAGAACTTCCTTCATTCCCACGGCTCCCGCGGCAAAGACAGAGATGTTCGGTATGCCGTACCTTTCCTCGTAATAATTTCTCAGCTCTTCGGAACCCAGCCCTTTGACTATCTCCGGGGGGCCTCCTTCATCCTGAGAGAGCGGGTGCCCCCTCCATATGTTGGCCGAGAATAGATCATGTATGTATGCTTCCGGCTCATTCTCTATCATGCTGAGCTCCTGCAGTACGATCTTCTTCTCCAATTCAACATCGTTATCATTGATCAGGGGATTGGCCACTATATCCGAGACCGTGTCCTTGGCGACATCCTTTGTCTCTTTTATTGTCACTCCGAAGAATGCGGTCATCTCTTTTCCGGTGAAAGCGTTCAGTTCGCCTCCGGCCCCTTCCATCTCCTTTGCCATCTGATATGAAGACCTATTCTTCGTCTCTCTGAAGACCACATGTTCTAGAAGGTGGGATATGCCCATCACACTCTTGTCTTCGTCTCTGGAACCTGTGCGCATTCCGACCATGTACCCCGCGCTTTCGCTCCCGGGGATCTTCTCTATCAGCACCGGTATCCCGCCCGATGTCCTTGCGAAAGAAATGTTCTCTCCGCTCATGCCTGCTGAATATTGTGCGAGTAATTAATACATTCAGAGATATACGGCACAATCATGGCGGAGATGAAGATCATAAAGTATTCTGATAAAAAATATTGCAATCCCATCGCGATAGTAGGTTTCCCCGGGATCGGGCTGGTGGGTTCGATACTTACCAGTTTTGTGATCAGGGAGTTGAAGATGGAAGCGGTTGCCGCGATCGCATCTCCTGATTTCCCACCATACACTTTGATACAGAATGGGAACCCGTACCCGCCGATAAGAGTGTACGGATGCGAAAGGAAAGATGCTTCCGAGGATTGTGGGGATCTGATCATCGTTACCTCGGAGATCACGCTCAAGCCTGAGAACTACTACACTCTGAACGATGCCCTGACCAAGCTCTTCAAGGAGATGGGGGTCGTCAGCGTGATAGCGCTTGAGGGGATAACTCAGTTCGGGGAGGATATGAGCATATTCGCATGCGGGTCTTCCGAAGCTTCAAGAAAAAGGATCGAGGAACTTGGGCTCAAAAAGTTGGATGACGGTCTGGTAAGGGGGCTGACAGGAGTGATGCTCTATGAGGCGTTCTGCTCGGGCGATGATGTCACCGCCATGCTTTGTCCGGCCAATCCCGCATTGCCTGACCCAAGGTCCGCAGCGAGGATAATTGAACCTCTGTCCAAGCTTGTGCCTGAGCTTAAGATCGATGCGGAGCCGCTGTATAAAGAAGCGGAAGAGATCGAGAATAAGATCAAACAGCATCAGGAATACGGATACGACGTAGCGCCCAGCGACATTCAGCAGCTTTACGGATGATCGCCATGCAGCTTATCCCAAAGAAATATTTCATAACATCCGGCAAAGCCGTTAGTGATGTCTCCAGCCTCAACGCGTTCGACCGCGCTCTCCTGTCCGCGGGGATTAGCGAACAGAACCTGGTCGCCGTTTCGTCGGTGATACCGGAGGGTTCGGAGAGGATCGAACCTATCGAAATGGAAATGGGCGCGGTTACCCACTGCGTTATATCTCAGATGAGGGGGAAGAGCGAAGAGATCATCTCGGCCGGAATTGCCTACGCATATCGGAAGGACGGGAAGGGCGGATATGTCGCGGAAGGGCATCTTCACGGGTCCGCAGACAGCTTAAGGACGGAATTGGACAGGAAGATCAGAGAGATGTCAAAGATAAGGAACACAGATTTCGGAGATACTCACTTTGTTATTGAGGACATGCTTGTTCCGAACGGTTTGCACGGGTGCTGTATCGCGGCGCTTGTCTTCACGGAGTACAGATGACATACGCGATCATATCATGCGGAGGATGCAAACGGCAAAGGATGATCGATCGTTCATCCGGATCATCAAAATGTCCCTACTGCGACACAAGCGTTGAGCATAAAGGCCTTGCCGTCATATTTGAAAGTAAGGATCAGAATACTGTCAGAGATGCTCTGACGCAGCTGAATTCCTTTGATATCCCAGATAAGAAAAAACGCGGCGTTGACCACGACCCGCTTTCAACTCTCATCTTCAAATACGAGAGCTGCACCGACCTGCAGAAGAAGATGGATCTGATCTCAAAGGGTCTCACGAAGATCTGCGGCACTTTTACTTTGGAAGACATAGAAAAAATAGACGAAAGGAACGCCGAAAAGCTTTTGGAAGCTATGCTCGAACAATGCTACATTCATGAAGTGAAGTACGGCAGATACAGCGCCTGACATCACCTTGGGATATCTTTTCTGGACTTGCCTTCCATCTTCAGGACGTCCCTTACGACGCTGGACAGCTTCAGGTACATTATGTAATAGAAGTATACCGCGGCGACGATGAGCGCCAGGATCAGACATACGTAGAGGGAGAAATTGTTATCGGAGCTGTATGCCGTCCACAGGATGAGACTGAACACCACGTTGACGAACATTGCCTGCAGGGCGAATTCCATCGGCCTCAGCCTGGCTATCCCTTCCCCGACCGTTGTGCCTATCGCGGACAGCATGAGTATGTAGGATAATGCTACGATGAATATCCACACGAACCCCGTTACGCCTACTGTCGTGCCCTCGTCTGTCGCACTCCCTAACCCGGACACGACCGTTCCGAGAAGGTATATCGTGCCGAGCGCCATCGTGCACCCTGCTCCGAGGCCAAGGCCGTAACCGTAGAAGACGGAATCCGATTTGCCATGGAATCTCTTGAGGTTCAGGACGACGACCATCGCAAGACACTGGATCACCGCGAATAAGGCCGTATATATGATGTTGAGAGGATCGAGGAAGATGTAGTATGCAACGCAAAGGATCGTCCCCGCTATCAGACCTACCACAAAGAGCTTGAAGAGTGCCGGGTCGCTGAAGAATGGCTGCTCCACCGCAGGATAAGTGTACTTCCTCAGCACCGCATACATGAGTATCAGGGTCGGGGCAAATGCCAATATCCCTGCGACATACAATATAAGGTCCATCGGCTATAGATATCGGGAGCGAATATTAACCTTTGTTGCGGCTGTCTCTCTTTCCGACCTGTTTCATTATTTTGTCATAATAATGCACCACCATGCAGGACCTCTCGCATTTTCCGCATCTGCTGCATCTCTTCTGGTCAACTCTGAAACCGCCCTTTATCGTTACGGCCTTTTTCGGGCATCCCTTTGCGCATATCCCGCATTCGGTGCACATCTCCGCCCTTATCAGTGCTTTAGCGGTCCGTTCGAATAATGCTTCCGCGTCTTCCTTCGTGTCCGCGGTGACGGAGATCTGACCTCCGCCGAAAAGTTTCGATCTGCCGTTCTTCACCTTCAGCAGGGCAATCTCGAACTCTGGAGAATATCTGACCTCTCCGATTATGCCAAGAGCATCTTCGACGTAAGAAAAGTCCCTCTTCGACGGAACATCTATCACCGCTTCGATCGAGAATCCTCCCGCAACGCACGGAGATACTCCTTTCATCATCTTAACCCCGGGGCCTGCCTCCTTTTTCGGCCTCAGATCGAGTTCCATCTCTTTTGCGATCAGGATCATCTTAGGCGGGAGCGCTTTCCATCTCCAGAACCCCATGTCCGCATATTCAGCAGGAAGCCCTTTTGATTCCGCATGTTCGTGAAGATAATCCTCCCATCCCGAGTACATATCCTTGTGCAGCCTCTCCGTGTTCCTCCATTCGCTTGCCAGACATGATGCGCAGAGGTAGCACCCTATCCTTTCGAAGTCCCTTTCGTAAAGCGGATTGTAGCTCAGGCCTCTCATCCAAATATATCCCCATATCTCTGCCGCAGACCATTCCCTCACAGGATTGAGATTTGTCTGGTTCGGAACGAACGGGTTCTTGGAGACGAACCCTATATCAGCTCTTGAAAAAGATTCCAGCATGCGGTTCCCTTCTATTGTGATCGTGCCTTTTGGGAATTCCTTTGAGATGAGTTCCGTGACCGGCCCGAGCTTGCATACTTTGCAGCACCAGCGGAAATCCTTTGCCGGCGGCCCGAATGTATCCACATTATCCCAGAATGCATTTCCGGCCGATGCTTTCAGCAGCCTCAGGCCGTTCTCTTCTGCGAACTTGTCCACGTATTCTATTGTCTCCGGGAACTCCAGCCCCGTGTCGATGAAAATGAGTGTGAGATCGTTCAATGCTTTAGATGCTACTCCGAATGCGGCGAGGGAATCCTTCCCTCCCGAAAAAGAAACTGTCACAGGGGTGCTCTTCTTCGACAAGAACGATCTGATGTCGCTGACCGCATTCCTCTCGATGCCTTCCAGATGTTCTTTGTTGGACCTAACGAATTCCGTCCTGTTCGACCGCGGAGATACGGGCCTGTTCTCATGCGGGTCCATGTCTTTTATCTTGACAGCCCTCTCTGATGTCAGTATATCCTTGCTGCATTCCAGGGCCGTTCCGGGACCGGTCTTCTTTCCCTTTCTCACGATCACTGGGTCGCCTGCGGAGAAGGTCCCTGCGACATTGGTTACATCGGTGCCTCCGGCCACCTTGCCCTTAAGATGCCCCGACAGGTTCCTGATGTCGATAATATTCTTTGTAGCTGAATTTGCGAAAAGGTCCGCTCCTGCCTGCCTTAGCTCTAAACGGAGCGAATTGTCTCTAAGTTCAAACCTGATGACGCCGATGACCTCTCCGTGGGCTATGACCTCATCTGCCCTGTCCTCACCCGGTATCTTGTTCAGGAACATCATTCTGTCCGATATCGGATCGTCTGTACCGAAAGCCTCTCTGAACAGCCCGCTGACCGCCTCGATGCTGTCGCCCATGCAGGGTCTGATATCTCCGGGGCTGTTTATCTCGAATATCCTTCCGGGTGAACCGCAGAATGAACATTTTTTCCCAAGTATCAGTGTTCCGCATCCATCGCACCATCTCATTTCTACCTTGCCGTGTGCGATGTTCTGAACCATATTTCCCATCGGTTCTAATCCTATGCATGTTTATAAACAATAACACTAATCTCGATTTTCATGAGGGATGCCGTTGATGGTCTAAGAAGGGTTGACCCTGGTTACAGGAAGCCTCGCGGAAAGATCAGTTTCAGCAAGACCGAGATCCTCCATATCATTGTCGCGATGGTTATTCTTTCGGCAGCATTCTCAATAATGCTGAGAGGCAGCAGATTGGACCAGGATCCGACAACGAATATGATCCTCATCGTAGGGATGTGTTTCATACTGGTCATATGCAGTTTCATTTTACATGAGTTCGGACACAAGTTCCTTGCTCAGAGATATAACGCCTGGTCTGAGTTCAGAGTGTACCCCATCGGTCTGGTGATAACACTCATTTCCTCTGTTATGGGATTCCTGTTCGCTGCTCCCGGCGCTGTCTACATAAGAGGCGACATAGATAAGAACACACAGGGAAAGATCAGCCTTGCTGGGCCCGGAGTGAACTTCGTTATCGCGGCGGTTGCGATAGTTATTGTCTTATCAATGGACTCAGGCACCTTGGTGTACGCCATATTCCAGATGCTTGCTTATCTCAACGGATGGATCGGCCTGTTCAACATGATACCGATACCTCCATTCGATGGATCGAAGATAGTAGCGTGGAATATTCCCATCTATCTAACAGCTACCGCAATAGGCGTGATTGAATTTACCATAGTCTGGCTATATATTATGTAAAACTGCGATTCATAGTCTGGTGCCGCCTGGCAACAGACCAATTTGGTCTCTTCTCTCAAAAAAAAGTATTTGGGGCCGGCGTTCCCCAGTGGGTGGTCTCCCATACCGAATCCTTCTTGATGCACCAATGAGCCGCATAGCAAGGAGGAAGAACATAATTATCAATGCTACAGGTCCGCTCCACAGAAGGAGCCATTGTTCAAATGGCCGTTGTCTGTGAAATAGATATTCAGATACATTGGTGTGTCTACGCCGGTGAAGGATGTTACGGATGCCGCGTATGCGGCGGGAGTCTCCATGTTCACGGAGTGGCACTCGTTGAAGGCGGCCGCTCCTGCTGCCGCAGGTGCTGTGGCAGACGAGCCGTAGGCTGCGAATGACGCTCCGTTTATGTTGGTAATATCGGCACCGCCCACGATGAAGATGCAGTGCGTGCCGTTGTTTGTGAACTGACAGGTGCTGCAGCCTGCATTGGATGTGGACGTTAGAATACCCGTTCTATTTTCCTGGGGGTATATGGTAAGGCTGCTGTCCGCTGAGACGCTCAGATCAGATACCGTCACGGTGCAGCCGTCTGCTATTATCAGCTTTACGCTGCCTATCGCAGTGGCCGCCCCCGCATATTCTATGTCTTTGTTTACAAAATACCAATTACCGTCTGTCATAGACAGTGTTTTTCCGCCCTCTAGTTCTATCGCATCTGCCGGGATCCGTTGCAGTATGCCGTTCTCATCAAGATATGAATCACTTGCTTCTGCGCCATGGCTGAATGCTGGCAATATCAATATCAGAAATGCTACCGATATTGCCCCCATGATTGCCCATCTTATAATGAGCGCTTTACGCGTATACAAACCAATGCCCCCCTATAGTATATTCTAATGTTCTATATAGTATAAAATACTTGCCATAACAACAGTAACGCTTATATACGAGTGGTCAAAATCCGCATCCAGCGATGTCGATCGCCGGAGCCAGCACTCTATACAAAAACGCCTTGAGACGGATCTTTGACGGATTTGAGTAAATAAAGCTTTATCCCTCTTAAAATAAAGAGGGTCTTGAAGAGGTTTACATATATTCTTGGCAAGGGTATCTGAGGTTCGTCAGTATCGAACCTTCCCACTGCTCCAGCTTTCCGGGGTTCAGGATATTGTTGGGGTCCATAGCTTTCTTTATTGCGATTATGGACGAGAGCTCGGATGCTCTCTCTTTCCTGAACTTTGGTGCCTTCGCTATCCCTACGCCATGCTCACCGGTGACCGTTCCTCCTAGTTCGATGCAGACATCGAAGATATCGTCGGTCGCTTTCACGGCTCTCTCCCATTCATCGGCGTTCGATGGGTTTACGAGCATTTTCGTATGAAGGTTCCCGTCGCCGGCATGACCGTAGGTTGCTATGGTGATCTTGTACTTGTCCGATATTTCCTGGAACGCCTTGACTGCAGCTGGCACGTTAGATATGGGGACGCCCATGTCATCTGCCAGCGAGACCGAAACGTATCCCGGCATAAGCGCGGACAGGGCAGCCATGATCGATTTCCTTGCATCGGTCCATGCATCTATCTGTTTCTGGTCGTAGGACGGTGTGACGGTTACTGCACCCGCTGCTTTGGCGATCTCCTCGATGATCTTCAAATCTCTGCTTACCACTTCATCCGTCTCGCCGTCGGCCTCGAAAATGCACAGCGCTTCGCAGTCCGGGACGGGGTTGCCTCTCGCCTTGTTCACTGCCTTGATGCTTATGCTGTCCATCAGTTCGCAGGATGCCGGGATCATCGGCTTGGCTATCAGTGACGCGATGCACTTTCCCGCATCGTGTATGCTGTTGAACGTGCAGAGGCAGTATGCGGATTTCTTCGGCTTGGTTGTCAATTTCAGAGTTATCTCCGTGATTATTCCGAGTGTGCCCTCGGACCCGCACATCAGCCTTGCAAGCTGGTATCCAGATGAGTCTTTGATAGTCCTTGTGCCAGCACGGACTATCTCTCCGTCTGCTTTGACATATGTCAGTCCAAGCACATAGTCTCTTGTAGCCCCGTATTTCACGGCCTTCATTCCTGAAGCGTTCGTTGCCACCATGCCTCCGATCTGACAAGCCTCAGCGGAACCCGGTGCGGGAGGGAAGAAGAACCCATATTTCGCAAGTTCCTCATTGAGGTCATTATAGTTGATCCCCGGTTCGACATCCACCCACAGGTCCGCCACGCTCACTTTCTTCACTTTATTCATCTTCTGCATGGCCATTACTATGCCGCCTTTAATTGGCACGGCGGATCCGCACAATCCTGTCCCGGCGCCCCTGGGCACGACCGGGATATGCTCTTTGTTAGCGATCTTCATAATCTCTGAGACCTGCTCTGTGGTCCTGGGCTGGACCACTATGTCGGGATTGTTATGGAAAATCGACGCATCGAACCCGTAGGTGTACAGGTCCGCGGATTTTGTGGAATATCCGCCCTTGCCTACGATCTTCTCAATGCTGTCTATTATTTTCTGATCCATTTGAACACCAGCCCCCCACATCCTTTTGTTCAGTTATAAAACATGCACATGAATTCTAAGGCTGGAGGCTTAGGAAATAGCCTTTTAAATAATGAAGGAATACTAAGAACATGAAGACGAAGATCGTCCTCCTGGGCCCTCCTGGATCGGGTAAAGGGACCCAGGGCGAAAGACTCAGCCAGGAATTGGGATTTGTAAAATTGTCTACCGGGGACATGCTCAGAGAGGCTGTCAGGAACGGGACGCCGCTCGGACTCAAAGCTAAGGAGTACATGGACAGCGGGGGCCTCGTGCCGAACGACCTTATCATCAACCTTATGAAAGAGAAGATCACATCCCTCGGAGATGGGGCCAGTGTGATCTTTGATGGTTTCCCAAGGACAGTCGAGCAGGCCGATGCGCTTGGAGGACAGATAAATGTCGATCTTGCTTTGAATCTTGATGTGGACGACGCAGAGCTTCTGGACAGACTCACGAAAAGGCGTTCCTGCCCCAAGTGCAACGCCGTTTACCATCTGGATTATAATCCGCCCAAGAAAAAAGGCATTTGCGACAAGTGCGGCGCAGAACTCTACCAGAGGGACGACGATAAAGAGGAGACGGTCATGAACAGGCTTAAGGTATACCGCAAGAACACTATGCCTCTCATAGAGTATTATGAGAAAAGAGGGAAACTCAAGACAGTTCAAGGCACAGGGGACATCGATAAGATATTCGAAGAAGTGAAAAAAGCCGTCCTCTGATATAGAAAAATATTAAAGGCCTGCCGTGTTGAGGATGGATTACAGCCTCGTAGTGTAGCGGTCAATCATGCGGGACTCTGGATCCTGCGACCACAGTTCGAATCTGTGCGAGGCTACCAATTCCACTAAAAAGCTCCATGACATGAATCAAATGTGCAGTTCATCATATGGTTTCGAACAGAGGGTGAACCGCGCATTCTATGCGGGGCAGATCGTCATAAAGATTTTTGGCTGCCTGTGTAATGAAACATGGCGACAGTGTTGAGAAGTTCATATCGCTTGATACCGCATCGGAGGGTATTGATACGCTGATCAGAACCATAGGCGATCAGAAGTGACCACTGTAGGCCGTGGTGCATCTGTGCCAGATTGAAATTGGGCGCCTGACCGATAAGAAATATTTGGGCAAATATATAATATATCGAACTCAACGATATGCCACACATAAGAAGTGACAAACATGGACATTACAAGAGTATCGGAGGTCGGCGATGTTCTGGAATTTGCAAGGGGAGACCTTCTCGCGAAGGGTTTTATCGATCGCCCCTTTCTTACTTGGTGCGGCCAGCATTCCGGCTTCGGCAAGTTTGAGCAGACCCTCATAGGAATAAAAGGCGGCGAACTGATGATACTCCCAATGATCAATATTCAGATCTTTGAATATGATAAAGTCAAATACTACAAAAAAGGGGATGCAAAGGTGGAGATCACGTACCTTCCCCAGCTTAAAGTAAAATCCAAGGACGGAAAAGACACATTCAACATTTACGGGGTTTCTAACGGTGTGGAGAACCTTCGGACGATCGTCTCGATGTATAATTCTCCCTGACCGACAACATGGCCGTCGAAGTACATTGACCTCGAACCAATAAATTTTATTTTGCCTGAACGTTAGTAAACTCCGTCAGGTGTCATAAAGACGGCCATGGACATCAAACTTCTGTGTAAAACGATATGATGCTAATGTCAGGATTAACTGCACATGCATACTTTCTGCTAATGATAAGATAATAGGCCCAAATGACGATATCCTGATCATTGTTGTAAAAATCCTGACCTCGATAGTTCACTGAAGAAGTCGGGATAAATTCTCTCTTCCAAACAGGGTTAAATATTTGTCTGGATCCCGTGCAGAAGGGTTCGGCCGATTTCCAAATAACCGTAGTTTCAAAA
>Ga0123357_10001508_pt1 | contig 24784 bp, 26 predicted proteins | sample TergutEmb28metaG_FD_89873 | JGI IMG/M metagenome (GOLD analysis project Ga0123357, IMG submission 89873) | Embiratermes neotenicus P4 segment gut microbial communities from Petit-Saut dam, French Guiana - Emb289 P4 | ecosystem: Host-associated > Arthropoda: Insects > Digestive system > Gut ...
ATGCCGTCTTTAAGCGCGTAATAAGCGGGCTTGGGGTTCTGGTCACAATCAACGCAGCCCCACGCGCATTCGGCGGGACAGTCCGCTTCGCCGCACTGCCAGCATGTCGCCGTATCGCTCCACCGGAAAAAGAAATTTCCTATGACGGCAGGGTGTTCGGCGAATATCGGCAGGCACTCGCTGATATAACGCGCCTGCTCTTCAGGCATGTGCCCTTTTCCCCACGTTATCTGCCAGTATTTATTACGGCAGACATCCTGATTGTAGTGGTTTTTACGTTCAATATCAGCGTATTTTTCACCCCATTGCAGCGACGAAAAGCCCCATTCGTTGATTATGACAGGTTTACCGGACAATTTCGATGTTTCGTCAATATACGGCTTCCATGAATGCGGTCCGCCAATCTGCCACGAACCCATATAGCCGTCGATACCCAGATATGCGAAAGGCGATTCGGGCGCTGCGTATATCTCGCGCATCAGCATACGCGCATAGTCGTTGATATAGCCGAGGTTGATGCCGCACTGCGCGTCAGGATTGCCTTTTCGCACACCGTTCGCCGCGTTGAGCAAAAACCTTATATTGTCTTTTTCACTCAGCGGACCGTAAAATATGTCTATGTCCGGTTCGTTGGCAATTTGCCACCATGTAATGCGGTCTTTTGTATATTCGCCCACGAATGCCGCCGCCTCGAATAAAAGCTTGTGGTAGCGGTCTTCAGAAGGGTCGCCTAAATATTCGGGCACCGCCCGCGAATACGCCGTCTTCCGTGCTTCAGGAACGTAGCGCATCGAACCCGGTCCTGTGAACGAGCATAGAATCTCAAACCCCTCCGCCCGGTACTTCTCAATCTGCCTGTCCGCTTCTAAAAAGCTCTGAGACAATGTGCCTTTTTCATCGGCAAATGGAAACGGGTATCCCTGCCGCACCCAGCGAACGCCTAATTCGCGCATCAACGAAAAATTCGGATTATCGTGCGCCGGCGTTATTCCCGTCATGTGTCCTTGTTTCATTTTATTCGTCGCCTGCTTTCTCTTTTATTTTTTATATTTTTCAAAAATTAATATAAATAGTTTTGTGCTTCAATAATTTTAATTCACTATTTAATTCAATTTGCTTATTAAACTGCTTTTTGTGCAGCATTTTTTTCATCGCTTACCATGCATTTATCGTATTTATTTTCATCTTATTAGCCTAATCCCCGTTTCGCAATGATTCATGATTTCTTAATTTTCGGTATAGTTTTCAAATCCTATCTGCCATAAGCCCATGTCCATCAGATTCATTGGCGGATGATATAAGTCGTTGCAGTATATTGCCTACTTTATCTTCTCATCAATTTTATTTTTCTTTATATCGCATTCCCATATACGAATTACTGTATAGCCCAGTTTTTCCAAATGAGCCGTCACTTCAATATCCCGATTTTTGTTTCGCGCAATCTTCTTAGTCCAGTAGTCCTCGTTATCTTTCGGATGTGTGTTCCGGCAATCGTGTCCGTGCCAGAAACAACCGTCAACAAAGACGGCTACTTTTTTCTTCGGAAATACATAATCGGGTTTGCCGTATAGTTTTACGTTTCTGCGCCAGCCTGTAATTTTATTGTCTTTGAAATATTGCAGTAATTTTAGTTCGGTGGACTTATTTTTATTCGATTTTACCTTGCGCATTATCTCCGAGCGTTTTTCCTTGCTGAACACATCTGCCATATCAATAATTGTCGCCCCAATCAATAATATTAATCCGGAGATATACTCCAGAATTCATCGCAAATTTCGTCGTATCCGCGTCCTTTCAGTATGTCGGGCGTTTCTTCCAGCGACGGAAATTCGTTTGATATTTCGTCGCATAAACAGTTTAGCAATTCGTCGCCTATTGTTTCGGCGTATTTGCCGCGCAACGCCTTTTCATACCAGTCGCTGAGATTCTTTTCCGTCACTATGCTTTGTATGCGGTTGCGCCAGCCTATCTGATTAAGCAATGAAACGATAAACTTTTCTTCGGCTTCCTTGCACACGATTATTATTTTATCGCTCGAAACGCCGTCAACTATTTCCTCCGCCATTTCCTCGTTCAAACTCAGATGTTTTATCTGTATAGCCGGTCCCCAGTTTGAATACATATCAATTCCCCTGTCCGCCGCGTTTGTCACGCCGACGCGAAAGACTTTTGCGTCCTGTATATTTTTTGCATTATCGACGTCAAGACGCATTATCATTCGGGCAAAGTCGGCAAATTCAAATAACAACGCCTGCTTGGACTGATTTATCGAAATCTCAATTTTTAATTCTAACGCCGATACGAGCGTCGAAAATAAAGCATAGACGATAATTTCGTAGATTTTGTCGATACTCCGCCTTAATCCTGCTTCATTCCGAAACGAGTTTATAAAATCTATGACTTGAAAATCATCTTTTGTCGTTTTTAGACAATACTCCAACGCTTTGGAGAGTTGAGAACGCTTATTTGTAAACCGGCTGTAAATATACGCTTCCACCGCTCCGTTTGTTCGGAAATTTTCCATGCCGAGCATATTCAGAATATCTGGCGGTATGGCGTTATCGTTAAACAAGTCGTCCTGATACCGCGCGCTGCTTGTGGAAATGCGACCGAGCAATACAATACTTACATCGTTGCGCCACTTTTTACTCTGATTGCGGTAGTCGTCAAGGTTCAGGAGGTCAATCGTATCAGGCGAGGTTCTGTGACGGTAAAGTATTTCGGCAATCTGAATAGGTTTATAAAAATGTACTCTCGATTTTAGTATGACTTTATCAAGTGCGGCTTTGGCTATTTCTCTGTCACTCATTGATTGGTATTCCGCCTTTCGTAATCTTTTAACGCCGCTATCATCTCATGTGCGACCGCTTTGATGACGGGCACGGCTACGCTGTTGCCCGCCTGTTTTTTTATGCCGCTATACGGAACGACAATTTTGAACGTATCGGGAAAACCCTGTAAACGCAGCATTTCCCTTGCCGACGGTCGCCGTTCGTTATTTATCAGGATATAATTCGCCGACGCTCCAGCTCTCAACGCGCAGGAGAAGTAATGCGGCGTGATAGAACCGCCAACGTTTTCGTGCGTTATGTATGGTCGTTCAAGCGTCTCTTTCATGCGCTCAAATCGGCTCTGTTTTATTTTGTCGCGAACCCATAGCGACGGATCTACTTTATCGTCGTCTTCGAGTATATCTTCAAGCGACAGGCATTGAGATTCCGGGAGCGGCGGCGGAAACATAAAATCAACGTCGTCAATGAATCCGCAGATAATTATTCTTTCGCGTTTCTGCGGTAAGCCGTAATCCAATGCGTTAAGCACCTTGTAGAAAACATTATATCCCAACGCTCTCAAATGCCTGATAATTACGTCAAAAGTTTTACCTTCGTCGTGAGCCGTTAAGTTACGCACGTTTTCAAGCATGAACGCCTGCGGTCGTTTGTCGCGCAATATGCGTTCAATCTCAAAGAATAATGTTCCCTGCGTCTCGTGGCTGAAACCCTCTTTGTCGCCTATAATGCTGAACGGCTGACATGGAAATCCTCCAAGCAATATATCAAACTCCGGTATTTCGCTCGATTTTATTTTTGTTATGTCTCCGGCAGGTCTTTCTCCGAAATTCGCTTGGTAGGTCTTAGCCGCCTGTTCGTCCCATTCCGACGAGAATACGCAATGACCGCTTGCGCTTTCAAACCCTAACCGTATGCCTCCAATTCCCGCGAATAAATCTATGAACTTAAAGGAGTTCCATTTCGAATGTTTCAAGTCGGCGGAGTTTTCAATATTTATTTGGATTGCGGGCATAAAATCAAACAGTGATAGTTGTTGAGACGCTTCCCGACCCGACGTTTTGAATACCTGCCTGTTCATCGGTATAAGTCCTTTCGTTTTTTAAAAATCACTTCAATATATAAATCCGTCAATGGAAACGGAGTAAAAATTTCGCATAAAAAAGTATAATGTAAACAATACTATTGTTTACATTATATCATAGACTGTTATTTTTTGCAATCATTTTATCGATAAAATTAAAATATGCAATAAACTTATAAATTCCTTGTATGATTCCAATAATTTTTCATCTTATATTCAGGACAGTTCGTAATTTCCTTACCTAAAAAATCCAGAACTATAAATGTTTTAGCTTGTTTTTCATTTTCAAATTCTATTTCAGCATACATAAATTCTGTAGCAGAATCTTTGTCAACTTGACTACATTCAAGCATTAATCCGTCAGGAAGCTGATATTTCCTATAGTCCTTTTTTATAAGAGGTTTAGCTATTATTTCTAAAATTTCGTTAAATGTCTTTTCGTCAATGCAAATTTCTATTTCGTTACGAGATAGATTTCCGTCGCCTTTTATCGTCAAAACGTATTCTTTGGAATTGTTGTCATATTCATAACTTCTTATGCGAACTTCTGGGATTATACTGACATAGCCTTGCGATACTATAGCAGTTTTTATACAGGTTAAATTGTTCGGGAAATTGTTTATTAAAAATTTTCTTTCAATTTCCATCTAAGGTTCTCCAGTCACAATAAATTTATTCGTTATAATCTGTGCTCCATTTCGTATTTGATGACATAATTTCATTATATTTTAGTGTTGCCATACGGTCAGTCATGCTCGCTATATAATCAGCTATTATACGCGCTCTTATAACTTTTTTAATATGTTCTTTTTTTTCTATCCACTTACCCAAATTTTGTAAATTTATATGGCGATTTTCTTTTAATTCTTCTTGGAATATATTCCTAGATACATTACTATCTATTTCTCTTATTTTGTCGCCGATTTCGTCCCAATTATCCTCAGGATTTAATGGATGTTGAATTTCGAGTAATCTGTCGCCTAAATATTCTTTAAGATATTTTTCAAAATCTTGTAAATAATTTTCCTCATAATACCGTTTTTCGTGGGATTTAAATTCATTAGGCAACATATCAAAATTATCTGAATCGAAAAAGAATTCAAAAAGTTTTTTTACAATTTGTTCGGCTTTTCTTGACATATTTGTGACACGTGTACTATTAATATAATAACGAAATTTAAAATCATCTATATCATTAATATTTTTTTTATATTTTTCTTCTATATCCACTACAAAAGCATCTTTAGTTAATTCTCTTTTAATTAAATCTTCTTGATTTTTGTATTTTTTATCTTTATCATCTATATCTTTATTCAATTGTCTATAATCTTTATTGCGAAGTTCGACAAATTTGTCGTTACAATAGCATATTAAATCTTCTTCTTGTATGCTTTTAGTGAATTCTGCAAATTCTTCCTTAAATTTTTCTTTTAAATCATCTTCTGTTATTTCTTCACCAATTATATTTTTTTTATCCTTTTTAAACATATATTTTTCAAATTCCTTTAATTTTATTTTTGTCTGTTGCAATAGTAAGTCTTGAACCCTATTCATAATAGTCCTACTATTAACACGTCGTTTTAAAAAAGTATATATAACAAATAAAATATCCCGACTTGCTTCAGATTTCATTGGAACGACATCTAACAATTCAATCCAAGCCTTTGCTACTTTGAAAAAATAATATAATGCTGCGTAACTTTTTATCGATGTAATTTTATATCCTCTTTCCTCATTATTATCTTTAATTTCATCTAAAGTATCTAACAAATCACTTATTGCTTTAATTAGAGTGTCTTTATCAATATTTTCATTTATGTCATTTTTATCTTTAATTGCAACTACCTCATTTAATTTATCCATTTTATTTAAAATATTTTTTATCAATTTTTCTTCTGAGGACAACTGATGATCACTCCGACTAATAAATGTTGCTTTTGCATTGAAGATTTTGAAATATACTTTATTTAAATATGAAATTAAATCATCCAATAAACCTGAATTAGAATATTCTTCCCAATCATGTCCTAAAAATGCAAGTTTATCAGACCATAGAACTATCTGGCTTTCAAGTCCCCCTATGGAGGATAAATATTTATCTTCATTTGTTATTTTGTTTTTTTCTTTTTCCAATAATTTTGTATGAATATATTGAAGTTGATATCCAGCTTGTCCTAAATTATTACTGAAAGAATCTCTGTCATGCTGTAAAATACCCTTTAATACAGTTCTAGATAATAAAAGTCCGCGAACTCCGTATTTCTCAGAAACTTCATGTTCTTCAAGAAAATCAATAGCCTTAACACTTTGTAACGGATGAGCAAAACGCCCACAGAATCTATCATTTAAACATATATCTAACTGCTTCTCGCCTGCATGTCCAAAAGGAGTATGTCCGACATCATGCGCTATGGCAATCTCTTCTGCAACTTCCCAATTTGCACCGAGGTGTTGGGAAAGAGTTTTTGCACATTTTTGAACTTCCAAGGAGTGAAGTAATCTTGTGCGTTGATTGTCAGAAGCGGAATTAACCATTACTTGGGTTTTGTATTGTAAATGTTCAAATGGCTTAGATACAAGAATTCTATCATATTCGCGATTATATCGCGTTCTTTTACATGATAATAACTCTGTATATAACGTGAGTAGAAAACCAAAGCATATTTTTTGTCCATATATATTTTCATGATTTATTTCAAACGGTAAACCAAATTTATCACAAAGTTCATCATATTTATCCTGATTATCTAAATATCTTTTAGAACAACAACGCTCCGGGTTACATTTGAGACAATCATGTTCGTTTTCGCCTAATTCTTCAAGAACTTTTTTAATAAATGATTTTACGGACTGAGGAACGTATTCTTTTTGAAATTTAGTATAATCTTCTACAATATGTTCATTTAATTCTATTTTATGTACTAATAATATAAATAAATCTTCATGTGCATCGTCCAATGTATATATTTTTTCATTTCCAGCATAATCAGTATAAGATTTATCAATACTGTTAATAATTTTGGGCAGCGTATCATGATCTGGATCAAGTTCTTTTATCCTATCATTGTTATCGTTCAATTTTAACGACATATATTTATGAGCATATGAACGTGAAGAATTATTTAAACCATTTACCATTTTTGTTTTTTGTAACCATTTGTCTCTTCTAAAGTCGATATTATTTGTCGATGTTGATTGATGTCCTGACATAAATTTGAATCCTTTCTTTATCAAAATTCAATTTAAATTTATAGTATGATTCTCTGTCCTTTATTTTCAGTAAAAATAATTTATCATAAATAATCATTAAACATCGTGTTTATTATACTTAATTTCATTTTAAATTTTTAATATAAATGCTATCTTAAATTATATTTAAATTTTCGTTTTACTGCTACATTATATACACTATTTTACTACGAGTAATAATATTTGTCAAGTATTTGTCTGAAAATTTTGGATTATTTACATTATTTTTGTCGAATGAACTGCACATCAAAAATAATTGATGCAGTTTATATCGTTCCGACTTTATATAAGTGCGATTACATAACCGTACCCAAAATACCAAAAGCGACGACTCTAATATTATGAAAGCCGTCAATTAACGCTTCTGAGCGGCACTGTCAATTATGTAATTTGATTGAATCAAACTTTTTTTATATATTTTGCATTTCGCGCCTTACCATTTTTTACGACGCGCTCGCTCTTTACCATTTCACCGAGAATTTTCTCGACTGTCGTAGGACTTACATCAGGTAAAAGACTGCAAATCTCGTGCCTTGAAATCGGATCCGGACTGTTTAAAACAATTTCTTCTATTCGCTGCTGTTTCGGAATTTCGTTCCTGTTTACCTTTTTTGATGTGGAGCTATCAAAAGTTTCAGCAATCGTTATTTGTGAAATGGCTGAACGGAAAAAATAAACTAAAGTGATTAAATTAAAAAAACAGCTTGACAAAAAGGGGAAAATATATTATAATATAAGCATAAATTAAGTTTTGTGCTTCCCATACGGGGTATGAGGTATCTCATATAAAAGCATACGTTACCAAGATTTTGTACGTTACATGAGGAGTTATATATATAAAAGGGTGAATTGTACCCATTTGTATATGTGAGCTTCTTTTTTTGCGCACAGGTGCAGGTTACAGCGGGAATGATGACAAACATAAGGTTAAAAACTCGAACGACGTTCGGGTAGCCCTATGCGTGTTCAACATTCCCGCTTTTTTGTTTTTGCCAACAAATACCGAGCAACGCTCAGTCGGGCAGTATGCCGGGTTTTAGGAATATATAAATATAAACAAAATAATGGAGGGAGTTGTACACACAAACTGTCATTCTGGCAGTGGAAGATATAAAATAAAGGAAGAAAAATTTAAACAGAAAATTTTTAAATCGTGAAGGAGAAAAATTATGTCAGCAAAAATGAAACAATCACCAGTAGTAATTGCTTCAACCGAAAACATGACTGATGCCGAATGGCACGAGTACAGGCGAAAAGGCATAGGCGGCAGCGATGCTGCGGCAATATTGGGTCTGTCGCCGTTCTGCACGGCTCGCGACATATACTACGAAAAAATCGGCGCGGAACCTAAAATCGACGATGAACAGAACTGGGTGGCGAAACAGGTCGGACACAGGCTCGAAAGTCTCGTCGGCGAGATATTCTCAAGGAAAACAGATTTGAAAATATATAAGCCCACAGATATGTACACTCACGCAAAATACCCGTTTATGCTCGCAAATATCGATTATCTCGTCGAAATGCTCGATGGTACGCAAGCCGTACTGGAGTGCAAGACAGCGGGGTACAACAGCCAGGACAAGTGGGCTGACGGAGCGGTTCCGATGCAGTACGAAATTCAGGTGCGGCACTATATGGCGGTCATGGACATAGATACGGCGTTCTGCGCGTGTCTGTTCGACAACAATGACAGCGATTTCGTCTGCCGGCGAATAGACAGGGACAGAGATTACGAAGATAACATCATCGCGCAGGAGCAGCATTTCTGGCAGGAATGTGTCGAAAAACAAATTGAGCCGCCGTACAAGGAGAAGAGCGAACTGATACTGGAAAGCATACGCAGGCATACCGGCAATGCCGATATATCTGCTCCGGCTGTGACTGTCAGCGATACTCATGTCGGCGAGATAGAGAAATATCTTGAGCTCCGCGAGCGGAAATTAGGATTGGACCGTCAGTCGAACGCTATTGACGAGGAGATGAAATATCTTTCTACGCTGTTTATCGATATGATGGGCATAGCCTGCACAGCAGTCTGTAAATCTGGGGCAAAGGAATATGTAATCACATACAAGCCGGTATATACAGAGCGAATCAACAAGGACGGGCTTGCCGCGCTGAAAACATTCCACCCGGATATTTACGACAGATTTGTGTCATCGACGGAGAGCCGCAGGTTTTCTGTGTCGCAGAAAAATATCGGAGCTTGATATGTAGAGGCAAATAAACAATAGAAAATGTTATTAAAATTAGGAATGGCGCATGCAATCAGGATTTTATGAATGATTGTCTGGGTCGTATTTTTATTTACGGAAAGGGATTAATTTATGAACGAAAAAATCACAAACGAGTCAATGGCACAGATAGGCGAGTTAAACAGAATCGAGGGGTTCAACCCTGAACAGTTCGCACGCGAAATATCCGACGACGGCAGAAATCCGCGAAAATATCTGGACGTCATATGGCGTAAGCTGTGGTTCAGGCTGAAATATCCGCAGGGCAAAATAACGACGCATATTATAGAATTGAAAGAAAAATATGCGGTGATAGAAGCAAAGGTATATTTGGATAAAAACGACCCAGCGGAGAATTATATCGCGAATGCGATTTCGCAGAGGTGGGTTGATACGGAAACGAGTTTCGGAAGCAGATTCATAGAGTCGGCGGAAACAGCGGCAATCGGACGCGCACTCGCTAACGCTGGGTTCGGATTGCAGTTCTGCTGCGACAAAAACGAGGATAAAGAAGCGGATATAGTGGATTCACCGATTGACGGCAAATTTAGAAACACTCAAACTGAAAATCCGGTTACGGCATATATACCGTCAGCGGAGGAAATAGATCTGCCATTTGAAACAAACACGTTACCCGACACATTTTCTGTTTCGACAAACAGTCAGCCGAATAATAGCCAGGATAACGCGGCTCCGCAAACGCTTAATTTATCAAGTCCAATGAATTTATTAGTCAATACGAAAAATAACGCGACAAGTGCTGCGACTGTTAAAAATGCCGCGTCCGATAATCCTGCGCCGCAGGATAATCAGGAACAAAAACCGAAGTATAACAAATCAACGCCGGTACCGGAAATCTACAGAGTAATGAAACTCGAAGATGCACGAAACTGTATTGTTGATGTAGGCGATTACAGAGGCAAAACCATGCAGCAAGTGGCGAATGAAAAGCTGTCCAGTGTTGAGTGGTATGTCAGAAGCTACAACGGACCTAACAATATCCTGCGGGCGGCGGCGAAGATTGTGCTCGAAGTTACCCGTGCGGAACAGGAAGCGAGCTAACAAATAATATATGGTAAAACGGAGGTGTGATTTATATGTCAGGCGATTTTGCGTTTGATATATCAAATGTCGCTGATATTCTGAATTTGCAGGCGGTACGCCGGAACGGTGCAAGTATGTATGTAAATTGTCCATTCTGCGGCGACAATAGAGGCAAAATGAACATAAATTTCGAGAAAAACGTGTTTCGGTGCAACTACTGCGGCGAAAGCGGCGGCATGATAGCTCTGTACGCAAAATCCATGAATATAAGTCACTCCGACGCTTACCGAGATATACTCGCAATTTTACAAACGCCTGATTATTCACTCAATCGAACATCTGTAAAATCCGCTTTAACCCGCGTAGAACCGCAGACGGCAACTCCTGAACAAATTCATCAAACCTATACTGTGTTGTTGTCAATGCTGACACTATCAGAAAACCATAGAAACAACTTAATCTCACGTGGATTGACAGACGAACAGATCGAACTATTCGGTTTCAAGAGTACGCCGACAACCGGGACGGAGCAATATCCGTATATACTGATTGAACGGAACTGCATAATTCGCGGAGTTCCTGGCTTTTATTTCGATGAACCCACCCAGCAATGGAAGATGAAAATGAATTGTTCCGGTATAGTCATACCCGTCACGACAATTGACGGGTTGACTGCCGGAATACAGATTCGGCTCGATACGCCGTTTAATGGCTGTAAATACCTGTGGTTCTCCAGTGCAAATGAAAACATGGGAACATCGTGCGGCAGTCCGGTTGGATTCTTCGGTAATCAGCATGATAAAACAGTATATGTAACAGAAGGTTATTTAAAAGCTGTTATTTCACATTGTCTGTCGGATCTGACGTTCGCGGCTGTCGCAGGTGCGAATAATTACCGTAATCTTAATGGGTTATTTAATGTTTTACGACAAAATGGCGTCGAGGAAATAGTCGAGGTTTACGATATGGATAAACTAACGAACATAAATGTAGAAAAAGGCTGCCGTCGGCTTGTCGAACTGGCAAGCGAATACAGTTTCAAAGTCCGCAGAATCAAATGGAATCCGGCATACAAAGGCATAGACGAATATTTACATAAAATATTAAAGAAAAATACATAAATATAATTTTATAAAGGAGCAGAACATGATAATAAATTTAGGAAAATTAACAGAAGAGCAAAGGGAATTTGCCGCTAAATATCATTATTTGGTCGAAAATTTCCTGAAATTCAGGCGCTTGGACAGAGACGAATATTATGACATTATAATTTTTGGCTTCATCAGAGCTGTCCGGAAGTATTTTATACATCAGGAATTACAGATATACTCTTTTTCAACTATAGCGATATACGCGATGAAATCCGATTTATTCAACCACTACCGGAAGCAGAGGCGAAAAATGCGGAATGCCGTAGTTGTCAGCCTCGATGCTCCGGCATACGACGACAGCGACATAACTATAGGCGATACTGTCGCCGCACCTGGTTCAATATCAGATTATATTGACTCCGAAATTTTGTGGAATGATATAACGTTGAATATACCTGATGAATATGCAGAAATTCTGCGTATGAAATCAGATGGGTATAACAACCGTGAAATCGCGAAAAAACGGAGTATATCTGTGAAAGACATCGACAGCATGATTGAGCAGATACGCGAAACAGTCGGTAGTATGCGTCCGGTATAATATAATGGTTTTTATTTCGCTGAACAAGCGGGATAAATATAAATAATTAAAATCAAATGGAAGAAGGAGTAAAATTATGTCAAAATCAATTTTTGAAGACTTATATTACGGCAGAATCAATCCATTCGAGAAGCGAACGCAAATCACTCCAGAACGCGAAGAAATTGAAAATAAAATCAAAGACGAAAAACGGTATTTACAAAGTAAATTGTCGCCTGACGATTGTGAACGTTTACAATCATTAGAAAATTTATTCACTGAAGCGTCAGCCGACGATGAAATAACAATGTTCGCTCACGGGTGTATTTTCGGCGCATTACTTATATTTGAAATTATGGAGCGCAAGGAGGAAATTGTCAATGAATAAAACCATACTGCAACAGCTTTTCGACGGCGAATTATACCCCTCCGAAACTATAAACGACCCTGAATCGCGCAAGATAAGCAGTATTATAGCAGAAGAGCGAGAATATTTATTTGAAAGATTGTCTGACGGCGACAGAGAGAGTTTACGCAAAATGAACGATCTATACCATGAAGTGACTAATATTTACGGTAATGAATGTTTCGCCTGCGGGTTCAGGCTCGGAGCATTATTGTTAATTGAAGTTTTCAGTAAAAATATAGACGACTTCGACCAAATCAAATAATAATACCTAATATAAACCATAAGCGGCGTACAATCTGATAGTTTGTAAAAAACTATCAGGTGTATGCCGTTTTTTTGTGAATATGATTCTAAATATAAAAATATTTTTGATTTCACTTTAATTATAAAGTCTAAATTTAATCATACATTATTTTATTATAGGCAGAATGACTTTACAATATAATCAAAAAAATATACGGAGGGAAATATGAATATTGATTATATTGCTATTGGAAAACGAATCAGAGCCATACGGATTTCAAAAAATATGCCGCAGGAAAAACTGGCGGAAAAAGCCGAGTTATCGACCACGCATATGAGCCATGTCGAAACCGGCAATACAAAAGCCAGTCTTGGCACTATCGCGGGTATAGCCAATGCGCTTGAAGTTTCGGTCGATGAGTTACTATGCGATAATGTTGTTCGCTCAAAACATGTATTTGAGAAAGAACTGGCGAATCTGCTTGCGGACTGTACAGACATAGAGACATATGCGATTGTGGAAATAGCGAAAACCGCGAAAAATGCTTTGAATAAAGTCATTTCATCTATAAAAAAATAAGCGCATCTTTTTAATGGTACAACAATATAGCCGATATACGGACAAATCTATATATCGGCTATCATATTGTTTAATCTGCAATATATTTTAGTTTGTTATTTGAAGAAATATATCATAACGAGCAAAATGCCTGATGTTTTTTGGACGTCAAAAGCATATTCGACTTGGTTAATTGATAAATAGCCGGCGTGGGATATCAATTATCTTATGCCGGCTATTTTTTTGTATTTCAATTTCAAATAAATTGCAGAGTCTGAATTTATATCAAAAACATTTTCCGTTTATCTTGAAAAACAAATTAGTTTTTGATATAACCCGCTGAAAGGGGGACCGTATATATTTTTTCCCTATCTTTTTTCGCTTTCGTGCGGATTAGAGGACCGCCTCTGAAAATCCGCTTCTAACAAGTAAAAAAGTATAGGAAGTGAGATTTTTTCAGACGTGAAAAAAATAAGGAATATATATAGTTTACGGAATGAGCGCCGTTCTGAAATTTGCTCTGCTTGTGAATATTTTGTAAACAATTTAGAAAAGTTGGGCATTTTTGAAATTCCCGACGTTCTAATATGCGAACAGATAAAGAGCGGCTTGAAAATTCAATACGGAGAGGAGGTGAACCTCCATGGGTAGACCCCTCTCCGCAGAAGAACAGGAGACATTCCGGCGTCAGTTCGACAGTTTTTGTAAAAAAGTTCTGAGACATGCGGCGTTTGATTACGACAGAGCAGTCGGACGACTCGCCGCACGTGAAATATCGTTGTCAGATTACGAAAATACTTACCCGCTTTCGACCACGGACACATATTTTTCGCAGGACCGCTTTTTCAACGTATTAGACAAAAGTTTTCTCGTCAAAGGCTACGCGGCTGAACTTATCGCCGTTCTGCCTGAAATACAGCGCGGTATCATTATACTCACTTATTTCACGAAAACAACTGACGAAAAAATAGGCGAAATCCTGAACATAAGCTGTAAAAAAGTACGATATCAGCGCAAAAACGCGCTGGAAAAACTAAGGAAAATAAAGAAGGAGAATTAAAATGGATGCGGATAAATTAACAAACTGCAATCGGAATAACGCTTCCCGCGCATATCAGAGTCTTTTGCCCTATGACGTTATGGAAGCGGCGATAGCGGGCGACGAAGATGCGATGTGTGAAGTCGTGAATAACTATGCGAATTATATCCGGCAGTTCGTACAGGAGGACTGTTACGACAGGGACGGATATAACTACAGGGGATCTAACAAACTCAAGAGTGACATTATGAAAGTAAATTTGATGAGAAGCTTTCAGAGTTTCAAATACGACCCCAATCGGAAATAATTATTGAAGCAATTCTTTTATCCGGGGCGTACTGTCGCGGTATGTCCCGGATATAAGCTAAAATGTATAATTATTATGTGTCAAGTATGAAAAGCTTAATATAAAAAGGGGAAATGAGAAAATGAGTAAATCCAAAAATAAAAACAGGGGTCAAAATAAATTCAGCAAGTATCAAAGCCTGCTGCCGGACAGCGTGATAAAGGCGGCTATATCTGGAGACAGAGCCGCAATATATGAAATAGTTGATAACTACGCGAACTACATATTACAGTTTGTGCGGCAGGATTATTACAGCAGGGACGGACATAGATACAGAGAGAATGACATATCCAAAAGCGACATCATGAAATCGGCTCTAATGAGAAGTTTTCCCACATTTGAGTATATTCCTTAATACGGTATTTTGAGAGTCAGAGCCTTTATCCGAAAGGTGAGCATATTTAAGTATATAGTGCCAATCGGATAAAGGCAGGGCGTATACCATTCTGTAGAAGTGCGCTAACATAACGTTTGTGTATTTCTACAGGCTGGTATTACTGAACAAAGTTCAGTATAACCAGTCTTTTCTGCTCCTTTCTTAATATGACTGATTGCGGGGGATAATGGAACTATATATTGTCCCAAATCCCCCCATGCAATCATATCTTAAATGTACAGCGGGCAGGTTATAATTTTTATTATACAATTGAATAGCATATAGCCGGAAGTTATACAATTGTTGCAGCAAAGGAAAGACCCAAATAAATCGGACATAAATTTTGCAAAAATACCATTTACACTATAAGTCAGATTTATTTTGGAGCAGTTCCTGAAGTGTGCCATGAAAACACAGATTTATCTTTGTCGTTAGCGCGCCTGCAAACTGAACGTACACAGTACGGATTGAAATGTATATTACCTGAACCACAATTCGGGTATGAAATACATTGGAAATACGCGGTTAAGAAAAAAGCGCAGGAAATGGGCTGGCGTTATATGTGTGAGCAAATAAAAATAATTCTGCTTAAAATGCAGAGGTAATATTATGGACGGATTTTACCTGATAAATTGATTTTACAGGTAAAATCTCGTCCCTGAAAAAATGCAGCATTTAAATCATGTAAGTGTAAAATTTAGTTATGTTAAAGAGAAAGGACGTTGATAATCATGTTCAGCAGTTACCCCGACATCGTCACCGTGGCTCAACTGCAAAAAATGCTCTGCATAGGGCGAAATACTGCTTATGATTTGCTGAAGAGGGATATAATCCCAAGCGTTCGTATAGGCAGGGTGCATAAGATACCTAAAGCCGACGTTATCAAATATTTAAAATCGGTCAGATAAAATTTTACTAAAAGTATTTAAAAAGAACGTCCGTATGTGGTATAATATTTATATTATTTGCGGGCATTCTGTTCTGTTAGTCAAAGGAGGAGCAATTCATGACAGGCAGATTGTACGAACGGAACGGCAAATATCAAGCCGTGCTATTTTACAAAGACAAGGACAACAAAAAAGCGAGACTGTGGCGTTCGACCGGGTATGACGTGAAAGGGAACAAGAAAAAGGCTGAGGCATTGCTGACGGATATAATCGAGGAGAACAAGCATTTGGAGTACAACGAAGCAGACAGGAGCAGGATATTATTCGTGCAAGCGATAAAAGACTGGCTTGAAGGCACAAAAAACAAGATAGAGCGGTCAACCCATGAGGGGTATATGAATTATGTAAACAGGCATATAGTGCCGTATTTCGAGCCACTGAAACTCTACCTTGACGAGGTCAGTCCGAAACACATCAAAGGGTATTATGAATATAAATACAGCGGAGGGCGGCTGGACGGGAAATCGGGCGGATTGAGTGTGCGGTCGATAAAGAAGCATAGCATAGTGTTCAAGCAGGTGTTCAAGGACGCGGTCATATCGGAGCAAATCATGAGGAACCCGGCAACTGGCGTACCGCTTCCTAAAAATGAGAGGCCGGAGTTCAAGGGCGTGTTTCTTACGGGCGACGAAGCGAACCGAATGTTACAGGCATTCGCCGGACATGAATTACAGGCGATGGTGTACATCACATTATACTACGGATTGAGGCGGTCAGAAGCGTTAGGTCTGAAATGGAGTTCGGTAGATTTCGAGAGCGGTATCATAAAAATACAGTACCGGGTAGTGAAAATGCTGACGATCGAAGAAAAGAAAGGAACAAAGTCGGGCAGATCGGTTGTACGCACCTTTCCCATACTGGAAGATGTGAGGGAAGTGTTACTGAAGCTGAAACAGAAAGAAGCCGAAAACCGCCGAATATTCGGAAAAAGCTATCACAATTCCGACTACATATTCACATGGCAGGACGGCAGGCTCTACAGACCGGATTATATCACCCGCGGTTTTCAGAGAGTTTTAAAGCGAAATGGATTGAAAGTGATACGTTTTCACGATTTAAGGCACAGTACGGCAAGCATCTTGTACGACAAGGGTTGGGAATTAAAGGACATCCAAGAGTGGTTAGGTCACGCAGATATAGAAACAACCGGGAACATATATACGCAAATCACAAATCAGCGCAAACTGGCTACGGCAAAGAGTCTGGAGCGGACGTTTACGATATGAGTGTAGATGATTTCGGTATTCGGAAAAAGTGTAGATAAAGTGTAGATGCGGGGTGTTTTCGGGCAAAAAAGAAGACACAAGAAAATCTGCAAATCCCGCATATTTCCTTGTGTTTCTGTAATCGGAGTGAGAGGATTTGAACCTCCGGCCTCTTGGTCCCGAACCAAGCGCTCTACCAAACTGAGCCACACCCCGATTATATAATTTTAACATATTTTTTATATTATATCATAGATGTATTTTTTTTTCAATAGTATTTTTATTTTTGTTATAAAAATTTTTTATTAATATATTTTATATTTTTATTAAATTAAATAGGGATACGGTATACCATATCCCTAAAAATATTAATACATTTCCATAATAGCATCACATATTAAACGTACATTCGGCGAAAATGCCTTCTTCGCCCATTACGTACCTGTCGGCATAAATAAACTTGTATTTACCGCAGTCGATTACGCCGTTGCCGCGTATCATGCGGATATTGCCGGATTTTTCAGGAAGTGTGAGATATAATGCGGATTTTACAGTTGTATTATTGCCGAAATAGTTCATAGTAATTGCTTTATATAAATTCGGGGCTTCTTTTACTTTATCATAATATCCCAAAAATTCGGCAGTTTTCCCTGTAGTATAATAAACCATACAAATCCAATGAACAGGATAAAATATTTTTTTCATTCTTTTTACGTTTGCGCGGTGATGATTTTTATTTTCTTCAGGCGGATACCATATATTCATTTCCAATCTATTGCCTTCGTTATCAAAAACCGCGTTTGCAGGATTTAAACTGCTGCCCGATTCAAACCAATGTCCGTCCGGCGGCGTATGTCCGCCATATTTTTCAAGATATTCATTCATTTCCTTGTAATTCTCCATATGATATGATATATTACTGAAAAGTATTCTATCGCCGTTATTAAGAGGAATAGATATATTATAATGCGTCGTTTCATCGTCTCTCGCATATGTGAGTTTGGGGTACAGCTGTTTCAGCGCGGACGCTATATTCGCCGCTTCTTCGTCGGTTTTTATATATTCCTCGATCGCTGTTTTATCTTCGTTCGAGATTTGATTTTTTGCGTATTGATATAAAAGAGAATACGCCTCTTGTTTATTTAATTTATTCATGTTATTCGCCTTTCCTATTATTAAATTATTTTCTGTTATTAATTTTTTTACTTTTTCGAGACCATAATGTTTTGCCGATTTTACGGTGCCGACAGAAATATTCTGCATTTTCGCTATCTCGTTTTCGGAGTAATCGTAAAAATAGCTGTACATTATAACGTCTCTTTGCTTAGGCGGCAGGGTGTTTATAATTGCTATGATTCTGTCTGTAAAGTCTTTTTGCATTACAATAGCTTCGGGACTTTCCGGCATTGTGTCTGTACTTTCGTCAAGCGGCGAAAATGCGATATAACTGTTCTGATATTTTTCGGATTTATAGTAATCTTTCAGTTTATTGCGGGCGATTACTGCAAGCCACGCCTGTATTCTGTTGTCTTCTGTGTAATAATCGTAATTCAGATATGCGCGGATAAATATTTCCTGCGTCAAATCTTTCACCATTTCGGGATTTCTCACGGACTTTCGGACAATGGAAGTCACAAAAGCCGTATTCTCTCTGACAACGTCGTCAAAATCTTTTTTAATTATAAAACTCGCCTCCTGTCTTTTTGGGGACTTTTTTTATTTTATTTTCATGTCTGCAAACATTATATCATATATAACGACTGTAAATTGAAAAGGTTCAAAAAATATAATTTAATTCAAAAAATTTTATGTGTGCATTTTATTTATTCAATTTTATTTAATATAAATTGTTGATTTTATTTTTCTTTTATGATATAATACAAAATAATACATTTGGTAAAATAATGAACTTAATGATAATAAAATAACAAGTTATATAAGGAGAATAATTAAAATGCATACGAATGTTATCGGATTTCCCGGTTTCGGTATAGGACCTTTTAATATTAACACTATCGCCTTCACCGTATTCGGACGGGATATCGCATGGTACGGGATATTTGTCACTATAGGAATATTGGGCGGCATATTTTACGCCTTTTGGAGAGGATATAAAAATAACGGCATAATCGTGGACGATATGATCGACGTCGCTATCTTTTCAATTCCCGCCGCAATAATCGGCGCAAGGATTTATTATATTGTGTTCAACCTGAAATTATTCCCCACGCTTTATTCGACTATAGAAATCTGGAACGGCGGGCTTGCCGTTTACGGCGGCATAATCGCCGGGCTTGTTACAGCTCTTGCGGTCTGCAAATTTAAAAAGCTCTCTGTCCTGAAAGTGTTCGACTCTGTCGCTCCAGCCATAATGTTCGGACAGATTATAGGCAGGTGGGGTAATTTCACCAATGCCGAGGCTTACGGAACCGTTACAAACCTCCCGTGGAGAATGGCGGTAAACGACGTTCAGTGGTCAAATAAGACGGGCGTTCACCCGACGTTTTTATATGAGTCTTTGTGGAATCTTTTGGGATTCATAATTATAAATCTTTTATATAAAAAGAAAAAATTTGACGGACAAATATTTTTGATGTATGCAGCATGGTACGGTTTCGGAAGAATGCTGATAGAGGGTCTCAGAACTGACAGCCTGTATCTCGGTAAAATCAGAATATCGCAGTTTGTCGGCGCATTGTGTTTTGTCGCCGGAATGATTCTGCTCATAATTTTCCTGAGAAAAGCCAAAATTAAAAGGCTCGAAAGCGAGGGATATGACGGGGTTTTCACTTCTGCGATAGGGAGACTTCCCGACGACGATTCGGACGCAAAATACGGCATAGAAGATACTACGGATCTTACTGACGACAAAAAGATAGAAAAGAAACGAAGATCTGAAATTATCGAAAACTTTAAAAAGCATACGGACGATACAGAAAGTAAAAGCGATAATACCGATAAAAGTAATAACGACGTCGAAAAAACGGAGACTGCCGGGGCTGCCGAAAACGTTGTCGACAGCGAAATCCCTGCAAAAATAGAAGAACCAGAAACAGCGGAAAATACAAAGAATACAGAAACGGCGAAATTCAATATTATCATAAAATCTGCCGGAGATAAACAAAGCGAAGTAATTAAAGCCTTGCGCGATTTAACGGGGCTTGATTTAAAAGACGCAATAGACTTAGCAAACAGCGATTCAAAGCCAATCAAAGAGAGCGTATCGCAAAATGAAGCCGAACAAATCAAAGAAACGTTGACCAAAGCCGGCGCAGAAGTTGAAATAGTTGAGGCAGATATAAAAGAAACATAGAAAAAATGCAGGGGCGGGATTTTTCCCGCCCGTTAAAAGTTATTTATTATAAAAATTACGCGGAGGGCAAAATCATGGCGCAAATTATCGACGGTAAACTCGTCTCGTCAAAAATAAAGGAAGAAATAAAACTTGAAATCAAAAATATCAAAAAATCCGGCGGACAAATCCCCGGACTTGCAGTTGTTATAGTAGGCGACGATCCGGCTTCCAAAGTATATGTGAGAAACAAAAGAAAAGACTGCGAGGAAGTCGGAATGTATTCGGAAGAATACGCGCTTCCCGAAAATACTTCTCAGGAAGAAGCGCTTGAACTTGTGAAAAAGCTGAACGATAAAAGCGATATTCACGGAATATTAGTCCAGTCTCCTCTGCCTAAGCATATAGATGAAAACCTGATTGTCGAAAATATATCCCCGTCAAAAGACGTAGACGCTTTTCACCCACAGAATGTGGGCAGAATAACTATCGGAAGATATAGCTTTCTGCCATGCACTCCTGCGGGAGTTATGGAACTGTTAAAATATTATAACATCGACCCGTGCGGAAAAGAGTGCGTAGTCGTAGGCAGAAGCAATATCGTCGGCAAACCGCAGGCTCTGATGCTTTTGCAGGCGAACGGCACCGTCACAATCTGCCACTCAAAAACCGTCGGTTTAGGCAATATCACAAAAAGGGCTGATATACTCGTTGCGGCGATAGGCAAGCGCAATATTATCACCGCCGATATGGTAAAAGAGGGCGCGGTTGTAATCGACGTCGGCATGAATAAAAAAGACGACGGAAAACTCTGCGGAGACGTAGATTTTGCAGAAGTCGAGAAAATCGCGTCGTATATAACCCCCGTGCCCGGCGGCGTTGGACCCATGACCAGAACAATGCTGCTCAAAAACACGCTGACCGCGGCGAAAATGGGGAAATAATGTAGATTATAAAAATGTAGGGACACGGCGCGTCGCACAGGTGTTGATTATTCATAGAAATTTAATATTGTAGGGGCGGGATCCATTTCCGCCCGTGAACATACGCCGACATTGGTCAAATTCACGGGCGGATATGCCGAACATTTTCGGCGGGAATCCGCCCCTACGGGTTTACATATATAAAAAATATTTTTTAAATGCGCGTAAGATTTCAGCAGTTTAAATTGTATATTATATAGACGGCGTCAAAAAAGGCAAAATAAAAATTAAGAGAGGAGCGGGTCTGCATAGATTTTATAAATGTGAATGATATGGAAGATATTAATAATATATCCGAAGTCAACAATAATTTTTACGAAAAATATAATTTGCAAATACGCGGAATAGTCGCAAGAATTTTAAATAATGCGAATCAGGCTCAGGATATTGACGATTGTGTGAATACCGTATTTTTAACGTTAATGGAAAGATTGGAACAATACAACGAAACACGCGGAAGTTTAGCGGCGTTTGTGGCGATAGTCGCGCGGTCTGTCGCGTTAAATCACCGCAAGGGTAATATATGTAAAACCAGCGAATTAGTCGGCGACGAAAAAATTGATTACATAATCGAGCCTTTGGAGGTTGAAGACAAAATCGAATTTCAGATGCTTGTCGATATGATACTCGAAAAATTAAACGAGCAGGAAAGTATTTTATTCGCCATGAAATACATATATTTTTATCCGCCGGACGAAATCGCAAAAACTTTCAAAATAAACCGGAACGCGGTTGACGGGCGCGTAAACAGGCTGAAAAACAAGATAAAGAAACTTTTGATAAAAGGAGGAATAACTTTATGAGCAAAGAATATTTCACAGATAATATAAAAGACGAAGCTCTTGCGAAACTTACAGATAAAATGCTGAATTTTGAGAAAACGTCGGAAAGAAGAAATATAAAAACAAATATGCTGCGGATAATCCCGGCAGTCGCGGCGATTGTGCTTGTGATCGGAGCGATAAATATGCTGCCCGCATTTCTGAAAAGTACGAGCGGTCCGGCAGATAACGGAAAAGGAAGCGGCGTAAATGCCGCTGTCGCAAGTGTAACTGATGATACTTCGGATTATGTAAATATCCCAACTTATACAAGCGAAACAACCAGTGAAACGGTTTCTTATTACAGTGCGATAATAATAAGTAATATGAATTTGGAGGATATATTAGCTGACAGTCCGTGGATATTACCAATTAACGGAATAGAAAATAACGTATATGATTCAATTTACGCAGGTAATAAAGCATATTATTCAGCTTATTCAACTTCCCAAGATAATAACGTGTATGATTCAACTTCCGAAGATAACAGCGATCCTTACTTCTCTCTGACATACGGTCAGGATGAGACGGTTGAATACAAAAACGGCATAACAGTCAAAATTCCAATGAATACAAAACTCGAATGAACTATGGCAACTACACTTTAACAGTCGGCGACGGTGATGCAACAATTACGCAACCGGACGGCACAACCTCAATAGTGCCAAGCGGCACGGTTCTCGACGGCGAGGGGAATGTTGCGGACAATACTGAAACTGTCACAACCCAAATCGGCGAGTTGTCTATAACAACTCCGAAAGGGCAGGAGCCAATCCAAAACGACGACGGCACAATAACTTTGCCCGGCGGAGGGACGTATATTAATTTGAGCGGTGATAAAGTCACTGCGTCAAGCAGTACAATTATCAGAAAAAATGGGGATTTTACAATATCTGACGAGATAAATACTGACGTGACAATAATAGTCGAAAGTCCTGACGGAACAATTACTACCGTAACACAGGGTATAATGAGAACCAATAAAGGCTTGAACAATATCCCGTCAGAGTCTGTCAATAATAGTTCTGACAAAAATTCGGAACAAGATATTAGTTGGCCTTGGACGACTGAATCCGCTTCTGACAATACAAAAATATATGAATTTACAGACGGAACAAAAATAACATCTTTCTCCATGGCAACTGAAATTTATAATCCCGGATATAATACCAATTATCAAACTCTACCGGGTAATTATATAAATCGCTCTGAATATACTGTCAGATACGACTCAAAATGTACGATTGAGTTTACAAATGGAGTAACTGTCAATGCTCCTATTAATACAAGCGCTAATATTACCGAAGGCAAACTCACAATCACAATCGGCGACGGTGACGCGACAATCACGCAGCCGGACGGCACAACGTCCACAGTCCCCAGCGGCACGGTTCTCGACGAATAGTGTAACGGGACATCTAAAACTTTGCATTTATAAAATGTAGAAGAAACAAAACACCCGGCTCCGCAGAGCCGGGTGTTTTGTCAAATCTGCACAAGCGTAATATTTTACGGGCAGTGTTCAGGAAAACTTAACAGGCATTCATCCACTTGGGCTAAAAGAAAAGAAGAAAGATATTCAAGATGAGATTTCATCTATAAATGAATAAATATCTTTTTCATACCTATCATACAAAATACGAAACCAACCTGATTTGATAATATCTGTCATTATTCCTTCAGCATTATTAAATATAGATTGTAAAAAGATTTCTTTGCTTAAATCATCAAACTCACATATGCTTATCCATCTGAATTTGTAAAAAAGATAGTCCACATCTGTTAGAAATTCCATAGGTTCCTTCATCTGATTGTAAAACCAATTTAGCTTTTCTTCATCTAACTCCTTAACGTATTCCCTAATATCACTTGGAATATTTGATTGGGTTAAATAATTTTTAAAAGTTATTATACTTTTCATATACCATTTCATAATTAAACTGACACTCCTTTCTGAGTGTCAGTTTATACATTTTTAATTCAAAATCATAGTGGCTTTTTTGCTATTGTCTACTAAATGGGGTCCAGTTCAACACATGGTTAAGCACCATGTTTTTATATTTTTCTTATTAATAAGCGACAAATAAGCGGCAAAATGATAATTTTGTAGATTTTTACGAAAATAATAAAAGCCCGATAAACATAGATTTTATCAGGCTTTTATATTAGTTGCGGAGACAGGATTTGAACCTATGACCTTAGGGTTATGAGGTATAAGAAACTTGTTTCTATAATTATATAGTTTGAAAATCTGTGCATTTTTCGAGATTTTTTGATATATTTTGTCTATTGGGTGCGAATATTTTCATAGTTTTATATCTCGGTAGGTATATGGGTAGGTTATTTTTAACGATTTTGATATAATCCGAGAAAATTATTATTTGAACAGACATTATAATTTACAAAATAAATATGAACTATACTACAGAATATAATATAATTATATTATTATAAAAATAAAAAGGATGATTGAGTATATGCCAAATAACACAG
>Ga0123357_10001509_pt1 | contig 24781 bp, 20 predicted proteins | sample TergutEmb28metaG_FD_89873 | JGI IMG/M metagenome (GOLD analysis project Ga0123357, IMG submission 89873) | Embiratermes neotenicus P4 segment gut microbial communities from Petit-Saut dam, French Guiana - Emb289 P4 | ecosystem: Host-associated > Arthropoda: Insects > Digestive system > Gut ...
AGAAAGGGCATACATCTCAAAAAAGATTTATCGAGCAGACTATGGGACGGTTGGCGGTGAAATTTAACTCGAAAGTTGTAAACCATCACCCCGTACATTTTGTAAACTATCTCAGGCTTTACACAATGGCCGCCCCTACGCAAACGATATACAACGATGGCAACGCCGTAGATGACAAACAATTGAAGCCATATAGGAAAAATATGAAAATCGCTCTTATCGTACCCCAGTATAACCATCTCACAACCGGACACGCGGTCACTGTTCACCGTATTTCAAAATATCTTACAAAACATGGCTGCCATACTAAAATTTTTTCTATTGATTCTATTCAAGCTGAATCCTTGACAAAAGAGCTTCAAAAGTTCTCACCTGATATTATTCATGGGTTCCATGCTTTAAAAACAGGAACATATGCAAGAGAGGCAGCAGCAACGCTCCTTCTCCCTTTTGTTATAACACTGACCGGAACAGATATTTATAACTCATACAGCGGCAGCCAATTAAACCTGCTAAAACGTAATCTAAGGTCAGCATCAGCTATTGTCTGTTTTCATAATTCAATAAAAACAGAATTTTCAAAAAAATTCCCTTTTATTGCTGAAAAGTGCAAGGTTATTCCTCAAGGGGTAGAGCTCCCATCTTTAAATATTAACCAGACCAGACAGACTGACAACTTCACATTTTTTCTTCCTGCCGGTCTTAGGCCTGTGAAAAATGTAACTTTTCCTCTAAATCCATTTTTAAAACTGCATTATAAATTCGGTAATTTAAAATTCATTTTGGCAGGCCCCGTTATTGATAAACCCTATGCTGAGAGGGTAAAAGCGGAATTTAACAATTTTGGATTTGCTGAATATGCGGGAGAGATCCCATTTGAACATATGCAAGACTACTACATTTCCTCAGATGTGGTATTAAACTGTTCAATAAGCGAAGGCGGAATGGCTAACAGCCTGTTAGAAGCTATGTCTTTCGGAAAAGCTGTTCTTGCCTCAAACATAGAAGGAAACAGTTCATTTATAAAAGATGGTGAAAACGGCTTCCTTTATAACCAGGAAGAAGATTTTATAGAAAAAGCTCAAAAACTTATCCTTTCCCCTCAATTAAGATTAGATATAGGAAAAGCCGGCCGGAAATATGTAGAAATGAACTGTTCTCCTGATATTGAAGCGAAGAGGTATATTAAAGAGTACGAAAATTTAGCCTCTTTCTAACTTCCCGTAACAAACTTGAAACCAAAATGACAAACATTATCTCAATATTGTAAGTCGACTATTTCCAGCTATATATGGCAAATAACAGGATTTATTCTACAAAAATCAAATTTTGAAAATTACTATGTTGCATTTTATAAAACAACGTGTTATAAACCGCCAACAATTTAAAAAAGAGAGATACAACAACAAAAATAGGAGGTAACTTATGAGTGAATCAAAACTTGGTAATCCGGCAGTTATAGGTCTGGCAGGATTTGGTATGACCACCCTTATCTTACAATGCCACAATCTTGGCTGGTGCGGCATAGCCCCTGTCCTTTGGCTTGGGTTAATCTTTGGTGGAACTGCCCAGCTTCTTGCGGGGCTAATGGAGTTTAAAACTGGGAATAGTTTTGGTATGTGCGCTTTTACCGGATATGGAGCTTTCTGGATAGCACTCTGTCTGATGATTATTTTTAAAGGAGTTTCTCCTGTCTTTGATTGGGTGGGAAAAGATCTCGGCTTTTTCCTTATGGGGTGGACACTCTTTACATTCCTCCTCTTCATTGCATCAATGAAACATAACGGAACACTGGCCTTTGTATTTCTTACTCTGCTGCTGGGGTTTATAGGCCTTGATGTTAAAGAACTTACTGAAAGCGCTGGAGCTGGACTGTTTGCCGGTTGGGATCTTATTATCTGCGCACTTTCCGCTTTCTATTTGATGTTTGCAACTGTATGTGCTGAAGCAGGAATTAAACTTCCAGTTGGAGGCCCCTGGATAAAATAAAGCAAACCGTAGTTAAACAATTCCTTTATGCCGCTTCTTTTTAAAAGAAGCGGCATTCTTTTATCCGCACCTAAACTTTACTCTTCAAAGATTTCCTTCTTTACAATGTCATTTTCCACATGTTATTGTTCTTCAGTTGTAAAGTCATATAGTTACAGGAGTGGAAGAATGTCAGGACATAATAAATGGAGCACAATAAAGCACAAAAAAGGCGCTGCCGACGCTAAACGCGGCAAAATTTTCACAAAACTCATCAAGGAAATTTCCATAGCCGCGAAGCTCGGAGGCGGTGACATTTCGGCAAATCCGCGCCTCAGGACAGCCGTTGATAAAGCGAAAAGCGAAAACATGCCTAAAGATAATATTGAACGGGCTATAAAAAAAGGCGCTGGTGGAATGGAAGGAGTAAACTACGAAGAGGTCATGTACGAAGGATATGGCCCGGGGGGAGTCGCGGTTCTTGTAGAAGTATTGACAGACAACCGTAACCGTACTGTTTCGGAAGTACGGAGCGTTTTTACCAAATGTAACGGTAATATGGGAGAAGCAGGTTGCGTCGCATGGATGTTTGATAAAAAAGGGCTCATCGTATATCCTCAAAACACAGACTTTGAAAAACTTTTTGAAACAGCAATTGAAGCAGGCGCTGAAGATGTTTCAGAAGAAGATGAGCAGATAGAAGTAACCACTGAAATATCAAACTTTTTAGAAATCAGGGACGCTCTGGAAAATGCAGGCCTTAAATATGATTCCGCCGAAATAACAATGATCCCACAGACACTGGTTAAGCTTGAAGGGAAGCAGGCTGAAAGCATGTTAAGAATGATAGAGCGCCTCGAAGATAATGATGATGTACAAAACGTGTATGCAAATTTTGACATCTCAATGGAAGAGATGGAAAAACTAATGTAGTGCACTGCAAACCCTGCTTTTCAGGTTCATACATGGGATACAGTATAAATTATGATTATTCTCGGAATTGATCCAGGTTCCCGGATTACAGGGTATGGAGTTATCCGGAAAGATGGAAATAGGCTTATACACATTGATAATGGCGCTATCTTTACTGCTAGCGCCACAAATTTACCTGATCGCCTCAAGAAGATTTACAGGGGGATTACAAAGATAATAGAAGATTATACCCCTGATACAGTTGCTATTGAGGATATTTTCTTTGCAGAAAATGTGAAAAGCGCTCTAACCCTTGGTCAGGCAAGAGGTTCGGCTATTGTTGCAGGAGTTAATGCCGGCCTGGTAGTTCATGAATACAGTGCGCTTCAGGTAAAAAAAGCTGTTGTCGGGCATGGAAAGGCAGCAAAAGAACAGGTGCAGCATATGGTAAAAGTACTCCTTAACCTCCCTGAAATTGCCCAGGCAGATGCGTCAGACGCTTTGGCAGTAGCAATATGCCACGCAAACAGCAGTAATCTTAAATCTCTTACAGCCCTTATCCCCACAGCAAAAGGAAGAAGGAGTTTCAGATGATCGCCCTTCTTACAGGCATAATCGCCTATAAATCCCCGGAATATATAATCCTTGATGTAAATGGTGTGGGATACCGCCTCTTCGTACCTTTTTCTACTTATTTTCTCCTTCCTGACGAGGGATCAAACTATTCTTTACAGGTTCATACTCATGTTAAAGAAGATGCTATCCTACTTTATGGATTTAACACTCCCGAAGAAAAACTGTTTTTCCAACTACTTATCGGCGTATCCGGAATAGGTCCAAAACTGGCCAGAGATATACTTTCAAATATTCAGACTGACGAACTTGCGGGAGCAATAGTAAGTGGAAATTTAACAAGGCTTTCAGCTATACCCGGCATAGGCAAAAAAACAGCGGAACGCCTTATTTTAGAGCTTAAGGATAAAATCCTTAAACAAGGTTTAGCCGAAAACAGCAGAAAAACAGTTGAATCGGTTAGCTCAAAATCAGCTCTTCTGGATGATGTAATCTCAGCCCTTATAAATCTCGGTTACAAAGAAGCTGTGGTAAGCAAAGCTATCGCTGAAACAGAAATTAAATCTGATGCAACCATGGAATCACTGCTGAAATTAACTCTTAAAAAGCTTATGAGATAAATTATGGAACGGCTTATTGCTCCTGAAACAACTCTGGACGAATTAATAACCGAGACTTCTCTTAGACCCCACTCTCTGGACGAGTATATAGGGCAGGAGAAAATAAAGGGAAATCTCCGGATTTTTGTTGAAGCAGCCAAAAAGAGAAACGAAGCTTTAGACCATGTCCTTTTATATGGCCCTCCGGGACTTGGTAAAACAACCCTCGCAAATATTATTGCATCTGAAATGGGAGTTAATATTAAATCGACTTCAGGGCCTGTAATTGAAAGACCTGGAGATCTTGCGGCAATTCTGACCAATCTTGAAGCCCATGACGTACTATTTATTGATGAGATACACAGGCTTTCCCATGTAGTCGAAGAGATTCTCTACCCTGCTATGGAAGATTTTCAACTGGATATAATAATCGGTCAGGGGCCAAGCGCGAGGACTATAAAACTTGACCTCCCAAAATTCACCCTTGTAGGAGCAACAACCCGCACAGGCCTACTTTCATCTCCGTTACGGGACAGGTTTGGTGTAATTTCGCGACTGGAATTCTATACTGATGAAGAGCTTGCCCTTATAACCAGACGTTCTGCACACATTCTAAACATTACAATCAAAGAAGACGCTTCAATAGAACTTGCCAGAAGAAGCCGCGGCACTCCCCGTATTGCAAACAGGCTGCTCAGACGGGTCAGAGATTTTGCTCAAATCATGTCAGACGGTATTATAACATCAGAAGTAGTAAAGAAATCCCTTGCCCTTCTTGAAGTAGATGACTTGGGATTTGATCAGATGGACAGAACCGTCCTTCTTACAATAATTGATAAGTTCGGTGGGGGGCCGGTAGGCCTTGAAACCATTGCGGCAGCCGTGTGTGAAGCAAGTGACACAATAGAAGATGTTATTGAGCCCTTTTTGATCCAACAGGGTTTCCTTAACAGAACCCCAAGAGGACGGGTCACTACAAAATCGGCATATCTACATTTTAACCGGATAGCCCCTGATATCCCTCAGGGACAGCTCTTCTGACATGCAGCTGATCTTTGATTTCCCCAATAACCCTCAATACAGACTTGATAATTTTGTTATATGCGACGGAAACCGAACCGCAACGGAGTTTGTAAAAAGAATTATAGAAAATAATTCGGAAGAAAATCTTTTGTACTTCTATGGGCCGAAAGGATCCGGAAAAACCCATCTGCTGACAGCCGTGAACAAAGAACTTTCAAAAACAGCCGGTTCAAATATACCTTTAATAAACATGGCTTCGCTGGCTGAGCAAAATTATAATGAGCTATTTTCAGAGCTAAAGCAACTCCCTGCCCTTCTCATAGATGATATAGACGAAATAGGTGCAGATGCTGACCTGCAAATAGCCATCTGGCAGCTATTCAATGATTTTCACTCCACAGACCGCAAGATTGTTATAACTGCCTCATCTCCTCCCAAAGAGATAAAGAATATCAACGAACATCTTATATCAAGGCTTCTTTGGGGTTTAGTCGCAAAAATTGATATCTCAGACGACAATTCAAGAAAAGCAATAATGAAAAAACTGGCCGAAGACAGGCAGATAATACTTCCGGAAGATGTTATTGATTATCTTCTTTTGAACATACAAAGGGATATTCCGTCCCTTACTGTTGCCCTTGACAGGATAAAAGAGCAGGCTTTTATAACTAAACGTAAAATCTCGCTGAAACTGGCGAAAGAAGCAATGGCGGTAAAATAATGAATATTCTTCTACATATATGCTGTGGCCCATGCGCTTTATATCCGATCAAAACCCTTAAAGATGGCTCCCATAACGTAACCGGCTTTTTTTACAACCATAATATCCACCCATATCAGGAATATAAAAAAAGATTGGAAAGTGTCGTAAAAATGGGAGAGGAGACAGGTACAGAGATAATCTGTAATGATGATTACGCTCTGGAAGAGTTCCTGAAAGCTGTTGCCAACAACTATGATGACAGATGCAGTTACTGTTACTCATCACGACTCAATGTAACAGCAGCCCAGGCTGCGGCGAAAGGTTTTGAAGCTTTCTCATCAACCCTTCTCTACAGCCGTTATCAAAAGCATGAAGAGATTATAAAAACTGCGGAAAAGGCTGCTGAGAATTACGGAGTGAAGTTTTACTATGAGGATTTCCGTAAAGGCTGGCAGGAAGGGATAAGGATTTCAAAAGAAATGGGGTTATACAGGCAGCAGTATTGCGGGTGCATTTACAGCGAAAAAGAGAGATACTTCCAAGTCTGACTTCGGCCTTTTTATGTGGCGCAAGCCTTTGGCCTGATTCTGCTGCCTCACGTTTCCTAACAAAGAGCAATAAAAAACCTGTGAGCTCAGGCTATGCCTGATTTCACAGGTTTTTCACGCCTAATGATGCAGAGTTTTGATTCATAGGTAAAGCCAGTGTGGAATTATAATTAACTCCACTCTTCACACTCCAAACTCCAAACTATTTATTCTTGTCAATCCTGTCCTGGATGTGTTTAGCCCTGGCTGAAGAAGCAGGATGGGAATTAAGCATACTGCTGCTGTCACCCATTTTAGCCAACTTTTGAAACGCAGTTACCAACCCCTCACGTTTAAAACCACTCTTTGTTAAAAGATCAAAAGAGTAGTCATCAGCAGCGCTCTCCTGTTTTTGAGAGAACTGCGCGTTAATAAATTTCTCTGAAAGGTCGCCTAGTTGTGAACTATTGATTGATGTAGCTATCGAATTTCCTGAAGCAGACGCTACCTGACGAGCTGCAGTAGCAGCGTATGCTGTTTGCATAGCTTTCTTGGAATGCCCTAAAGCAACATGACCAATTTCGTGACCAATAACACCTCGTATCTCGTCATCTGTCATCATATCCATAAGTGCGCTGTAAACTCTTACACAGCCGTTACCCATTGCCCATGCGTTTATATCCCGAGTCATGTAAACCTTATATTGAAGTTTATGCCCATTAATTTCTGAAGGCATCCCTTTCATTATTTTCTGAAGGCGGACAGTGTATTTACTGTTTGGCGGAGCAATTTTAGACTGCTGATCCACCTCGGCACATGCCCTGTCAGATAGCTCTTTAACATCCTTGTCTGATAAAGTTGCTGCTTTCCAGGCACTCCCACCTGCAGAAATAGCACCATCTAAACTACCCAATGACCATCCCCATCCCTGACCAGACAGAGCTACCACTCCCAACATACCTAGGATAGCTGGTCTAAGCCACTTGGAACAATATTTGCCATTCATTTAAACTCCCCCCTTTGTTTGATTTTATAAAAGCGAATTTAATATTTTTATACCATTCAAAATAAAGTGATGTCAAAATAATGTCAAAAATTTATCTGATTATAAGACTTTTTACAATAATGCATTAAATTATTGCCTAATTCTATGAGTCATAGGAGAATTAGGCAATACTTATATTATTATGATATATGATTTCAATTATTTATTAGCTCAGGTATTACCTCAGCTGGTAAGAATAGTTGTACAGGGAAATTGAACAAAACAATCTTGCCTAATTGTAGGAAGATAGAGAGGATTAGGCAATAAATTGAATGACGTTAAAAATGCCATGTCATCAAACTCTTGTCAGGAAACGAGGGGGAAACAATACAAGATGAACTCATAGGGGACGCACACTGGGCGTCCCGATTCAACCACCCCGCCCTCCTACCTGCAGGCAGGTCGGGCACCCCTCCATAGAGGGGAATTTAAAAACCTTTATTTGGTGGGGTTAACTCCACACTTCACTCTTCACACTATTTTAGATATGACCAAAAGCCGAAGTTAAACAAATTCAATACCTATAAGGCTCCGGCTTATAAGGCCCATCCAAAGACACCCCAATATAGTCAGCCTGCTCTTGTGAAAGCTTTGTCAGTTCAGCATTGAGTTTCTTAAGCTGCAACCTGGCTACCTTCTCATCAAGATGTTTCGGCAGAGTGTAAACCCCTATAGGGTATTTCCCGGGATTATTGAATATCTCTATCTGGGCAATTGTCTGATTTGCAAATGAAGAGGACATAACATAACTCGGATGGCCTGTTGCACAGCCCAAATTCACTAAACGCCCTTTAGCAAGGAGTATAATCCTTTTACCGTCAGGGAATATAACATGGTCAACCTGGGGTTTTATCTCTTCCCATTGATACTTTTCCAGTTCTGCAACTTCAATTTCACTATCAAAGTGCCCGATATTACATACAATTGCCTGATCTTTCATTTTTAGCATATGTTGAAGAGTTATTACACGACAGTTACCTGTTGCCGTAACAAATATATCTGCTTTATCAGCTGCATAATCCATTGTTACAACACGATAACCCTCCATTGCAGCCTGAAGAGCACATATAGGATCAATTTCAGTAACCCATACCTGGGCAGAGAGTGATCTCAGAGCCTGTGCACAACCTTTTCCTACATCTCCATATCCGCATATTACGGCAATTTTTCCCGCAATCATTACATCTGTAGCACGTTTAATCCCGTCCAATAAGGATTCCCGGCAACCGTAGAGATTATCAAATTTGGACTTTGTTACGGAGTCATTTACATTAATAGCAGGAAACTTAAGCTCACCACGCTGATGCATTTGATACAAGCGGTGCACACCTGTTGTTGTCTCTTCTGTAACACCTTTTATTTTCTCTGCACGCTCGGAATACCATTTGTGGTCAGTCGAAAGCTTATGCTTGATGGCAGAAAAAAGTACACTTTCTTCTTCTGACGATGGATTGTCCAATACCGTAATATCTTCTTCAGCTTTCGCCCCTAGATGCAGTAGCAAAGTGGCATCGCCCCCATCATCAAGAATCATATTTGAATATTCCTTGTCAGACCATTCAAATATTTTGTGAGTATACTTCCAATACTCTTCCAGACTCTCGCCTTTTACCGCAAAGACCGGAACTCCGGTGGCAGCTACTGCAGCAGCAGCATGGTCCTGAGTGGAAAAGATATTACAAGACGCCCAACGCACCTCAGCGCCAAGAGCTGTTAAGGTTTCAATCAAAACTGCCGTCTGTATGGTCATATGCAATGAACCGCTTATGCGAGCGCCTTTTAAAGGTTTACTCTCCCTATATTCCTCACGAATTGCCATTAGTCCCGGCATTTCCGTTTCAGCGATTTTAATTTCCTTACGCCCCCACTCTGCAAGTTCCAAATCAGCAACAATAAACTCTTTAAGCATAATAGTTTCCTCTTTTGTAACGATATTAACCACCCCGCCCTTCGGGCACCCTTCCACGGAAGGGAATTTCCAGCAACATATAACAGTGTAGAGAGTGGGGGTTTAACTCCACACTCCACTCTTCACACTCCACACTATTTCAAATATGCCCAAAAGCCGAAGTCACAAGTCTGCATACTTTCGTCTAAGAGCTATTTTATCTATCTTACCCACACTTGTCTTATCTATAGAATCTACAAAGTGGACTTTTAATAATACAACCTGTTTGTTTACCACTCCTTTTTCAGCATATTCTCGAACATGGTAAACAATCTCTTTTTTTGTAGCCTTTTTCCCTTTTTTTAACATGACAAGGGCAAGAGGCCGCTCCCCCCATTTTTCATCATGAACCCCTATAACCGCAACTTCATTGACAGCGGTATGATGTGCAATGATATCTTCCAACTCCAATGAAGAGACCCATTCACCCGCAACTTTTATTACATCTTTTGTACGATCGGTAATCTTTATATACCCAAGCTTGTCCCGTACTGCGACATCTCCTGTATGGAGATATCCCCCTTCCCATAACCTTTCCGAAGTTTTTTTATCTTTGAGATACCCCTGAGTCAGCCACGGAGCTCTGACAACGATCTCACCAATGCTGCTTCCATCTCTTGGCTGCTCTTGCAGTTCCGAATCTACTACTTTAATATCAACAAGGGGAACAGTTTTACCTGTTTTACACCTTATAGCCACCTGTTCTTCCAATGGAAGTTCCAGCATATCAGAGGTCAAGTGAGCTGTTGTAATAACAGGGCATGTTTCTGACATCCCATAACCCGTGAAAATATCAATACCCCGCTTCATGGCATCCATGCATAAAGGACTGGACATGGCAGAACCGCCAACCATAACTTTCCATCCTGATAAGTCGGCTTTTGCGGCATTAGGGTGTTTTAAAAGCATATGGAGAATTGTAGGAACGCAATGTGAAAAAGTCACCCCTTCAGATTCTATAAGATCAAGAAGGATTTCAGGAACATATCTCCCTGGATAAACCTGCTTTATTCCCATCATAGTAGCAATATACGGGAAACCCCATGCGTGAACATGAAACATAGGCGTTATAGGCATATATACGTCTTCTATGTGAAACCTGCCGTGCCCGACAGATGTACCGAACATTCCCATTATTCCAAGAGTGTGCAGAACAAGTTGCCTGTGGCTGAAGTATACTCCTTTTGGCATTCCGGTTGTACCTGTTGTATAAAAGGTGGTAGCTCTTAGGTTTTCGTCAAAATCAGGAAATTCATAATCCGGAGAGGCTTCTGCAAGAAGAGCTTCATACTCCCCTGCAAATCGTATAGTCGTATTTGGAAACTCCTTTTCATCATTTAAAAGAACATATTTTTTTACACTGTCTATCCGCCCGCGTATCTGTTCAATAATCTGTAAAAATTCACTGTTTACAAGGATAATGTCATCTTCCGCATGGTCTATGGTGTATAAAATCTGCTCCGGAGAAAAACGCACATTTATTGTGTGTAAAACGGCTCCTATCATTGGAACCGCAAAAAAACATTCAAGATAACGATGTGAATCCCAGTCCATAACTGCTACTGTATCGCCAGGTTTAATTCCAAGAGTTTTAAGGGCGTTAGCAAGTCTGCAAACCCGCTCTTTCATATCTTTATACGTGTATCTGAAAATGTCTCTGTAAACAATTTCCTGAGAGGGAGCATTAATAACCGGAGAGAAGAGAATATTTTTTATAAGAAGCTGATAATTATAAGCTGAAGGAGTTTTCTTAATTGAAAAGTCTGACATGACTCTGAACTATCTCCATAACGAACTTTTTGAACCATTAAAAAAATGGCTCATAGTAAATATCTATGAGCCATTACCATTATGGAGAGTTTTAACCTAATTTTAAAAAAATTTCTATCTGAATTATTTACGGCATTGGCTTACCAATTTTTACATACTCAATGACACAGGATTTTGAGTCATAGGCAATTCTTGAAGAGTGGCGTGTATTAGTCATTGCAGCCTACGAGCCGCAATCCCCTGCTATTTGGAGATTGCGAGTCAAGCCCGCAATGACAGGTACAAAAAGCGAAAGCCAAAATCAGTGACACAGGATTTTGGAACATAGACAAGGCGTCCTGTGTAGGGGCGCGATTTATCGCGTCCAGCGAAGGCGTGATAAATCACGCCCCTACATGAACAAGACGCGACGAAGACAACGTAGCATATGACCAAAAGCCGAAGTCACTCAAACAATTCATCAAAAATAGCCTTCACCGTTGTAATCTTCTCGGACCTCCATGCGTTTGTACCGCAAAATACCAGCCCTGTATCTACATCCCCACGCTGCGCCCTGTCAAGAGCCGTAACAATGCAAAAACGCTCTTTACTCTCTTTATAGGAACATTTCTTAAGGCATCCAGTACTACAAGCAGTATTATTTTTAATATCGTAATCCACTATATTATCAGCGTTTGCAATAATCGCTCTTCCCGGAAGGCCTGCGGGACTCATAATAAGGCCTATTTCATCTTTCTTGCAATTTATATACTTCATTTTAAATGCAATATCTGCATCACATTCTTCAGTACAAACAAAACGGCTTGCCATCTGGACAGCGTCAGCACCATGTGAAAGGGCATACTGTAAGTCATTACGATCCCATATGCCGCCGGCAGCAATAACCGGAATTGAAACACCGGGAAATTCTTCTCCTAGATAGCTCTTTACACCTCTTACTGTAGCGTACTGGTCATATTGGCCATTACCAATAATCTCCATTTTCTCCCCAAGATGCCCCCCTGCACTGTCGGGGTCTTCAACAACAATAGCGTCTGGAATGCGGTTATACGCTTTTACCCACTTCTTAACTATAAGTTGAGCCGCTCTGACAGAAGAGACAATAGGAATAATCGCCACATCAGGAGCGTGAGCGGTTAAACCTGGCAGAGTGAGGGGTAGCCCTGCTCCGCAAACTATAACCTTGGCTCCCCCTTCAATAGCCGCCACTACAAGTTCTTCATAGTCGGTTAAAGCAACCATTACATTAACACCAATTATCCCATCCGGAGCTATTGAATATGCTTTTTTAAGTTCAGTCTTAAATGCTTCAACTTCTGCGTTAAAATAGTTTTTCCCATTGTAAGACTGGCTGTTAAGGGCTATCCCTGCAGCAGCAACTAAACCGATTCCACCGCATTTTGCTACATTCCCAGCCAATGAGCCACCGGATATTCTGACTCCCATACCCCCCTGAATAATAGGATATTTAACGGTGTACTTCCCTATTTTAAACCCAGATGACATTTTTAATTATCTCCGGCAATATTTTTACAATTAAGTAAAAGAGTACCAGAATCGTTAGATGTCAAATGTAACATTAATGTAAAACTGTACTTTATAAATCAGTGTGGAGTTTGGAGTGTGAAATTGTATTTTTTAACTCCACTCTTCACACTCCACACTGGGAATCGAGCCAAAAGCCGAAGTCATCTCATCTTCTACTTGTTATAAAATACAGTATAATGTTAAAAAGAAGATCAATATGAAAAAAATTAAAAGTTTATTCAGTCCTATAGTAACTCTTTTGGCAATACAAGCCCTTTGGATACTTATTCTTGTTTTCTGGGTAATCTGGTTTTTTAAAGGCCATTATGAATTAAGAAAGATTTTAGAGCATTACAGACCTGAAAGTATCCCCCCCCATATTGACTGGCCTGTCCTGGTTACAGGGATTGTTCTTCTTTTTCTTATACTGGTAGGAATGTATATCATCTTTATATTCTGGAAGCGGCAATCAAGGCTTTATGCTACACAGAAAAATTTTATATCTCAACTAGGCCATGAATTTAAATCCCCTCTTGCTTCGATTCAATTACACCTTGAAACGATACAACTAAGGCAACCTCCTCCTGAAAAAATGGAACGTTTTTTAGAAACAATGCTTATAGATACCAACAGGTTAAATAATCTTATAAGTAATATGCTTATGAGTGCCAGGCTTGAGCAAAAACATACACATATAAGCTTCAAAAGACTCCCTGTTATTGATTTCAGCTCTTTTATCAGTAATTATATTACAGTAGCTAAAAAAACATTCCTTGCAAAAGCGGAACTATCTGTTGAAATTGAGCCGGATATAAAGATTAAAGCTGAAACTGACGGAGTTGAAATGGTTTTACGGAACATTCTTGAAAACGCACTGTTTTATAACTCTGCTGATCCTGAAATTAAAATTATACTCAAAAAAGCCGGAAAGTTTTGCCAACTATCAATAGAAGATAATGGAAAAGGGATCGAGAAAAAGGAGTTTAAAAATATTTTCCGTAAATTTTATAGGATAAAAAGTGATAGAGAAACAATCAATGGCACAGGACTTGGTCTTTATATAGTAAAATCTATCTTAAAACACTACGGTGGTAAAATCAGTGTGCATAGCGATGGCAAAGGAAAGGGAAGCATTTTTAAGATCACAGTTCCCTGTGTAACAGATTAGCCTAACAGGAATACATAATATGGAAAAGCCACACATCTTGCTTGTTGAAGATGAAATACATATCGCAAGGGGAATATGCTTTAACCTTGAACAGGAAGGCTTTCGTATAAGTCATGCAGAAAATGGGAAAAAAGCTCTGGAGATGTTGGAAGTTAATCAATTTGCCCTGATAATTCTTGATATTATGCTGCCGGATATAAATGGCTTTGATATTTGCAAACAGATAAGAGAAAAGGATGTGAGAGTTCCTATCCTTATGCTCACTGCGAAAACAGATGAACCTGACAGGGTGGCTGGTTTGTCTTGTGGAGCCGATGATTACCTTGGAAAACCTTTCAATTTAAAAGAGTTTCTTTTACGGGTGAAGGGGATGTTGCGTAGGTCATCATGGTACATTCCTGAACCCACAGAAGAAGGATATATCTTTGGCGATAACGAGGTTTTTTTACTTTCTTACAGCGCAAAAACAGCTCAAGGAGAGATAGATCTTACAGATCTTGAAGTAAAAATGCTTTCTCTCTTTTTTCAAAAGGAGGGTGAAACAGTACGAAGAAGTGAAATTTTGGAAAAGGTCTGGGGATATTCTACTAATATTGAAACAAGAACGATTGATAATTTTATTGTACGATTAAGAAAATACTTTGAGCCTGAACCTTCCAATCCAAAACATTTTATAACTGTTAGAGGTATAGGGTACCGCTTTAATCGTAATGCCTGATAGCTAAAATAAAAAGAGCTGCTTAATTTCAACAGCTCTTTTCAATAAATCATCGAATTATTTAATCCCTGCAAGTTCTTTAATAACGCCTGCTTTATCCGTTTTTTCCCATGTAAAATCAGGAAGTTCCCTTCCAAAATGGCCATATGCAGCAGTTGCCTTATAAATCGGCTTTAACAAATCAAGCTGTTCAATTATGGCTCTTGGCCTTAAATCAAAAGTTCTTTTCACAATATCAACGATTTTCGACTCAGAGATCTTCGCCGTACCAAAAGTATTAACCATAATTGAAACCGGCTCGGAAACGCCTATTGCATAAGCTGTCTGAAGCTCGCATTTATCGCAAAGTCCGGCTGCTACCAGATTTTTTGCAACATATCTTCCCATATATGCAGCGGAACGGTCTACCTTTGAAGGATCTTTACCTGAGAAAGCTCCGCCACCATGCCTTCCCATACCACCATAAGTATCAACTATAATCTTACGTCCGGTAAGGCCGCAATCACCCATTGGACCGCCAATAACAAACCTACCTGTAGGATTTATCAAAATCTTTGTATTCTCATCCATAAGTTTTGAAGGAATTATTTTCTTTACAACTGTTTCAATTATCCCCTCTTTTATATCTTTGTAAGAGACTTCAGGAGCATGTTGAGAAGATATAACTATAGTATCCACATATACAGGCTTGTCATTTTCGTAACGGATTGAAACCTGAGATTTAGAGTCCGGACGTAAAAAGCTAAGTTCACCCGATTTTCTAACCCGTGACAATGATTCAACAAGACGGTGGGCAAGAAGTATCGGCATAGGCATAAGTTCAACAGTCTCATTACAGGCATAACCAAACATTATCCCCTGATCTCCGGCGCCTTGGTCTTTAAACATCCCTTCACCTTCAGTAACTCCTATTGAAATGTCAGGAGACTGCTTATCAATTGTTGTGAGAACAGCGCAAGTTTCCCAGTCAAACCCCATAGCTGAATCATTATATCCGATATCTTTTATGGTGTTTCTTGTTACTGCAGCCATATCAATAACTGCATTTGTCGTAATTTCCCCGGCAATTACTACCATTCCGGTAGTAATCAGAGTTTCACATGCAACTCTGGATTTTGTATCTTGTGTAAAAATTGCATCAAGGACAGCATCAGAAATCTGATCAGCAATTTTATCAGGATGTCCTTCTGATACCGATTCTGAACTGAAAATATAATTTCTTGCATCCATCAAAATTCCTCCAAATGTAAAATACAACTTATAATTTCAGGATTTATATAGTCGTCTTTAAGAAAACTTGTCAAGAATAAAGGCTAATTATGCTCAGAATATTTGACATTAACCCTTAAGAAAGTTATAAGTTTAAAATTAAAAATGTGATTCAATATTTAAAAAATTTGTATCTATGTTATTGCATAAACCAGAGTAGTAGTGTAAAATTCTGAAAACTTAGCTTTATTAAATTGACCAATACTAATCCCTTATGTCAGGGATAAATGAAAAAAGGAGAAAGAGATGAAAAAATTCTTATCAATTGCTGCCCTAGCAGCAACAGTGCTATGCTCATCAATGGCACATGCTGAGAATCGCGCTAATTCTTTTGTGATTACACCATTTATAGGTGGGTATCACTTTGATGGCGCAGAGCAAAGAGGTGTCAACCCAAATGGGACTAAATTTAGTAAAGCGATGTCCCCAACAATGTTATTTGGTATCAAAGCCGGTTATAACATCACAAAAACAATTGGTTTAGAAGCTGGGGTTCAGTATATTGCTACTGAATTGACAAACAATAAATCACCTAATAACATCAGTAAAGGCGGATGGCAGTACAGACTTGAAGGTCTGTACAATTTCATGCCTGATAGTTGGTTTGTACCTTACATAGCTGTTGGATACGGCGGGCAGCATCTGAAAGAAGTTAATAATGCATCTAAAAACAGTGGTATATTTGATTACGGTCTTGGCGCGAAATTTTTCGTAACAGATGATATCGCTATTCGCGCTGATGTCAGACATTTAATCAGAGATATGGGGCCAACATCAAATAATTTTGAATATACTCTTGGTATTGGATTCTTCTTTGGCGGCCATAAGCCAGCCCCAGCTCCAGCAGCACCAACATGCGCTTTAGCAGCTAACCCTACTACAATAGTAAGCGGAAGCTCTTCAACTCTTTCATGGACATCACAAAATGCTACGAGTCTTTCAATTCAACCAAGTGTCGGGGCTGTTGTGGCAAACGGTTCTGCAAGTGTAACACCATCAACATCAACAAACTATACACTTACCTGCGCTGGAGAAGGTGGTTCAACTACCAGCAATGCCACCGTTCAGGTAACAACTCCTGCAGCACCTTTGGCACCTGTATGTAACTTATCTGCCACACCGGCTTCCATAGTAAAAGGTGATAGCTCTGCCCTTAACTGGTCATGCCAAAATGCCACAGACTGTGTTATAAGACCTGCTGTTGGCGCTGTTGAAGCAACAAGTGGTACAAGAAATGTTGCTCCGACAGATACAACAGACTTTACTCTTATTTGTAGAGGTCAAGGTGGGGTCACAAACAACACTGCTACTGTACAAGTTAGAGCTCCTAAGGTGATGACAAAGCCTGAAGGTGAAGCATGTGAAACAGTTACTATTAAAGTTCTATTTGATTTTGACAAGTATTTCATTAAGCCTCAGTTTAAAGGCGAGTTGAAAAGAGCTGCTGATGCTATTGCAAGACATCCAAATTCATTTACCCGTATAGCAGGGCATACTGATAACATCGGAACATTTAAATACAACATGGGGCTTTCTCAGCGTCGTGCAAATGCTGTTCGTAACTACTTAATCAAAAACTTTAATGTTAATCCTAAACAGCTTGACGCAAAAGGATACAGCTTCTCTAAACCTATCGCAACTAACAAAACAGCAGCTGGACGTGCTCTAAACAGACGTGTTCAAGCAGAGATTTACTGCTCACCAGACGAAAAAAAATGATTATCCACACAAACTGGTAGCTAATCATTAAGCTGAACGAAGAAAGCCCTGCTAATTTTAGCAGGGCTTTCTTTTTATATAGCTGCTACACTACCAAAAACATGGATTAATACCATAATCCATTGACATAGCGCTCTTCAAGAGGTAATACTTCTAACCAGCTTAAAACTCTATTCGGAGAATTAAACATATGAGAATCAATAGCAATTTTCTTGTCATTGGTAGTGGTGTAGCAGGTCTTACATTTGCACTTAAAGCCGCTGAACATGGTACGGTAGCTGTTATTACAAAAAGGGAAATTGATGAATCTTCAACAAGCTATGCTCAAGGTGGGATAGCCACAGTTTTTTCAACCGAAGACAGCTTTGATACACATACTAAAGATACTTTGGTTGCCGGTGCAGGTATATGCCATGAAGATATTGTACGTATGGTAGTTGAAGAAGGGCCAAAAACCATAAACTCTCTAATTGAATGGGGAGTTAATTTCACACGGAATAATGATTCTGACTCTTACGACCTGACAAGAGAAGGCGGACATAGTCAAAGAAGAATTCTGCATGCAGACGATGTAACAGGCAGAGAAATTGAGCGCGCATTAGTTGAAGCAGTATCAAAAAACAAAAATATCACCGTTTATGAGTATCATATCGCAATAGACCTTATTACCGAATCGAAAATAACCCAGAAACCGATGTCAAAAGAGAGGTGCCTTGGGGCATACGCTCTGGATATAAAATCAGAAATTGTAAAAACGTTTACTGCTGATGTAACGCTTCTTGCAACAGGCGGCGCTGGAAAGGTTTACCTCTACACATGTAACCCCGATATTGCTACAGGTGACGGAGTTGCAATAGCATACAGGGCTGGCGCGACTATAGCAAATATGGAATTTATGCAGTTTCACCCAACAACGCTTTATCATCCAAATGCAAAATCATTTCTGATATCCGAAGCAGTTCGAGGAGAGGGAGCTATTCTCAGACGAGCTGATGGCACTGCTTTCATGGAAAAATATCATCCTTTAAAAGATCTGGCGCCAAGAGACATTGTTGCACGGGCAATTGATAATGAGATGAAAATATACGGGGACGATTCTGCTTTTCTTGATATAACCCATAAAGATCCGGAATATGTACGTACCCGTTTCCCCAATATATATAAAACCTGCCTCGAATATGGCCTTGACATGACAAAAGAACCTTTACCTGTGGTTCCGGCAGCCCACTATCTCTGTGGTGGTGTCTTAGTTAATGAACATGCTGAAACAGATATAGAAAATCTTTATGCAATGGGTGAAGTCGCATGTACTGGACTGCATGGAGCAAATAGACTTGCCAGTAATTCACTGCTGGAAGCTGCTGTATATGCAGGACGAGCATACCAACATTCCATTAGCAAGATAAATAATTCCGCACTCTCCAATATAACCGTACCTGAATGGAACTTAGGAAAGGCGACTAATAGTGATGAAATGGTGGTTGTTTCACAAAACTGGGATGAGATAAGAAGGTGTATGTGGAATTATGTTGGAATAGTACGATCAAATAAACGACTTGAAAGAGCTCTTCACAGAATTAACCTGATACAGAAAGAAATAACTGAGTATTATTGGGATTTTATCGTAACGTCTGACCTCATTGAACTAAGAAACATTGTAACAGTAGCTGAGCTGATTGTACTCTGCGCAAAACAGAGGAAAGAATCAAGGGGCCTCAATTATAACATCGATTACCCTGACAAGGATGATATCAACTGGAAAAAAGATACCTATATACGAAAACAGTTTTGAGTTAGAAATTGCCGCTTATATTCTGACCGGCAGAAATTTTCAGTTGCTAACATAGCTTCAAAAGCTTCTTTGAAACCATGTGTCCCTTTAGTAAACGTGCCATGGCCATACACTATAACCTTACCAAACTCTGCAATGGCAGATGGAACAGTTTCAGCAAGCCCTCCCCCCCCTATTTCACCTGATACAATTGGCGTTTTACCAATAAACCGCTCTTCAGGACAATTTTTCCCGCAATCATCCACATTGCATCCCTCTTTGTTACAAACCATGCTCATAATAACCGAAAATTTGGGGTGGCCGTGGAGTATGCACCTGGCGTCTGACATTTTATAAATTTTTCTATGGGCTTCAAGCTCGCTTGACGCTGTAATTCCAGCAGTTGACGAATTGTCAAAAGGCACGGGATCTATACAATCTTCTAAATTATCAAGACTTGCCCCTGTTTGTGAAATATACAGGCAATAGTCATTTCTATAAGAAATATTGCCGAAAAAAGAGTCAACAAGGCCTCTTTCCACTGTATATTTACCTATTTCCGACATTGCTGTATAAATTTTTTTAGAATCAGTAAGAAGTTCATTTTTAAACCGTAACCCTTCACTGTTTAGAAGTAAAAACTCATCTGACAGGAAATTTTCACAAAACAATAATTCTTTATTATTCTTGACTCCATTAAGAAGAATGTCCTGAAAAAATTTTACAAAAATAGAGTGATATATTGAAGAGTAGTTAGCATAAGCCTGTTCTACAGTGAAAGCACCAACAGAAATTATACCTGTTCCTTCTAAAATAATACCTTTACGGTTACTTAAAAGAGCAGCTATCTGTTCATGTGGGGCTAATAAAAGATATTCTTTCTTTAAAAACGGAATATCATGTAAAAATGTCTTTGTTTCGCTATCTTCTGGAATAATGCACTTATCATTTTTTCCGGCCCTTGATAATGAGAAATCTATTAAAGGGAATGGAGGTGAAGCTATAAGTACCGCCGTATCATTCAAACATTCCAGCACTTTAGCCGCTAAATCAGAAAGTTTTTCATTGCCATACCTGATTATATCAACATCTTTCAGCGCAATAGCCGCATCTTTAGATTTGGCTGAGCCATCAGCAATAAGTTTATTGATGTATTTTTTTATCTGCTCTAACATTTCTTACCTAGTTAAGCTATGCTTGCCAGCTCAAGCCTTCCTTCCCATCTCCTATTAAGCTCCGCAGCAATCTCTCTATGCTCAGGGAGTTTCAATTCCGGATCCCTTTCAACTAGCGCAAATGCCTCACGGCGGGCTTCTTCCAATATACGGCCATCCTTAAGAATATTAGCAACCCTGAAATCCGGCAATCCTGATTGCCGTGTCCCAAGAAAATCACCAGGTCCTCTTATTTCAAGATCAGCTTCGGCAATTTTAAATCCATCGTTTGTACTCTCCATTACATGCAGTCTTTTTTGTCCTTCTTCCGACACTTTATCTGAAGCAATAAGCATACAATATGACATATGCTCTCCACGCCCCACTCTCCCCCGGAGTTGGTGAAGTTGAGATAACCCAAAACGTTCTGCATGTTCAATTACCATAACTGTAGCATTTGGCACATCAATACCGACTTCTATAACTGTTGTTGAAACAAGAATATCTATTTCACCCGCCTTGAAAGCTGACATAACCTGCTCTTTTTCTTCAGGCTTCATTCGGCCATGAATAAGGCCAACTTTAAACTCATTGAAAATTTCATTCTGTAGTTTTTCAGCCATTTGCGTTGCTGCTTTTAGTTCTGATTTTTCAGATTCTTCCACAAGAGGATAAATAATATATGCCTGCCTTCCTTTTCTTATCTCATTTGATAATAGTTCATAGACCTGATTTCTCCGTGACTCAAAAAACTTCTTCGTAACAACCGGAGTACGGCCTGGCGGAAGCTCATCAATAACTGAAAGTGTGAGATCGCCAAACAGAGTCATTGCCAGAGTACGTGGAATTGGAGTTGCTGTCATAACGAGTATATCCGGATTTTGACCCTTTTTACGCAAAATACCCCTTTGCAATACCCCGAAACGGTGCTGCTCATCAACAATACCCATACCAAAACGGTAAAATTCCACTTTTTCCTGTATAACCGAGTGGGTCCCAATAACTATATTCACCTCTCCTGTTTTTATCTGTTCAAGTAAAGTTTCCCTAACCTTACCCTTTTGCGAAGCCGTAAGAAGCACAACTTTGATTCCCAACCGGTTACACCAGTTATTAATATTAAGGAAATGTTGCTCTGCTAATATCTCAGTAGGAGCCATAATCGCTACCTGATAATCATTTTCCACAGCAATAAGAGCTGATAAAAGAGCTACAAGAGTCTTCCCACTGCCAACATCTCCCTGAACAAGCCTATGCATCGGAAACGGGGACATCATATCTTCTTTGATCTCTGAAAGTACCCTACGTTGGGCATTGGTGAGGTTAAAGGTAAGAAGTTTTAAAAGCGGTCTGGTGTATTTGTGAGTTACTTCAAAAGATATTCCCTCCTCCATTGTAATGCCACGTCTTTTTAGGGCTAATCCCAATTCAAGAAAGAAAAATTCATCAAATACAAGAGATTTATGGGCGGCAGTATTTCTCTGATTTAAAGATAAAAGATTTTCTTTATTTGAAGGGAAATGCACTTCGCTAAGGGCTTCAGATAAATTAATAATATGATGCCTTTCAAGTATTTCCCTGCTTATACACGTTTTTACAGATTCAGAAAAATTATCTACAACTTCTTTCATGATCCTTCTTAAAACTTTCTGGTTTATCCCTTCTGTAAGAGGGTATACAGGAACAATCCGTCCATATGTAGCAGGGTCACTATCTATAATATCTTGAATTGTGACATCAAGAGCTATCCAATCTACGTCAGGATGATGTATTTCTCTATGATAACCAAACTGTTTTATTTCACCTGTAAAAACTCCTCGTCTTCCAACCGCCCATGCCTTTTTCATCCATGCAGGATTATAATTAAACCATTTAAGGATTACTGTTCCGGTTTCATCACCAACAATTGCCTCAAAATTTTTTCTTCCCCCTTTTGTTGCTGAAATAACTGTTGAAATAACTACCCCTTCAAAAACCTCTGTAACACCAGGCCGCAAATCTCCTATTTTTTTTATCTCCCGCCGATCCTCATACCTGTTTGGCAAAAAGTAAAGTGCATCTTCGACATTTTTCACTCCAAGCTTATTGAAATTTTCTGCCAACTTCGGCCCAACTCCCTTAATAAATCTGATTTCAGTTTGAAGATTCTTTTTTCCGACTTCTGTATTAAGAGTATTAACTTTAGCCGTCGCATCAGGAATGGATATTGGTACAGGACTGATTTTTGCCCCTCCCATACCATCAGAAGCGAGATATATTGAAACAGAATCAGCAATTCCAAGCTCACATAGAGTATCTCTTGGAATGGTCAACGAGCCATCTTTGTTCAGTTTAATATCTGCCATATAAACCTCATAAGGAATAGTTCTTATAATTACATCTGGCCTAGGTTCGTGTCAATTTTAGTTTTTGTTGAAATAAAGCAATTAGAGTGGCAGTTGGCTAACCCACCGCTCTTTATTTATAGTTGATATAGAACCTTTCTAAACGCAAAACATTTCAATGTGCTAAGTTTCTCGGTATTATGAATGACAACAAGTTATTGTTTCAAAATTGGTTCGGTATAAAATTAAATACAGTATCAAATTTTTTCAATAAAAAAGGGCAAAGCGGTTTTTTATCACGCTTTACCCTTTTTAAAGAAAGGCGATTCTGTTATATTAAAACGTAAAGTTCAAGGCGTTATTGCATATAGAACTACATTTGTGCTATATTTTTGAAGTTGTATACGTAAATTAATATTTTAATTCACACCGAGTAATTTCACATAAAAGAAATTTGGTTAATTGAATAAAAAATGTTGTAAATTAAGACAATACGCGGTTTCACTGTATAATGCTGAATTCTTTACATAAATACTATAATTCCAGTTTAAAGAGTAACTCACTTTAGAGAAAAAAGCAACAGGAAAATTTCACTATGAAGATAAAAAGTTTCGGAGAAAAATTACGTGATTTTAGGACAAGTAGATTAATGACACTGCAACAAATGTCGGCTACTCTTGGCGTTTCATGCGGATTTTTAAGTGAAGCAGAGAGAGATAAAAAAATGCCTGGCGGCGCATTTTTTATAGCTTTAAAGCGCAACTACGGAGTTTCAATAGACTATTTCCTTGATTCCGAAGAAAATATGATGGTCTCCGAAGAACAAGATCCATACATAGCAAACGTTACTAAGATGATGCGTGGCATGGACGAAGAAACAAAAAAAGATGTACAACTAAATATTGAAAAACAAAAATTGCTATTTGATTTATTGAAAAAGCAACAAAGGAAGAAAAAAAGATAATTTATCTTGACATAATTGCATGTTATATATATTTATAACAACGTTTTATTTATTCTACAGGGGGTATTAACATGCATATAATGGAAAGAATAAAGCAAAAAGCTTTAAGCAATACGAAAACTATTGTTTTCCCTGAAAGTTATGATGAAAGAATGCTTTTTGCTGCCAGTAAGATAGCAAAAGCTAAATACGCTAAAATAATACTACTTGGCGATGCAGATCAGATAAGGAGCTTTGCATCTAAAAACAATATTGATCTTGGTGACACACTGATCGAAAACCCTCTCACCTCCCAAAAACTCCCACAATATATTAATGACTTAGTTGAACTCAGAAAGAGTAAAGGGCTTACTCATAAGCAAGCAGAAGAATTATTAAAAAATAAAGATAACCTCTTTTTTGCGGGGATGATGGCAAAGAATGGAGATGCTGATGGAGTTGTGGCTGGGGCAACAAGCCCTACTGGCAATGTTCTTAAAGCAGCATTCCAAACAGTCGGCCCGGCTACTGGAATAAAGACTATCTCTTCATTCTTTATAATGGTAACAAATGAAAAGAAATTTGGCGAAGATGGCGTATTGTTTTTTGCCGATTGTGCGGTTAACCCAAACCCAAATTCAGAGGCCCTTGCTGATATTGCCATTGCAACAGCGAAAAATTGTAAAGCTTTTTTAGATGTTGAGCCGCGAGTTGCGATGCTTTCATTTTCGACAAAAGGGAGCGCAACCCATGAAGATGTTGATAAAGTTGTTACAGCCATAACCATAGCAAAACAGATAGATCCTGAAATAATAATAGATGGGGAATTACAGCTTGATGCAGCGATAATCCCTGACATCGGACAGCGAAAAGCCCCTGGTAGTAATGTGGCTGGCAGAGCAAACGTTCTTATTTTTCCTGATTTAGATGCAGGAAATATTGGCTATAAACTTGTTGAACGAATTGGAGGAGCTGATGCAATCGGTCCGATAATTCAAGGGCTCTCTAAACCGGTTAATGATCTTTCAAGAGGATGTTCAGTTGAGGATATTGTGAATGTAACAATAATAACGGCTGTACAAGGGGCTAAAATTGAATAGAAATAGTATAAGTGAGATAA
>Ga0123357_10001511_pt1 | contig 24745 bp, 17 predicted proteins | sample TergutEmb28metaG_FD_89873 | JGI IMG/M metagenome (GOLD analysis project Ga0123357, IMG submission 89873) | Embiratermes neotenicus P4 segment gut microbial communities from Petit-Saut dam, French Guiana - Emb289 P4 | ecosystem: Host-associated > Arthropoda: Insects > Digestive system > Gut ...
CTCGTTGAGAAGGCCAAAACTTCTCTGAAGTTGTAGTGCTTCAAGAAGAAGAAGAAGAAGAAGTAAGTTTAATATACGTTGAAAGACCTTTAGCATCGGACTTTATAGTGCTTCTCGGCAGCAACAGTCTTGAAGGAAGAACACCTTTCGCAGTGGACCTCACATTATTTTAATTGTCCGAAATACCTTGTATACTTTTTATCCTGCAGATTTTTATCTTGTCTGGATTTCTCCAGAATCTTAATGCCGCAAGGGTTCAGTGGAACGGAAGTTTGGAAGAATTTCGTTAGTACATTTTAAGACCGGCGTTTGTATACGCTACACGTGTGCCCATTATGAAGACCGATAGGTTAACGCAGCATGTGCGACTCACAAAATAGGTTAAACGTGATGGTATATAGAAACCACTGAGCGTTAATGGTTAAGAGTATATGAAAATGAAAGTACAATAAACAAATTTAGTGCTCATAACATGATTACACCTTAATCGATTACTGATTAATCGAACGCAGAAGATAATGGCGGGCAAGCTTAAAAGACCATACCTTGTAAGTGTGTTATACTTCACCACTCTAGTACCTGAAAATTAGACGCAGTAACTTTATTTAGTCTTTCATCCTACATATATATATAGCCATTAACTAGAGATGTTTTGTTTGCAGAAGAAATATTATCCCTTCGGGCGTGGAGTGCGGTCCATCATTTCTAACCGTAAAGGTGTGTTGCCTTGTTGAATGGGGTAATAAATACTTAATGCGTGATATATGAGTACATAATTATAAGACAAATTAACAATCATTTGAAAATTACTATACTCATGAAATCATGCTCAAATTTCGAAGTGGAGTTGTTTTTAATTTATGAGATAAAATCTGCTTATTTGCTCTATTTATACTTATGAGGAAACACTTTTCTGCTTCATATTTGAAGGACAAAAAATACTTTGTCCTATCATTTGCTGCTATTTTCACTTGAGGCACTATGCTGTTTACACACTATGATCAACTATATGACATCACTTTACACAAGCCAGTAATCTTAACTTACATATTATTAAGGCCTGTTAATGTTTACTTTACTAGTGAGAATAATGCTATTGTATGTGTAGACAAGCAGACATTACCAAGTGGGATTGCTTTTTACTTTAAATTCAAATATGACTGAAATTAAGACACAAAATTTATAACTTTTCAACTGCAGTTATGAGATATGATGTGTCAAAATAAATGTTTTACCATATTGAATTGTCAACAATGTTAAATTGAAAAGTAATGATAACCTCACTTATATTATCCTCAAGACTTTGAAGCTGTGGTGATACTGGTTGGTGCCATAATTTTAGGTTCTGCCTGACACAACAAGTGTGAAAATATTGGTGCCACTGAGTTATTAATATTGTGATGTATATGTTCCATTAATTTTTCCCCCTTCTGTGACTGAATAATTAATGTGACAGTAAGTTATGCATCAGATGTTGTACAGTATAATGCCTGCATTCATACTCTGTTCAGGAATTCCTGACTAGAACACTGACACTGGTATTCTTAAGGAATAATACTAATACATCCATGTGAATGCTAGATTTACACACATACACACGTGCACACACTAATTCTCAAATCTGGCCATCTTTGGCCAAAAAAATGTGATTGATTCTTAGCAAGATATGCTTCTGTGCTACACAGCAAATGAAAGATTCTCCCTTCCTGTCATTCAGTGGAACTTCTACCCTGATTCTTAGCTCCATTTCATTCAATGCAAAGAGTATATTTTCTGCCACTTTTAAACCTGGTTATGTTCTGTTTTTAGGTGCTTTCACAAAATTGTGAAGAGGAATTGTTAGCTTCATCATGCTTTTACCATTCAAGCACTGATGTGCAACATTCCATATTTTCGTATAGTTGAGAGTGACGTAATTCAATAACAATACACACAGAATGCACTGTTGTGTTTCCACTGTAAAATGGTTACACGAATGCACCAAAATATTACATTGTATATACACTGTCTATCCCTGTATAAACACAAGCTGTAAAAATTATATTCAGCTTGTGTGCTGTTGTGGACAAGGCTCCTAAAAATGGGAGTTCTCTTACAAGTTACTTAATTCTCAACTGTTCACAGAAGACCCAACTGGCATAAGTTAATGCTTTATTACAAGCACTTTTCCAACTGCAAAATTTGTGGTACAAGTATTAACTGATTACAACCTTAAATGAAGGCACGGCACTATCATAAAGAATTTTATATATTATGGAGACATGAACCATAAATGTGATAGAGCTGATCTTGATTCATTGCACATTTAGGTTTGCATCCACTGAAAAAGGCAATGCTAGAAGAAACAGTGAAGAAGATAGTGGGGAAGGGTTCACGAAGTATGACTGCACATTCGGCAACACGAAGGTATATAATGTCATATACACTAGCCTTCGTGGGCCAGGTAGCGTAATTGGTATAGCAACTGGCTACAGGCTGGATGGTCTGGGGATCGAATCCCGGTGGGGGCGAGATTTTCTGCACCTGTCCAGACTGGCCCTGGGGCCCATCCAGCCTCCTGTACAATGGGTACCTGGTCTTTTCCGGGGGTAAAGAGCAGCCAGGGCGTGACACTAACCCCTCACCCCCTTCTAGTGCCATGGTCAAGAAAGAGCAGAGCTATACCTCCACTCCCCCTGTGGGCCATATGGCCTGTACAGAGCCTCAGTGCCTGTACAAGGGTGCACTTTATTTTTTACTTTACACTAGTCTTCAGGTATTTTATCCTTCTTTGTATTTTGCAAATGAGGAATTGTTTATGTAAATACTGTATAGAATTTTTTTTTTGGTTAATCAAATGTTTTTTTTTTTTTTAAGAATACCATTATGAACCTGTGTTTATCCTTATATTCCCTGATCCTGCTAGGTACATCAACACAGTTGCTTTCAATTACTCTTTTGTTTTATGCATATGGTCATAATATTGGCAGATATCCCCATTTTGGTACCATATAGCAGTACATTACTGTTAAAAATATAAACACAGCAACAATGCAGAATTGTGACACATAAAACTGTAGTTCCATTGAGTGCATTGCACCACCATGTAGCGCAGAATTTTTGTGTCATAATCCTTGAAAAATAAATGCCATTAAAATGTAAAATAGCAAAATGGTAAACATATTGTGACTGAATGTGTGACATTTTATGGTGATCAAATAAGTACATTACATGTGATAACTACAGGAATATTATGCCAGCAACTATTTACCAACTGACACATCTTCATATTGCAGAAACCTGACTATTCAGTAACAGGTATGTTTTTCTAGCTGTCTAAGCAACAGAAATATATTCTTTATGAGTTCTGTAAAGAATTTGGTCTGTATTAAGAATCACAATTAATTCCATTCATAATAGCCTTCATAAGCAAGGTGGATTGTGTCTTTTCAACTTTTTAAGTTCATACTTACAGATTATGCAATTTCTGGAAGTATTCCAGCCTGGATCTTTGTTGCAGCAACAACAGTATTAACAATTCACCATCTCCAGATGACCCTGTTCCTGACATGATGTTTGAATACAGGCATAATAAGCACACTACTGGCAGGTAAAGACAGTTTTTTGGTGTGTCAGAGAACTGAGCTCTTGATGATGGGGTGATCATTTGTAAAATAGGTCTGAAAATGTGAGTACACTGTTACTTATAGGTCACTGAGCTATATCAGTCCTGTGTTGGAACCACTTAATGTTTCATATCATGAGACACACGACTGCTCCCAGCTTTAAGAGTTTTTAATCATTTTAAAAGGATTTATTAGTGGTAGTTCTATTGTAATTTTGCTACAAGTTTTTATTTCTTTACTTACTTAAATCAGTGCACTGCATTGTCAAAAGACATACATGAAGTATGTATTCTGTTACTAAAACAGGCATAGTAAGATAGTGTTATCAAACAGGTAGCTAATATATCAGCTTTTTCTGTTCTTTCGATTTTATTATATTTATAAATTTATAGAGAACTATAATGGGGTTAAGCCCTATGTTTTTACTACTTACAGGACATCTTCTGGAATACTTCAGAATCAGCACAAGAAGAAAGGGCAGATGAAGAATGTGGTAGAATTCCCAGGGACATCTGAAAACCCTAAAGTAGCTAAAGTCAGGAACACTGAAGACAGAAACAAATCCTCAGAAAATCCTGTGATGGAGTACATGGAATATGCTGTGGCAGTTACATCGCACTGGGACAAGGAGTTTGTAAAGAAATTCAGCACAAAGAGTATGTAATCACTTAACATAATTGTGAGCTGCCAGTAAAATAATTCAACCAGACTTTATAGTAGTTGCAGAAATGATTTCATCAGCCCTTGTACAAGTTGTTCATGTTATTTAGTTGAAAATTCAGTTAAAGATGTAGGAATAGCTCACATTTCTAGATTATTGAGATATTTCCTGTGTGTGAAAAACGAAATCCAGTCTTTCCCATGTGTTTGTGAAATGTACCCTAAGTAACAAACCAATTTAGCTCACCAACCAAAGAAGCCAGCCACCTGACTACTGGTAGTTGAATCCAAAAATTCAGTACTGCTATTATCCAAGCCCTTCACTGGACACAATTTTGAACCAGTTCAGCACACCTCTAATTCTAACAATTACCCCTAATATCCACTTTCTATAACCTTCCCATCTCCTTCATAGGCTTTCAAATGGCTGTTTTACAACACATTGCCCCACCAAAATTCCATGTGCATTCCTTATCCATCTCATCCCAGCTTAACGTCTAGTGCATCATAGCCTCCTGTATTTAACTTCTGTGTATGTACTGGATAATGTATAACCTACAAAGTTTTCTGTTATATAAAATCACAAATTCCCACTTAGTTTGTTTTTAACTCTATTTATTTCCTCTGTTCTCACATATTTCTTTGATCCTGCCATCATCCCTTCTGAATACATATTTAAACTGTTGAAGTCATATAGATCAACTGCTAGCAAATCCACAACTTTTAGACAAATTTTTGGAAAACCACACTTTGTGAATCTATTTATGGCAAATCCACATATTATAGATTAATTTTCAGCAAACTCACATCATGAAGACTTTCTCATCATAAACGAAAGTTGAATGAGTAATATCACCAGATGTACATTGATTTGTATTTCAGACTACTTGCTGGAAACACAACGCCAGCTGCAGGACATCTATTTCAGGAAGTAAGTAGTCTCCATTATTTTGTTGTCAGGCTTTACTGCTTTATACAGGTAATGAAGTAGTTATATCCCAGTGTGGTACAATTGAAGACCCCACAGTGAACAAAACATTGTATCACACTTTATCACTTCTTACTATTACAGCAACTGGAGCTCCAAGTACTGTCTGAGGAAACCTCACACATGATAGCTAGAGCAGCACTTGCACCTGTCATTTTACATGCTTCAAGTGTGCAACCCATTGTAACAATTTAATAATCGGTTTCTGTTCATATTTTTAGAGAAAAAAAAAAAGGAGGTTGTATTTATAACAATTTCAGCATATTTATTTTCGTATGCTGTATGTTTACCATGCAAAATTACATATTTCAGAGGCTTTGGCAAGGCCTTGAGATGTGTAGGAGATACGCTTTGTTTTGTGAATTTATTTAATACTGGTTTCTGCAGGAAGCTATTTGTGAGCCATATGGGAAAGCAGCCATTGGAGATGCATGAGGAGGCCTCTTTGGTGCAGCCTGATCATACTTTTTCAGGTGAACCACTCTTAATTGTTCAATATAATGATACTTTGTAGGTGCAACCAGCCTTCACTGCACTGTCGTCCTTATATACTTTCTTGACAAATTCTTATACTAGCTTCATAACAGTACCAACATGAGTATGTCTGCTTTATGTATAAAGTGTTTTAAATTGCTTGCGCTAAAATAACTTAAAATTCGTGCAGAAAATTGGTACCCCAAAGAGGTCTCAGTTTTCACCATTCTAGGTGAAAAAGATCTGCAAGAACCAGAAAAAATATACTGTCTGGTTATGATCAGTAATAGGCACAGAAAATTTGTAGGAAGATACACGCATGAGAAATGTATAATTTATAATTCTCCTTGTATTACAGCATGAGAGATTTGTGTGATTTAAAATAATAAGCATCAGAAAATACACTAAGAGTAGAGCATGAAGATATGCTAAATTTCCTAGATTTTTTGTCATATAGAAATACATACAGAATTAAATTATTATTCTTGGATTTCTTGACCCATGAAGATGGGACCTATAGGCTGTCTTGAAATGTTGGTAAGGAATTAACTCTATTTACTGTGTAATATCCCGGAAGAGCACAGAGTTCATTTGCATTGTGGCAGAAGCCTGAAACCATGCAAATGAAGTATACTTTGTAAACTAACACAAACAGTTATAGTGATTCACAACATCTGTGAACACCCTCATGAACTTCACAGAGTTGCATTTCACTGTATACCAGATAGGATTAGAAGTCTGTAACAAGTGTGTGAAAAATAGAATGTGATAAAAATAATGAAACAAAGTGGACCAACAGTAGATACTTCACACGTAATATTAGGAAGAGTTACAAGAAAAGTAAGAATAACGGAAAAAATATGATGAAAAACAACAACCACCACCTCAGTAAGTCAATGTTTCTTTGATAAATCAAATATGGCACTAACAGAAATATTTAAATATAAGAGCCTGAAAATAAACAGTCTGCTCTGTAGGAGCATTCTGTTTCATCTGGGATATGGGCTGTGTCACTGTGTAATTGGTTCCTGATATTTCAAGGGAATGTAGTGCCCTCACCTTCAGAGGTCGATAGGTCCCATTCTATTTCTTGCCATCTCCCTCCTCCACCCAATGCTCTAGTGGATGCTTCATGGTGTCCAATAATCCCAAGAGCCTCTGTTTTACATTCGTCACCTCACCTCCTGATACTTGGTCCCTGCCTGTTTCAGGGCACATCTATCATATACAGAATGGCGGCTACGCTTAGGGACTTCTTGCCATGGGGCAGGCGACATCTGTGCTACGTCCCAATGATAAAGCCAGTCACATGGCTTTACCTTGTCTGGTGGTGGAAACCACTCCCTCTCATTAATCATTTCTGCTGTTCCCAACAACACCAGTTGCTTGCCCTACCCACTGCTTCCTGATGGACTGGTTAACCTTTCCAGGCAGCCAATCACTGGTTTCACTGTCCCTATATATTCATGTCATCTGTCTCTTTCTAACATTCTTCTGGGACCTATCAAGCCTTGAAGATGATGGTACTACATGCCCTCAAAATGATAGGATCTCTTCATGCACTGATACATTGGCACATCCCAGAAGAACAGAATGTTTAGTACCACCACTGAAAAAATCAGAAAACCTGCTTCTTAATTCATAACGCCAAGAAGAGAGTGTACCATGACACTGCAAGGTAAACATACAATCTACATCCAGTGATACCTTGTAAAATAGAGAAAAACTGCCAACATGACAATGGACATAGTGCAAGACACTCTTTCTCTATGAGACAAAATTAAGTGTATAATGTGTGTGTGTGTGCTATACAGTATGCAGTTACGTGTGTCTATGTAAGTTAATAGCTGCATACTGTACAGCAACTAGTGGCATTTTCTGCTCTCCAGTGCTCAGTCCCATTAGTCCCATTTTAATATAAGATTGCACATTTTAGATGAGATGACATAAATTGCTCCAGTGTGACTCATGATGACCCCTGTTCTGCAGTACTGGCATTCAATTCTGAATTAAATAGAGCAAGAAATATGTGTACGTGTATGTGTGTGTGCACGCATACACAGCTGCATGCTTGTGTGTACACACACTTCATAAGGATAAACAGAGGTACACTGGATATCCTTGAAGACATTTGGCCTACAATCTAATTTTAATGAAATGGTTTTAAAATGTTTTAATCTCAACGTAATACGCAAGTTAGTATCAACATTTATCTGAAGCTAATGTAAGCCCTGGTGGAAGCATTGACAATAACCTCATATAGGGTGTGTATTTTACCTCTGTAGCTTATATTTCAGGTACTTATATAATGAGTTAATCATTTAGTTGGTTGGTTGGTTTGTTAGTTGGTTATCAGTCAGTCACTTACTTACCTGACTAGTTGGTTTGTAACTTGGTATGGATCATAAAAAGTAATTTATGTTGTCTTATTTATGTTTCACTGCAGTCAGTCAAACACAACTGGATGAAGTAGATGAGCAAGAGCAGATATCCCAGTCACCTCTGCTCAGTGACAGCCCACCTGTAATTTTCTCACCCCAAATCCCACCACCCACCCCAATCTTAGATCCACTACAATATCTCAGGAAGGTTTTCCCCATATCTGAAGATAAAACTCCACATCCTCTTCAAAAGAAAAATATTACATCTGAGTACCTCCCTGCAAAACATCCAGAAGATGGTCTTAGACAACAAATGCTTGACAACATTCAGCAGTGTGGCCATGATGGCAACAAATCCACTTCACTTGAGCCTTATTCTACAATTCCTCTGTTGCCTTCACACATGCTCCATTCTGACACATTTGATCCTGGTGCACAAATCAAGATATACAGAGTGAGTACTTGAGTCCTATGGAGAGTACTGATTCATTAATCAAAGGTTATAAGAAATGCACTGCATTCTACTTTGTCAAATGTCAATAAACATAGTAAAAATTGATCCACATTACATTATATTATTCAATAAAATTACAATTTCAAATGTTAGTTGGTTCACAGATATCTTGAGAATTTGGTTCCTGTGTTTCTTACATATTATTGTGGCTATGGCAAATATGTTTATGTTGTTACCATACTTGTTTTCTATTTATATGCAAAAACATCCAAGCAGTATGTAAACAGAAATTGCTTTCACTCATTGACAAAGGACAGTAGATGGAATAGTCATTGCATGCTAGCAATAGCATTCTTACATGTGTAAATTACTTTCAGGCTGCTTCCATTTTTGTGCAAATTTATCACACCATTAATGTTATGAACAGTGTTGAGAGGGGTGTGTGAATGTGTTCCAGGGTGCAGGAATGTATGTGCCATGCAAGTTCTCAATCTCCATGGACATAGCTGATGTCAACTTCAAGTACTATCCCCATACATTCTGAAAATCTTCTGGACTGGACTTGTGCTGACTGGACAGTGTTTGTGATTTATGTAGAAGAATATCTATAACTATGTGCCAAAATAATGAATTAATTTCTACTATCTTTTGCAACATCTAACACCATACAGTATTGGTAACAACTGTTATAGTTATCAGTATTTAGACAAAATGGACACTTTCCTAAATTTTGGTTGAACTATATAATCAGGCCTAATTCTTAACTTTTCAGGGACAAAAACAGATAAACCCTTATACGTGATGAATAAAGATGTGTATTTAATTGTTACATCATAATTGACAACCTATTCTTAATCATAACAAATTTTCAGTTTCACTATTAAATTTTCATTATGTTATTATGTGTACTAGGGTTCATTTTATCATGATGAGACCAAGAAGCTTTAGTCTAAAATGTACACCACGGTGAACTATGATGTCAGGCGTTGGTCACCCTACCAAATTCTACAATTGTAGATTCTACGTGGTAAGTGTCCTCATGTTTAACTTTTATATTAACAGTTGCCCAGTAGAACAGTGTGTGGTGGCAGTAGTAGTAGAAGACTATGTTACTGATTATGATTTTGAAGTCTAGTATATGTAGTCAGTGGGCCGGGTAGCTCAGTTGGTATAGCGACTGAGATACGGGCTGGAAGGTCCGAGATCAAATCCCGGTGGGGACGAGATTTTCCACCTGTCCAGACCGGCCCTGGGGCCCACCCAGCCTCCTGTACAATGGGTACAGGGTCTTTCCCAGGGGTAAAGTGTGACCGGGCCATGCTGCTGACCACTCACCCCCTTGCAGTGCAGCAGTCATGGAAGAGTAGAGCTATACCTCTACCCACCCTCTGGGTCACACCGGGCCTGTAACGGGATCACTTTACCTAAGTATATGTAGTCAGAATGAGACATGATCCATGCTAAGGGTACATGCAAGACAGAGCCTAGAAAGTACCCTAGCAGGACACTGGGAGCAAGGAAATTAGTGTGGCAGAAACTGAGGGTGTGGACTGTGACACTCGTTTGAGGTGTATCACTCCAGCTGTCATTTTCGAGACTGCTATTTGACAGCTGAAGGTGACTGCAAAAAATAAGTATTCAAGTAGTAGTAGTGACAATAAGAAATTTGTGGAAAGCTGTGCTTCTAAGTGCTCATTGCTACAAGAATTACCTATGGAACAGTATTAAGTGCATCCAGTCAATGTTGACCATAATAATTTCAGAGAAAATCACCACCTGTGTAAAAAGTTAAAAAAATTATCCAAGTTGATTTTTTTAATATTTAAAAATGGAAACTGAAACCTTGCTGGAATAGACAAGATTTTTTAGACAGTTTATTTTACAGTGTTACACCAGTTACTCTAAGGCCCAGCCCTTCTCCATCACACATTTATTCCTGACACACACAATGCAGGCTTCCTTGGATAAGGGATCACCTTGTCGCAAGGCCCCTGCTTAGAACAGCACAACATATAAAGACAATGGACAAGCACCATGCCTGAAGCGAGATTTAGTGAGCGATCTCAGCCACAGATCACCTAGTAATCAGTAGCCAAGAACTTCGCCTCTCAGACTACATGGCCACCAGGATAGGCATAAACATGATTCACATGGCTTATTAAAACGACTTACTGCTTGTATTCACTTCTGACGCGAGATCTGCCCACAGTTTCAATATAACATATATATGATTACTTCATGGAATAAATCCTATGGTGGTTTACAGTCCATATGTGCAGGTCGCTACTAGGAACTTAAGGAAAATAAAACCTATAGTGCTGACCTTGCCCATAGGACTATTATTTTTTGGCCAGTAAAGCAACACCTGGGACGTCACCAATTCCGCAGTGAGAAGAATTAAGGCACCAAATTTATACATGCTGCCTAATAAGTGTACTTATAGTTTGTAATAATTGTGAATTTCACCAGCTTTTGGTTACACTATGAATGGTGCGTGTGATATTGTAGAAAATATTGCTACGTAGTTCTACAAACTACACCACGAGCATTCCATAGACAGACGCCGGCTACATAAGAACGTCCCAACGATCTTTGCCGTTGTAATTGTACGTTTCCACGCATTTTCCAAATTGAACAAGGTATTACTCTGTAGCTTAAAGAGCTTGAAAGACGAAACACTTCATTCTTCCAGCGAGCGGACCGGTTTCGGCTCGGCTCCGCCTCCCATTTAAAATACATTGTTCCAGTCGTCCATGCAGACAACCAATTTGCTGTCATCCAGACTTCGCCTTGTGCTAACCTCTCGTTTCCACGGATTAACTTAGATGAACCCGCAGTATCTGTAATCCGTGACGAGGATGAACCGTAATCCATGGCCGTGGTCAAATAGACTACCATGAATATGAAATCGACTAAGATTGGTTATGAATTGGTGTGTTAATGCTGTCTTAATTCGTAATTGTACTAATTAAGGAAGGTTATGTTTTGTCGAAGCTAGATTTTGTTACTTTCGTTGGGAACGTTGTCTGAAAATGCCAAATCAAAAACGCAGGGTAAGATTGCATTTCTGTTACCTTCAAGTAAAAGGAAAAAGATCTCATTTTTGTCCTCACTGGGACAAACTGATGTTAATGAATGCAATACGGCACTTTAAGAGGTTTCGAATGGGGATGACGTGCTTGTCCTAAAATGTCTGCTGTGGCAACAAAAATTTTGTTTCGTATTATCATTATGCTTGCTTCTTTGTTACTGGTTCATCCTGAAAGTGAACTGTACCACTCCGTCTATGCTGTTCATGGGGAGAAGACATCACTTGCTGCTTTCAGTACTGCTAGTATTCGCAGACCTGTTTTAAATGGGTCCTATTCGGCACCGTACCCCATTCTTTCATGAATTAATCCTTTTAAAGGCAATGTAACCAGAAAAACTATTCATTCCTTGCATTATCGATAACCAATTCATAATATACCAATGAAATGCACAAAATTGTTCCTTAGATGTTTATTTTATGACGTATTGCTGAACGTTTCTACATATTTCGATCAGCAAGTGGCCAACATCAGGGAATAAAGCCAAAGTAATAATGCATAAAACCAAATTGGTCACTTCCATACATGGTTGGCATGTAAAGGAGTCATGTAGTTAAAACATAGTTTTTTATTTGTCAAATAGTTGTATAAGTATGCAGGATCTTGCTATATAGTATCTTGGAGGCAGCCTATGCCTGTATCCAAAAAAAGTTCAATTATTTCTTGGATCTCAGTCATGGACTCCAAATACCCAGAGGGATCATACTGACCATGTGGTAAGAAAAGTTTCTGATTCTTGAGGGTGATTTAGTTGGAAGGGTAATTTTGTTTGATTTCATCCAGTAGTGAAACAGTAGCTGCAGATCATTTCTGTGAAATGAGAATTTTAAAGTTGGTTGAAAAATCTATATCATTCTGTCAGAAACACACTAGTTTGCACTGGCTTGTGATGTATGGAATAATTTTATAGGAACCTGCTTCATTAGCTACAAACCAGAACTGCATATTTTGAGTGAGTAGGAGTTTCTTTTCTCCAGCAGTGATAGTTTTATGAGCGCACACCCAGTTGTTTCAAACCTTGATCAGTATGAGCTGACTGCAGACCTTGACAGCAAGTAACTTTCAGAATCGGTTTCCTTGTGTTGGGATAGATGGTAACTATCCTGATAATTATCATTATGATGGCCCTTATACACGGACACCACAATGAAGGTAGAACTTACAATTGAGAATTAGTTCACATTTATACCATTTGGCAAGGGAGAAATCGAAATAGCGATTAAACATAGCGAGAAGATACATCCTTCTTCTGCTAATTCATTGCATGCATTAGTCTTGAAGAACAAAGACATTTTTCTGACCTGTGCCAGATCAAACATGCCAAGATAGTCCTTTGGATAAGTTCTCTCCAAATGACTGGCATTGGCACAGACCAGAAATAACAAAGCTTACTGTCATTTTTGACTGTGTCAGTATTCTTCATTTGGCTGCGGTAAATGGTATTTGTTGTACAGGACTGTTACCAATATTAATGTTTCACTGAGAAAGTTCACGTAACAGCTGAAGAGTGTTAAGTAGGGTGCTCATAATAGTGTCCAGATCATGATAATATGGGTGAAGAATTTTATGTGGAATGAGTTGCTCCTAAATGCAAGAACTGCCAGACTGTAGAAAACTTGAAAGCAAGTGTTGTATCTCCAGCAGTGTGACTTATCAAGCAGCTGATAACTGTCTGTTTTCTGTAGTGTTGCTTGCTGCTAATCTAGCACAGTTGTGCCATACATAAACACAATTTGAAATTGTGTAATATTTCATGTTCCAGGAACTGCTGTGACATGCCTTATTCTGTCATGCAGTCATAAAATGCCACGTATAAACACTGCATTTTTCTGGTGGTATGTTCTTCTAGAGGCATAAATATAAATATGAGTCTCTTGTTAAGGAAAAATTAAATCTGTATTAATTTTTATACTTGGTGGCGTTATGTAATGGGTAGACGAAATGTGCCATGGAAGTAAATATGAATATGGGCTGATGACAGATTGTATCCAACATTTTTTGTGTTAGATATTAGAGACATGAATAAAACTTTGAGGCTGTGTGTTGATAACTTTTTCAGATGGTGAAAATGTGTAAGTGTGGAAAGTGTTCATATGTGTCTGGATTTTCTATCATGTTAACAAGGTATAACCTATGTTCCCTGTGCATTATCTCCAATATTAATTCTCAGTCAAGTACATTAACACAAGGATTCTTTAAATCACGTGAGTCAGATGGGGAAGGAGAAGGCCATGCCTCAGGTACTTGGCAGCAGTGCAGATCCTGACAGTAACACAGTGCAACAGTTTGAGCTTGAACTACACTGGTGCATCCAGCAGCTAGAGGCAGCACTCGCCACAAACAAAATGGCCCCTAAACAAGGTATTTGTCTCCACAAGTCTTGAAGAATAGTTTTGTGTTGTAGTAACTTTCTAAAGAACTTATGATTTTCAAGTGATAAATTTCAGTGAGTGGCACATTCATTAAATAAGCTACACAACAGTTTCCTATGTGTTACCACTCAAAAACATTGTTTGTGACCAATGTACATCAATGGTTGAGAGACATGTATTTATTCACCACCAAGTTCCAAGGACTGCATTGGAATTATGTATTGTGTCTCCTTGATTATGAGCGGAGTATACATAATTCTGCCTAGTACTTGTATGGAGCTGCTCACTACCATTTTGCTTGGGTGGTGATAGTTGAGAAACTGACACTTATGTTTGTCAACCACTGCCCCCTGCATTCCCAGTACAGAATCTGGAAACAATTTGAATGGATGCTCTAAATTTATGAACTGGGTGTCCACTGTTGCATACAATGTGGATGCTTCTCATAAACAGCCAGACACAAGACAGATAGCATACTTTTGATGGTGACAGCACATGAACTGCCTACCAACTGGTGGGTCAGCCATGGGCAGTAATGAGATTCTGATCCATGTTGGGACATTTTTTGTTAAAAATAAACCACTGAATGATATTTGAAGTTTTATTAGCTATCTCATGAGATATCCTATCCTGAGTTCTGTAGTGTGTGTAAATGTAAAATACAATAAACAAGACACCCTAAGCCATTTGAAGCTAGTCGTCACATCATCACAACCCATTTCACTAAGATTTAATTTAGTACAGAGAAGTTTAAAATATTATGTAATAGCATATCTCACATGAAGTATCATCATCTGTTTCTGGATTTCATCATGTACTGGACATGTATAGATCATCTGTGTCATCATGCATCCATTAGAGGATACTGCAAGCATGTCATATTGCTGTACAAGGGTCAGGCCTACTGGAAACATGATTCATGTTGAAGTATGCCATGCAATTTGATTTGTGCATGTAACAGGCATCACACTGGTGGAAATTCATCACCAGTTGGAGGTGCATGGAACACACGTGATATCACGGCAGCTGCTGTGTTTTGATAATGGCAGAACAAATGGTGATGAATAGCAGTGATCTGGATACCCAAGCATGTCCAATGATAATGTGTGTTGTGCAGGTACCCTTATCATCAGATGCAATATGCTGACTCAGATTGCTGATAGCTAGATATGCTGTAGTGCACATAGCATTGTCCATGACTGCCTGGAGTATAGAAAAGTTTTTGCATGCTGGATGCCAAAGGACCTCACACATGATAACAAAGCTCATTTTATGGAACAGTCCATCATGCACTTGAGAGGTGGCCGCAGACCATTCATTGCAAAAGGCCTTCATTGTTAATCATGCTATTCTTATTTTGCATGATAGAAACGGGCCACACTGCCAACCGGACTTCTGAGTGGTTATTGTGCTGTGGCTGGGAGGGTATGGACCATCTACTGAAAAGTTCTGATCTCACAGCCACATATTACCAGTCTCTTTAAACCACTTATGAAGCATCTGGTTGACAAATGATTTTCATTACATGCCAGTATGAAGCATGCAGACATGTGACTACATTGACACTTGTCTATTCTATGCCAAAATATAAGCCTTTTTGCTACAGTGGAACAAATGCTTAAATGTCATTGGTCACTGCAGGCCGGTCTGGTGTACCATTTGCTACATATTCACTAATGTATACATGAGGGTCAGAATGAATTTCTCGGCTTCAGATTGTTTACCTTATTTTTTAAATGCCCTTAATCAAGTACCCACAGGACTGGATAGATGCCATATTCTCAAATATTCTGGATTATGAAACAGTGCCTGTATTTACTGACCTGTGTTCTCACAGGTAATTTTTTGGTACAGTTTATGTATTTGGGCTGCACAACTAATCAGTGGAGTATTCCATTTAACTATTTCCTTCAGTAGCTGGTTCAGGGGTATCAAGGTGGATTTTCGTCAGTTTCTACCTAGGTTACTGAAGGACCAGGACACTGTGTGTCGGGAGTCTTCGAACTGTAGGTAGAATTATGGAATCACTACACGTATTGGATGTCAGGATTTGCAGAATATCACCTTCTGGGTTTCTTTCCTTTTTTCCATTTTGCTTTTACTTTTTGATTTGCATATTATTCATATCAGTACTTTTCAAAGTCAGAATAAGCTGTCAGTTATACGAGTCAAAGCAGCAGTTTAAAATGTGACACAGAGATATTTCCCTGTTTCACAGTCCAAGATGCAGCTCATTCATTGACCATTCTGAGGAGTAAGAAGGCTCCTGTAATAAAAAAGCGACAAGTGATGAGGTCTTCTTTTGGCGATTACAGAACGAAGATGGTAGAAGAAGAAAAGAAGCTTAATAAAGGTTGGTTGTTTCATGCTGTATGAAGTAATTTTATTAGAGTTTCATGAAGTTCGTGCCATTGTAGGTGTTGTGGTTTCAATTAATGGAGGTATTTTATTATGTTTAAGATCTTATGTGTGCACTTTTGCCAACATCTTTGGCTGAAATTGGAAAATAGCAACATGGTAACCAGGAAGTATTGTATTGACTTTTTAACAGATAGTAACATTACATTTTCATGTTATGTCACCAGAATGCAGGACAAAATCATAATATGAAGGCAGCAAATACATCTGTCATAAGTATAACAAAATTCAGATGTTTGGGTATGGAAATAAATTTAGAGTGGATCTGGCCAATCATGATTTGAGAAATTAATCACAGAACTGCCCAGCTTACCTACAAACCACCAGGTCCCCTTATACAACACAAAACCAAACCCACAAATATGTCAGTGTAAAGACTGTCTCTTTGAAATGAGCCTACTAGATTTAGGGTGCTTGTCCTCCTTATTCCAAATTTGAAAGTTGACCTGGCTTTTAAAATTTTGTGCAAAATGCCAAGACAGTGGACAGTGTCCAAAACTTTAGTTAAGCACACTCATGTAATATGCCTGCTTTTGTTGAATTTACATTACCTGTGTCAGTCTGTGGTAATGCATTGAATGTAATAGCCCAGGAGAGGATCTGTATTGCTGCGCCATACCCAAACAAGAAGTCTTGCTTTGTGAAGCGGAGTACTGTCATTTGTGAGCCATCACAAAATGACTTCAGATTCAACTTTGATGTGCCACTGGACACAGAAAGATCAATTACCAATCAGCCAACAACCAGCCACAACAGTTTTGTATACAAGAGCTCAGACAACAGCTTTAGGTTTAATTTTGTGCAGCCAGCCTCTTGAAGTCAGGTATGTCATATTTTGAATAGTAACAGTGGCTTCTGAGTGAACAAACACATGTTCTAATTATGCTGAATTTCCCCTTTTTCTTGAAAGGAATATATGTATGTTAGCATCTTGTTGAATGCTCTGTTCTGCAAGAAGTAGCTGTGCAGAATATCACCTTTCCCATGATTGATAATCACTGGACAATAGATTTTTACTGATGTTATGCTTCTGAGGTAATAGTAGCCATTTCTTATTAATCTCGAGGCACTGAGCACGAATATGACAATGAAAACTCAAAATTGTCTACGGTTTCTAAGAAATTTGCAAACGTTTATTATATATTTAGGAAATATTTACATTAGACATTTAATGATAAAAGTCCGCTTCTACTTGCGACTTTCCTTTGCCTGTCACTTGTGTCCATAATGAAGTTTGTGTTAAGTAAATATATCTACTAAAAATGAAATACATTGAAAAATTTCAAAATATTGTATCATATTGCCCCATATTGCATCAGCCCATCATGCACAACACACACGTTCACTCCTGCGTCATAAATACCACAAAGTGATCCCAGCAGTGTTAATCCAGCATTAGTGATGCCTCGTTACTGTGTTGATAGTGCAGATAACTTTTGTTACATTTGCAGTGAAGTGACGTTTGCAAGGCAAAGAAAGGCCGCCACCACTATAGTGAAAAAGACGAATCACTTGTATTTCGGATGCTAGATCAGCAACCAAGACAAATCCTGGACCCTGCACATATGCTGCCGTAAATGTGCAACAAATCTTTCGCAGTGGCTGAATGGCAAAAGACATGTGATGCCATTTGCTGTTCATATGGTTTGGAGGGAGCCAAGTACTCAAGTAACTGACTGCTACTTTTGTATGCTGCCACCTATTTCTGGAGGCATCATGAAGAAAAAGAAGTGGACAGTTGTGTATCCAAATATACCATCTGCTCTCCGCCCAGTTCCGCATGGCGAAGGAATTTCCATTCCCGAACCTCTGAAAGAGTTTACCATCAATTCAGGCGACGACGAAGGTGAGTCAACCTCAGGTTCTCCTGAGTTGCCAGCGTCTACTGAACCACAAGTCTCCCATGGTAGGTCTTCTGCGCCACAGCCACACATTGTCACACAGGATAAACTGAACGATCTTGTTCGTGATCTGGAGCTGTCCAAGAGCAAAGCAGAGTTACTGGGATCTAGACTTAAACAATGGAATCTTCTTGAGGAAAATGTCTGAATTTCATCGTTTCACAATAGTCATCAGCAGTTAGTGCCTTTCTTCAGAAAGGTAGATGACCTTGTGTTCTGCTACGATGTAGATGGCCTGATGAATGCCCCCGGAATCAAACATGACCCACAAGAATGGCGACTATTTATAGACTCTTCGAAACTTAGTCTGAAGGTGGTGTTGCTGCATAATGGAAACCAACATTCATCCATTCCAGTCGGACACGCCGTCCACATGAAAGAAACCTATGAAAACTTAAAGCAGCTGCTGAATAAACTTCAATACAGCAAATATGGCTGGCATATTTGTGGTGACCTGATGGTAGTGTCTCTGTTGATGGGTCTCCAACTGGGATATACGAAATATTGCTGTTTTTATGTGAATGGGACGGCTGAGCAAAGACTTTGCATTACCTGAAGAGAGACTGGCCTCAAAGGAAATCTCTGAAGGTTGGAGAGAAGAATGTGCAACACCCTGTGCTGGCAGAATGGCACAAAATCCTGCTACCACCCCTACACATCAAACTCGGTCTGATAAAAAACTTCGCAAAAGCCCTGGACTGGATTGGCATTCAAGTATCTGGCTGAAAAATTCCCTTGACTCAGCAAAGCAAAAATTAAAGAGGGGGTTTTTGTGGGTCCTGAGATCTGCAAGCTCTTCAGAGACGATATGTTCAACAACCTACTTCAGGGTGATGAGAAAAAAGCTTGGGATGCGTTTCGTCTGGTGTCAGCTAAATTCCTCAGGAATATCAGGGCAGATAACTACAAGGAATTGATTGAGGACATGTTGTCATTGTATCACAAACTTGGTTGCAATATGTCCTTAAAGATACACATGCTTCATTCCCATTTGGATTTCTTCCTCGACAACTGCAGCAAGGTTAGTGATGAGCACAGTGAATGTTTTCATCAGGAAATTGCAAGGATGGAGAAACGATATCAGGGAAAGTGGTCCACTTCCGTGTCGGCGCTGACAACTGTTGGGTGCTCACCAGAAATGCTCCTGAGCAGCTACACAACGACAGGCAAAGCAAAGTTGCAAGTAGAAGTGGACTTTTATCTTTACATGTCTGATGTACATATCCCTAAGTATATAATAAATGTTTGTGGATTTCTTAGAAACTCTAGCCAATTTTGACTTTTCGTTGTCATATTCATGCTCAGTGCCTCGAAATTAATAAGAAATGGCTACTATTACTTCAGAAGCCTAACATCAGTAAAAATTTGTTGTCCAGTATAAACATAACTCCCAAGGCCAGTTTTTATAATTCCTACTTTAAAAATTACAGCCATGCAGATTTGAGGGTGGAGCAGAACTTGCAACAAGATAAATAGGATTATTAAATTTTGTGCCACTTGAAAATCTCTTCTTATGTAATAACAGTAGGTGGGTAGAGACTTTATGTGCGGTAATAAATATTGTAGCCACATGATTTCTCTGGTTGTCAGTGAACTAATCAGTCACAGCTCTTGTTAGTGTGTGGGCAACCCCACATATTGATGTTGTAAAATGTTCAGAGATGAGACATAAATTTCCATTCTCTGTTCTGATTTGTAAATTGGATTATGATGTTGAAGTATAATAATGTGACATTGCAAATGAAAAATGGCAGAAAAAAGGGAAATGTGTATTTTTATGAAAACGTACCCTGTTTTATCATTGATTTGGTATGCTGTGAATTGTGTGTTATGTCAAAATTTAGACCTAAAATATAGTACTATGCACTAGTGAAAATAAACTTTACAGTTCCTTTCACAAACACAAAACATAAATTATATCCCATTCTCCCTTCTCCCCTTTTTTCTGTGTTTCTCAGCCACTCCACATTTGACCACATATATTATTTGAACCTTTATTGGTGGTAAATGATAACCACATAGCAGTGTGGAAATTTGATAATTGAAGATGACAGTAATTTAAAGCTCTTAATACTGGGAGTTTCTGACACTACAGAGTAGTGAGAGAATAGTTCCCATGGATTTAACAGGAATCTGCATGATGTCAATGTGTGAGTGAATGTCTTGTGTTTGGTCAACAGCTATAATTGACAGTTGTTCTTTCAGACTTTCAACCAATCCGTCCATTCAAATGCCCAATTTCATTTAACCTCGGAAATACTTATTTGTGTGAAGACAGATACAGAAAAAGTAATTAGGTATGTGTATTTGTGGCCACCAGGCTGACAGGTGGACTGATGAGAAAGAATAGTAAGAGTAGGAATGTTTTGCTGTGGAAGGGAGCATTGTGACCAAAGACTGTGTTATAAGAAATAAATAATGTATCCTGGTAGCTGGAAACAGGAGTTCATGGTTATTTTATTTCATGTAATGCTCTGTTGAAGACATAAAGTTTGACAATTTAATAACTAGAAATATGTTTTTATGCAGCTGAGTACAGTGAAAAATGGTGCATGCTAGTTTATGTAACTTCTTAGCAGTGTTGCATCAAACTTGCACTTTGATTTATTTTATTTTCAAGATTATGCAAGTTTTTTTGCATTGTTGTCGTCATGCAAGCCTGAACTGGTGCTGGAATTTGCTAATGTGATATCATATTGGGACAGGTTTATCATAACTGATAAAGCAGTAGATTTCAACAGACCTGATATAGTGCTCATTCATAAAGAGAATAAAACAGCAACATTACATATAGCAGTTCCCTTTACCCATAAACTTCCCAAAACTGAAGGAGAGAAAATTATGAATTATGAACACTTGGACCTGGATATCAAGAATATTTGGAAGCATAAGTGTATCTACATACCCCTTAGTCATCTCACCAGAAGGAGGGGTCATCAAAAACTTCCAAAAATATCTAGAGAATTATGGTTTAAACAAGAACATCTTAACAGTGGGGCAGAAAGCAGTACTCTTGCAAATGTGTCATATAGTACGCAAATTCCTAGGACACGCCCCTTAACCTTAGGAGATAGGGTGAATTTCTTTCCCCTGACTGAGCCTAATCCTACCAACTGTCTGGGATAGGTGAAAGTTCCCTGGTATGTAATGCTGAGAAGTGTGATTAAGTCTTCAATACTACTAATAATAATAATAATAGTAATACACAAAATTAGCCCCAAAATTATTGACTTTCTGATAGAGATCATTCCCCACTGGGAGGTTGCACTGAAGGGGGCACAATAACAAAAGCATTATCACCAATCCTCTCTGAATATAGAGAATATTCCAAGGGTCTCACAAAAACTAAAGTATATGGGAAACATGGTTCAGCAATAAATACCTATGCTGTCCCGTTACTTACATATTCGTTTGGCATCATAGACATGGACAGAAAAGGAATATAAAGAAAAACATTCAAGTTACCAGTGCTAGATTTCATCATCCAAAAGTGGCAACTGAAAGTCTTACTGTCCCAAGAACTTATGGGGCAGGGGGTTGATATCAGTAATTTGTTAAATAAAAACAAAACCACACCTAAAGAGTACTTTATTGAAAAACAAAATACATGTTTATTTCATAGTGTAGTAGTACATGTAGATAATAAGTACTCACCATATTTAATGTGTTGTTGACTGTGCATCGTGATATATCTGTACAATAAGTTCCGCCCCAATTCTGCCAACAGCCATTCAAAATAAACGCATGACGTATACCAATTACTGTATATACAGAGTAGTACCTCCTGATGATGAGCAGTAAGCCTGTTTGAAACATGTGTTTGTTATTGAAATAAATTGAAAGTAAACAATGCATCCTGTTGGTTCTTAATGTATGATGTACTCACTGGAGAAGGCACAAGTGACAACTGATAGGGAAAAGTGGTTAGTATGGGCCCAAAAAGCACTGCACAGGAAGCATGTGCATGCACTGACTCTACCATATGTTGACAGTAACGCATTGAATGCTTGGTTGACCTGGGGTGGTAAACACTGCAAATTACATAATGATAAAGGATGGCACTGTTGATGATTTATATAGGCAATAATACTCCTACTGAATGAGAGTAAACTTTACTATAAATACATGTACAATCCATCATAGGTCTTAGAGAATAATCTGGCACATTTATATTGGGACAGCAGAATACTTACCAATAAAACTGTATTGTATAACTGCCCTGACATCACAGTCTTTGAGAAAACCAACAAAATAGTTTACTTAATTGCTGTCAGCATACCAAATGTGGGTAATTTACAAACTGCTTATACCGAAAACATGAGAAAATATGCATAATTGAGCATTGAAGTGAAACAACAGTGGCAAGTAAAAGCCATGTGCACCTTACCTGTCATTATATCTGCAATAGGGGTCATTCCTCACAAACTGCATGATGTTCTCAAGCAACTATACTTACTGGATTTGCTTCACATGACCATACAAAGATCTGCAATCTTAAATACATGCAACATAGAAAGTTCTTAGGTGACTTGACAGTTCAGCAATAAGTAATACGTGTATCTACTGTCACCTTCATTGTTAAATGTATGAGGTGGTGTGATTCAACTGTGTTAAACATGAGTTAATGAGATAAATAATAATAATTTAACATCGCTTTTGTGTGCGTTAATTCATTTCAGGAAATAAATGACGAGCCGTTAACCACACGAACTGATCCAAATGTGGAAAAAGTGAGTTACAACACTGATTTACTCCTCAGAAGATGGAAGAAGAAATGAACATGGTCAGAAACCGTTGGATTGATTTTAACTGAAGATCAAATGATCTTTAAAAACACTGATAATCTGCAGCTGACAGCACCAAGCTTTACACCTTTAACAGTATACCTGTAAGGTACTTAACTGTTTATATTGTGTGCCATCAAACTGTCCAGGGCTGCCTTAGGGAGCTTTGAAAGGTTAAAATGTGTGGTAGTGCGAATTCCACATATTGGTTGCCTCAAGTGATGAACTTTCATTGCTACTTGGGTACGAGACAGAACATTGGACAACCTGGAATCATATAAATTGGACACTGTTGTTGTTGTTGTTGTAATGAATAAGCCAAAGTTTGGTCAGCAGGAATGTACAAGTTGTTGTAAATCTTGAGTTCGTAATTTGGTTTACTTATAAATATGAAAAGGTTGGGGTGAATAAGAAATGTATTTTTAAATGGAACCCTACACACCCTTGTGTTTATATGAAATGGCATCAAGCCCCTACTGTTAAGTGTTATAAAATGTTTAGATTGTTAAAGATTGATTCTACTTAATGACTTTACTCCAGCTGTTTATCCTGAGGTGATAGCTGTAAACAATGTCCAATAAACATTGACCAGATTCACAAGGGTTATGAATTTATAACTAACTGAATTAAAAAAAAAAAAGCACACAGCCTCTTACATAAATTTTAATTTAAGAATTTTCAATAACTTCAGATGCACTCCAGTCACAGTACACATTCTGGCACATATATTAATTGACTGTGAACAAATGAACATATAGCACAACATAGACACATGAAGGTAATGTTATATAACTGGTCTAGGATTTTATACTTAATAATTATTTATGTAACTGGTAGGGAGTTTATATGAATCTACATGTGCGCACGCGTGCCTGCATGCACGCACGCGCGTGCACACACACAATAAAAAATTATACGTTTGAAAGAGGTGAAAATTTTAAATATCTAGGTGTTGTACTCAATGAAGATAACAATCACCAAATATATTTACAAGAAAGAATAAAAAATGCTAACAAAACATACTTAATGCTACAGATTTCTTTAGAAATAAAAATATATATAAAAAACTAAATTTAAGACTAAAGAACACAATAATAGACAAAATTTTAACATATGCATCAGAAACCTGGATGCTAACAAAGAGAGGTGGAAAGAAAATATTTTTGAAAGAAAGTGTTTAGAAGAATTTTAGGCCCACTATATGACAGTGAAAAAGAAAATTGGAGAGTATTAACCAATAAAGAAATTTATGCAGTGGTTACAAAACCCACTATAACAGAGGCAGTAAGATTAAATAGATTATGTTGGTTTTGGCATGTACAGAGAAGGCAGAAAAAAGAATTCCCCAAAAAAGTATTATATATGAACTTGGAAACAATATGGCTGAGAGGTAGGCCATGAAATAGATGGCAAGATGAAGTAATAATAATGATAATAATATTTATTTACTGCAATTGGGTTGTTACCCGCTAGCAGTGGTTATTTTACATGTAAATAAAACATGAAATTGGTTACTACTAAATTTAAGTTGGGAGGGCTACATGAGAAGCATGTAGTGGCAACTTGGAATCTTGGGAACCATCTCAGCATTTGCTTTTGGGCACAGGGAAACCAAGAAA
>Ga0123357_10001512_pt1 | contig 24744 bp, 17 predicted proteins | sample TergutEmb28metaG_FD_89873 | JGI IMG/M metagenome (GOLD analysis project Ga0123357, IMG submission 89873) | Embiratermes neotenicus P4 segment gut microbial communities from Petit-Saut dam, French Guiana - Emb289 P4 | ecosystem: Host-associated > Arthropoda: Insects > Digestive system > Gut ...
AAAGAGAGAAAACGTGCGTTGAGGGGGGTGTGAAATGTGTATTCTTATAAATAAGGAGAAATAAACACACATAAAAACAGAAAATAAAAAAGCACAATAGAGAGAATATATATATATATATATATATATATATATAAATGTGTGGTTCAGGACAGGGCTCGAAGTATTAGGGTAAGACCTAGTACATCAGTATATGGTCCTGTGAATCAAGGTATGGACTAGCAGCTCAGAATAGGATCCATTGGCTCAGGGTAGAGACTAGTGGCTCAAAATTGGATCTAGTGTCTATAGATGTGTACTGAAATCATGTATAGTGACTAGTAGCTCGGAATAGGTTCCAGAAGCTCGGGATAGAGACTAACAGCTCAGAATAGGATCCTGTGACTCAAGACAAGGACTAGTAGCTCAGCATACGTTCGTGTGGCTCATGATAGGGTCTCGCAACTCAGAATAGGGCCAAGTAGTTCGGTCGTGACTGGGGCCACTGAATGGCTTTTAAGAAAACAATAGTGAAGGTTTCTTTTTCAGCCAGAGCAAGAAATATCTCGTCCAGATTAATAACTACCGGCTGATACAAGAGTGATTATGTAATGATTATACGCACAGTAGCACACTTGAGACACGCTATTTTTTGAGTATAAACCAGCTCAATTTCAAATATTCAGACACTGGTAGGAAGACGTATCTCTACATTACAGCTATATACTACAGGCTTTTCCTTGTAGCAGTACCTCGTTAGACACAGCGAGTGATCATGTGGATGTAGATTTTATTGTTTCAGATTAACGAAAGTTATTTAACTCCTCCTTTTCAGACTGAAGACTTGCGGGCCATTCATCGACATCTCGGCGTTGCGTAGAATGGTAGAAACTGAACTGGGCCGAAAGGATCATCCGAGTAAGAAATTTTGTACCTAATGTTAACAAGATACTGAGCTACATTTGCAGCGGCCGTTTGCTCGTCCAATTATTGGCATGACATGCCAGTTCGGCAACTTTTAATTTCATGATCTGCCTGTGATAGTAACTGCATCATAAACTTTTACGTTGTTCACTTACAGGGGGGCCTTTGTAAGCTTAGGCCGACCAAGAAGGAAACAAGGTAAATTTTATGGCAAAATGGGTGTAATTTCCTTCGACGCCTTGCTTTGGGGGGGGGGGGGGAAGACAGCTCGCATCTCGATGTTGTTTAAATCGTGCGCGGTGCGCGTCGCCTGACATGCCTCCGAGCTTGTTTCCTTCCTGGTCGGCCTAAGGACTTATCAGCACCCCGGTATAATGGAGTTCATCCCGTTATATCGTAACATTTCATTATTACTAAGTTTAATGCCGTCGAACATGACAATTCTTTATTTTTTGTATCAATAATGCTACTTGTTTCGGTCCTCCTCACCGATCACCAATTGACATATAAACACAAGTACGCATGCAAGTCGAATATTAATTTGCGAACTCACAGATTTTAAAATCTTGTTTTCACTTTTGTGGCATTAAGTGGCGAATGTCTGGTTTCTTTATACATTTCGTAATTTAAAATGCATTAAGGATTAAATTTTGAGACAGTGTTTTGTAGCGAAGGCTGCCCCCGAGATACTGTAAACCAAGATTCTATTTCAATTACATACACAACACTTTTACAAAAAGCTTTTTACTATTTGACTCTATTAGGGCATGTATCAGAAGTTAATTATGTGTAAAAAATAGTCAATAAGCTGTATGTAATATTATTTTATACTTTTTCCCGTTTCCCTGATGACGATTCTTTGTGGATTGAAACATGCGTTCTGTTGGTTGAATGGTACGAATTAGCTACATCATATGGCATACTTGACATCCTCGTCTAATTATTTCGTTGTACAAAGAACGTATCTGTAATTTAATTAAGGAATCCCTTCCGAATAGGACACACAAAGAGTAGGTCTGCATTTTCGCATTCTTCAGTCTCTCTGCGCCTTCAAATTGGGTTAGCTGCCGCCGTTTCTGACTTAAACGGACGTTCATGCCGCCTAGCGAACGCATGAGGAACTGCGTATTACCTTCGTTAATATACAGTCCATTGTTCAAGTTTGATAAACTTGGAAGTTGACGTTGAGAGGTAGGTTTGAAAGCAAGTGTGATGCACCGACAAGGAAACTAGTAGCAAGGAATGTGGAACAATTCAAACGTAGTGGTGGACTCACGAGATTAGCTTCGACCTTGGCAGGGTAGTAGGACCCTTAGCTCTTTGTGACCATTAATCAATGTATTCCAGTAAAAATACACTGGGCTGAAGGGTAGCTGTGCCTTGTGGGTGCGAAATAATACTTTTATTTGTTGTCATATTCTGTCTAGTTAGAACTGTGGACAAATTTGACATTATGCTTGATATAAACTGAATGTGTAACAGATGGCAACTGATGGAAAAAAGAGTAAAACCATTTTCAGGGAACCTAGGGAAGTAATAAACCATGATAATCGCCTGTGTAAACAAGAAGCAGTGAAGGAAAGTCTAATTTGACCAATATGTAATGTGGAAGAAAGAATAGCAAAGTGCTGTACCAGTGATGACAGTAAAAAATGTCAAATGGGACTGCAAAGAGAGAAATGAACAGTTTCAAGTGTCTTCTGAAGCATACCTCAGTTTCACAAACATCTCAAATACACTGTCCAGCACAATACTTTAATGTTACATGTCATGTCCCGTTTGTACATACGTACATACAGCACTACACAACCATAGCAGGAACATAAGTAGGCAGTGTTATTTAAAGTATTTACAGTAAGAACAAAATAAATAGTATACATTTTATTTTAAAAAAAGCATAACAGTAGATTCCTAAAATCCACAGCATTAAACACAAACTGCCTTAAAAAGAAGTACGTTTTATACATTTGCATCCTAAAGTACAAGCAGGAGCTGGAATAACAATAAAACTTGATGGAGCACAGAGGAGTGTTGTCATTTGAAACAGTGGATTAATTTAGACTGAGAAAAATATGAAGAGATTTTATTTGCATCATATCTGGATGCTATTTAAACCTATTAACATGATACATATTTATTATTTTCATAAATAGCCAATATTTAGTGAGAGCTCACTAGCAGAACAATTGCTTGCTAAAATGTACTGATTTTTTTTTAATTCTTGTAATAAGAAGTGCCTGATGATGGTTCGTGTAAACTGAAACGTGTAGCTTCATTGTTACATGACTTTAAAGTGTTGTGTTGGCTGGCGTTTTTCAGTTGTTTGTGATGTAGAACAACACAGTTGGTTATACCAGAATAAAATACATGAATTTACGTTGTATCACAGTAACAAAAGTGAGGCAGCTATAGTCACCAGTATTTCAGTGCACAAGTGCCAGAGATGTGCATATCACTGGCTCCAAAACATAACTATGGAACAACAGACTGATCCAAGCTCATACAAAGTCACTGCCATAGCAGTTGTCATGATACTCCTCATGGGAATACCATTACTTGGACAGTTCAGAATGATTTGCTTCAAGTAAGGAATTGTGACTGTGAAATAACATAGAAGTCTCATGCCAAATTATTTCAGGCACAATTTTAATATCATTTAGTTGATAACAAATCCATACTTCTTTAAGCTTTCGCAGCAACAGAATTTAATAAAATGTTATTGGGCAGACAGCTGCATCAACAACTTTCCCACCTTGATGCAGCTCTCTGCCCGAGAACAATTTATTGAAATCCATGCTTCCATGGAATGAGAAGAAAATGATGAGAAATCCAACACTAAATGATTCTGCTAAGTAAATTGTTGCTGCAGAAGTTAATTTAGACAGTTGCTGTAGCTGCAAGTTCTGCTGTAGTCCATAATAGGGTAAAGTTGTCCTTGTCCATGCCATGAAGGCATGTAGTGGGAGTAGATTTATAGTTGCATGACATTTGCTGGAGGTGAGTGATCAACTTCACATTTCTTTTGCTTGGGTCCTGGGAAAGGACTCTTGGAACCCATTGAATAGGAGGTTGGGTGTGCCCCCAGAACCAGTCTGGACGATTTGGAGAAGAGAAAAATTTCTTAGCCTGCTGGGATTTGAACCCAAGATTGTCCAGCATGTAGCCTAACTGCTGTACTGTATGTGCTATCCTGACTCCATAACAGGGGGGTTAAGTATTATTTTTCTCATACAAAACTTTTTACAAGCCTTTTGTCAGTAACACAATAAAACACTGCTATGATTGTACAGACAAACGTCCAACGCCTAACCTATGTTTATATACACAATTCAAATAGTTTTACTGGTTATTTTGTACTGACAATGGTAATGTGAAAAAAAAAAAAATCCCTACAGTAATGAAATCCTAAACATTGTGAACACCTCTCTTCAAAATATCAACTCCAATGAATGCAACAGTAATTTTGTGCTTGAAATGTTAATGCTTTTCATTTTAATGCCACATAAGCTTTGTGTTGCTCTTAAAAGACCTTTGTCTGGCTTGAGTGTGAAACAAACATTCATTGCATTTTCTTTAAATTATACCTTGTTTTTATTTCAGTCGGTGATGTAAAAGATGGAAAAATAAATGGTAGCTCCAAAGACATTGAACTCAATTGTAAGTACAAATGTAGGAGACTTTAAATTTATGGGAAAATGCTTCCTGTCGTCAGTGTTTTTTCCATTTAGCGGTTAGCAAAAATGTAATCATAATCATGCCATTGGTTTTGTATATGACTTTTTCATGGCGCACTGTCATTTTGTTACCTCTTTTAATATTGTCAGTGCAAACTACCATACGAGGCGTGTTCAAAAAGAGACAGAACTTTTTAAATAGCGCGCCAACCAGCACAGAAAGCGCTCTGCGGCACACGAGCGCACCTAGCGTCAAGTTTTGACAACAAACTGTCATTTGTCCCGTTTCGCTATGAGCATTACTTGTCGAGCTACATCCGCTGCACTGAGCACGTGCACGAGCTGTTCGTCGGATTAGTGACAACGAAAGCGCTTGAAGAAAAACGCGCGTGTTTGTATTTTAAATTTTGCTGCAAACTTGGTAAACATTTTACAGAGACATTTCAATTGCTTAACCTACGGGGAGGACTGTATGAGCCGAACGCAGTGCTACGAGTGGTTTAAGCTTCTTAAAGGGGGCAGAATGTCGGTCGGTGAAAATCCCAGGCATGGACGAACTTCCACATCAACAAACGACAACCATGTCGAGAGAGTTCGTGCTGTGATTCGTGATAATCGTCGTTTAACTGTCCGAGAAGTTGCTGACGAAGTGGGCATCAGCATAGGATCTTGCCATCAAATTTTTACTGAAAAACTTCAGATGCGTCGCGTCAGTGCAAAATTCGTGCCGCGTTTGTTGACTGACGATCAGAATGAGAACCGTATTGAAATCAGTCAGGAACTGCTTGCCAATGCAAATGGTAATGAAAACTTTCTGAAGAACATCATAACAGGAGATGAGACCTGGGTTTATGAGTGTGATGTTGACACCAAGGTGCAATCGTCGCAGTGGCTGGGGAAAGCGTCTCATCGACCAAGAAAAGCACGGATGAGTCGGTCAAAATCAAGGTGATGTTTGTTGTGTTTTTTGATTGGCAAAGCATTGTCCAGCATGAATTTGTACCGTGGTCAGATGGTAAACAAACAGTTGTACCAGGAAGTTTTAGCGCGTTTGAGGGATGCTGTGCGCAGAAAGAGGCCTGAATTATGGGAAAACCAGACTTGGATGTTGCACCACGACAATGCGCCGGCTCACGCGTCGCTCATCCGCAGTTATCTGGCAAAACATCAGACATCCGTTGTGCCCCAACCACCCTATTCTCCGGACTTAGCCCCAGCAAACTTTTTCCTGTTTCCCAAACTTAAAACCACTTTGAAATGACGTTTCCAAACCATATGGGAGATTCAGGAAAATGCGGTAAGAGAAGTGAACGCCATCACAGAAAGTGCGTTCCAGGAAGCATTCCAACAACGAAAGAAACGTTGGGAGCGGTGTATCGTCAGTATAGTGGACTACTTTGAAAGGGACAGTGCTTAAAATGCTGTAAAATGAGCGATTAAGTCTTTAGAGCAAAAGTTCGGTCTTTTTTGAACACGCCTTATATTCTCTAATTCGGTCATGAATTATATTTTTTTGCATGTTTCCATTAAACGCTGGAAAGAGCACCTGGTAATTTCTCCAAGTCTGTCAGTCTATGTGTAACAACCTGAGAACCACCAAAAGAATTTACATGAGATGTGATATTTGAGGATTTTACTACAGTTTGTAGATACATTCCAATATTGTTTACATTTGTAAAGCAGTAGTGGACACTACATGGAAACTGACATCAATTTCTGTGCACATTTAGATCATAATTTACTAAATATTTATCACAGCAGTTGATGTTTCAAACAGATGCTACAGAGGAAGTATATCACATTTTATATCCAGTTAATTTTTTTGGTAACTGTTACAATTTTTTATATAAGTAAGAACAGTAACTCTTATACTGTCATCTCTTCATTCAGAAAATACAGAAATAATAATAGAAATAGCATGTCAGATCAAATAGACTCAATCTATGTTCTGTCACTTGTGAATATAAAATTTATATGATAAGTGTACTACAACGTATATTTACAGTGAAGTGCCAATTTTTCCTTATTCTAATGCCATTCTGAACTGTACATATGCTTTTTGTTCATGTGGCCATAAATATATTGTTTTTATATTTGCAGTATACGTACCAACAACCAGAATAAGTGACGCTGATAAAGGTGGCAACTTTGAGAAAGTTGGTTTTGAAAAAGCAATTGAACTTACAGGCAAGTTTTTATATTACATGCAAGAGTATATTTTTAAAACTCTTACATCTGCTATATATGGAAAATAAAAGCTAGTGTTTCTAGAAACCTGTAATGTTAAAGGTCTGTAACAATCCCTTCAGTGAGAGCAGGATTAAAATATATTGCTAGACAAAAAGTACATGCTGCACTTGCAAATGGGTCTGAATGACACATACAACTGTCATGTCTGTAACAGCACTTACCTACCACCTGCTCTCTCTCACACACACACATACATGCCCTGTAGTGTGTGGGAACAACCAGCACTCCTAATGGGAACATCTTTGGAGTAAGATCTATCAAATGTTTTAGGGTATGGAAAATTTCACTATTTTCTGCTGGCTACATGTGGTTTTGTGAGTACAAGTGAAGAGATGGATGTAATCTCCATGTCGTTCATTCTTCCATCGGCAGAATGTGACTTGAATCTCAACACCCATTCAAAGGGCTGGCTCAACTGCATAATTTTTATCGGTAAGAGACATATAAACCTGCGATGTTGCATCATTACAGTATGGAAGGGAAAGTCATGAAATAATTTTGATTATGTCGGAATTGTAACAGTATTTGGCACTGTGCACAACTTTCTGTCAAAAACTGCACACTAACAGAAAAGTAATTAATATTCAAGAATAACAAACAGATTGACGTACAGGATATTGTTATTTGTGAGATCTGAGGTTCTTGCAGTGGGGTTGATACAGATTCAAACTGTGCGTGATGTGATGCCATGTCAATCAGAAAATAGTTACTGATGTTTCACAGGAGCTTGCTGCCCCCATTTGCATTGTCTAAGTCATCCAAGGAAACTCTGAAGTTGGAAGCAGAAAGCTCCTGCAAAATAATGGTAACTATTTACCAGCCACCATGACCAATATCCCACAAAATATGTACCTTCACATTGACATTTATCTTCACATTTCATCCCTGGTAAATGTATGTTATTGGTCTCATGGGTTTTTACAGTAAACCACAGAGTAGTTTTTTATGTATACAGACATGAATCCAAGTGTTAATACTGAAATACGGATAAGTTTTAGGCATTGATATTATGCATGAAATTATTGTTAATTGCAATATAGAATTAATAGAGTCCTTTATTGTAAATATTGTCATGTGTTTAAGGTATGATGGCTGGTGCATATGCATGGGGCTCCGTGGCAGATTCCATGGGCCGCAAGAAAGTGTTAATTGCTATCTCAGTAATGAATGCCGTTTGCATAGTTGCCTCAAGCTTTTGTCAGACATACGAACTGTTCATGCTTTTCAGGTTTCTCAACGGAGCTGCGTAAGTATGACAGGATCATGGTAGTCTATATTTGAACTGCTCTGCATGTATTAACGAATGTTAAATATATGAACTAGCAAGGCACAATTGTTGATAGTTTCTGTATTAACTGAAAATCATAGTCCCATGTTAGCATATGTAACATACACAGCATGCAATGCATATATTTAGCTATTGTACATGCATTGTATACGCAGTATGTTATATGAGAATAAAACAAAGTAGATTTCTTGTGAATATTCTATATTAGACCACTGTGTGATAAGTGTAATAGGCAGAATGGGATGTTTCACACCCTCTGAAATAGAGTTGCTCACTATTTGTACCCTTATTAAGAACTGCATACATAAAATGTTTTAAACATGGAATAATATTTCTCTGTGTACATATATATAACATATTGTCACTAATAAACTGTTATGGACAAAGGTACATGACATGGGCTAGTTTTCATTTGGTTGGGTTAGCACTTTAATTTTAGTTTTTCTTTCTGTTTGCTATGTTAGGTTTTTGTCATAGTTGGTGTGTTATTAAGGCACAGAAATATGAGGCCATAATTACCTTGAATTACAATAACACATATCATTTCATGTGCAATTTCCACTTTGGATATTTTTTTGGTAGTTTCTTATTACTGCAATCTTCTTGTCCTTTCTGGAACTTTGATAGGCACATTACATATGCAGTTTCTAGTCCACCACTCTTATATTTAAGACCAGCAACTTATTAAATTCACACATCACTCATTTATGAAGGTGTGACTGTTGCCCTGTATTTTAATAACGGCTGTGTGACTGAGTATCCAGACAGAAACAGTGAAGCCAATGAAGATCTAAATAATACTTATATCTGGATAATAACTGACTAAATATTCATTGCAACAAAAACACTTTTTCTTGGAAATTCTAAAGAAAAATTAATCACATATTTTATGCCTTCTTTATTTCATTGTAGTCTTAAATGTTTTCAGTGTAATAAAATAACAAACTAAAGCCATAGAGAACCAACTTTGTTAGTGTGCTGTGCTAGGCCGCACATTGTCACATTCCAGATGGTGAGGTTGACAGACAAACTGACTGCATGATTTTCAGTGTCTGCTATGGTGCAAATGAGATCTTAGCTGTTCTGGGATGTTGTGTGGCATGGATTGGTTGTTAGTTGCCGCCCTTACTGGTCAACCTAATGTCAAGCAGTCTTCTTGGATTGCTTGACTCTTGAAGATGGGGCTAATAGGGTCTCCTGAAACGTCAGTGACTAACTTCCAATCTGCAGTGCATGACATTCTAGAAGGGTGAAGATATCAAATTGATTTCATATCTGAAGACATGAGAATAACTCAGAATGACAGTCAACTGAGTCAGAACATTGAACAATTCTGGGATATAATGCCACATCCATTTGTAAATAGTTACCACTTTTCAGTAAACCCTGCAGTTTCTATATTCAGGAATATGGAAAAAACCAGCTTCTCTGATATGCCTCACATTTCACTAGTCAACATGGTGTTACAATCCTGAAGACTTTGTCTTCATCAGGAACACTGTGAAACCCTCAAATTATGTGAAATGACAGATTCTCTGGTATTCATACAAATGCTTTGTATAACCTTATTTTCCTTCTGTTATAAATGGGTTCTTCCAGGATCATTACTTTGAGGAGTTGACATCTCAGTATATGTTTTGCTTATACATTTGCTCACCATCAAGCCTTTCATTTGCTTGTAATTGTTTTTTAAACTTGGGATAACAAATTTCCTTCTTTTTTAGGCTTGGTGGAAGTGGTCCTGTTATATGGTCTTACTTTGCTGAATTCCAACCGAAAGCTAAACGAGGGTCAATGTTAAGCTTTATGGCTGCATTTTGGACATTAGGAAACCTTTTTGTTGCATGTGAGTCATGAACAGAAGAGTTTCAGCAAATAAATTTTATCAGTTGTTTATTTATTTTGTTAAAAAAATCATGACAAGAGTATTTAATTTACTTCTTACATTCCTCTATTTCTGAAAAAGAATCTAAGTTGCACCAATAGTGTTAAAAACTAAAATAACTGTAAAAAAATAATATTCACATATATGTTATCTGAAAAGTGTGAGAAAATTTTTTTTCTCTGAATCATTGCAGATTGACATACATAGAGTTTATGTTTGTGTTATATTGCTGGGGTTTGGTTTCCAACAGGGGCAGAGATTTTTCTCATTGCCTTTGATTCCAGCTGGGTCTGGAACCCATCCAACCTCCTATAAAATGTTTTTCCTAGAGGTAAGACAGTTGAAGTTTGAAGTTGATGCTCTCCTCCATCTGGTGCTGAGGTTCAGAAAACATGGTGCTTTAGCTCCCTACCTCCCACATGTCCTAATGGTGCAGCATATGCACATGGGTAATTTTAATGTACTTCTTTTTTGTAGTAACAGTGTTTGTAAATTATATTGAACTTCTTTTCCTAATTTTCAGGTCTAGCATGGTTAATAATTCCAAGCAGTATTGGATATTTTTCATCATCTTTTAAGTACAATTCGTGGCGTATATTTCTTCTAGTTTGTTCAGTACCTAGTTTTGTTGTGGCTATTCTACTGATATTTCTTCCTGAGAGCCCCAAATTTTTACTATCACAAGGTGACCATGAAGGAGCACTGAATGTTTTCAGAAGGATATATCACATCAACACAGGCAGAGAGCATGATTTATATCCAGTGAGTTGAATTCTTGCTACAGATAATGTACAATAATACACACAGCTCTTCTGACATACGAGGTGCCTCATAAATTAAGCAATACAAATCAGTTTTTTGTAAATTTGTACAATTTTTTCAATTATTCATGTCTGTGTAATTATCATCAATCACAACTTGTTTGTTTCTTTTATATTATGGCTGTGAGCTGGGATAGCTAAGTCAGTATAATGACCATGCTCCAGGCTGGATGAATGGAACTGATTAGATTACTGGCAGGGCCTTCCAGACTGGTGCTGAGGCTCACTCAGCCTACTGTTCAATGGTTACTGGAAGGCTTTATCCTTGGTGGTACAGCCGCTAGGGCATAAAGCTGATCACTCATGTCCATCCAGTGCCAAGGTTAAGAATGCATGCAGCAATATTCCCTTTCACCTCTATTTTTTCATGGCATTGTGCTTAGTTAAGAACATGGATTAATTTACATTTATTTGATATTATGTCTGGATGTTATTTTGATTCATATATACAGTTACATATATGCAGTGTCTGAAAGACAAGTGGATGTGGTATTGAACTATGTAAAAATGGAAATATCAGTTTCATGGAAACTGACAGGATTAATTGTATGATTCATATATCATTTAAAATATGCATTGTATCATGCATACAAGGTTAAAAATATATATCAATTGAAAAGTCTAGAAAAGGAGGTGCACTTTACCAGGTGAAGGCTCCAGAGTGTGTTGAATATAGTTAAAAACACATTGCTCACACGTCTTATGTGACACGTTGTTAATAAATATTGTATATGTAACTCTCTACCTGTGTTTACTAACTCCTACTACTACCACATGAAATTATTTGTGATGGAAGACTTCTGGGGTGGGAAACAGTATAGAGGTATGGAATATAGACTGAAATACATCCACTGAAAATGTATGTAGAGAGAAAACAGTTGTATTTTAAATCTGTGTTGACTTGCAGGTGAAGGAGTTACTAGATGAATTTCCAAAAACTGAAGAAGAAATTGAGAAACAGAAAGAAGCTGAGGATGTTGGAAAGTGTCGTAACATAATGAGTGACATTGTGGACAACAGCAAACAGCTCTTTGTCTCGCCAATATTGAAGTTTACTGTCATTTCTATCACAATTAACTTCACTTTTCATATTGGGTAATTTATTTACTATTAAAATTACTTCTTTTCTAGAGCACAAGACATGCTTAGTACTGGAAAATGCACGATCAGATCTTCTGAAGGTTTTTTCCTCTAAAATCTACATGCAACTTATAGTCCTGGAACTACCTCAGTGGTATCTGTATTGTAGTTATTGGCTACAGCTTGGATATTTGGCCTGCAACAGAAGAGATTTTTCACTTTACCATGATTTATGAAGAATGTCAAATAATACACATTACACTAAATATAACTAACTATTGTGTGTGTGATATAGTCAATAAAAACCAAATCACAAAAGAATTCCAAATAAATCTTCCCTTTTAATTAAATTCTGTAGCACACATCACACACTAACTTGATTTTGTGTAATGTAATGCATGGCAGTTCCAGCCAATTGCTCTGCTGGTTTATTACCCTATCTTTATGACCAAGAACAGATTACTGGGGCCTTGAATGATGGCACATTGATAGTCTTGCTATGTAATTCATTCTCATTAAACAGATGTACAGAGCTGATATACATTGTTACCATTCACTAATACAAATTATTCTCATTGTTGCTTCAGGTATTATGGACTTATGATGTGGTTTCCTGAGTTGTTCAATCGTTTTAACGAGTATTCTGAAGCACATAAAGGACAAGAAACAACTGTGTGTGAAGTAACAGCATATGTTGTAAAGGCTGGTTTAGAATCTGAGGAGAAATTGTGCAGTGATAAAATTCAGAGTGATGTGTTCATGGAATCCCTTATTACAGTGGCAGCTGCATTTCCAAGCAACATTCTTGCTGTGCTTTTCATGGATAGGCTTGGCAGGAAATTCTTTCTCGGTAAATATAATACATTTGTAAGATATCTATGTAACACTGTCTCTGGAAGTAGAATCTAAAGGCTCAGTACTGCCAGCATCAAATCCACCCACTGGTTATGACCCTCCTGACCTCACAATTTATTTCTCTGAGATCAATATTAATATTCTTCTCCTCTCATCTCTTCAGTACCCCAAGTGATTTATGCATCAAAACTCTACATATATTTCTTGTCTCCCATATCAAAGCGACATGCATAGTCTCCTCTTTGATTTTGTTACTCTGACAGTGCCGAGTGATATGTATAAATCATGAAATTGTTGCATAATATCCTAAATTACTGACACAGTGCAACCCTTGCTGCTCCCAGTATGTTGTTGAGAACTTCATTTACAAAGAAAATAACGTAAGAGTGAAGAAAAAAGTTTTAATGAAAAGGAAATAAAACAAATGAGCAATCAGTTTCATTCAAAGGACACGTTTAGCACAGATATAGTACCAATGTAAGAAAACTGAACTATGATTAACCATATGATAACTCAGAACTGTGTGTTGCGTTTGGAACGTGTACCATATATTATTGTTATGATTGTTTAAATATACTACCAGCCATAGAGATGATCACTTCCTTAATAGGGAACTTCAGATGCACATCTTCATGTTCTGTGAAATTATAAAGGTGTAGTATGAGATATTTTTCTTTGTTTATACAGATATGAAAGGATCTAATTATTGTGCAGCTTCCTGATAATATATATTGTGCTACACACATTTGTTATTGTGCTACCCAAATACTCCACATTTTCCAGTTCTTTTTGATATATTATCTGTTCTGGGGATGGCTGCCTTGAGATTCTTAGTCATTTCCACATTCATTTCCATTCCATAGCATCTCCTTCCATCCATATGTGGCACTGCAGCCTCTTCTGGGCCCTGGCCTCCTTCAAAAGACACCTTTCTTCTCTATCCCCAGCTCATCTCCTCCATCCTTGTATTCCTAGGACCTGTTCAACTGAATAGAATATGTTACAAGTGAAGCGACAATTAGTTCACTTTCACCTCATGACTAATGACAGCTGATTCTCCACAGCCTGCTCAAGGGTTAGGACTGAAGGCACATCAGCTGTGCAAACTAGCATACATTCACAAGCTGAGGCCATGTTTTACCACGTACTGGGACAAAATTAATCTCCCTCTCCAAATCCTAATTTCTAACTTGTAAAAATTTAATAAGTGGATAGCTTTAGAAAGGTCTGTGTTGTTTGGATTTAAGCATTATTTAGTTTCCAATGGAATTTTTCTTATTATTCTGTGGCACACAGGAATTTATGGCAGCATGTCAGGGTGATGTAATATGTAACAGAGAAGTATTATATTGTATCATTCTTCAGAAACCTAAATTTCTGCATGCTTTTAGATCTCTCATTAGACAAAGATATATTTGTACTCTGCTGGCTGTTGATGTTCATAACAATGTAATCTTTTATGGTAACTGTTTCTTGTTTCAGTTTTCAGTACATTTTCTTCTGGCCTTTGTGCAAGTGGTATGTACTTTGTTACCAATACAAAACAAAATCTTATAGTGTCAGCTGTGTTCAGCAGTGTTATCAGCTGTGGTAATGCAGCCCTTGACTGCCTTATTACAGAAATATTCCCAACAAATTTAAGGTAAGACTGATTTCTTGTTACAGAGTTATTGTTTTAGGGTAAACTTATATAAAAAAAGCTTGAGATTGGTATATATATATATATATAATCTTTGATAAGCTTAGAGATGCACTGAAATGGTGTTATGTGTTCTTAATCTAGATGTACAGAGCCATTCAAGCACCTGCATTCAGTCATATGGTGGCATACTTAAGTATTGTGTCAGTAAAAAATAGTCAGCCTTAAAGAACAATATAGGTTATAATCAATAATATTTCTTATGAAGTTTGACCTTAGCTGGGAAATATAACACTTAACCGCGATAGAAGGTTGCTGGCAGCATGCTTCCAAACCTTCAGCTGTTTCTTTGTAGTTGTGAAAAACTTTCTTTCCCAAACAGTCAGAACAGTGCAGTGTTATATCTTCCAGTACAGCCATGGAAAATGGGTGGTTTGGCAAATGCTGAACATGTGGCAACCTTGTGAATTTGGTTCCATACCAGGTGGCTCAACCTGAACTTTCTAAGACTAAAGCTGGCCTAACCCAAACATCTCATCCTGTTCCACAGCATTGTACTAATGGTTTTTACCTGAGCTTCATGAGGGAAGAGGTTGAACTCGGGAAAATGACTTGAAAACAAGCATAATGTTTCAAAGAGTATTACACAATGGAAGCAGTTAGCCTTCAATGACATTTCAGTAGTTTTCAAAGTTATAATACCGACAAATATCAGTTGAAGATAACCAAGTGGGTGGCCTCCTGTCAGTATCTAAGATTTATATAAGAATTGTGTATGAGATATGGTTTGTGCTAAATATTCTTTGCCATCAAAGCTGACATACCACACATATGAAATGTGCTAATCAGTCCATGCTGATAATGTGGGTGTACCTGAAGTGTCAGTAAAATTTGTCCCACATTTACTCTGTAATCACTTAGGGCACCTTCATTTGTCTGTATGCCTAGTCTCCAACCTTGTGTCAGAAGTTTGAGGCTTCCTTTTCAATATGATGTGCTGCACTTTATGTGTCCTCCAAAAACAAAGCAAAATTTTTGCCACTCACACAGCCCTAGTTTGTCTTGTGAGCTGGTGTGATCAAGTGTTACAAATATTTAGTTTATTGTGCATACCTTCCTGAAAGTAAACCTGTAAAATGTAAGAATCTTGTGCAACTGCATGATTATGTTGGAAGAGGACTCAGAAACATGAAGAAATGGCACTTGACTGAGATACAATAACCTATGTCCCCACACTGCCCAAACAATATTTGAATTTCAGGTGAAACAAATTTTCTGTATTACCAAATTCTCACTACTACCCACTTTTGGCCCATCACAATCTGTTGCTCTTTACTGAAAAGAAAACTGAATGTAAAGGAAAAAAGATCTGCATTCTTCTTGGATATTGTGCTCCATCACTAGCTGTTTGTTGCCCTATGTTTTGAGATCATGTTCTAGTCTCATCTCAGGGGGCTTTGTCACTGGTCATCTAACCCTCTGATGAGGCCACTACACAGTCTCAAAATGGTGGACAACAAACCAGTGATGGAGTATGATATCCCAGAAAAACCAAGACCTCAACTGGACTGCTGAAGCCTGAAAACTTTCTTGAAGAAAAAGATTCCACAATAAGGAGTATGTCATTGAATACATGATGGGAAAACTGAGGGCTGTTACAAAGCATAGTTCAGTGGTGTGTAGGAACTTAATATCGTGAGTCTCACTTGATCAGTCACAGAATACTTCTGTAGGTCTCTCAATATTCAGGAATTATAACAGCCACTATATTACATACTTTCTTAACTTACACCATAAACCATTCTACTTCACCTCCCAAACAATTTATATAAAACACTCATAAAGTTATAGACAATATCCTGATACTTCTGGAAGCACTATTGCAGTATTCTGGTTCATATTCATGAAATTGTGAAATACACATTTTCCAGAGCAACTGGTGTAGCAATATCCATGGTTGCTGCCAGACTTGGAGGTATCATTGGCAATATTGTGATAGCAACTTTATTGGATATGTATTGTCCTGCACCGACTTTTATAGTGGCTGCACTTCTTATAGGTAAGGATCGTATTGCATAAATATATTCTAACGTGGGACTAAAAACAGAAGCAGGGGAGATTAATTTTATTTCAATCATACTTGCCTTTCTTAGAAACCTTTGTAGTGCTTAGTTAGTATATTCACCAGAATATGGACTGGAAACAAAAATTGTTGTTAGATTCCCAGCAGGGGCTAGAGATTTTTCTCTTCTGTAGTCTCCAAACTGGCTAACATCAGGAAACTCATTTTGAGAACCTGAATTTCTTCTTAAGTGTATACCCTTGCTGTGAAGTTTTGGTACAAAAGGATAAAGAGAATATATTGGAATACTCTTTATTTTTTCAGGAGGTGGATTACTATGTTTGATACTACCAAACACAACACGTGAACCACTTTCTTGACACCTACTTAACTCATTGTCATCACATACTGAATCCAAGCAGTGGAGGCTGCCCACAATCCTGTCATAATGGTCTGACTTCGAAGTCACAAAGTGAAGATGAAATTAGTGGTTTCACAGAATGTCCACATAGGAGAGCAACAATGTAGAAGTAGCTTTATTAGACACACTTTGATTGCAGATATGTATTGTAAAAAGGTGACTAAACATTATTTTTAATTAAGGGACACCTGTTCATAATTTTTTCTACTTTTAACACTAATGAGGTGGTTACCTTGGACATTGATGTATGCACTGTAGTCTGTCAATACAGGTTGAATGCAACAGGTGTTGCCCTGTACAAGCACACTTTGTGCCTAATTAGCTTTAAGACTGCAGGTCTGTGTTTTATAAATAAAGAATGAGGTTTCGTTTTACTGCTAGTGCCAATGCTGTCTTGTATGCCTTAACTGTGGAGAGAAGGTTGAAAATATTAACAAATTAAGAATGTTGATGCAACGTAACTCTTATAGACTGTAAATGCAGCACAGTAAACAATGAAACCATACAACAATTCTACGTGGTAGCTTCAGCCATCTGGTTTTGGAGGAGCCAGACCACAGACAAGTGAAAACAACTCTAAGCATCAAATCATAATGCAGAGGCACATGGTAGACTTTTTTGACAGTCATTCTAAATTACATATTTAATGCTTATTGCTAATGTACTACATTAGAAACTGTCATATCAAATGTATTTATCACAGATACAAATTTGGCAACATATTCCTCCTTTTTCTAATTACATTTGAACTCATATTTGTATTCATCCAGTGTGTGTGATCTCTTGTTAAATTCTGAAAATCTTCAGAATTTAACTGTAACTGTAATTGCTAATGTGATCATTTAGACAGGTTCACTGCAGCAATAGTTGCATATGGCAAAATGTGCTATGAGATATGATAGGTGCACTGAGCTTCACTACAACATGTCTTATAACTGGTGGGTTATGGGATAACTGTCTCCACTGTTGGCCACATGTTATTGAGACATTCTCTGGAACCTTGTTTTACTTTGTTACATGTTTTAATGATTTGACTCAGTTATAATAAGCTGATACATCAGACAACTGGGTAAAGGCTTTAAAAAATATACTTAAATGTTTAAACTTTTATGACTCACAATTTTCATTTTCTGATGAAGTACTGCACTCTGCAGACATTTAAGCATTTGTTTTGTAAGTGAATTAAACTTCAGATGAATCTCTCCCCAGGATACCACAAGTCTTTCACTGAATATTAAGCTACAGACAATGCAGTATTGTCACACAAGCACAGTATTAGTTATTAAATCTTACATTGCTTTAATAGGCAGAATATCAGAAATCAGTACAATTTCATCTTCCTGTACTCAGAAAGATGAAATTATGACAATAAATTAATACTGCACCACTTGGGAACAGCTCCAACACATTTTTGATTTATCAAGGAGACTAAATGTAATATGAAGGCAAGTCATGTAACGTACACTACAATAAGAACATAAGGAGTTATGCAGCTAACTAAATAAATTTAAAAAAGCTATCAGCTATTTAATCACTGTATGTAGACAGAAATGTCATTGCCCATTTTGGTCAGTAGTGTATTCTGTCCTGATTCAAGAGCACTCCAGTCTGTGGACTGACTGATGATACTCACTGCAAGGTGAAAAAGTAAAATAATCCTCTTGAGAAAGGATTATGTATATAGCAATAATGTGTTGAACAGGATAGCACTTTGGTGGTGATAAAAATTGTAATGCTCTTCTAGAAAACACCAAAGATATGTGGCTTTAAGGATGTCAGTAAATGTAATTTTTATTTCAAGATTCAACTCCTACCTCACAGAGAAGAAACACATCTCCAGTGTGAAGACCATCAGTTGATGTTTATAGGGAAACAACTGCTCTTATAAGAACTGTATGGAAAACACAAATATGCTGCATGGGGAAAATGTAGAGTTACAGAGGGTATAACCTGGTGGAAAATGTAGGAACTACTGAGCTTTCATGGGTTAAATTATTATAAAGCATAACCCATATATGATTAGCAAAAATGAAAGTGTTAAACTTGTCACTTTTGAAGACTGTGGGAAATGCACTGTCAGTAGACAGTTGTACATTTATTAATTCAGATTAAACAGTTATAAAGACTAACCATTTTTCATTCATTCTGCATAATACTGAATTTGGGTGCACTGTATATTATTAAAATATACACATTTTTGTTCTTAAAAATCAATAAAGTAACACATAAATGACCTCTAACTTGTGTTATTTTCTTAATATACATTTAAACAAGCTAATGAACTAATCATAACAAGAAACAGTTAGGTATGGAATTTTATGTTACTTTAGTCACAATAATTTCAAATCAAAACTGTCATAACTTCAACTTACACAATCAAAATTATACTGCATAAAATTATGAGAAGTAAACATAACTTTTTTTGAGGCCATCCATTGTGAATATATAAACCCTGTAATATTTTTATCCATAGTAAATAGTATTTTTTATGTAACTTTTAATAATGAGTACAGAATATGTTTGGAGAGTGGGGTCATATTGGAAAAGTTTTGGCCACACTTTTGTCATTTAAAGTAAAGCTTTTTGCCCACTCCAAAATAATATGATAATCTATAGAACAATAATTGACAAGGTGGTATGTATAGCAGTACTATGTGCACCCTGGAACTTTTAACTCTTCAGTCTTCATTTACAATGACAAGCAACATCATGCCAGCAATTCCTTTGTACAGAAATCTGTTAATCACATACTGTAACTCTGCCTCAGGAACAACCTGCAATACTAAACAAAACATACATGGAACTTGATGTGCTCAAGGCAGTGGGTATTAATTTTACAGTCACCCAGGAAGGGTATGACACTTTGTAGGTTAGTAGAGACATGCCAACATTTCTCTAAAACCTTGGTATCCACATAAAAAACCACACAGCATCAAATCCTAGGACACAGTAATCTGAATTGAAGTAGCGAAGTGATTTCTGAAACCAATGATCAAGTTTTGCTTTCGCACAAGTATATACAATTTGTACTCAAACATTTCCATGCTAGTAGATGTGTGTGAAGATCATGATAACATGATGTCTTGTCAATTACTACTTTTCCAAATGCAAGAAAATGATGAAAACCATTTTAGAGGTACATTACATACAGAATCACAGATAAACAATTACACACTTGGAATGCTCAATTTAATACAGATTTGCTCAGTATTGCTTGTTTGTATATTATGCTTCATGTTTACTAAATATGAGAAGTGTAAATACTGTAATTTATGATTGGAAATAGAATAGAATGGAGTAAATTATGTCAGTCATTATAATTCTATTAACAATACCATTCATTAAAAATATATTTGTGCAATTAAATGAAATGGTTCTTCCGTTTCAAGGACAACGCTATTTAACTGGATTGAATACAAACTGTAGGATAAAATATGCAATGTTTTAGGCTTAGTCTAAACTATCATGGAATATAATAGTGGGTTATATGTAAAGGACAAAATTCCTTGTAACTGTTCATGTATTACAGGATCCAGTTTTCTTTGTCACTTTTTCATTGAAAATAGCTGTTTTGCTTGAGTTATGAAAATTATATGCAGTTAATAAACATTTCTATTCGGAGTTATGCAGCCTAAACTGACTGGAGTTATACGAATTACGCAGTGTATAACAGCCGGACATTAACCCTTCAATGTTGCCCTTCACGCACTCTATAGGCCTTAATTCTGCACAAGATGCTGGCCTCAGTGAGCCATTATGTTTATAAATGCATTTAAGAGAGCTATTAATTTAAAACTCCAGCATCCTGGGAAGCAGTTGGAATTTAATCCCCAAGTTTACTGAAGGGTTAACTGAATTATTCCCTCATCATACTAAACAGAGAAGCAAAGTACAACAAACATTTTCTTCTTATGCAGACAGGCAAATAGGTGCAAGAACACTTCTGTAAAACAAATATTTCTAAGCAACTATAGCAGTAATGAACTAAAAAAAAAAGTTTACAAGAAATGACTAAACAGGAGATTGTTATGGCATATTCTGAACATGTTTTATTTGTAAATGTACTTTTGCAGTCATTTTCTATGAAAATCTATCAGCCCCTCTTTCAAAGAGAACTTTTCCATTTCAGTTGTGTTCAAATAACAAATATGTTATACATAGACACCTTACATTCTGCAAAGGAACCATACACCTGTCTGGCAGCAATAACCAACCCTCAGATACAGTGGTCTTCAAAATACTGTCCTTTACCTTGTACACATTTATGCCAGCATGCATACAATTGTTGGAACATTTCTAGAAGCTACCATGCATGACCTCATTAGAAGTCTAAAAATGCTTCTATCACCTTCCCCTTAGTGTGACCTTGTCTGAATGTTAGTTGTCAGCAACTTCCACATGGGGTTAGTCATGTACTGTGGGGAGTCAAACAGGGAAATCTGAGTTTACATGCAACATTATTTGGGGCAAAATTACTACCAGTCCTCACAAAGTTACCTTATTGTTCAGCATCAGGATTTCTGATAAAATGTATTGGCAAATAATGCCTATTCAGACCCTTACCATGGATGATAAGGAATTTACCAACAGAAATGTTTGTTCATTGTCTGAACTGCTGAACAATAATTATAGGTGACAGTGTGTTGCTTTGTCTTATGTTGTCCTCACTCCACAGTGCTGTAGGCCTTCTGTTTGTCATCTGCTAATACATTAATATATTTGAGCTTGCAAAGTCACTTTCAGGACTGTAAGACAGTTTGTCATACAGTCGGAGGCATCAGCACCACCTAATTGTGTATCAGCTTACTGCTCAAGGCAATCCACTTGCCTAAGTCTTAAAAACAACACCCAGTTCTGTTGTCTAAGGAGCATGAATGAACCCATTTGCTAGTGTTGACATATCCACTTCTGTCCCATAAAGCTTTGCAACTACCTAAACCATAAGTCTACAATTACAGACACAATTATAACGTTTGTAATTGTCTAGAAATTATACAGTTGATGGCACAACAGAATGTCTTCACCCAAGATTGAAACATAATTATTTTCTGCACATCAGCTGTCATTCATGTGTATTTTATATACAATGAAAACTATTTTGGGGGGGGGATTTCCATTCTTATCAGACACTAGCAAAAATTAATTTTGGGTGAAAGAACTAAAATTAAATTCCAATGCAGCCTCATACAATAAACCTCCCTCGTATATAACTAAGAAAGCCCCACACCCTTGCTGAAATATATTACACTTGTTTCCCATTACAAGATAACAAAAATTTAGGGCTGCTGAACTCTACTCTTTGGGCATTTTATTTTTAAATATAGCTCTGATCACTTTAGGCTTGAATGTTTATTAACTGCATGAAAGTGTGACAGTGGAATTCCTATCCATAGTCAGAGAAGACACAGTGACAGAGACTGTGATTGATATGAATATTATTATCTGAATTTAAATTATAAACAAGTACTGTGTAGATTAGTTGAATATGTATGCCAAGAATGACACAAGGACATAATTCACCAATGCTCAAAGTTTCAGCTTAATTGTTGAGAGAACAAATGTAATATTATCTATATTGTAACTAGTTATTAAAGATTGTTATATGGCATAAAAATTATATTTTGTCCTCAGGGAGCATATCTCTCTCCAGGTAGACCCTGGATATTGTAGACTGACAAACTTCCTGAATAAATAATACCCGCACTACGTTATGCAGCTTTCAAGGCCTAGGGTTACTGTTGGTTTACTTCACTTAGCAACACCAATTCCTTCACATTACCATAACTAAAATAAACTAACTACGCAACCAAAATCTCTTAATAAAATGTTCATGCATCTACGGAACTGTCTACATGAATGCCTCCCATAATATCCACCCCTACACATTATCACCATCTTCTGCAATAACACTGCATAACCAACAATGAAGCACAGAATACAGAAGCATATGGTTAATAAATTTCATACCCTTCTACAGTTTTCAATCTTATTACTGACAACAAAGTTCCCAGCAAGATTATTCTTGAGGATTGTGTTCTGGAGTATGATGCTGTGGCACCAAGTAACTGTTCCCCAATTTCTGAGACAATGTAAAGGTCTCATCTGTAAGGATCAAAATGTTCAAGAATTCTTTTTGGATATTTCAACCCTGGAGAATTTTCCCAGGAGTATATGATATATGACTGTGGAAAGAAGCTGATCTCTTACCTCCATTTAGAATATGTATTCTGTTGCAGCAGAGCAGAATGACTGAGTATGTGTAGCCCTGTAATAATCAACAAGATCAATGTTACAAGTTCCAGGTCAGAAATTATCAGTCAAAACTGTTTAACTGTGGTTATGGAGCATATGGATGGAATGGCTCAATGCCAGAAGCAGCCAGAGGATACAGGAGAGGAAAAGTATGATGCAGAGATGCTTACATAGGGGAGCACTAATGCAAATAATGTTAGTGACAACACTCAACACTGTTGGGCTGAGGAGAAATAAACATGATACCACACCATGAGAAGAAGTCATTCAACAGCAATATGTCATCTTCAGTCTAAAAAACAAATGAAAAACACATGTTAGTACGCTATAAATAAATAAATAACCCCGAACTGTTTTATACAACTTTTTTATTGGCATTTCTTTGATGTTTCAGTAGATCAACAGTTTGTGATTGCTATGTCTAATTCCTCATCATTTTTTCCTTCTGACGAGCCAGCTTCTTCTTCGACACCTTCTTCTTTGCAGGCTCCTCTTCTGTGGCCTTTGCAACCACCTCTTCCTTCTCAGTCAAAACTACCTCAATGTGACATGGAGAACTCATGTATGCTGTAAATATTACTTTTATTAGTACAGATTAAGTTCAAACAACTTAAACAAAATGAAAATAAAATCTCTGAAAGGATGCAGCACTGTACAGATAGTACTGTCATGCAATAAATGACCTTTTTTGTATATGCTACAGTTAAATGCCTTCTACTCTGTGGAAGAAATACATGCAGACTCTTAAAGTTAGCTACATTACTTCCCGCTGGAGAAGAGGTTTTCCTGAATGCCGTTCCCCTTAATTCTCAAAGGACGGGAAGAACTTGTAATGAAGCAAACAGAAACTTTTGCATGGTATACTCATTCAGTTGATCCCAGATTTGATCCCCATCGTGTGTAGATATAGATGTAAAGAGAGCATGGTGACAAAGCATACGAATATCTAGCTCCCATGTCAATACACGCATTAATATGCCTCAGAGAATGGACAATGCCCAACAAAATAAATGTGTAAAGAATAAACATTCTCACAGGCTGCTGAGAAACAAATAAAATCCTGTTGCAATTACTCTGTGCATATCAACTACTCAAATGGCTTGTAAATGGAATACAAATGTTCAACAATCTCAAACTACATCTCGCATGTTACAGTGTCAAACTGTCTGAATAATAGGATCATGCTACACATCAAACAGCAAATTTTTAGGTTCCTGCACAGACAATTCATAAAGCAAGGAAAGTATGTCAGCAATTTATCACAAAACTTACAATGAATATGTTCACTCACATTACCATACACAGCCTTCAAGTGTAAGCAGTGTATGTTAACCAAAGAGAACACTCAATACATACGATTAATTCTTCCATGGGCTCTGTAAGTTCGCCTCCTAAGACATGGTGCCCGATTCACTTGAACGTGTTCAATGACCAGGCGATCAACATCTAAACCCTTGTTGTCTGCATTTGATTCAGCATTCTTCAGCAGCTGCAACAAGAATTCTGCAGATTTCTTCGGCCAACGACCTTGTGTTGTTTTCCACTGCTTGGCCTATGAACACAAAATACAGCTCAAATTATGCAAAAATGCAATAATGCTGGTGAATGCTACTG
>Ga0123357_10001514_pt1 | contig 24721 bp, 13 predicted proteins | sample TergutEmb28metaG_FD_89873 | JGI IMG/M metagenome (GOLD analysis project Ga0123357, IMG submission 89873) | Embiratermes neotenicus P4 segment gut microbial communities from Petit-Saut dam, French Guiana - Emb289 P4 | ecosystem: Host-associated > Arthropoda: Insects > Digestive system > Gut ...
AACAACCCCCCGTGTTAAAACCTAAAAATGATAATAAGACCCACCTCAAAGGAGTTTTTTTTTTTTTTTTTCCCCCCCCCCCCCCCCCCCCAATGGGCTACGTTCTCCTCATTCACGAGGTTTCTAGATCACACACAACGACGCACCACTGTCGGTAGGACTCTTCTGGACGAGCGATCAGCTCATCGCAGAGACCTCTACCTGACAACACACAACACTCACAACAGACAGACATTCATGTCTCCACTGGGATTCGAACCCACAAGTTCAGCAGGCTAGCGGCCGCAGACCTACGCCTTAGAATGGGGAAGGAATACTGAATTTAAAAAGTCACCCTCAAGATGCAGTCAGTGCGTTTCTCTGAAACGTCTGAACGTTTAACCACTGCACGGTGCATAAACCCAAAACAAGAAGTGACAACCGTTATTCAAGCACATATGTCACATAATTAAGAAGAGATGGGAATATGACCATGAATTATGCGTAGATAAGAATTTAACATTACACTACTGTGGTTTATTCCAGTTGGACAAACTATCCCAGAATCTGCCAGGACAGACCGGCAAACTACGAAACAGGCCCCATCTGCGCACGACACTACGGCGTCTGGGTGACACCCATCATGCGTGTGACCATGTACCGTCCGTTTAGTAAAACCCAGTATTCAGGTACGCACAATCTACCCCTCGATATAGCGCCAGCCTCAGCATACGTGAAAGTCTATGAACAGGAATCCCCTACTATACAGTATTTCGATATACCATCACAAATTACGTAACACCAACAGTGGCCCAGTATCGCGGTTTGAACCTACTGCCCTTCCCAGCCTCACACTTCTTTCGATAACACTTCATGTCAGTGAAGACGAATCTGCAACACGGCGCACACTGGAACGAGAAATGACTTTGTTTCACGCATAAGCGTATCTGCCGCGACGCCCTATTTTCATGTGAAAACTAAAGTCCATGAAAATCAACAGCATCAAAGAAATATTCATCTTTCGCCGTTTTATATGTATCTGAGATTCAAGTTTTCGTGGTGTGCATATATTTATACTGTTCCTTATAAAACTTATAAAACCCCTACCTTGACGTAGTGTTGGGGCTTGCGTGGTCATATGACCCTGAGAGCTATGCTGGCGGTAGCGTCGCTACTGGTAGCGTATCCCATGCCAGACAGGTGAAAGGTAATAATGACCCAGACGAAAAGGGATACCCTAGTCCTCCAGGTTGAGTGTGGGGCTGAAAAACCCACCCCAAAAAATTTATGTTGTGTTGAGAAGCTTCTAAAACTGAAGAGACTACGTTCCACCAAGGACTGTAATGCCAGAAGAAAAACAAGGAGAAGACTAAGAGGAAGAAGAAGGGGGTGGAGGAGGAAAAGAAGAAAAAGAAGACTTCTAAAACGTTCCGGTCAAAAGCTCTCAACTTCGCACAATGTGCTGTCTAGTTTAAAGAGTCAATTTTCCTGCATTTTTGTAGTATATTTAATGACGTAATTAGTGACTCAGACTACACAGCAGTAGTTTGCAGCTATACGAGTTTCGAGAGCAGCAATTTCTTGGAAAGCCACTTGCGCGAGCCTTGACATGGTCACCCTTGCTAGCCTATACAGCGTCATGACTGGGTGGTGAAATGGACAGTACGTGTGTGGAAAGAAGAGGCTGTAAGTTAATTTGAGATATTATCCCAGTATCTGCCTGTAGGACTGGGGAAAATAATGTAAGCGCAATCGGTCTTCGGGAAGATTTTTGAGACCCGAACCTACCGAACACGAAGTTGGAGTAATGGCCGGTGGATCGTGACAATCTAGAATTTAGTTTATATGAAATAGTACACGTCAATAAATTCACTATCACAAACTATTTTACCAACCGAACTACACTGTAAAATACAAAACCTTAAAATGGAACGTCAGATACAGCCCTAAACAGAGATAGGCCATAAATATTACTTACACACACGTGCGCTCGTTCACGTTGTACACGCATGCACATGTTTTGCGTCGCCATGCCTAAGTAAGATGCACGGGTGCTTATAATTTCGACATCAGATGCACATAAAAGGTTAGCAGTACAGTAACACATTTATTCGAACCTGATACGTAAATATGAACGCATCTTAACCTCAAAAGTTAGGTACGTAGCTTACCGAGAACAGAACTTGCAATATGAAAATTAGTCGTAATCTACTTACCACCAGAACAGCGGTCTTCTGATTTTCACAGCAATGGAAATAGTTCACACACACAAACACCATAATTCAGCTGGCGATAACGCAAAACCACACACCGTAACATGTGACCAAAGGAAGCGATTAACTGCATATCGCAATCGGTCTACACGGAAATGACATTTTTATGCGCTACCGATGATCATGCAGTGATCGATTTTTGGCCCAGTTCATAAAATGGCCATTGAAGACGCTTGTTAATGAAATTTTCACTCCACGAACGGGGCCTAACACATGCAAAATCTGTGAAACGTGAACACTGTGACTCTAACAATTCATACAAAAAAATCAGCCCCAAAATAGTAATGTCGTTTTCGTACAAATGTGACGTAATGTGTCAAAGAACACGCTCTACACCAGGAGCTCTCCAGGAAATGCCGCTTCTGCTGGCGAACAGCACATGCTAAATAATATTGCCGGATTGTTTTACACACAAATGTATGGTTTTGTTCGGTTGAGGTATGGTCATTAGCAGCTTTAAACACATTTATTAATTATATTATATTACATAATAAATTTTTATTTCTAAAAAAAAATCCTAATTTGTTTCAACCCATCAGAACTCCATGTTTCATTTTTAGTTTCTGTGCTATTTTAAAAAGTTTATGTCATGTGAGGAGATGCCAAGGTTAAATTTAAAGAGATTTTATGCTAAAGAAGAAAATGCTGTGTGCTCCCATACATATAATCGAATATATACAGTCCACTGTCTCACCAAATCTTTCAATTTCTTATAACAGCCCTACTTTACACTCAGGTGGCAGTCACTAGATACAAGTACTTACTACTGCAACATAACCCACACTAACCTACTCAGAATGGGATTAAATTGCTTCAGCAATAACGAGGCACACACTGTTACAATGCTTGTTTGTAGGCACTGCCACAGGCACAATCTGAGAGGTTTTGTTGGCCTGCGAGCAAAGGAATCAGGCATTAACATCACAACATCTTAATATGGTGTGTAAGGTCTCTCTGCAGTGAATTTCATATTCCAGTGGTATGTAGGGATTTTGAGACTCTCCATAAAATGTTATGGTCATTGCCTAGGATGAGAAAAACCTCATGTGGGATGACAACACAGGTACTGTACTATATACTGGCGCTATGGCAGTCTGCCAACGGGATACATGTGTTCATTGTAAATGAGATGGTAAGCCATTCGATGGAATATGCTTGAACATCCATGTGCTACTGACTGCATCAGTTACCACATGCCCTATGATGCCTACATGCCCAGAGATACAAGAGACTGTAGTAGTGTGTCCATTGCAACATAATGACTGTAACGTGTTTGGACCACAAGTACAGGACTGCAAAGTGAGCTGAGGTTCTCAAGAACATGACCAACACCTGGTGACAGCAGAGGGGGAAAACGAGAATCAGGCAGAATACAAAGTGGACATGAAGGATGGGTAAAACATGATCCTGAAGATAAGAAAACACATAACACTACAACTTTTCATGCTGTCTCCATTCCTGTATTTTTCAGAAACGCATCACAATACAAAAAATATACTCCACTTGGATGCGAGATGGTTGCTTTAAAACAAAGTTATACATCATACGGACAATGACCACACTATTCTAACACGTCACACAAGGAGACTGTTTTTTGCAAGTTTTCATATCCTTGGATGTGCAATCCGGTGTCTTTGACATGCCTTCATATTAATCACAACTGTTAAATGAGGTGTTCACAAATATTACAAAATAATAACAGAACAGCATGATCAACAGTTTTTAGAACTGCCATCAATAAAATGTGTTATGCTACAGCATGATTCAAACCATGGAAAGGCAATAAATTATCAGTACTGCCCGTTAGTACAGTAACTGTAAATTCAGTTCTGACTATTCAACAAGCTTCAGGTTCCACCTTAATATGTACAATAGGCCTACACACATTTATAAATTGAACATATGCTGTGCATACAACCTGGTATTAGTACTTATATTTTTATATTATATACTAGTAACCTTCATCACAGTGTGTGTCACAAGTAATGTTAGCAACATAAGAATTTTGATGTATATACTGGCATCACCTTCAGCACAGTTGACACTGCAACATGTATGTCATAAACAATACTTGTGATGGACATGATGATAAAGGCAGTTGGTACATAATAACAGTCAATATAAACTACCAGCTATGTCTGGCAACTTCACTTGCTTCCCCTCACTTAAATCATAAAAAACTAAAAACAAGGTTTTCTTTTCTGTCTGAAGGAGAACTTTTCCACTCTCATCATGTGTACAGATTCTGTAACTTCACACATAAACTAAAATGTATTGTAAAAACTGCCATCACTTACTGAGGGTTGCCACAGTTGCTCTAATCCAGATAACGGTAATTACACCTGGAAAGCCAAAAAGAATGTTGGCACTCAGTGCCTCAAGAGCATTAAACTTTTAACTGCACTGCAGGATAACATTTCCCCATATAAAAGACTTAAATACAATTTGATAATGGTTCACACAGTTCTTCCAATACTTCAGCTTACTGAAGCCACCTTAATAACTGTACCAATAGGGGCAGAATTTGGACAGCCATTCTAATATTTGCAGCTTTTTGTGTTCATCTTGGATAGAATTTCCTAATCCAAGGGCCCTGTAATTTCCTGAAAGATATGCAAATACAGTGTCAAATGAAAAGATTAGTTTTACGGAATTCCTGAGTAACTAATATTATGTCTCCAAGAGAAAAGTTTCTTTCAAATGTGCAATACACTGAACTGGTGCTGTTTTTTAGTAAACTATTTCCACAGTCCTTTGCAGAATAATATTTCAGGCAAGGGAATATAATGAAATTATTTAAATTACAATTCACAAACCAAAATAACTGAAACACGTCAAACCCATAAACTCAGTTCAATTATCCCATGCTTCTATGTTTCCATTAGACTTTCCGTTCATATCAAACCAAGACAAATATGTTTCATCACATTCAATTTCTATTCCAGGTTGGACAATCCATCAGGGATTTTCAAAGCCATTCCATACTGCATACCACTTGTAAAATAAAAATCTCCATTCTGTCGTCACCAGTTCTACAAATGGTCAACTACAACTGCAAAGATCTGCCACACCAAACACCAAATGATCCGTGCTCTTGTGTGCAAGGTATGCTTTGTATGAATGTCTCCATGGGCATATTATCCTCCATTAACTTTGCAATAACGTCAAAAAACAGAATTCTCATTGGTGACTGCATACCAATAGGTTGTGCCTTCTTTAATACCGCTGGCGGTAATGAACTCCACAGCACACCAGCGTCAGACCATAGAAATGGTCACATTGATGCCCAGGTTGCCATTATCCGCAAACAGTTGGGCAATACTGGTGTCAAAGACAAGACAGTCGGAGTTCATTATTGCTGACGAGACTCCTTCGTGGATTGATCTTGGTGTTGCTTCCCATGTCAAACGTCTTCTTTGGCCATTCAGTTCTAACCTGATGTGCAAGAAATTAATTTTCAGCATACTGTACCAACAATTTTAAAGAGTATTTTGACTTGTCAAGCTATTACCCTGGAACCATTTCCTTCCTATAAAAATATTGCTTTTCAGGAGTGTTGAAAATGGGCGTGACAAAAGATTGTCATGCTCCTTGGCTCAATCTTAAGATTAGGTTTTCATTTCAAAACTCACGTCAGGGCACTAAAATGTTTCCAAAAGCTTCCTCTGAGTTATAAAAATATGAAAGACAAGCATATGGTTAACAAAATTGTTAAACATATTTACAACATGTTTTGGGGGGTGATACTTCATTGTATCACATAAAATGTAAAAGTTTGTTGGAGCTCATGGCAATCAGATTGTACTGTACACAAAAATGCATCGGATCATTAGACAAAACAAGAGAGCAACATCAGTCAATGCCATTTTACATAGGCAAGAAAGTAGGAAAAATAATAAACAAAAAGCTGTATTTGTTATTCACCTGGTGTTTAGGCTCACTTTCTCAGCTGTATGTATTAACATTTATTATAGTACATTTTGGGGGCAGAATTAGTCCAAAAATTATAAAACAAATGTTGTTACATAATAATTATTTACACTGTGATTAAACATGGATTAGAGTCAAATTACTGAAAAGAACAAGATTCAGCAACAGTTTAGAGCATATGCCTATGCAAATCTCACTGCACAAAAGATACTCAAAATATAACACTGGTCACTATATTCTTTCTCACTAACAGTAGCCCTGTGTAGGCAGTCCAGGTAGTTGGAACATTTCAGTTACAGCTGTTCCTCTTAGCAGTGGGAAAGGGAGGGGTTGCTGTAATGCCAGATCCATTTCATTTCACTGCCTTTTAAAACTGAACACTGAAGAAGTGTACTTTTTATCCAAATCAAGTACATCACATTCCTCTCCTCTGAAGTGTGCAACACTGTAATCCACACCAAGTGGTTGAGTGCTGCCCTAGTTGTTGGTTTTACATACTCTACGTAACATCTGAGATACCATCCTAGAAGTGACATTTAAATTAGGTTATCATTAAATGATAATTACATCCAGTTGAGTTACAGCAGCTCTGTGGTCCACCCAGCCTTCATTCAGTGGATACCACACACAGAAGTGAACAGTGACCTCCATCTACAGCACACATAAAGCCATACTTCCACACCCCATTATGCTTTCATGTCATACAAAGGGACAACCTTACTTTTTATGGATACAGCAACCAGTATAACCTCACACAAGCACTTACCTATATGCAAAGTTTTCTGCTTGTTTCCTTGACCCAATGAGTTGTACTATAGCAAAGAACTGCTGGTGCCCATCAAACTTTTCTTGTTTCTCCAGTACTAACATAAAGTGATGTCCAAAGCATGACTGCATCATGACCCAGTCTACTGCTCCTGGTAGGTTGATGTCTGTTGCTAAGAATACAATATCCTCTCCTGTAATTACAAAAAAACATGACAAGTAAATATATGCTACCATTAGGATTCACCCTTTAAGACTAAATTCAAGTCAAATTTATGGTATAGCTTTTCTTATACAAGAAGTTTTGTAAAGAAGTTATGGTGCCTACTGTCCTATAACAGCTTCAATTTATAGGGTGGTAAAATATAATATAATATATATATATATATATATATACACACACACACACAGTCATATACAATTTTATATTTTATCAGATATATTAGGTTGCAATCCCAACCACTGTATACCCCCATAACCACCCCATCAATTTTACTATATCTGTTTTTTAATGCTTTTTAAGGCTCACTGTATAAAAATACCACATTTGAATTTTAATCTTAGGTTTTTTATATAACATACCACAATTATTTTAACCGACTCTTGTAATATAAGATCTCATAAATTGAAAGCATTAATTGTACACTCCACCTACTCAAAGATCAGCCTGCAGATGTCCCTACAATTGGGCCGAAACATGTCGCTGGAATTACAACCTAATATATCTAATAAAATATAAAGTTGTGTATGATTGTACTATATATATATATATATATATATATTAGCAAATTCAACACAACGGGGATGTCTCACTTGCAAATTATAGGGTGGTAAGATTAGCAGTAACAAATTAATAATTATTTCCACAGAGCACATATATAAAAGCTCAAGTAAGGTAGAGATGTCGCTGTCCACACCAAGGAAACACAGGAGATGAGGTACAGATTCACCCACTCTTAAGCTCGGCACTAGAAGGAAGAATGTGGTCAACACGATTCACCAGCTGCTTCACCCCTTGGGTACATATTCCTGGTACTACTGTATCTTAGCACTGACCACAAGCAGCTGAGAAAAACCACAAACCTCAATTGACTGACCTAAATTTAAACAGAGCTCTGTATATGTAAAATTCAAGTGTTATAGGTTAATGCTAACCTAAAATGCCTAAATGGGAACACCCTAGTCTGGAAAATAAACTCACAGTGCAAAAGGTTTCATGCTTGGCTTTATTACCTTGCAGAGTTGTGATTGATTTATGGGACATCATAAGGTGAGGCATCACCTGCTCAAGGGAACCTTGCCATTTGCAAGAGGCCCCTGGACATGGGCAGGAGTATGGCCGGAATTCACAAGTTTCTTCATGTTCTCCCTTCTCAGTGTGTAGAAGGGACACTGCACAGCCAGATGTTGAATATTTGCACGGGAACATAACAGTACTTGCAACTTTCTCCATGGCCAAGTTGCGAATGTTCCCTGCAAAGAAAATAAACATCCCAACAAAAAATGAAAACATCGAAGACATTAAGCTTCATTTAGCTTTCAAGGCTTCTCAAGACAGTGTGCTGTAACAGACATGACTAATACACTGTCCAACATTTGAGGTTAAACACCCACAACATTTTGGATACTGGATCTGGACTGACTACAAGAAACTTCACATTCATACACGGTACAATTTGTATGAGCACAAAATAACCACCTGCGATAATGTAACAGCTACGTTATCTGTCTAGAGCTCATATACATCAGTTAGTACTGTGACTGGTTATAGGCTGTATGTCTGGGGTCTGATCTCCAAACAGACAGTATGAATTTTTCTTGAATCATCTGCTTCATGGATTCTGTCCATCCCTTCCTATTTACAATAACAGAAGAATAAAAAATACTACATTTTACCTTGGCCTCACCTTAATCAGACTTACAAGTTTCTAACAAACCTAGCAGAGGATAAGATGGATACATACATACTGGAGTTCTGTTTTGTAATTCACAGTGTGCGTCAGAAAACATGGCAAACATGGCAACTGCATGCAATGATGTCTCATAGGAGGCTGAACCATGCCACTATGAAACAAAATTCTGATGTTTTGTAGGCAAAGAGAGTCCCTACAACACTGAAAATTCTGAAAATTCATTCCATAGTGATACAGCTGATTACCTAAGGAACCCGCACAGGGGGGGGAAAAAAAAACAGCTGGTAGTTTTAGATGTCAGAAGTAAAGTATTAATCCACTGCTGTGACATTTAAATGGCCTGCCACTCTAACTGTGCTAACAGATTAAATCTGAAGTGACACCACTTTTGTGCTATTTATTCTGGTCAATTAGCACTCATATGTCAAAACAACAATCAGGTGATCAAACCCAGTTCGTTCAAATATTCCCTTGCCGTCTGTTCATTACACAACGAAGGCTAGTTCATAAGAATGGACACAACCTTGCTTGAAGAGCCATACTAAATAATTCAATAAAAAGGTTTAATTACTAGGCAACTCACTGTACCAAACTTCTGCTACTGACAGGGTTAATTAATACACACAATAAAATTTGTACCCACCTAGAGGCCCCCTGCATGTTGGACAACAAGTCAGTTTCGGTCGACAATTGGAACAAACAAGATGTCCACTCTGACACTGCAATATCGGAGGCAGAACATAATCAAAGCACACCGGGCATTCGAACAGACTTGCCAGGTCTGCCGAAACGGTTGTTGTGTTGGTCGCCGTGGCTGATGAGCTTGATGTACTAGGAAGTCCTCGACGTTTTGTGGAGAGCGCTATCTGGTTACTCATTGTGAGATCCCTGTACCAAGCAAGAAAAGTGGTTCTATGCCATGTTCCATTTCATACAGTTGTCCTCAATCATGTCAATACTGTTCCCACCCTGGTAGTTCATTTGCCAGTCATGTCTGACAAGATGAAATGAGATATGTTAACAGGTGTGAAACAAATATGAAAAGCAGGCTCATTATGAAACCAAAAATATGAACAAGCAATTTTTCTAATTTCTCACAATCAATATACGAAACATTCACTTCTCTTACTATTTAGGTACCAATTTCTCTTCAAATTTCTTTCATAAGATATTTATTGCTCCTCTTGTTTTGAACCTTTCTACATACAAATTTTGTTTTAAACATACACTGTACTTTGATAACAATTACACTTAAAAGAAATTCCATAAACAAGTTTTAAATAGTGCACTCACCAGTAGGATGACACATTTTTTGTTTGCTGAAGAATTACAGTGTGTGACTATGTATTTCCCCGTCCTCTGTTCCTTCCTTATTGGCAAAATAAATCATCTGAAACATACCAGAATAGCAACAACACCTGACTTAATGAAGACCATGAAATATGGAAATGTAACATAGCTGCAACACTTGCTGGACAAAACACAGTGTGCAACCACGGGGAGAGATTACTCACATGTTATAACTGCTTAATAATTAACACTGACTTAAACTGCCAAGGCATGAAAATATTATACATGCATCCAGGCCTCTCGGGAAATCCACTTGCATATATAACTCATTTCCGTGTTTCTGTCTAGCACAGCATTGCGTCAGCCTGACTTGTAAAGATGCTGCAGTATTCCAAAACATGGACAAAAAATCTGAAAATATGATTATGCCTTGAATGATATGACAAAACATATTCAATGTTCTGAAACACATTTTCATTCTCAACAGTACACAATATATGTTGCTGAATGACCAACACAAGAATATAAAGTTAAAGAAGCTTCAAGCCAACAATATTAATGGCAATGCCATTTATATTATCCTACAACTTAATAATCTCAAACTGGCAACCACATGCGAGTCAGAGAACACATATTCATGGCACACGAACATGATTCAAGAGGAGTTTAAAATCCTGAAGCTCTCAACCCACACATTTGGCAGTTCCTTTACTTGATTAATCAGCTGCGATTATTTCTCTCTAAAGCAACGCTGAAATATCCTGCACACTTAGACGATATAACTAAATGCTCTAAAATGTGTCCAGAGAGTAGCTCATTTTGTGGATCAGTAACTGCAGGGACCCATCAAAAATAATTTCATGCATGTATAGATGTAACTGACATCAAAACAAATTTCAAAATAAAATACAAATCAATGCAAGCAGCTTATACAATTACAATGCCACTACTCTAAATAGCAGAATGGAGATGAAAATTGTAAACACAATGCATAAGCAAAGAAGCAAAAGTGTTAGATACACTCACTGCAAAAGAAAAATTGTGTGGAAAATCATATAATGAAAAACTTTCGAATTCCTGGACATACACAACAAAAAGATGAAAGTCACAAAGAAACCACTTCACATAACATTGAATATTTGAATAATGTACATCAAAATGGCCACCATATATAAGAATAAATGTGCAGTCCATTACTACCAGAACCTAATGTGTAATACATAAAACGAATGATCCGAACCTGAGGCAAAATGGTACTTCCCACAGCAAAATCCAAACATTTGCAAATGTCTACAAATTGACCCTCACTACTTAACAGTAGATGGTGAGAAAAGGAATTCAGTATATAACATCCTTATTACTTGTGCTTATGGAGGACCACAAAAGAGTAATATTTTGCAGCTGAATAACGGTTTCACACAAGCACTTCACTTTGAAAACACCACACAGAGACACATCAACATGAACCAACTTTCACTTTGTTGAATAAGGACATTTCAGCCACAGAGTATACTCATACTCTGCCTCCCATAAATCCAACCCGCGTTCATACCTCAGGGTTATGTGGATTCATACTCTACTCTACCATGGCAGGCAGTAACAGGTGTGGAGGGTATACCCTGATGTTACTACTACACATGCTGGCTAACGGGGCTCCAATCTACCCAAGCCAAGGTGGAAGGTATCGTGCCAAGGGCTGAATGGCACTGGGGTAGTGATAGCAGTGTCATTAATGATCCCCTTGTGGAACCAGGCCACACCCAATTGTATGCAAGCCTTCCGTCCGTGTGGGGCACCGTGGACGGTGACTGTATGTTTTCCCCGCATTTTGTGGGAGGGCTACTTATTGGGGACTCTGACATACATAAACAAATGAATAAAGAGACAGGCTCAAAAAATGATTTTGAGCCCTAGCACAGCTATAAAGGCCCAATTACTGTCCTTTAACAGGACACATTTCAAGGTCATTATTGGCCTTCTTACCAGACATAACACCCTGAGAAGACATCTATATAATAGGGTGGAACTGCAACCCCACTTGTAGGAAGTGTGGTACTAAGGGGGAAGCCTCAGTCCATGTTTTGTGTGGCCTTAGTCTCATTCAGACATGCATATCTGGGTGCCTTCTTTTAGGACCCCGAGGATGTTATGAAACTAGATATGGGGGCCACCTGGAACTTTGATACAGGACCAGGGCTCTTTTAGCCTAGTATTAGAGTATGGGGCACAAAGGGCCTGCTTTAAGGCCTGGATGCATCGGGCCCGCATGGGCTCGAACCCAAATACTATTCTAATTCAACTCTTCAAATACATATGACAAATTATACCTCCCTGGTTTATGACCTTAAGGCACATCACACGCCTAACTAAAATATCACTTTGGTAAAATTACATTGAAAATAAATTTCAAAATGTCTGTTACACTCAGGCACATCATAAAATAGGTTAAACAACAAGAAATACATAACTATTCATGAACATACACTTGACTAAAGGAAGCATTTTCTACTTTCTCAAAATGAGCACTTTTACAGGAAGCTACAATTTTAAAACTACACTAGGACTCTAGCGGTTACCTAACATTACCACCACCCCCTACCCCCTAAACAGTAAGCGTGAACAGGTCAAATTCGTTAATTTGTTATTGTATTCAGTCCACTACCGTATCCACATACAAATTATACGCGTAAAGTTTTTTTTTTTAACTGCCGCACATATTAAAAATAGAGAACATACACCTTAACCGTTGTACTAATGCTACCAATGGTGGTTATTTCACCTCCTAAGGAGATTCCATTAACTCCAGAATTTTGTCATAATGACGCACTAATGAATTTTATTACCGGAAAAACTTTCCTTGTGGTACCTTTTCTTCTGAATGCATCTCATATCACATACCAAAGCCGCACCACGCTACACAACATTCATTACTCATATCCATATGAACAATCCGGAGGACCGTTAATCGAGCTAGTACACACTTCCACACCGCACTACCTTCCGTCCATTTTGACTACTTGTCCCCTCGATGCACTACCCATTGGGTTAATTTCAGTCACAGACGTCAGACGTGTATATTACGTAAATGCAACTCATGCAGTGTATACCGTGGATTTTGATGGGGATGTTCCATATCAATGTTTAGGCTACACTGGTCACGGATCGGATATCATTCAGGTTCCACCTCAATGATTTTATAAGCTGACCAGGGGCGCTAAGCAGTACGAGCACCGTTCGTCACGGTGCCGACGAATACCGAAAAGTGGGCATGGTACACAGGCATGGTGTACGTGGTCACAGATCATCTATAATTTAGTGGTAGTGACCACGGATTACATGTTATAGTGACGTCATGCCAGGAATGGAGGCGTAGGTTTACATGTTTATTTGAATATATTCAGTATTTCGTGCATTAGATTTACGTGTAAACTACCAACAAATTAACTTTAATTTCACGATGTGTTTTTTATTTATAACATATTCGCCAACGTGTTTCGGCTAGTAATCCAGCCATCTTCATTGTGATGTTTTTCGATACAAGAATACAGTGGTAGTTAATGAAATTTTTAAAAATAATATTCCATTTAAATGTGTTACATTCACCCCATAATATTAAAATATGTAATTGCTATTAAAATCTTACTTGTGAATAGTAATGTAAACTATTATAGGATAAGAGTGGATAATTATAACTGCGTGGATTTTAAAATTATTTAGTGCCTGTGCGGTGATGTTTGATTTGGTGCGTTCTAATCCAGAGTATACATAATGCGTTGTCTTGAGTGTTGCACAACTCGGGACTGAGGTAGAGCATGGGAAATGGATGACTGCCGCAGCATAACTCACCCTATAACTGCTGTGTACATCACCAGCGCTCAATAATTTTAACGTCCGTTAATTTATATTTATCCCTTCTTGTTCTATATTAGTGTAGATTACCATTCGAAAGTAAAATTTTAACCGAAATTATATATTTTTAATATTATGGAGTGATTATGACAAATTTAACTACAATTGTATTCTTGTGTTGACTATATCACCCAGAAGATGTCTGGATTACTGGCCGAAACATGTTGGTGAAGATACTAGAAATAAAAAATACAATATAAAATTATAGTGCATTTGTTGGTTGTTTATGCATTTTATAGATATACTGTAATATTAATTGCATATTCGAACTGATCCAAGGTCAGAACTGGTAGGAGTCTGTGGGTTGGCATAATGTATCTTTACGACCTAGATCAGAAAGCCTTTTCACCATGTGGGGGCATAGGTTTATGACACTTGACATTGTGGCTTATATCCAATATATTTTGAATCCAAGCATGAGAAAAGCACATTTAAAGAATCAAAATGATCAGTAAAGACTTGCAGTCCTCGGCCAATACATTACCCATCATACTAGAAATTCCTTCCACATGAATATATACAGAAAAATTAACTGATGTGATTAAGTTTGAGCAGCAGATTCTTTGCTGGCAAAATATTTCCAACAAGAGATGTTCCCACAAGGAAATTTAACTTCATATCCAAGGCACTGACTGCTTCATAAAGAGAATTTGCCAAGGCCTGTTTTTCCATGGTGATGACAATCACGTTTGAATTGCTTTGTCAGAAATCTGAGATTTCTCATGATCAAATTCATAGCCCTCCAAATATGTTCCAGTGAATTTTCAAAAAGAAACCACCTCTATGGATTTAAGGGTTCAGGTATGTATAATCAACAAATGTATCTTGGAGATAACATTTGTTGGCTCTACATAACTAGTCAACAGTACTTCCACAATGCAAATGTAACTTTTAGAATGAAACCTTTTCAATTTATTCTTCAGAAATATCAGAATGTTTCGATGACTCAATAAAAGTCACAAGAATGTGCTGGCTGGTTTTCCACTTTGAGTAATGTTTATTGACATTGTTACACGAAATTATGACTGAAGTAAAGAAATGGCCAGAATGAGCTGGTTGTCAACAATTGCCACTTCTGCTTCCTCATCAAAATTAATATTATGCATTGTCACATGACAGTCATCAGGAATGAGTGAAAAAAAATAAGCTGTTTGTTGTTTCCTTCTGAGGACCGAATGGAGAGCATATTAGAGATTGACACAGCAGCACATACTTTTCTTGAAAGTGTAAACAAGTCTACTGGAGGGGAAAAAGAAAGAAAAGTGAATCAAATTACATTTAACTAAAGCATATGATTTTATAAATCATGCAATCCAACCTGCCAGATTAAATTCATATGGCGTAAGATGCACAGTGAACTTGTGCCTCAAATAATATTTATCATACTAGAAGGAAGTTATCAAAATGAGTTAGACAGTACCAATAAAAACTCAACACAAGAAAAATCATTGCTCGTTGAGAGATAAAACATTGTGTCCTTCATGGTTCAGTTGTTAGACCAGTATTGTTATACACACAAATGACCTTCCCGAGTCAAAAGATAATGGATTGGTACTCCTCATTAAATATTACTAGAATGTTAGAATCAACAAATATGAGATAGGGCATGTGGCAAACATGGGAGAGAAGAGATAAGCACACAAAATTTTGGCTAGAAAACCTGTCACATAGAGACCATGTAGAACTGGGAGCAGGTGGGATGATATTAAAATGCATCATAAAGCATCAGGGCAGGATAGCGTGGAAGATTCATCTTTCTTAACAGCAGCAGCCTGTGGTTAGCTGTAGTGGACAGTGAAATGAACTTGCGGGTTCCATAAAGAGCAAGGAATTTCTTGAGTAACAGAGTAACTAGAATAGCTCTATTCCGTATTGTTACATTCATGGTGGACATGGTTGCTTGGCATTGCTATTTAACATTAATCAACATAGTTCTAATCATGGCTTTGTGGAGCTTAAGCTCCATGCATTCTCAAGCTTGGCACAAGATTAAGGTGAGGATTGAGTACACACAAGATTTAAATGCTGTACAGTAAAGGTTAAAAAGGCGAAACATGTACAGAACTGCAAAATCTGGTATGCTACAGGAGAAAGAAAAGTAACAAATTATACATGTCCTCATTGCCATGGGAATCTTGATCACAGCTAGGATTGTGAGAGTCATAAAAACCAATAGTTTGTCTGGTTTATTTTTCAGTGATAATTTCCAAATATTTCTTTATTTTAGTACCATAATTTATGCAGATAATCACATTGCAGTAATATTAAAGTGTTCCATGATATGAATGTTTTCATTAATAATGAAAACTGGGTATTGGTATTAGTATGTCAACATCACAGTTATTGGCATGTGGCAGTAGCAGCACATAACCAATGCTGTTCACTTGTTCCAGTGACTCACATGTCTGTCATTAAGGCTAGCAATATGAAGATCAAAATGTAATAAAATAATTACTTTCTAGTGCATTACATTTGATCCACACCACAACAGATACTATACTCAGCTGTTTCTTACGTCAGTTAAGCTCAAAACTAGAAGTCAGGAAGTATATTAAGTGTACATAATTTATTGTTTTGTGTAACATAAAGCAAATCAATGACAAATGCTAACAAGGTTGAAGTGTGTAGACCCAGCCACACTAGGTTCAAACTGTATACCATGTGCTTAAAAAAATCAAAACTTATTGAATGATTTACACAATGACATGTATATCGTCACTCATGAAGAACTGTCTAGTTTTTATAGTTGCTGTACTTCAGAAATAAACCATACATATTATTCACAAGTTGTCACCTAATAACCATCTCAGTGTGTTGCATTTACTGATAAATGGGACATTCAGTTTGATGTCTTATTACTAAATAAAGCTGAACTGGGAACAGATATGCTTCATATGCAACTCATAGTTTATTGCACAACCAAATCATTGTATGTAACTTCACTGAACATTCTTTCACCTAACTTAAAAGTATATGTATTCTATGGTACATGTAACTTACTGATACAACATTTTCAAACCAGCAGTCTGTGTTAACTTCTCAGTAAGTATAACTGGTAGTGAACTTAAGAAAGAAAGATTAAAGAATGAATAGCGTGCTTTACATATATCTGATTACATAACAGAAGTAGGAGATTAACAAAAGTTAACTTCAGGTAAAGATTTCACATCTACCAACTTTTGAGCTAACCAACAAACCAGATAAAGAAGTTATTCTACTCATATATTGTGTCTTATTTTAAGCTTATTACCATCATTTTCATTTGGGCTGAAAAAGGGTTTTCTCTTTTCTTTCTCACAGAATAACTTCCTCTTTCTTTGAAAACTGCAAGTTTTTACATGTCTGCCCTTCTGATTTGAACATGGGTGTATGAGAAATGGATTTCCAAATTTTAAACACGGTAACTGACACGCAATTAGATTAAACCTGGCTGGACACATTTTGTTGCCCTGGAAGAAAGTTTGGACAGCATGAACCAAAGTGAATGCTATTTTGTGAGAAAATATCAGGTTTATTAGTTGATGGCTTGGTAATACCCACTTCCATGGGACTCATAAGATGCCATCCATTGTGTGTCATATATGCAGCTGCCTTAACCATACAGTGAATGCTACCACACATGGTAACTTTGGCCTATATGATGATAAAATATTCATTCCATTCACCAGAATATTACAAATTTATGGATTAACAAAGAATATGAAGGTGCCAACAATGCTTCACTAATTGAATGCAAGACAAATTTCATTCAAGATATTCTTTTACAGTTAAGCTTCAGTAACACAGACACTTCAGTCTAAATATATGTCACAAAGCAACATATCATACTAATGCATTATCTAAGAATCCGCAATGCAAAAATTTGAAGAGGAAAATAACATATGTATGAACTTCTAACACTCATTGAATTACATAAAAATGTATCCATCATGTATCAGTACAAAGGAATATCTGTAAAAGTAATGTGTTTTTGACAGTTATGTATCTTTCACCTAGGACCTCATGGAAAGATAAGCAATATGGTGTACTATTAATACACCTCTAATAACTTGCCAACTACATAGTTACCTATATACGTATTTGGCAGTAAAAATTCTGTACCATTTCATTCAGATACAGATTTACCCATCACAATGCCATACTTCTCTCATATCCTTGTGTTCAGAGTCATACCAACTTCCTGCCTTGAGGTAGTGTCTGAAGCCAGTTTAAGTTGCTAGAATAAATATTCACTTTGAGACTGTGTCTTGGGCCATAAGATGTTGGTGTAAACTTTTATGACATTTCTTCCATTCTTCTGTGGAATAGCAGAGAAGTACAATGATGGGGTAATAGTGGATCAAATTAAATTAGAATGAAATGATACTGAATCTTTTCCCCACCAACGATGCAGCTAATTGTGGAGTTATTAAGTTATTACAAATGGATTAATGGGCACATGATAGGCCTATGTATTATTTTTCCATAAAAATTAACATCAGAGGCTCTCACAGAAATGTGGACCTTTGGATTATTACTAGTACTGTCTTGAATTCCTGCAAGTTTGTGATCTTCTCTTATTGTAAATGTGACAATGATTCATATGATAATGTTTAGAATGCAAGTAATAGATCTTGCAAGAAATGGTAAAGAAGTCTCTGAGCCAAAGAAATATAGAAATCACGAACATAAGGAAGTCACATAAGCTACACAGATTAGTATCTTAAAATTCCAAAAACAGGGGGGGGGATAGTATAATGTAATTATGTTGGCAGGTAGTACTTGTGTTTGTACAAAAGGCTTGGAGTGTAATTGAGCCTGGATAAAGGAATTGCATAATCTTTCATTTGATCACAGGGATGAATATTCTGTTTCCATATGAAAACTTCCTTCTGCAATAGAAACAAGGAGATATAAATGCTCCCATATAAAATGAGAGTGTAGGATCTCCACCAATGCAAACACTATTTGCTAGATCAAAAACCTGGAAAATAATTAAGTATAAGGTACTAAATACTCGGAACCAACTGACAATTATTGATGCCCCAAAATTAATTTATAGCTTACATTTGCTATTTCCAGTAATAGCAAAAGAATTCCAACATAATTTGCCTTGGCAGCCCCACACTAGCACAGTACATTCAATAAAAAAATACCAAGTACATCTGTTCCAGCACTAACATACTTGCTTGCCACACTTTGATTTCTGTGTATCCACCTATTCTTTCAACTTCATATAACATGTACAGAAAAATAATATAGCTTTATATCACTAAAACGTTTTACATTAGTAATATTGCATTATTTTACACAGATTTAAACCACATCCATTTCCTCATTTTAATTTTTAAGTATTTCTCATAAAGGCACAAAGCTCTTCAGCTACACCAAAGTATGCATCTTCTGCAAACACACCCTGAAATTAGACAAAAATATTATTTTTTTCTTCATCAGAACCAGACAAACAAAATATGAAGCAAACTCTTCTGGCCACTGAAAGTTAACAGTATTCATGAACAACATAAAGGAATAATCAAAGTGTCTCCCTCTTTGTGAAGTTAATGCACATTTCTTGTATGTTTCAAGTTTGGCTACCTGCCCCATTAATTTTGGATGTAAACTACTCATTCTGCCACGAGCCAAACATAATGGAACCACCTGCATACAACAACGTTTCACATTTATTAATTAAAAACTATTCATATATAGCTCTACATGTTTTGAGAAAATTCTGTCTTCTTCAGCGGTATAAAAACAAGCAAAAGCTATTACAATTTTAAGTTTAAAGACTTATTTTTAAAATACGTTAAAATAATTATCCTTATTTTTTGTTGTATGTTCCTTACAATAAAGGGAAATAAACTGATGCATCACTTGAAGATATGAATCTGGTTGCATTACTTAATTTTTAAGTATTTAGGGTGCTGCGTGTACATATTATAGTTTCTGTCTGTTTTACTGAGTTTCTTCCTAATAGCTATCCTGATATATGGGGTAGTGTTCCTTCTGTGTCATGTAACTGACTGAAATATACAATGTACATTTGTTAGAATACAAGGAGCACAACTACACATCATACCAGCTACCAGAAAGCAACAAAATAAAACAGTCACAATAACATGAAGAACTCTCTGAATATATAATAATTAAAGAAGGCAGTCACAGACTGATCAGATCAACTGCCAAATCTATTCACTTCCTCTGATTTTCAGGAACATACCACAGAAAAGAATAAGGAATATGTTTAAGGTATTCTACCAATTTTAAATAAATGAACAGCTTCTACATATTTATACATCACTGAAGAAGACAAAATACTGTTGAATAACATATGGCCATATATTTTTCATAAATGAATTTGAAAAATGGAATTCATGTGGTTTAAGACTGACTTGCCAACAATAGTATGATTGTAATAATGACATTAAAATTATGTGGTCTGTATGGACATATTAGATACATATTTTAGGAACTTATATTACATTTTTTTCATTTGAATTGCTTGTTCTATGCAGAAGATGATGTACCTGGGAATGTACTCAAACTGTTGGCAGAAGATGATATCAAAATATTGACAACTGACCAACAACACATATGAAACTGGAGAGTGGTACAAGGATTTCAATGACATTAAAATGACTGCCTTAAAGAAGAAGAAAAAAGCTATAAAATGCGGTGACCAATGCACATACAGTAAAGGTAGTAGTAGTGAGGATACTTAGGAAGAGGATTGAAAGGAAATTTGAGGATGTACTTGGAGAAGATCATATTGTATTTAGAAGAGGAAGACAATTAGGGATGCAACTGGGATGCTAAGAATAATATCAGAATGAACTGTGGACAGAGACGAGGGAGTGTGTGCGTGCTTCATAGACTGGCAGAAGGCATTTGACCTTGTAAACTTGACCAAATTAATGCAGATCCAAAAGGTAACTGGTATCGATTGGTGCAAAAGAAGAATGATCACCAAATTTTACATGGATCAGAGTTTTAAAACAAACCTGGACTAGGGGAGACAAGAAAGAGTGAAGATTTGTAATGGAGTTAGACAAGGATGCTGTTTGTTGCTGATTTTATTTAACTTCTAGACCATATAACTTACCATGGAAACTAATGAAGGATTTGAAGAGTTCAAATTAGGAGGACAATTAATTTGCACTGTACAACATGCAGATGACTAGGAAATTAAATCCAAGATTGTCATGGCAAAAGCAGCTTTCAGAAAGAAGCCTTTTTTCACCAGCAAATTGGACTTAAATTTAAGGAAGAAACTAGTACAGTGCTACATGTGGAGCATAGCTTTGTATGGTGCTGAAACTTGGACATTTCAGAAAGTAAATCAGAAATACATGGAAAGTTTTGAAATGTGGTATTGGAGAAGAATGGAGAAGATCAGTTGGACTGATCATGTGAGAAATGAAGAAGTGTTACAAGAAGCAAGGAGGACCGGAACATTCTACAAACAATAAAAAGAAAGGTTAACTGGATTGGTTACATCTTGCATAGGAACTGCCTTCTTAAACGTGTTATTGAAGGAAAGCTAGTGGAAAGGATAGAAGTGGCAGGAAGGTGAGGAAGAAGACATAAGCAGTTATTGGATGACCTTAAGGAAAAAAGAGATGGTACTGAAAATTGAAAGAGGAAGCACTAGATTGGACTCTGTGGAGAACTCACTTCCAAAGAGGCTTTGGACCTGTCGTAAGACAGATAACAGAATGGCAATGATGATTGTTCTTTATTAACATACTAACCAAATGGTGGCTGGCTTCAGTGTTCGATGTTTTGTTGAATCATGTTCTCCCACTGCGCAATCAGTGCATTTCGTTTTCGGATAGTCTTGAATGGCTGGAAGAGAAATCACAGTTATCATTAAAATAATCCATTTGTGTATTTATATTATATTTGAATTTTGAGGTTTTTACAGTGGTGTAATATAGAAATCTGGTCCTCTGGGATACAGTATACTGCTGGGTAAGGAAACTACATACTGAGTGATACAGCCTCACATCCCACAAGTTTAGAATCTGAAATCCTTTACTGTTGTGGTATTCTACATGACCAGTTTAAACACAAGATGCTTAAATATTCAGATTATACACATTGGTAAACAGGTGTTTCAAATGTATTCTCATATCGCAGTAATGTCCTATGAATAAGCGTGTGATCTTCGTATTCATGATGCTACAGAATGTCTAATCATCTGCTGTACTTAATAATCAGCTAACCAGACCAGCAGAGGCCAAAGTGGTCAAAAGACTTATGTCGCAAAGACAACATATACCATTTGGTTTGCTGAATATGTTGGTGTGTGTGACAGTTGCAAATACCCACTGAGGATAAGGCATCCATTAATAGCACAGTAAAGTATGAATCTCATCCTAAAGGTCTGATAAATAGACAGGTCAAAATTTCTGATTCGTGTAGATTGTGTTCAATATATGTGTCTTGTGCTATTATTAAAAAATAGAAGCCAACCTTGTCCAGAGTTAAGTCATCATCATTGTGAGGTGTTGTGTCCATGTCCAGCAAATGAGGGTTTGACAGAGTACCGCGAAGTGGGACGTGATTCTCCTCATTCCCATTTGTTATGGGGCTCTCCTCATCTTCTCCATCCTCACGGCACAGCAAATTAGGTTGAGATAGAGCACGCTGTAGCCTGAAAATAACAAAATTTATTGAATTGGTTTCGTGATGAACATTTTAATCACAATTTAAATTAATAAAAGCTACATTGTTCTTGTGTCTAGTCACTAACTAAATGGCTTTATTTCAAATGATAAAGTGCATGAAAATATCTTGATCCAAGACTACTGAAGTGTGTGATATATAGTGTACTGCATAAAGGGGAATCTTGACAGAGCATACAGGTGATCTATTGTTGTTAGGTTAATGAAGTCTAGAGGGCTTTGGAAGTGAGCTTGCATGCAGGGTAGGAGAAAAAAGAGTGCATGCAGAACTTTTGTGTAAAAACCTTTTGGAAGGCTAAAGAGCAAATGGGTTGACATAACAATAGTTGGAATTGAGAGACACATGTGGAATAAAGTGACTTAAAATCATATCCAGTACTGGGTTTTGGTCGTACTGACGTTAAAACTTTGGGTCTTGCTATCAGAGTTTTGGGTACAAGTCACATAAATAGACAATCTCTCTTCAAAAAAGAATGATACTGAGTTCATATTTCAGATGAACTGCATTTTGCAGAGCTGTTTTTGTGATGAAGGTGTTCTGTAATGATACAATATATTCAAACATGTTCATAGCTTAGTCTATTGCATTAGTTGTTTGTGATCAGCAGTTATTGTTTTCTGCCATATTCCAGTTTAACAGTGTTACAACATTTGAGATTAAGAACATATTTTGAATTCATTTTTGTAACATATGAAATAAGGTGACCGTAAACCTTCACTCAATGCAAAGATTACTTTGTAGACACAACAGTGAGACAAGCACATGTTTCCAAGGCATAAATTTATTCTGAAGACAGAAGAATGTCCGTGGAAAATAACGTGCATTCTACAAGTTTTGCAAGCAGTGGAAAATGAGTTGGTAACCATGATTATGAGTGAACTGACAGAAACAACAGAGCTGACAAAATAGGATTGTCTTATGGTTCATATCAGATCATCTAGTAAAAACCTGGAAATAAGGAATGCTTCAGCAAAATTAATTCCACAACTGCTGACACAGGTACTGAAAGCAAAATTTCTGTATCTGGCTTCTGGAATACACAGAAACCAGTGTAAACTTCTGACCAGTCGTTATAACACATGATGAGACAAGGGTCTATGGTTGAGATCCTAGAACTGAGTAGTAATCACAAAAAAAAATCCCCTTCCAAACTGCATCTAAAAAAAGCACAGTGACCTAAGTGATGTTCTCTTTGACTGCACAAGGGCGGCCTACTAATCACCATGTCTGTTTATGTGTATTGGGATGTCTGTGATGAAGAGTATCATGAATGTTAGCAAACATGACAAAACTTTTGTTATTCATTCAGTCCACATCATGCAACAGGTTTTAAGTACAAGTATTTTGCTGGTGAAGCAGCCAACAGACCCACCTTGCATCTTCTTCTTGATGTACAATTTAGGAAGGAATCTTGGAATTCAGAAGATCTGATGATAAGTAAATGTTTTAACATAATGAAATGGAACAGCTGTTGGTAATTCCAAAAAGCTGAAGGTAAGAGTTCATGGGAGGAATGCTGGAACAAGAGTGTCCATGCTGAAGGAGTCTACTTTGAATGTGATTAACTGTAGAACCTTGCTTTTTAAAGATGCAGTACCCATACTGTTTGATCTGTTCTCAAGAGGCAGATAGTTTCTTGAACACAAAACTGAAAATCTGACATATTTTTAACATTTTCATACTCTCAGTCATACTTTTCTTAAGTGCATAGTAATTGAGGTTTTGGCAGCATTTGTTAACATATTCTGATATACGTAGTAGAGGGCTCTATCAATATGGTATAAATAGAAAAGAAAAAGTGAAAACTGTGAAACAAAATGGCAAATAGAATGGGACCGCACAACAAAAGGTGTAACTACAAAACTATATTTACCTAAAGTAGCAGATAGATTAAAACTGAAAATTAGTGTGACCCCGAACCTTACAATGATGGTGACAGGCCATGGCAATATTAAGTCATACCTGTACAAATATAAAATTATAGACAGTCCAATG
>Ga0123357_10001515_pt1 | contig 24710 bp, 21 predicted proteins | sample TergutEmb28metaG_FD_89873 | JGI IMG/M metagenome (GOLD analysis project Ga0123357, IMG submission 89873) | Embiratermes neotenicus P4 segment gut microbial communities from Petit-Saut dam, French Guiana - Emb289 P4 | ecosystem: Host-associated > Arthropoda: Insects > Digestive system > Gut ...
ACCCGGGTCATCTCATCGTCGTCGATTTCGGCGATGGCGGTCTTCATTATTATTCGGTTTGCCATATTTACAGATTAATGGTTACTGCCCATACAGTCTATACCCTTTTTATCTCACAGAGACGCAGAGTACACAGGGGACACTGAGATTTTACCATAGGTTTTTTAACCACGAACCACACGAACTTGTTCACGAACTTGTTGTTATAAAACCTATTCTATACTGTCCGCCATTTCTGGTATTTACGCGGGCTTGTGCCGACATACTTTCCAAAAAGCCTGGTAAAATATCCCTGGTCCTCATACCCCAGGTGCGCTGCAATTTCAGAGATGCGCAGATCGGTATTCTGTAAAAGAAGGCGTGCCTGATCTATTTTAAGCTTGTGAAACAGGTGAATAGCGCCGCAACCGAATTCCCTGTATGACAACCTCTCTATATGGGACGCGCTCATGTAAAAATATCCGGAAAGATCTTCCAGAGTCAGATTTTCGGAAATATGGCCGCGCAGATATTCCATCAGTTTTTCCTGAAATGCCTGATCATCGTCCTGTTTGTTCAGCATATCAACACAGGTAAGAATCATATTTTCAAAACGGTTGCGGATTTTTTGAATTGAAACCATGGTTTGCAGACGGGTGCAGTTTTCGATTTCTGCAAGATTATCCAGCAGGCGGGGCATGTTTATAACCGCGGGAACTTTTATATTTGCGTATAAAATACGGATGAGCGGATCTTTTGGATCAGTGAAAAAATTGATCCCAAACTGATGATAACCTTTTTCGGTTATAAGGAAATGCGGAATCTCCGGCGGTATTAACGAGATCATGCCGCGCGTAAGCAGATCTGTTCTTTCATCAATGGTGATGGAAAGATCACCGTCAATAACCAGAAGAAACTGAAAAAAAGTATGGCGGTGCATGACCCTTTTCCATCCGGGCGGACGGTAATAAAAATTAAATTCTTCATACGGAGTTTCCAGGCCGGTAAGCGACTGTCCGATATAATTTATGGGCTGGCTTGTTAGCATAATTAACTATACCAGCAATATTTAATGTATGTTATCCCGATGATAAGAATGTCCCAAAACATGGTAATAATATCCATATACAAAATTTAGGCGGGTCTTTTAAAATATTACAATTATTTGTAAACAGGAGGCTCGTATGAAGAAAAAAATTTTGATTCTGTTTATTGCCGCGTGTATTGCATTACCGGTTTTTGCAGGCGGCAGCCAGTCCGGCGGCGCACAGTCCGGCGGCAGTACAGCCAATCAAAAAATAAATCTCAAAGGTTTTGCCTTTGTAAATGCACGCATTATGTCGGCTGTAACCCAGTTTAATGAAGTATGGGCGTTCCAGGAAGCCGAACGCGCTACAGGAATTCATGTTGACTGGATCCATCCTCCCGTAGGACAGGAAACCGAACAGTGCAATTTAATGATAGCCTCGGGGGATCTGCCCGATTTTATTTTTATGAATTATGACAAAATCGGCGGCCTTTCCAAACTGCTTTCCGACGGGACAATCATAAAACTTAACCAATATCTGGATCAGGGGAAGATGCCCAATTACAAAGCCATTATGGATAAATACCCCGCTGTTAAACGCCAGCTTCTTATGGATGACGGCACATTGGCCAGTTTTAATATGCTCCGTATCCGGGAATATATGGGACAGCTTGGATGGTTTTCCGACGGCGGTATCATGCTGCGCAAAGACTGGATGGACACCCTGCATTTGAATGTACCAACCACTGTTGCCGAATATGAAGCTGTATTGAGGGCATTTAAGACAGGAGACCCCAACGGCAACGGAATTGCCGATGAGATACCGGTCTGCATTTATTATGCAAACGGATGGTCAGAATTTGCCCAGTTTTTTGGAATGGGAGACAGCTTTTATGATATGAACGGAACGGTAAAATACGGTCCGATTGAACCCAGGTACAGGGATTTTGTTGCAACCATAGCACGCTGGTATGCTGACGGCCTCACCGATCCTGACTGGATTACTGTTGATACAAAATCATATCAGGCCAAATTCCTTCAGAACCTGGTAGGCTCTTCCAATTCCCTGGTAGGCAATATGGGAACTCTCCGCGATATCATGGTAGATACAATACCAGGTGTTGATTTTGTCGGAATACGGAATTTTAAAAATGATGCTGACGGTAAAGTGTATTCCACTCTTTCCAATCTGCGGCAGAGTTTTGTTAATGAAGCTTCAATGGTAACCAGCAAATGCACAAATATTGACGCCACACTGAAATACCTTGACTGGGTATATTCCCCTGCCGGTACCGAAGCCTTTAACTGGGGACAGCCTGATGTTTCATATACGATAAAGAACGGCGTAAAATCTTTTACGGATGAAGTGGTAAATAATCCGAAAGGTTATCCGGTGGAAAGGGCCCTGTCCCAATACGCAATGTCCATGTGCGAATGGTCCATGTCAAAAGACCCCGATTATTGGATGCAGACGACACTGCGGTTCCCGTTCCAGCTGGAAGCCCTTGATAACTGGGGTAATGTTGATAATGCAATTGCCATGCCCCCCATCTCATTGACACCTGATGAGGCAAAAAGGAATTCCCAGATCATGAATGATATTGGTACGTTAAAAAGTGAAACCGTAACAAAGATCATTCTTGGAACCGCGCCTGTATCCGCGCTGGACAATATGGTGACATTGATGAAACAAATGGGCATTGACGAAGCGATAAAGATTCAGCAGGCCGCACTCGACCGTTATTACGCGCGTAAATAACAGGCATAAATGAAATTCAGTAAAATTAATTCCGGTGAAATCCGCAAGGATTTCACCAGGTTCAAATATGCCTATCTGATGGTTCTGCCAGTATTGGCATATTATATTATTTTCCATTACTGGCCCATGTACGGCGCTGTCATAGCCTTTAAGGATTTTACTCCCGCAAGAGGTATATTAAAAAGTCCATGGGTAGGCCTGACAAATTTCATTGCATTCTTTAACAGTTATTATTTTCTGCGTGTTCTAAAAAATACGCTTGTAATAAGTGTTACCCAGCTGGTTTTTGGATTTCCTGCTCCCATAATACTTGCGCTGCTGATCAATGAAGTTTCGTTTTCACCTGCCAAAAGGATCATTCAGACTTTAACCTACCTGCCTTATTTTGTGTCTCTTGTTGTTGTCTGCGGTATAATAATTGATTTCTCCCAGACAGACGGCCTGTTTAACTGGATTAGGGGATTGTTCGGTTATAAACATGTTGCCCTGCTTACGGTTCCGTCTTTTTTTGTGCCGATTTTTGTAACATCGGGAATCTGGCAGCATATAGGCTGGAATTCGATTATCTATCTTGCAGCCCTTACTTCAATCAATCCGGAGCTGTACGAAGCCGCCATTGTGGACGGCGCAGGCAGATTCAAACAGGCCATACATATTACCCTGCCCGGAATCATACCTACCATTGTAGTTCTTTTGATTCTGCGGGTGGGGCATATCATGAATGTCGGTTTTGAAAAAATATTGCTACTTTACAACAGTTCGGTAATGGATGTTGCCGATGTTATTTCAACCTATGTATACCGCAAGGGGCTTCTGGAATTCAACTGGAGTTTTTCTTCTGCCGTCGGATTATTCAATTCATGCATTAATTTTATTTTGCTTGTATTGGTTAATAAAATTTCAGCACTGATAAGCGAAACAAGTCTCTGGTAGGTTATTACGATGCGAAAAACCAAAAGTGAAATTATCTTCGGATACTGCAATGGAATCTTTTTGGGTATTCTCTGCCTTACCATGCTTTACCCCATTTTATATGTGACGGTAGCTTCATTCTCCGATCCAATCAGGTTCATTACACACAGGGGACCCCTGATTGCACCACTTGGATTTACACTTGATGCGTATAACCTTGTAATCAATAACCCGAATATAGCTTCCGGTTACAGGATCACCCTGCTCGTTGTACCTGTTGCTACATCACTGAATATTTTTCTTACATTGCTTGGCGCTTATTTCCTGTCCAGGCGCGGAAGTCTTTGGGTAAAACCGGTAATGATGCTTGTAACATTTTCCATGTTTTTCTCGGGGGGAATGATCCCGCTTTACCTCGTTGTCCGGCAGGTTGGACTGTACGACAGCATCTGGGCCCTTATTTTCCCGTCCGCAATAACAACCTATAACATGATCATAATGCGGACCAGTCTCATGGGAGTCCCGGCTGATTTGGAAGAATCAGCACGCATGGACGGCGCCAAAGATTTTACGATTTTATTCAGAATCCTTGTGCCCGTAGTAATGCCGACCATTGCAGTGCTTATTCTTTTTTACGGAGTAGAACACTGGAACTCGTGGTTTTCTGCAATGCTGTATTTGCGCAGACATCAGCTTTATCCGCTGCAGTTAATTCTGCGGGAGATATTGATCCAGAACAGCACCGACATAATGCTGCAGGAAGTCGCCTCCGATCGCAGGCAGTTTGTTAATGCAATAGTTAAATACGCGGTAATTGTAATCTCGACTTTCCCGATACTCTGTCTTTATCCTTTCCTGCAGCGCTACTTTGTTAAAGGCATGATGGTAGGATCGCTTAAGGGATAATTGCATGAATAAACCCAAATTAATGAACACCGGGAATGAGCGGCCGCCGGAGAATAACCGCTTTATCAGGTAATGCATAGTTGATAAATAATAGGGGTTATTTTATATGGAAAAAAATCTTAAGGCAGTTTACGAAGAAATTTACGGAATTGTTGCGGGGCGCGCCGGTGAATATGCTGCGGCCGCCGCGGATCAGTGCGCAGTCTGGGAAGGCCGTAAACCTGTACTGCAGCCTCTGTTGCTGCAATACATTCCGCCTGCTTCTTCAAATAACTGGCCTAAATTCAGCACGCGTGAGATCCATTTCGATAAAGATAAAATGCTTGTTTCCCAGATGAAAGGTATGGTGTCCGCAGCCCTTGGCGGTATGCAGTCTGTTCCTTCGGTAAGGGCAAATATGGGCTGTGGAATTTATCCCAGTCTGTTTAAGGGAATTGTCTCTGAGTTGTTTGACGATGAGCGGATGCCGTGGATTACCAAACATCTGGACAAGGAAACGCTGCAGAAGATGAAACCTTCCGACATTAAGCTTACCGATGAATTTAAACTGGGCCTTGAACACATGGTTTACCAGGCTGAAAAACTGCAGGGTACCGGCGCCTATGTTTATCCGCTTGATTTACAGGATGCCATTGATATCGCACATCTTGTTTACGGCGACAATTTTTTTTACGACCTTTACGACGATCCTGATTTTATTAATCACCTTCTTGATCTTGCCTGTACCGCAATAGAACTCGGCGTTAATGAATGTTTAAAAGTAATTCCTGATTCTGATAAAATCGTAACCCATTACAACCAGCTTGCCATGCCCAGGTCCGGCGGCGGCATGAAGTTCAGCGAGGACACTTCGACCTTGTTAAGCCCGGAGCACATCGAAGAGTTTACCGTGCCAAGCCTCAAGCGCCAGCTCGATTTTACCGGCGGCGGTTATGTCCACTTCTGCGGCTACAACAACCATCTGCTTGATGCCTGTATTGGTACAGAAAAAGTACGCGGCGTCAACTTCGGTAATCCGGAAAAATACGATATGGAAGAAGTATTGCGCAAGGTCGCAAAAGCCGGCAAAGTTTTCTACGGGAAAATTCCGCGTAAACAGGATGAAGAACTAAAGCCTTATTTTACAAGATTATGCAAAGCTGCCACCGATTCAAACGGCTGCTGCAGGCTTCTCCTTGTGATGAACGTGTCAACAATGGAACAGATCCAGGAAATCAAACGCGTGTGGAAAGAAGTCAATCCGGTTTCCGGTCCGTCTAAGGATCAAAAGAAACAATAACATGAATATGAGACAGCGTTACAGGGAAACAATATTATTTGGTAACCCGGACAGGATACCGGTTTTTACAAGAAGTCCCAGGGAATCCACCCTAAAGGCCTGGAACAAACAGGGGCTGGATAAACCTTTTTATCAGGCAATGCAGGAAATTCTTGGGCTGCCGGAAGAGGCGTTTTTAAAATCCAAATCCGTAAATGTTTCCTGCAATATGATTCCGGAATATGCATCTGTTATTCTTGAACATAGGGAAGGTCATTATCTGGTCAGGGATCATATGGGCGCCATTGTGGAAATTTCGGATCAGTTCAGTCCGGATTATCTTCGTTCGGCCATAGATTTTGTCACCCGTAAGTGGCACAAGTTTCCGGTGGAAAACAAGGATGACTGGATTGAAATGAAAAAACGTTATGATCCGCAAAACTCCGAACGGTATCCTACTGATTTTTTCGATCAGTGCGCGGAATGGAGTTCGAGAGAATTCCTGCTGCATTTTACCATTAACGGAGTTTTTTGGCAGCTCAGGGAATGGTGCGGTATGGAAGGACTTTGCATTATGATGCTTGATGAACCGGATCTGGTTCATGAAATGTGCGATTTCTGGACTGAATTTATAAAAACTATTTTAAAAAAAATATGTTCCAATGTTGAACTGGATTATGTGTTTATACAGGAGGACATGGCATACAAAGCGCACAGTATGATTTCTCCAGAAATGACCAGGGAATTTATTCAGCCTGCGTATAACAAATGGATACCGCTAATAAAAAATTCAGGATGTCCTGTTATAGAACTGGACAGTGACGGTTTTATTGGAGATTTGATCCCGATTTGGATTGAATCCGGAATTAATTGCAATAGTCCAGTAGAAGCTGCAGCCCATAACGATATTCTGGAATTCCGCAAAAAATACGGCAGCACAATGGCTTACAAGGGCGGCATTGACAAGCGTATAATGGCAAGGGGAGGCAGAGAGCTTGAGCAGCATGTAACAGCCATTGTACCGGAAATGTTTAAGCTCGGCGGTTATATCCCTGCCTGTGATCACGGCATACCTCCGGATGTACCATGGGAAAATTATCTCGAATTTGAACGAATGATTGCAAAACTTTCCGGTTGGTAATAAACTACTCCGGACATGTCCGTTAAAGAAAATATCAAGAACGCAAAAGCCGGGATAAGGCGGTTAAGCCCGAATGACGGGTTTCATTATTTTTATGGATATTATGATAATCCGGCGTTCAGCAAAAATAATGAATGGCATCTTTGCCACAGGGTTAATTTTTGGGGTCGATTGCCAGTAAAAGATGATATATGTGAACTGGGTGCGGTAAACATCAAGACCAGTGTCTGGGAGAAGCTTGCGGAAACCGCTGCATTTAATTTTCAGCAGGGAAGCATGCTGCAATGGTATCCTGCGAACCGGCCGGACTTGGCAGATTCTTTGGAATCCACAGATTCTGAGGAATCCTCGGATTCCAGGGAATCCGAAGCAGTCATCTATAATATCCGTGACGGCAATGAATACAGGTCAGTCGTTCATAATATACGAACAGGTCATAAACGGGTCCTTCCCGCAGCAATAGCAAATGTTTCGCAGGACGGGAAATGGGGCCTGGCAATCAATATGAACAGGATCTACGATTTTCGTCCGGGTTATGGTTACTCCGGTAACAGGGACAAATGGCATGACATACCCCAGCCGCAGGACGATGGCATCCGGGTTATCAACATGGAAACCGGCGGTATTGAATTCATACTTGACTGCTCTAAAATTGGCATTTTATTTTCGATTGACCCAAACGAGAAAACTGTAATTAACCATATTACCTTTAACCCCGGCAGCAGCAGGATCCTCTTCCTGATCAGAACTTTTCCGTCAGCGCAAAAAGGCTGGCTTACAGGACTTGGTACAATCGGCCGTGACGGAAAAAATTTCTGCATGATGAATCCCATGTCCCTGGCCTCTCATTACCACTGGCGGGACAGGGATCATCTTTTAATTTGGGCCAAAATCAATGATGTGACAGGCATGTATCTTCTTACTGATCAAAAGAATGAGGCTGTCCTATTGGATCCGGATTTTTTCCGTCAGGATATCCATTGTATATACTCACCGGATCGCAGGTACATTTTGGGCGACGGATATTTCGACAAAGTAGGTTACCGGCAAATTTTTCTTTATGACACATATACCCGCAAAGGGCAGACCCTTCTGGAAGCGTATTCGGATCCGGCGGCTGTTGGGGACATCCGCTGCGATTTGCACAACAGGTGGAGCCGCGACGGCAGATTTATTTCTTTTGATTCGACTCATGAAGGATTCCGCGGACTTTATTTGATGGATTTAACCGAAATTTAGGAAATTAAAAGCTTGCTTGCCGTAACCGCAGCAAATAAAAGTTTACTTAACTGCTCCGCAACATTACTTCCCTTAATACAGCGTTTATCCTGCTCTGGTAACCCTTACCATATCCTTTAAACCATGCCAATACATCAGCATCAAGGCGAATTTGTACAGCTTGCTTTTTTGGCTTAAAATATTCCGGATGCCGGGGTTTAAGTTTCTTGAGTTCTTCTTTTGTCAAAATTGGGCAATCCGAAAAATCGGTATTTTTAAAAGCTTTTATTTCTGCGATGCGTTTAGGAGATAAAATTTTTACGCCATTCATAATATATCTGCTCCTCATGTGGTTCAGCAGGCCGGGCAGAAATTATTCTTGTCCTGCCGCTTACTGGTTCGGTGTATGAAAGATACAGGATGATAAAGTCCTGCAGCTCCGCTAAACCCTTATATCGGGTTTCTGATAAAACCGAATGGGTTTCGTCGAACATTTCAAGAAGATATGGATCATCAAATGCAGGAAGGATTTCATTGAAATCTAAGCCATGGAGTTTCTTGTTAATTCTGTTTTTTTCTTCCTCCCATTCAAAGCAGCCATCAGCGCTTATTATTGTTTTACCCATTCTAAACCTTACAATATTGTATATACAATTTTTTATGAATGTCAAGACTCAATGCTTCCCTTACAAACAGTGTGCAAACATAAAACCTCTTAATGTAATTTCCCGCTATACCAAAAGTTGGCATTCAGTGATATAGTAGAATGGGAGATACCTATGGACAAAATGTACGATTTTGGTATGAAGGAACTTGATATAGAACAATTCTGGAAAGACGACGAGATTGCGCATAACTACAACTGTTTTTCCAAAGAAGCGGCACAGGTCGCGCTTGGAATACGAATGAGCGATGAATGCCTTAAAGATGAACTTGAAGTTGATCTTGATCCGTGGGCGCCTAATCCGCCGGAGATGATGCGCAAATATTCCAAACTCTATAATGACAAGGCAGAAAAATTTATCGGGAAACGGCTCCTCCGCGAGGAATATCCTCCCAGACACGCCGTGTTTCCGCATATAAAAAGAATAGGCGAAATTTTTGGAGGACGTTATTTTTACCAGAACGGCAGCGAGTACCTTGAAGGTTCTGTGCAGACTCCGGCCGATCTGGAGAAACTTCTGGACAAAGTAGAAAAAATGGATATCGCCGATTTTGTATTCCCGTCCGGTATCGAAAAGCAAATAAAAGATATTCATGAAAAAACCGGAATTAAACCCGAACCATGGAATTTTGGGCGGCATATCAGGGGGCCGTGTACGCTTGCAGCTTCGATAATGGGCACCAGCAACTTTATTTATTTCCAGTATGACGAGCCGGAACTAATGCGGCGTTTTTCCCGGAATATCGCGGATGCAATTATAAAACTCAACAAAGCAATCGACAGGGCGTGCGGTTATGACGAAAAAAACAAACCCCATGGATTCAGCTTTGCTGATGACAACTGCTGCCTTACAACCGCCGAATTTTACGAAGACTTTGGTTATCCTGTATTAAAAGAAGTATTTGGTTATTATTCGCCTGACAAAGACGACAACCGCTACCAGCATTCCGACTCGGACATGGGCCACCTGCTGCCCGTCCTTGGCCGCCTGAATTTTACCGGCGTAAACTTTGGTCCGAATGTATATGTCGATGCCATAAGGAAATACATGCCGCATACCCGCATTGACGGCTGCCTGGCCCCTTACGCTTTCATGCGCAACGAATCTGAAGAGATCGTAAAGCAGGTCAAACGCGATTGTCAGATGGCTGTCGAATCAGGAACCAAGGGCCTTAACCTTTCAACAGCCGGATCGATAAACCCCGGCAGCTCTCTTGCCAGCATGAAGCTTGTCATGCAGGTAATTCAGAATTACGGGCGGTATTGATTAGGGGAGGCAGGACTGAACTTTTTTATCTGTGAATAATCATGATATGTCCATCCTGCCTTGGAAAGACGATCTCGGTTTGTCCGTCACCGTCAACATCTGCTGTTCGCGAATGTACTTCACCGTTATAATAATATCCTTGAATCTGGGCGTCATTTATTGGTATTTCATTAATCAGGTTTCCGTTCAAATCCAGGAATAGTCCTGTTAATTGAAAATAACGCGTTTTTGTACAGGTATGACCGTTGCCGATGGCATAAGCCTGCTGGGTCAGAAAAATCTCAGGTTCGGATTCCCTGTTCCAGCGGAATATATGGCAGCGTGAAGGTAAAAATGAAAGTTCCTGGTTTAGATTTGCAGGCCAGGGCAGTTTACCTATGTCTCCAATCTTTTGCCCGCTGCCGGTAAAAAGCATACTCTTTTTAGCGCCGCCCCATAATTCAGAAATAAAAATAATTCTGCCTTTCCCGCCCGGATTGAGAGCATGTGAAATCCACTGGCCGTGTTCCATTTTACCGGACAAATCCCAAATAACATTGCCTCTTGTATCCAGAAGCAATCCCTTTTCCACAAGAATTTGACACGTACCGTTACCAAAGAAATCAGCCATTGCAATATCATCAAAATGTGTGTCTTTGATATAATCATCAACACGCCTTCGAAGCAGTACTTTCCCGTCATGATCCAGCATAAGTAAATCCCCATTACAGCCGTTTCCAAATGATTGATTTATGTGGTCAACCGTACAGACTGCAATTTCATCAAAACCGTCGCCGTCGACATCTGCAAAGTGAATTTCGTGGCCAAAATCTTTCCGTAACCCTTCTGCCTTCCAGATAATGTTGAAATCAGCATCCAGTGCAAATATTGTTCCTCCGGCCAGGCAGGCTATAATGGATTTATAACCGGATGAATTAATCTTTGCGGCGCCGAGAAGGGGAACAGCAATTCCATAATCATCTTTTTGTAAACCGCCAAAATTCCGTTCTTTGATTTTTTTACCGCTTCCATCATAGGCGATGATACTTTCACCATCCGGAACAATAATTTCATCGCGATGATCACAATTAATATCTGCGGTACATACAAGCGGGGTTCCCCAGTTACCATTATTATTCAGGTTTTTTTCAAAGAGCAGTTCACCGTTCAGATTCATGACCTTTAGTAAATTGCCGGCAGTGTCCATGGTAATAAATTCCATTTTACCGTCACCGTTGATATCACTTATATCCAATGAATAGTTGGGATAATAACCCAGATTGATTTTATCATTAACTGTAAAATTTTTATTCATTTATTTCTCCATATTTTGCCTTCTGTATTCTGCAGGTGTACAATGAACAATATGATGAAAAAACGCTATAAATGACTGGGGATGGCCATAACCAATCAGGACAGCGATTTCGTTTATTTTTAAATTGGTTGTCTGCAGCAGTTCCTTGGCTTTTTCTATTCGTTTATTATCTACATATTTTTTTAATGTTAATTGCAATTCATCCCTAAAAAGTTTACTTATTGATGAAGGATGAAAATTGAATTGCTGCCATAAACCTTTCGCGGTTATGTCTTTATCCAGATTGGAATCTATAAACCGGCAAATATCCATTAATAAGTTATTATGTGTTTCTTTTGATGAATGCAAAATATAAAATACGTGTAGAAACCACTTATTAATCCAGGAATACAATTCATCAGCAGAATTAATCGAAAAAATCATGCGATAATCCGGATTTTCATCCTTGCCGTAGAATTTATCAGGTATTAATAATTTTATGGCACTGTATAACCGCAGATAAGAATTTTGAATTATTTCCAAATCAATTTGTTTATCATTGTAATAAATCCTGAATTTTTCCAGAGTCTCCGGAAATTTATCTTTATCACCATTCCTGAATGCTTTAAAAATTTCATTTTCCAAAAATACAGGATATGGTATATGGGTTTTTTCCAGATTAATTTTTTCCTGTTCAAGATTGTTGTTATATTCAATTATTTCATCAATTTTTTTGAGTATTAGATCGGTTTCTCTTAATTTCTCTGTACTTTTTATGTTTGTTTTTTCGTATATTGTCTTGATGGGATTAAAAATTCGCCGTGATAAAAGAAATGAACCAATGATACCGGCGATTAACACGGTTATTGCTGCAATAATAGCACTTAATAGGAAACCTCCAAACCAATCCTTTGAAATTGTAGAAAGCGGCTCAATGTAAATAAAGTCCCATTCGTTTTCATTTAATGTTGAATATAAAATCAAATTTCCTGAATATTCGATACGGTTTATTGTTGATTTGGAATTTTTCATCATGAGAGCGAAATTGCCTGTATTTATGAATTCTTTTAATGAATTATTTCCTATAGATACCAGCGGAGTTCCATCGGAATTAATTATTGTAAAGTAACTGTCAGCTGCCCTAAAAATATTGTCCATTATGCTATTCAATGATGTTAAATCAATGTCAATTACAGCCCATGCATCAGGAAATTCGGTATGATAATATACAGGAATACTCCTTATTATAGTATAAACAGGTATAAATTCATTATTTTTTATAGGTTTATACCGGAAAATCGCGTTTCTATAGCGAAATCCCATGGAATCCAATGACTCCAGAAACAGTATATCCGGATCGTTTTTAATATTGGCCAAACCCGGAGCTGAAGATACTGTATAACCCCAATTCCGGTAATAAATACAGACATTCTGAATATAATTTATACGGCCCAATGACGCGAGTTCATCATGCAAATACAGCAGGAAGGTATATTTCCCCTGGTCATAATAATTTTTATACTGAAGAAGATATGATTGTGATAAGGTTATTGAATTATCAATTTGCTGGACGATATTTTCAAAGGTTTTTTGCATCAGGACCAGGTAATCTTCCCTGTTCCTGATGTTTGTTTCCTTAAGAGTTTTTAAGGATAAATAAAAATTAAGCCCTCCCGCAAATACAATTATTGCTGATGACAAAATCAGGAAATAAATAAAATATTCGCGCAAATTACTGTATTTGCGGGTTCGCCGGTTCATGTTATGATTATAACATAAAATGGCTGTCCTGGAAGTGTGTCAACTCAGTCGGCGAACTGCTTCCCGGCCAGCCTTGGTCTGCGTTTTTATTCGGTAATACCTGCGGTAATTGTTGATCCTTTTAGATTGTTATATGCATTGATGTATCCGTTGAGAATCTTGACTCCGCCCATGCGTTTCCAGGTATTTATATAATTGGTCCAGTTTGCATCATTTAAAGGTGTTTCGCCGGTTATAAATGACATGGTGCTTTGTTCTATCCAGTTGTTAACATCAACGCCGTATTCATCATATTCCTTTGGATTAGGGATACCGTAAAAGGCATTAATATAATTGGGCTGTGTATTGTCACATTGTAGTATTTCCCATTTTTGCCGCTGGAGTTCTGACCAGTTAGTAGTTTGTTTTTTTGCAGCATTAACCTGCAGGTCCAGACGATTGGACATTGGGAACAGAGTATCAAGTATCATTTTATTGTATTCTTCCAGTCCTGAATCAGTTCTGATTGGATATCCGTTAACCATATTAAAATCCGTTCCCAGTAACCCATACCAGGCAAAGTAGAAGCCTTCATCGGTATTTAAAAAATTAATAAAGTCCATAGCTCTTTCCGGAACTTTACTCTTTGTAGTAATAGAATATGTACTTGTACAAACACCATTATTGGGAGCGCCGCTTAATTTGCCGTCATTACTGGTAATCAATAAGGGAATATATTCAGCATCGGGATTATTTTTATATAAACCGTCAATCATGTTAGTATGCGCATTGGACCACCATACTCCGGTGTCTCCGCCTGTAACACTGTTTATCAGCTTGGCTTTTCCGTCATCTGCTGTATTTAAGTAACTTTCCGGATCTATTGCTCCCGCCGCCCAAAGTGAATTAATATACTGGAGAGCTGCCCTGAACTGATCGGTTACTACCCACGGAATTGCTACGTTATTATTAATATAATATTGACCAGGAATTCCGCCGAATGCGCCGCATATATTGGACCATGCAGCTATGGTTTTTGGACCCTGGCTCCCTAAGCCATATGTATCATTTTTACCGTTTTTATCCGGATCGTTTGTTGTAAATTTGACAAGAATGTCTTTATATTGATCCAAAGTAACTACTTTCCCGCCGAAAGTTCCGTAATCAGCATTTTTTGACAGATCAATACCTACATTCTTGAGCCAGTCAACACGTACATATGAATAAAGTTTTACCTGGTTTGCTTCATAAGGATACGCGTATTTCTTGCCCTGTATGGTCATTAAATCCCAGCCGGTTTTGGATGTGTTCTTTAACAAATCCTGTCCGTGCGTAGGAAGCAAATCATCAAGAGGCCGCAGATAACCTGTGCTTATATATTGCTGGAAATCCAGATTTGCAAATCCGATAATATCCGGAAGATCACCTGACGCAAAAACCAGGTTTCTTTGATCAGGAGAGGCAATATATGTTACATCCAAAACTGTATTTGTTCTTTTCATGAGTTCCTGGTTGCCTGGTAATGTCGGTTCCCATGACGGTCTGCCTGTATGCATAATAGATAATGGTGTAGGCCCCGCTCCTGCTGATCCCTGGCTGGATCCTCCCGCAAATGTCTGACTTGTCACAATGACAAAAACCAAAAGCAATAAAAGGACTTTGCTTTTCTTCATAACTTTTCCTCCATAATAATTTTCTTATCCGGAAACTTCCGGTGAATGCCTTATTTAATGTTTCAGCCCTTCAATGAACCAACCATTATTCCCTGGGCAAAATATTTTTGTAAAAACGGATATACACACAGTATTGGCAATGTAGTAAATATTACCGTGGCTGCCCTGATCGTTTCCAATGGCGGCAAATCAGCAAGTTTGTCTCCCAGTTCCGTAGAATCTGCCAGTGATGTTATGTACATTCTCCTGATTATTACCTGAATGGTCTGTAATGTTTGCTTTGAATTATAAATAATTACGCTTGAATATTCATTCCAGCGGCCAACTCCGTAAAAAAGCGCAAGCGTCGCAAGTATAGGCAATGATAATGGTATTATTATCTGAACCAATATACGCAATTCACCGCAGCCGTCAATTCTGCATGCTTCGGTAAGTTCAACCGGAATCGACATTATAAAGTTTCTTAAAAGAAGCATATTCCATGTTGATATCATTGCCGGCAGAATTAATACCCATAACGTATTTAATAATTTAAAATCACGCATGTTGAGGTATGTTGGTATTAATCCTCCGCCTATGAACATTGTTATAATGACAAAAGTAGTTAATATATTCCTTCCGGGCAGATCCCTGCGGGCCAATACATTGGCTCCGAGTGTTGACATAATTAATGCCAGAACCGTTCCCACTATTGTAATAAATACTGTATTAGTATATGAAACGCCCAGATATGGGTATTTAACCAAATACCTGTATGCAAACAAGGTCGGTGATTTTGGATATAACAATAATCCCTTTGATTTCATTACCTCTGATAATTCAGAAATGGAAATAAAGAAAAGATTAATAAAAGGATAAACCATACTGAGGCAAATGGCTGTTAATATTAATAACATTATAAAATAACCCGGACCGGATTTTGCGCGGTTCATTACCACAATCCTCCGTCTTCATCTATTTTCTTTGCGCCGAAGTTGGTAAGGATTACTATTCCCAGCGCCAACAATGAATTAAAAAGTCCCATTGCTGTTGCGTAACTATATTGGTTGATTCCAAGAATACCTATCTTGTAAATGTAATAGCTCAATACATCAGCAATGGAAGAGACCATATTGTTGTTCATAATCAAGGTTTGTTCAAAACTGACATCCAGTATACTGCCCATGGTGCGGACAAATGAAATACTGACGATCGGGCGTATGGCCGGTAAAGTAATATGCCACATCTTCATGAATTTTGATGCGCCGTCTATATCTGCAGCTTCATAAAGATCAGGATTTACCCGGGAAATGGCAGCCAGATAAATTATTGCTCCCCAGCCAATTTCTTTCCACAGGCCCATGCCAACAAAAATTCCCCTGTAGTATTTTGTACTCCCCAGCCATAATATTTTATCGAGACCAAATAAAATCCTTATGTTATTGATAAATCCGTCCAGTGCGAAAAAGCTATAAAAAATAGCATATACAATGACAAATGATACAAAGTGCGGTAAATAAGAAAAAGTCTGAAGTATTTTTTTATAATTCTGGCTTTTTACTTCGTTAAACATTAAGGCCAGAATGACAGGAGCCGGAAAAGTAACCAGTATGCGGAATGCGGCAAGGATCACTGTGTTCCAGAAAATACGCCAAAATTCTCCATTGCTTATAAAACGTATAAAATGTCTAAATCCATTATCCGATGCCCAGGAACTGCCCCAGATACCCTGGGCAAAATTATATTCCTTGAACGCAATAATTATACCGAACAAAGGTTTATAATGAAAAATAATAAAAAATGCAGCAACAGGCACAAACATCAGGTAGAGCGGCCAGAACTGTCTTAATTTGCTCCACTTCATTCTATAATTTAATCATGAGTTTTTTACTTCATGAATAAAGAAAAACGATGATCCATGAAGAAAAACGATTAAAAATAAAATAAATTTGACAGGTTGACTTTGAGAGATTTATAATTTTTTATAATCCATTGGTTTATTATTCAATTGATTACATTTATATTGTGTTTTTACCTGGTTTATATGAACCGGGATTTTTTTATGGAGGAAAAGCTATGAAGAAAACATTTCTGGTTGCACTCATCATCATTGCGGTGGTTGGAAGTGTATTTGCTGGAGGTGGCCAGTCAGGTTCCACTGGGAACGCCGCTGCGACCAGTAATTTGAATTTCACCGGTTATCCGATGAATAAACTGGACGAAAAAGTTACATGGTCAACTAATCAGGATTTAGCAAACAGGGTGGGTTCAATACAGGAATCTCCGTTTCATCAAAATTATTCCAAAATGGTTGGCGTAACCATAGATTGGAGTAAGAATACAGTCGGTACGACTTATGATCAATTATATGCTCAATTAATGGCAGGTTCGGTAAAGGATCTTCCGTATATTATGTCTACCATTAGCACAACTGCACCTGAGTTAATGATATCAGATGGGGTTATGTGGGATATTACACCATATCTGGAAAAATGGTCTCCCAACTATTTCAAAGCAATGAATGATCGGCCGGAAAGATTAAAAGCTATGAAGACCGATTCAGGAAAGTATTGGAGTTATGGATTTTTCCGTCAGGATGGTCCTTTTCTTGATACCTGGGTTGGTCCGATAGTTCGCAAGGACTGGCTTGATGCCAATAATCTGCCTATTCCAAAGACAATATCGGATTGGGATAAGACTCTTGATGTATTTAAAACAAAATATGGCGCTATGTGGAGTGCGGAAAGGACATTCTTCTTCGATCATGTAGGATTAGCAGGAGCCTTTGGCGCTTATTCCGGGTACAACTATGGTGTTTTTGTAAAAGATGGAAAAGTCCAGGCTGCGAATATCCAGCCCGAATGGCGGGATTATATAGCTAAAATGAGCGAATGGTATGCCAAAGGTTATATAGATCCGGATCATTTAACTTTGGACAGAGCTACATTCAATGCCAAAGCTTTGTCAGGTCAAATAGGTCTTACATACGCTGCTGGCAGCCGTGTACAGGAAATGGTAATCAATGCGACTGCTGCAAAAAATGGCGCCAATTGGATAGGTATTGGATATCCCCATGGAAACAATAACACATTGGTAGCTATTCAGGGCGGGTGGGGAATTGTAGGTTCGGGAGGCGGGAGCTCAGCATGGATCACTAAAGCTGTACCTCCGGATAAACTGGAATTAGTTATGCGTATTCTTGATTATGCTTATAGTGATGAAGGTTTTATGTTTACAAATTTCGGCATGAAAGGCGATACATGGAATTATGATTCCAATGGAAACTTTTATTTTACCGATAAATGGCTTAAAGATGTCGATGCTCCTGATTATGAGCAAACAAGAATGAAATATGTAGGCCAAAGAGGAGGGTATGCAGGAATCCAGGCAACTGCCGCTCTTTATTTACCAGGACTGCCACAGGATAGTCCTCAATTCTCAGCATTTAAGGCATGGTATGATCCTAATCCGGAACAGGCTTATTCATGGCGAATGCCTCCCGGTACTACTTTAACTGCCGAAGAAGCCTTAAGAAACGCTGAATTAGTTTCCACAATTAATACCTATGTTGCAGAAATGGCAGTCAGTTTTGTTACCGGTCAGACTCCGCTTTCGCAGTTTGACAATTTCGTCTCAAGGCTGAATCAAATGGGACTTCAGGAGGCGTTATCGATCCAGCAAGCCTCCTATGACAGATGGCAAAAACGATAATTCCAAAATCTCACTGAATTAACTACATTTGTTTTTATTAATGATTTTATAAAAGCCAGTTTCTGTAAAAACTGGCTTTTTTTAAGGAGTCCAAAATGCTGGGAAAAGGCACCTGGATAAAAACCGCCGCAAAGGATTTTTCGCAGAACAAATTCAAATACCTTATGGCGGTACCTGTAGTGGTTTATTTTCTCCTTTTTGCTTATAAACCCATGTACGGCCTTATAATTGCATTCGAGAATTACCGTCCAAACCTGGGTTTTACTCGCAGCCCATTTGTCGGACTGAGGCATTTTTTCAATTTTTTTAATGATGTTTATTTTTTTAGGTTAATCCGAAATACAATATCATTGAGTTTTTTCAGTATACTTTTTGGTTTTCCCGCCCCGATTCTTCTGGCATTATTTTTAAACGAATTGAAAAATGTTTTCTTTAAACGTACGGTCCAGACAATTACATATATGCCCTATTTTATTTCAATGGTTATTGCCTGCTCTCTTATCAGGGTTTACAGTTCCTCTAACGGAATTTTTTCACAAATAGCTGAATTTTTTGGTGGTAACGCCAAAAATTATCTTACTATCGGGAAATATTTCCTGCCCATTTATGTAGTTTCCGGTATATGGCAAACCATTGGCTGGAATTCAATAATTTTCCTGGCAGCACTTACAGGAATAGATCCCGAACAATATGAAGCAGCAACTATTGACGGCGCCGGACGTTTCAGTCGGATGTGGCATATTACCTTACCGAATTTACTTCCGACAATCATGGTGCTTTTTATTCTCCGCATGGGCGGTATTCTCAATGTGGGTTTTGATAAAATCATCCTTCTTTACAATGAAGGAATTTATGAAACGGCTGATGTAATTTCATCTTATGTATACCGGCGGGGTATACTGGAAGCTTCCTACAGCTATGCTACTGCTGTCGGGCTTTTCGATTCCATAGTGAATATTTTCTTCCTTGTTGCCGCCAACAAATTAAGCAAGAAATTTACTCAACTGGGATTATTTTAAGGTTAGGGTTAAGTTATGATTAAAGAAAAATCTTTAGGTGATAAAATTTTCGATATTAGCAATGTCACCATAATGTTGTTTTTGGTTTTTGTAACCCTCTACCCGATGTATTTCGTTATTGTAGCTTCATTTTCCAATTCTATTGAAATATTGCAAAACCAGGGATTCCTCTGGTACCCCAAAGGTTTTACTTACGGCGCCTATAAGATGGCTCTCGAGCATCCGCTCATAATCAGTGGTTACAGAAATATTATGTTTATAATGATCTTTGGACTTGTCATTAACATTGTCATGACCTTGTTTGCAGCGAACTTTATTGCTTCGAAAAACCTAATGTTTAAAAAACCTGTCCTGTACATGATGCTATTTACCATGTTTTTTTCCGGCGGTATGATCCCATCATACCTGAATATCCGCAGTCTGGGGCTTTTTGATTCATTATGGGCATTGATATTACCGGGAGCTATCAGTGTATACAATACTATTATATACCGAACCGCAATAGAAGCTATTCCGGACAGTCTAAGTGAATCTGCTAAAATAGACGGCGCTAATGATTTCACCATTCTTTTCCGGATTATTTTCCCGCTGATAATGCCAACAACTGTTGTTCTCCTATTATATTACGGTATTGGTCATTGGAATGCATGGTTCCCTGCAGCAATATATATCCGTGATAATTACAAACTTCCAATACAAAATGTATTGCGGGCCATCTTAATTTCAAATACCGGACTTTTAAATTCCGGGATAACTTCAGACGATCCTCTTAATCAATATACAGAGACTATTAAATATTCAGCCATTGTCATTACAACGGTACCGGTGCTCTTAATTTATCCGTTCCTGCAGCGGTATTTTGTAAAAGGTGTCATGATAGGTGCTGTCAAAGGTTGATATATAAATAAACGGATAAATTCATTTTAATGAAATCCAAGGAGACTTCGATGACAAACAGACAGCGATATTTTGAAACAATACTTTTCGGTAATCCTGATAAAATTCCTCTGGCAATCGGAGGGCCAAGGGAATCTACGCTTAAGGCATGGAAAAGCCAGGGGATGGATCGTCCTTACAATGATGCTTTGGCTGATACGCTTGGTCTGCCAAAAGGAGCTTTTTTGGGGATGAACCGAATCAACGTTTCCACCAGAATGATTCCGGATTATGAACCTATAATACTGGAGCACCGGGACGGCCATTATCTTGTAAGGGATCATATGGGCGCGACAGTGGAAATCTCGGACCAGTTTGATCCCAGCTATTTGCGTTACGCAAAGGATTTTGTTACCAGGAAATGGCATAAGCACCCTGTTGAAAACCGCGATGACTGGCTCAAAATGAAGGAGCGTTATAATCCTGAAGCTCCGGAACGTTTCCCGCCGAATTTCGCGGAGCAATGCACCGCCCAGGTTAAGGATGACAAAATCAACAGTTTGACTTTTGAGGGAATCTTTTGGCAGCTGCGTGAATGGTGCGGTCTTGAGAATCTCTGCATAATGATGATTGATGAGCCGGATCTTGTCCATGAAATGGCAGACTTTTGGACCGGCTTCATAAGCAGCATATTAAAAAAAATCTGCTCGCGGGCTCAGCTTGATTCCATAGTCATAAACGAAGATATGGCTTACAAGGCCCACTGCATGATCTCCCAGGAAATGACACGTGAGTTCATGAAGGACGCCTACTGCACATGGGTTTCCATTTTAAAAAAGGGAGGCTGCCGGGTCATGGAAGTCGACAGCGACGGCTGCGTGAGCGATCTTTTTCCGTTCTGGATGGAAACCGGAATCAACTGCAACAGTCCGCAGGAAGTAGCGGCCTACAACGATCTTGTCGGATACCGCAGACTATACGGAAAAAATATTGCTTTCAAGGGCGGCATCGATAAGCGGATCATGGCAAGGGGCGGAAAAGAACTGGAGCAGCATATTTCCGGCATTGTACCGGAAATGTTTAAACTCGGCGGTTATATCCCAGGCTGCGATCACGGCGTGCCTCCGGATATTTCCTGGAAAAATTATGTGGAAACCGCAAGGCACATTGCAAAGTTAAGCGGCTGGCTTTAAAGCGCCGGTTCGCTGATCAAACCGCAGGGCGTGTCCATATAGGGTTTAGAAGTTTTTTCATACTGTAGGAATTCTGCAAAAGTGTGATATATTTAAGATTATACGGAGGCGTGTAATGCTTAAACTCGAGACCGATTCCCTTACCCTGGGGTTTGACGAAAATAACGGCTCATTGATTCATCTGTATTCCAAACTTTCTTCCTGGCCCATTCTGGATCGCGAAAAACTGGGGCTCTCCTGGCGCATCATGCTGCCGCTTGAAAACCGGCGGGACAATAACGCCTGGGGGCATCTTCAGAATAAACCAATAATGAACAAGACCGCAGCCGGTGTTTCTTTTATATGGAACAGCATAAAGTCTGAATTCGGCGGCAACCATAATATCCGCGTAACCGCGCTGTGCGAAGTTAAAAATGGACAGGCCGTGTTTTCAATGAAGATTGAAAACAGGGATTCTGTAATTGTCGAAAATGTCTACTATCCCTATTTTGGTGATGTCAGGCGGCCCAAAGGCTGCAGCCGTTTTGTACTGGAACACGCTAATTACAACAACCTTGTTAAAATGGAACTGTACCCTTCTTTTCCAAATACCCGCGGTTATTACGGAAATGATTACCCGCAGGTGATTACAGGCGCGGCTCCGTCCGTATATCCGTTCGCGCTGCTTTCGGACGGCAGCAATGGTCTTTTTATTGGTATTACCGAACGCCGCATCGAGGCTGCTGCATGGATGGCGGAGCTCCATCCCGGTTATGGGGAAAGTCTGGATAACAAAGCTCCGGCGCAGGATTCCATTGACGGCAAAGATGTATTTACAAGATTCGGGCCGGTTCATTTTCCGTATATTGAACCGGGTAAGGATTTTAACCTTATGCCGTTTGCAATAGAAGCTTATAAGGGCGGCTGGAACAGCGGAGTTTCCTGTTATACCAGGATCAGCAAATCATGGAACAAACTGCCGCCCCAGCCGGATTGGGCCAAAGATCCCCACGCGTGGCTTCAGATTCACATTAATTCACCGGAAGATGAATTGCGCATCAAGTACAGGGATCTGCCCAAAGTCGGGGAGGACTGCGTCAAGCATAATATAAAGGCGATTCAGCTTGTCGGGTGGAACAACGGAGGCCAGGACAGGGGTAATCCGTATCACGATACAGATCCAAGGCTTGGAACTTTTGAAGAACTAAAGGAAGCCATCGTGAAGATACAGGCCATGGGAGTAAAGGTTATTTTATTTTCCAAATTTACCTGGGCCGATCGTTCACTTCCAAATTTTGAAAAAGATTTTCTTCCGCTTGCGGTCAAAGATCCTTACGGCGATTATTACATGCATCCCGGCTACCAGTATCAGACTGCGTCACAGTTTTTGGATATCAACACCAGACGCCTTATACCTATGTGTTTTTTAAACGAAAAATACGTCGAAGTCTGCATGAATGAATTTCAGAAAACCCTTGATCTGGGAGCGGCCGGAATACTCTACGATGAATGCCAGCATCACAGCCCCACGCTTTGCTGTTTTGATACATCTCACGGTCACAGGTACGGCGCGCCTACCTACAGCGGCGACGAAAATCTGATTGAAACTTTTAAGAAAATGCTTAACGGCCGCGAATTTTTATTTGCCGGCGAAGGCCTCTACGATTTTCAGCATAACTATTACCACCTTTCCTATACCAGAACCTCATCGTCAAACCACAGGCCGGTTTCCCGCCTAATGCGCCCGCATGGAGCCATTATGACCGCGGTAATCGGTTTCAATGATCGCAACATGATAAACCAGTGCCTTATGAACCGGTACATTATCAGTTACGAACCGTACAATTTTAAAGGAATGCCTTCTGATTTCCCGCAGACTACAGCTTACGGCGCCAAAATGGACGCTCTGCGGACAGAACTAAGGGAATACTTCTGGGACGGCGAATTCCGCGGGACGCAGGGGGGAATAGTTGTTTATACAGGCGGCGCCGATGACGGCAAAGAATACCCGCAATATTCAGTATTCATGGGGACAAACGGCAAGACAGGCATGGTAATTTGTAATTATGAAGACAGGCCGGTTATGGTAAAAGCAAGTTTTGATCAGGGAACGCCCAAGCAATACCGGCTGGCAGACAACAAAGAGCTGGTTGGCTTTAACGGTTCGCTTACAATACCGCCGCACTCGGCTGTTATAATTATTTAAAAAAAGGAAGTATCATGAAAATTAAAATATTTAAAAAATTTTTATTATTGGTTGCCGGAGTTCTGTTCTTTTTTTCGTGTGAAATCGGCAATAACCCCAACAAAGATATCCCGGATCCTGACAGCAATTTTAATGTCTATGTTTACGGCAATTACAATGACGGCACTAATTGGTTTGCCTATTATTGGGGAGACGGGTATAGATATTTGCTGCCTGTCCGTATGGCTTCCGGGAGTTCGGTACACCGTGTTGCGTCAGCGGACGGCAATCGTTACGCCGCCGGGGAATTCTGGACCAAAGATGCCGATGACGAAGCCTGTTACTGGATCAATGAAAAAGATCCCTTTGTTATCGGTCCCGGCTGCGCCCTTGATATTTCTGTAACAGATGACGCTGTTTATGTATTGGGTCACGATTATGATTATTCAGGACACAGTGAAGAAGGCATAAGGCTAAATTACAACTACTGGTACTGGACATCCGGCATGACAAAGTTATACCTTAAAAAACCAAACAACAATCCGGTTTTTTTTATTTATCCCCAGTCCATTGAAGTAAACAACGGAGATGTTTATATAGCCGGTTATTATTATGATTCAACCGACCCTGCCAAAGTGACAACTGCATGTTACTGGAATACAAACGGCCAATGTACCGATCTCGGCGGACCCGCATGCGCCTATGATCTTGTTTTTCAGAATGGTGATATGTATGTTGCCGGCGGATATGTGGAAGGCATTAACTATTATTTGGGTAACGATACAGCATGGATGTCCTGTCTCTGGGAAAAACCCAATGCTGATAAAAGGTAACAGTTCAGGACTTTATTAAAACAAAGTACATATTGTTATATGTAGTGGATAGCCTATTATCTCAAATACAATTGTAGCCGAAAAAAGTAGTATACTTATTATCTTGTAATACAGTAGG
>Ga0123357_10001516_pt1 | contig 24705 bp, 19 predicted proteins | sample TergutEmb28metaG_FD_89873 | JGI IMG/M metagenome (GOLD analysis project Ga0123357, IMG submission 89873) | Embiratermes neotenicus P4 segment gut microbial communities from Petit-Saut dam, French Guiana - Emb289 P4 | ecosystem: Host-associated > Arthropoda: Insects > Digestive system > Gut ...
AAATACGTTAGATTTATGAAACAAACTGCATTTTGAAGAGGAAAAAACGGAGAGTATATACCATGTTTAAAATATTCAGTACCTATATGTGTTGAATAAATATATAAAATGCAACGTTTAGAGCTTAACGGTGCGGTACGACCACTATAGTCATTAGGCGTCAAAGGGTTAAAAATCCTTTCCAGTTGTTGTTCACAATTTAATGGTCATCATACAGTTGTTACTACATAGGCTGTTTTACTATTGCAAAATAAAGCCCTAAAATGAATTACTCTTGACGTGTCAGAACATGAAGAAGGCTTGAATGATACAGTGATATCAGCAACCAACAAGATGCAGTAAAATTTGTTCTATTGATTCTTTTAAGCTTGCTCTACATGTTTCAGGCGACAGTTTCGTCCATCTTCAGGAGTACTTTGACTGTATATACGGCTTTTTGGAACAATGTACCGACTGTGCTCTCTGCTGCAGCAGACAGCAGAGTTCCAGAAAGCTGTATATATAGTCAGAGTGCTCCTGAAGATGGGTGGAACTGTCGCCCGAAAAATGTAGAGCAAGATTACAAGAATCAATGAAACAAATTTTGCTGCATCTTGTTGGTTGCTGATATCACTATTAGTGGTGCATGGTCACACAAACGTCAAGGCCTGAATGATCATTAACCCTTTAATGTTGCTGGTTTTTAAATTCCAAGTACTGCCCAGGATGAATATGTTTCATTTTTAAATGGTCCCACTCAGTACAGTGCATGGAGGCTGGCAGCACATGAGGAGTTGGTGCTGGAGAGTTAAAGGCAACTGATGGCCGGACGGACAGACAGATGGAATACTAGGTCCAGAACCGCTCGGTTAGTGCCCTAACTGTGTGAAGAGAAGAAGAAGACATAGAAGGAACAGAATAAGAGTCAGGATATGTATTTTTGCCTCTCTTTGTTTTAGGGTCTGGATCTGAAGGAGGAAATTCTGAAAATGAAAGTGAATAGAAAGTTTGGGATGTGGTGTGCTATCTTACTGGTGGCGTAACGCTGTGCAGCTTGGATGGTTTCTGTTTCTGCCGGTAGTTGTGTGTGGGGTGCTGCGTTCTTCCAAGCATGATTAGGTTGAATATTCCTGTTTTCTATTGCATAGTGACAGATTGTGTGATTGGACGATTCTCTATTTTACGATAAAGTGAGTTGTTTTCCTTCTCACAGAATAAAGCAGATGAATACAGTGTGCGTTTTAGTGCCACTTTCCTTCATGAACACTAAGGTCTTCTGTGACATGACACTGTGTAGTTATGTAGGTACACGTAAGTGTTCAGGGGGTTAATGCTGTCTCCATCTTCTGCCCTTCAACTGGAGGCAACATGTTTCTCCAAAATGCTGGGAATGACATCAAAGTACAGAGTGTCATATCATGAAAGACTTTAATTTTAATGCCCTTCAGTGTTCAAACTTGAAACCTCAAAACATTTTGTTACATTACCTCTGCAGTACAGTACACTTGATGTATGGAAGGGAGTTTGGACTGTTTTAACTTGTATGATCTGTACAGTGATGTATCATAGTGCTCACAGATTGTGTTAAATTGTGTTAATGTATACAGGGTGAATGAAAGTATGCACAGACTATGTTAAATTGTGTTGCTGTACACATGATGTATCAAAGTGAGCGTAGAGTTTATCGCATTTTGATGCTGTGCACAGGTTGTCTCAGAAGGAACACAGATTGTACTGAACAGTGATGTAGCAAGGGGAGCAAAGATTATGTTGAAATGTAATTCTGAAGATGTGTGTCATTTTTACCGTGAATGAATATTGTGGAAATGAATGTGTATATTAATTACCATTATTCAAATGCAGAGTTATGGAGTGTGACAATCAAAGGTAAGGAAATCTGCTGGAATACCATGGCATGAGAATGTATTCTTAACATCTACACAAAATGGCAGTGCATGGCCAGTGTCATTCTGCAGCTGCATGTAACAACAATTTTCATATTGTGAGCAGTCATTACACAGTATCTTTTGTGGATATGTGGATGATGCAAGACATGGATTTTCAAAGTTTTTTTCTTCTTGGCCTGTCAGGCATGACCTGCTGCTTATAATGGCCACTGCCTTTCCAGCGTGACTTGTGACTGTCTGCTAAATTAATTGAATGACATAATGTTTTGCATACTGTAAGTTGGATGGTTTGGTAAATGGTCTGTGATGTTGATTGCATACAACTGTGATGTTAGGGTAGGCTGTTGAGTTTCAGTCGGAGTAAATGTTTTCTAACACAAATAATGTAATTTGCAACACCACACATATGCTTCAGTTACTTCATATAAACGAGAAGCTGTCAGTACTTGAGTGATGCTTATTAATCTGGTATTGCGTGTCAACATGAAATGTTGGTTCAGTATAGCCCCTACATTATATGAATCAAAAGTAAGTATAAGTTTTGCCACGAATTACACAAAAGGGTGATATATGATAGGGTGCCTGTTTTCTACAGCTTTCATTTGACACATGTGTCCATACATGAATGTTTAATGGTTATTTGTGCCCTATACATGGCAATCGAAGGGCCCATTCTTTGTAGCCATTCCTTTGTTGGAAATAATGACGTCTGGAAGGTCTGTACATTTATTTGTCTCTCTGTTTTCTGTATTCTGTTGTGTGATGCACTGAGGCATTCTCATATCGTACTGTTTAAATCATCAGTTTGTCTTTCAGTAATTGTAGTTGCTTGTTATCAATAGTGAAAACAGTTCCTTCTCTTCTATGTCAAAATATTTTTGTTCTGTACGTAATTGACTATGTTGTAACCACAGTAGAACAAATGGTTTGCTGTTCATTACATTGAAGAGCGCTGCTTTCCTCCGAATATCACCATTCGTCATGCTCCATATGTTACGCCAACTGGAAATAGCATCAGGTGTTGCCCAGTAACAGGATGCCATCTACAGTGGTCATATTATAATCTTCCTGTTTCTTATTTTTCATTAGGTGTACACTGGGATGAGTTCTTGGCCCAATGTTATGCTTATTATACACAGTGACTTGCCTCTATGTCTCAAAAACAGTGTTATTTGTGGATGACACAAACATTTTAGTATCAGGGGACAATGTGACTAATCTTCAGTATAAAATAAGGAATATTTTGAATGAATTACAGATGTTGTTTGAGTTTAACAGTCTTGTAGTTAATGCTGAAGAGGTGATGGCAATGTCCTTCCATACTTTGCAGAGTAAAAAACCAATGTCACCGCACATATTTGAAGGGAGAGATATTCAATACAAAGTGTAAACAAGATTTTTGGGTATATACATAAATGAAAATATGTAATCAGTCACATTAAATATTTAAGCTGAAAATTAAACACAAGCTATTTTATAAGATGAATTCTCTACAGAGTATAATGAGTCCATATATCTCAGAAAACCTGTTATTTGCACATTGTAATGTTCAGCTAAGATAGCTTTGACCTTGTGGGGTGGTGATCGTGAAAGCAAAAGGTTTTTTAAATTGCACACCAAAAAAGTTATAAGAAAAATTAGTAAGTTGGGCTGAAATGCTTCTTGTAGGAATCATTTTAGAGACCTTCGGTTACTCCCATTGTCATGTTTATACATTAGTGAAGTTTATGCTATGTAAAATTAAATATTGGGAACAAATGAAACTAAGTGAAGAATCCATGACCATTGTATGTGCCATAAATCAGACATTCATGTCCAATTCTTCAGAACTACACCTTTTAGAAACTGTGTTGCAAATATGGGTATAAAATTATACATGTAAGTGTCATGAAGTAAAGGAACTAGAAAAGATACAGGAATTCAAAAGAAAGGTGAAATATTTCTTACTCCAACACATTTTCTACTCTGTGGATGAACATGTGTCTGACTATTATTATCATCAGATGTTTATCACAGTGCATACTTTCATTAGCTTAGTATCTGCATACGTTTGTCAAAGAAGATATGAATATTTAACTAAAAATATAATAAAATAAATAAAAACTAATTCATGTGTGACTTTTTGCATATCATATTTGTTTTAATGTGATGTGTTTTAATTTTTGGTTTTGCCTTTTCTGTGATGTATGGCTTATGAATTAATACTTGGTTAAATGTATGTAGTGTGTATTGAATTTGATGTGTCTGGTGTCATGTGTCACTGGATTGACTATAACATAAATAAATAAAAGGGTGCCTTGTTTTTGTGACGGCATGGTAGATGGCAGAACTATGGAAGGCTTGAATGCATGACAGAATGATGTTCCATGTCCTATATACAATATATAATAATAATAATATATGTGCAATATCACATTGACACTAGGCACATGCAGATTTTCACGAACCATCTGCGCATTTGACCAACTACCAGAAGGGAGTGTACAGTTTAGGTGTTAATGTGTTTAATATGCTTCCTTCTTATATTAAAAGAGTCTGATAATCCCAAGAAATTGAAATTTGTTTCACAGAAATTTTAATATAAAAATTCCTTTTATTCTGTAGATGTATATTCTGAACTTAAAAAAATTAAATTTACTTACATATGACATAAATTAGTATTTGAAAGAGTGACACACAAAATATACATTGATGTCTATTTAACCACATTTACTTTTGTATCTCTATTTTTGATCTTGTTTTGTATATAACGTAACTGCATTAATAGTTAATATTTATCTGTTGTGCAGTGGCGTAGTAAATAACTGTTGTCGAGTAAGTACTCTATCCTTGTAATTGGTATTTTATGTCATGTTATATAAAATAATTTACATTTTTAAACCCGTCACATCATACCAGGCCTAAAACTAACACTTGTACACTTTTATACTGACAGCAGTTCTTGACAGTGCTTGTTGAGTAAACATTTTTGTTACTTTTATTTACAGCGTTGACTATTTCCTTATACACATTGTTTTTGTAATCCTGTTACGGATACACCAAATGAAAATAAATTACATTGTCAGTGGCGGAGCACGTTGAGTGTATTTGGGACTACGTATAATCTGTCATTGGTGGAAAGTGGGTGCAATCCTTGTTGGATATAGTAAATGGTGTGATAATTTTCTGTTGTTCTGAAATCGAAAATTTGATCCTGGGTTTAGTACTGTACCTCACACGGCGAATACTCCATAACTTGGGCACTCACGTAATGCCAACCTGCTCAAATTGAACACCGTAAATCAGGTACGTAATCTGTGGACGAAAGTTCCCGCGTGGTACATGTAGTCTCTAAGTTACTATATTACGACAGTTGTGAGTAATATGCGCGTATTTGTCATTTCAGGTTTGTAATCATGTAAAATACGGAAGTAAAAACTCTTAGGTGGTGTGGTTTTTATGAAATCCCTGAGAAACAGCGTTAGATTTTCGTGTTATTTGTGATTATCTTGACTTTCATCACTTTGTGTTATGATTGTTATTGAGTGAGATTATGGTTCTCGTCTGTGACGGGAACAGGACTGACACAGAAATAAAACGTTTGTACGTAAAATAAGGCCGGTTATTTGTTCGTTCTTTACTGGCTTTCAGTTCCTTTCCATGTATGTTTTGTGATGTGTTTGTATAATGTACCTGCTATTGTCTCTTTAGAAGAACTGTGATAATCATCAGTAGTATTGTGCTAACACAGTGTGTTAATTTCACGTTTAATATTCTTGGAGTTGTACCTGACTGACTGTAGCACCTGTATGGGAACTACTTCTTTTCCAGCATAATATGGATACAATCAAAGAAGAACCAGGCCCAAGGGCTGAGACTCGTTCAAGGTCTTCATCACGTGGAGATCAGGCTGATGTAAAACCAGATCATCTTCCTGAACCATTCTCTTTTGTTGAAGTGAAGCAAGAGTTGGTGTGTATTGTCCGTAGTGTGAAAAAACATTTACTTCTTTCTACAGGGTGTCTCTGAGCTTGGCAGCTTTATTGCATAGATACCTGCATCTGCTGGGACATTCCATGACAGCTGCCATGCTCACCGATGCCATACAAGTGAGACTGTATTTGAAATTAACACAAAGAGTAATTTTGGATCTGTTGTTCATGAATGTATAATTTGTTCAGTAGTTTATTTTCGTATTGATGTCGGCCTGTTTCAGACTTGTGAAGCTTAAAATATAGAATTTAAATTTAAAGAAGTGAATATTGCAGTACACAAATTTTTTTTCTTCTTGCGTTTCTGATGAGACTAACCATAGAATGGGGGGTGCATTTTGAAGCTTCTGAGAGGCACTGAACATAAACTGACATTTATGTTTGAATTTCAGATCTTGCATGTAGCATTAATTTCTTTAAAACCTGGAGGTTGGTTATCCAGACATGTTTTCATGGTTTTCCTAAGTCTTATGTGGCATATACCAGGATAGTACCTGAAATTAAGCCATGGCTGTTTTGTTTTGAATTTATCATTCATTGTACCATTTTAATGTTGTGTCATCTGACGTACTGAGAGCATTGTTAAGTAAACAATATATATACGAAGTACATTTTCTGTGCTACTTGGAGAGATATGTTCCAGTCATCCCAAGTGTTCATGTAAGCAGTTAGTTTGAAGCTGTCATTTTTATGGTGACACAAATTATGAATTTCTAATGTATTTATGTAATTGGTGCCTGAATGTGATACAGGAGTGCTTGCAGTTAGCTATTGAATACTGACCTGTACAAACAAATTTGGTTGAATGTGATAACTGGTGTTAATGTGGCGGCCATTGCAGTGATGAGGTTTAGGCTGGACAGATATAAATTCCTGTCTAGAGCAGGACTTTTATCTTGCCATCCCTACAAGAACAGCTCATGTGCTGTGGAAGGATAAAGAGGCCAAGGCATGAAGCTGATGAAATGTCATTAAATAATTACAACCCCCTGAATAATTTATGTGAAAATTGAACTTTCTTATTGTCCTGTTCTTTGACATGTAGCTAATTGTATATGATTATGGTGGTGGTGATGATGATGATGATGATGATGATGATAGGTAAATTGCCTCATTGCAGGAAGATTCTTGGGATGGTTCTGAAGTCCAGGAAGAACTGAAGAAAGAAGAAAAAAGAGGGGAATGTAATGTACGTGTCAGGTGAGTTTGTGGTTAGCTGCATGCATGGTTATGGTCATGAGACATGTGGGTACTCATACCAAATAAATAATTGTGCAACTAGTGCTGTATAAATTCTTGGACCTTATTAGTTGTAAGCATATAAATTTATAATCTCACAGGTACATTTCCTTTTTGAATGCTGTTTGTACCTACCAGATAGAGTATTAGACATGTAATTGGGAGCCAGTTTCCCTAATGAACACTTGACTTGCTATCCAGTTATTTGAATTTATAATAATTCCACTGTGTTCTTTTGGAGTGAAACTTGATGCAATTGAATGTTAACTTTTTAAAGTGTACAAAACATTGTGCACAAACAAAAATATGAAATTACATCTGATGAAGACTATTTGACCTGACATCGGATCTGTTCCTGTGACATATTCTTACTCCTGTTGTAAGAGAACATCTTTGTTTAAGTGCTTTGATGATGATGAACACAGTGTTGACACTAAGGCAGGATACAAATTAGAAATTTGACACTACAGAAAATGTTGCAGAAAAAGATGAAAGCTGAACAAAACAAGTAGCATTACAGTTTAATGTAATGTGAGATTTTGTTTGCAGTGAAAATCGTCAGATTGAGTTGCGAGCAGATACTGGTAACAGTGGCAGTTCTTCAGCACCACTGAAAGTATGTGCCAGTGAAGGCCTTTCATCAGCATCGTTGAATTCACATGCTAATAACGATGATCCATCAACTCCAGTGAATGCCAATGATGGCGATTCTTCAGTGCATTGCAATTTAAATGCTGGTAAACAAAACTGTGCTTCTGCTGTCAATGTGTCAGTTCCAGATGGCTGCTCATATGATATACAGAAACTAATAGAAGCTTTAAATAGTGGTAGTAAAAAACAGAAGACACACAAGCAACATACTGATGATAAACAGAAGTCACCAGGAGTTAAATGTTATACGTGTGATGAATGTAATAATTTGTTTCCTAGCAACTATGAACTTAGGATGCATATGCGTGTACATATGGAGGAAAAACCGCACAAATGTGGTTTATGTGATCAGTCCTTCTTTACACGTTCCCACCTTAATAGACACCAACGAACTCATACTGGTGTGAAGCCTTACAGATGTGAGATATGCAACAAAAGGTTTTCAGAAAGGGGTAATGTTGTTGTGCATGTACGTACTCATACTGGTGAAAAACATTTCACATGTGAGTTTTGTATGAAGCAGTTTTCTAATAGCAGTGACCTTAAGAAACATATCCGTACACATACTGGGGAAAAACCATACAACTGTGAATTGTGTAGTCAGGCATTTTCCAATCGATCACATTTAGCGAGACATCGCCGAACACATACGGGAGAAAAACCATTTGAATGTGAATATTGCAAAAAATCATTTGCCATGAAGGCGTGTCTTGTTATGCATCTTCGCTGTCATACCGGAGAACCGCCTGAGAAATGTTATAGATGTGATTTTTGTGATAAGGTGTTTGTTTATCCATCACATGTCACTGCTCATCTCAGAACTCATACAGGAGAGAAACCTTTCAGTTGTCATATATGCGGCCAAGCATTCTCCAACAGTTCTCAGGTTACTGCACATGTTCGAACTCATACAGGAGAGAAACCATATGAATGTGAAGTATGTCAAAGGGCATTTTCTCGTAGGGGATCTCTTTCAAAACACAGGCGCACGCACACCGGTGAAAAACCACATGTTTGTGTGTTCTGTGGAAAAGCTTTCTCTCAGAGTTGGGGTCTCACTGTCCACCTTCGTACACATCCAGGCAGTGTGATGTAACATTGCTACGTGTAACGGGTAATCACACGTAAAGTACAAAATTATATCAGTGTGGTTAATTAAGGAGTTTTTGATACAAGTATCAGTGCTTGCATGAGTGAAGTGTGTTTATACCTTTATGTGGTTTGTGAATTTAGAAATGCAAACATGTTGTTTGCCTGATTGATTTAATGTGCTGGGACGTGTCGTGCCTTTCCCACCGCAGGTTTTAGTCTGTATTTAGATAAATAAATATCTTTACACAAAACAAATTATTCTTCCCAAAATAGTATAATTTGTGGTGTAAGTGTATGAAGTTTTGATGCGTATTGCCTGAATGTATGCTGTATCCTTTAGGGATATAATGGCCACAGATTGCTAATTTGAAACCATAGTGGAGAGAAGTGTTCCAAGGGATATTTTTTACAGCACAGCAAGGATTCCCAAATTTGGTTATTAATTTCGAATAGAATTATTTTGTGTCATCCAATCAGCATTCATTTACTTTTGCTAGCAAAGTGCCACAGAGATCATTGAACTGAGGACATGTATCTGAGCAGCCTAGGAAGTTTTGTGGTCATAATTTTTAAATATTCTTATCCGTTTTCATTACAGCAACAATATTGTGTTTAGACATGGGGAAGTGTGCAAACACATTGTAGACATCCACCACGTGAAGGCATGTGGCTGTGCTGTGGTGCAGGGCAGTGATCCACTATGATAATGCTGCGCAGAATGTAGCTGGTCTTTAATATACATGGAAGGATCCAAAAGTTCCTGGAATGAAGGCATAATTTGTAGTAAAACGGATTTGAATAAAACCTAACCTGCTCACAGTTGAAGTACGCGCCTTCTGAATGCACACCCTTGTCCCAGCAGTGCTGCCTGCGGTGGCAGCACCGCTGGAAATTTTGGTAGGTCTGTAATACGTGATGTTGCATTGTGTTGAATTTCTTCAGTGGTTGCTAAATGATGAGCTCTGAGCCATCTTGTGAAGAGCAGGAAGTGCCACAGAGCAAGATTTGGATAGAACTGTTATGGTGTGATGGGTGGAATTTGGTACTCAATAAAAGGTGATGCATTGTGAGGGAGGTGTAACAAGACGCACTGTCATTGTGCAGGATCTAGCTGGTTCTCCATTTTAGCAGCCTTTTCCATAGAATGGTGTCTGTCAGATGTTCGCAGACTTCGATACCAAAAACGTAATATTTCTTTTGTCCAGTTGGGAAACGTTTGGGTGCACCTTCCACAAGTTAAAGATGAGTGAATGAATGAATGAATAAATAAGTGAAATAAATAAAGAGATAAGTAAATCAACAAATAAACAGGTAAATGGATAGATAAGTAGGTTAATAAAATGAATAAGTAAATAAATTAACACCATTCAGCATGACCTGGAGCTGAGCTTTTGTGACCTGCTACTTTTTCTTCTGTGTTTTGTCTCGGGATCATAGACAATAACTCTGAATCATCCCCAGTAACAATGTTTGGGAGGTGGAGTTGTTTTGTTTGTTTTGAATGCTAAAAGAATTTGGCACCAATCGCCCTTCTGGTTTTCCATCAGATGCCTGGGACATATTTTGTGTGTATGTGCTCTCTCTCTCTCTCACTGTCATACACACACACACCCACACACACACTATATTGACAAGGCTGCCTTTAGAATTTACTAAATTGATCCATGTGTGATGATCTGATGTCATGATTGTCCTTTGACCACCTTTTCATCTCCATGTCTTCCATATTTTCTGTGCATCAGACAGTGCCTAATATCAGTACAACAAAAAGCACACAGTTTGCATTATTATTATTATTATTATTATTATTATTATTATTATTATTATTATTATTATTATTATTATTATTGTTATCATCATCATCATCATCATCATCAAAATTTTTTGGCCTATTCTGGGTCATCATTATGGGCCGGGTAGCTCATTTGGTATAGCGACTGACTACGGGCTGGATGGCCTGGGACCGAATCCCAGTGGGGACGAGATTTTCCGCCCATACAGACAGGCCCTGGGGCCCACCCAGCCTCCTGTACAATGGGTACTGGGTCTTTCCCGGGGGTAAAGTGCGGCTGGGGCGTGCTGCTGACCACTGACCCCCATCTAGTGCCGCGGTCATGGAAGATTAGAGCTATACCTCTACCCACCCTCTGGGCCACACCGGGCCTGTAATGGGAACACTTTACCTTTACCTGGGTCATCATTGGGAAGAAAACCAAATACAATGGATGTATAAATCACCGGTGTTTATCTTTTTCTACCATGAGCTTTAGAACCTTTTGTGGGTTTTGGCTTTTGCAACCATGTCATTCCAAGCCTTCCAGTTCAGGACAGTTCCAGAGTGTATCACAACTAGAAATTGCAGTGTGTACACGTATAAAACATAGCAAGTTAAATATATACAATATGGATATTAATTACAACTTGGGGAATTAAAGGATTATTAGCAAGAGCAAGTTCATGTGTCCTGATTTGTATACAAATGTAATGTTGCAATACAGCATTAAAATTGAATTCATTCATCCGTTGCAGTTGTTTGGTCCTGTTGTTGAGTGCAGTACCATTATGTTAGTTTAGTTGATGCCTACTGTTTAGGTGAGTACGATATGTTAACCCCTGTGATTTCTGTACCCTGTCAGGGTTAACAGGAAGTACAGTATGTCAGTACACCTGAATTCCAGTTGCTGTTTGATCCTTTCATGTAACTTGGTTGTACTGTGTACTGTGTTGGATTTATGTCATTGTTCTGTGTTGCACATGGAAGTTCTGGGATATCTGGCTTTGATATTAAACTCATGCAGTGTACAAAGTTACAAACATGAAATTTAAGTATTTCCCTGATTGACTTCATATTTCACTGGTACATAGCCTCAGTTTCTTGGGTGTATAATGAATGAGCTAACCTGAAATGTCTGACCACATTGACCAACAAATCTAGTCCGCTTGTAGCAAGTATCCAAATCACATAAATGAAAATGGGAGTTGATGATGTACAAGAGAGTAAGGAATTAAGAGTGTGAAATGTAATTAATGAAAATGATTTTATTTATGAAATAGAACCTTTATTGAAGACTGAAAGTGTTACAGCATTTACAACTGGAATCATTACTAACCAAATTCCTTTTATCTGAAGTCCCATGATTTAACCTTACATGTAAAACCTGAAATGCCAGTCATGTGAGGCTACATGTGACAATGTAACATGCCAAGTCATGGTCTCTGTGCTTCAATTGTAACTCTAATTTGTAGTCTCCAGGCAGCCAACTGACATCTAGGAGACGGGATTTATGCTTAACTTCCAGCAGCGTATCCTGTGGAATGAAGAAGAATGAAATTGTTCTGTTTAAACTACATCAGTCACTGTTTGTTGTTACTTAAGCATCTTTGTGTCTGTCCTAGGAAATGCAGGCTGTTAATCAGAGACTTCCCAACATTTGTTAAGTTACAATCCAGAGAGGATAGTTAGGCAATTAGATGAAACTGTTGCTGAGGTACTGGTATTTGAAGGGGCATATTCAAAGACACAAGCCACAAAATCATTTGAGGTCAAAATGACCTCTTGAAGGGGTAGTAGTAATAATGAATTTGTGGTATTGTCTGTATTTGCCAGTTATCTGTGGCATTTTGGTTTAACATAATCTTCTGGGATGTTATTCCACATTTCATGCTCTTATGTCAGCCAGATATACATGCTTGTTTGTGGCTCGGGTATTTAAAGTAGATAGAAATAATGGCGAAGGGCAGTGGTTGTTTGTAGTGATGGTGTATGAAGTGGACCCTGAAATACTACTGGAAGATGGATAGAACAACAGGTAGGTCATAGGTTTTGGTTTGTTAATAGTCTGTATTCTATAAATGACAATGGTGGTGTGTATGTTAAAGGCAGTAGATGGGATTGTGGCATGTATGCCCTGAAAGTGGAAGCAGCATGTTCGTGGGAAACAATGATATTCACCAAGAAGTTTACTTGGTTTTTACAACCCAGAAGGCCACAGTCTGATACATGCATATCACTTTTGTTTTTTAACAGTTTTAGAGAGTATAGCTTGGGCATCATGTAACTACAAATTAATTTATTGTGTAATGTGTTCAATAAACACACCTCAGCCTTATTTTTTAACCATTATTAGAGGATGTACCGTTTGGGTTTTACGTAACTACAGCGAATTATTTTACTGTGCAACGTGACAAAGTACATAAATATCGCTGAAGAAATTAGGGAGCCATAGGGTGCAGGATGAGGAGACATGTACTGTACCTAACATAGTAAGTGAAAGTTTATTTTTTTGTGAATGTACTTTACTGAAGAATTGTGCGCATGAAGCCAGGAGAATTGAACCCACATTTGTAAACCGTAATTTTAAGGACTAATAATGAATGTGGTACAGTACGGCGGGGACTGTTTGCCTTACCAGCCGCCTAGCGTATGATACACATCATTTTCCCACTTCATCACCTGTTTTGCTGCTGTTGAGTCCATTGTTTGCAGTTTCAGGCAGTACTGGGGTTCCAGTTGTCGCTTTTAGCGAGTGGCTGCAGTTAGGGATTTTTTTTGTGTGGAAGTGTGTAACAGGGAGTGCCTGGCTTAGGTTCAGCTCCATCAGACAGCTGGAGTCACGACATGTCCTGATGCTCCGGTAATAATCTGTGCTATTTCGCACAAAGCCGCAATACTGTACCACATTGTAAAGGAGAAATGTATTGAAATACCTTCTCAATTGGACATTTGCATGGTGCCTTCTGCATGTTTATTTTAGCTGTACATTGTTGAGTGGTTACAGTGTTGAGTGCACAAATATCCTGGATGACTCCTTGTATTGGTGTCACATTAAGAAAGCCCTTGTGCTGAATACTGTATGTGGCCTGTAAGAAATCATGCTGAAAAGTCAGTATCTCTGCTGGCGTCACCTAGGCCTTACACCGTTAAAAGCATTTATTTGTGTAACAAATTACAGACAGACATCTGATGGCAGTCCTCATGAATCACAACCGTATGTCAGGAATCAGTTCTGACAGTTCTTTGATGTAGGAATTACATACTAGACTTGTGTTTTGAAAGTGCCTGATTTGAATGTCAGCCACATTCATGGTTTTAACTCAGGAAGTACCAATTCTGTATGTGGAAATGTCGTATTTGAACTTGAAGTTCGTGGCTTTGTATTTGGAAATTGCATTTTTGGGGACTTCAGCCAGTTACTAGTTTTTTTGTCTACTAATTTTTTTGTTTGACTCATAGCCAAATTATGAGTTTCATGTTTGTAAAGTGCCTTGTTTGAGTTTCACCTCATTACTGGTGTTGTTTTTGAGGTTTCCTAATTCTGTCCACAGGAATACCAGAGTCCTGTCTTAAAATATGCCCTAGTGACATAATGTCACCATTTATAGTTTAACCATTTTACTCTCTGTAAATGTCTTTAAATCATAATTCAGCCTTTTTCTGGATTGATTTTCTAGGTGTTTAATTGTGCTGTTATACTGTGTTACGGTGTAGCAAGCTGATTAACCAACCAGTTAACCTATATTTAGCCATAGTAGATAACCAGTGGTAACTATAGTAACCATGCCAATAATTCATGTAGTTAGTATCTTGATTAGTGCTGTTGGGAACAGCCAGGAGCATTTAGAATTCCAAGGTTCAAGGCTGCTGTGTGTGCTGTGGTACAGACATTGTGTATCATTTGGTATAGGGAAATGTGCTGTGACTGAGCACTGCACCTTTAAGCAGTGTAACTGATGTGGCAGTGACTGCCCAAGAAGTTTACAGTAATAGAGTGTTGGTGGTGAATGGTCAGGCGATTTGTGAAAGGGATTGCTGACCCCTCTCTGTGTTCCATTCCAATTCATGTTACGTGAAGCAGCCAAGATGCACGTGCTGCAAACTATGCAATTAGCCACCATATAATGAAAACTGTGAATGTTAACTCCAGGTTAGTGTTAACTCACTTTATTTCATACACAGTTTTTGAGCAAGTAGGTTAACACACTTGAGTTCATATGTTTGTTAGTTGGTTACTGAAGCCTGTGTTGTGCAGGTAGTTTGGTGCAGTGAGGAGTCAGTAATAGTTTTACTGTGAGTCTTTAATTACTACTAAAAAAATTCAGATTATGGAGTCTTTTGGCGTTTCTTTTAAAGTAAGGAAAATATTGTGACAGTGTTGCATGCTGCCTGTTTGTAACACAAAATGGCATTTGTTGTAATTATAGTACCTTGATGGGTTTACGAATTGTCGCTGTAGCCTGCAGTGTGAGAAACACATCAAATTTGTTGTTGTCATGGGAGACATCAAAGTCCTTCACTTGAATAGGATCGCTTTCATGCCCACAGTTGATTATTTGAATGTTCTTCACTTGTGGTATAGCTTCGAACGCCTGGAAGCATATTTATATGTACCTGTAATTCAGGCTTGTTTGTGCATTCAAGTGTTAGGGGGTATGATGCCATATTTAACAGTTGTCAAGTGGCTCTTTACTACTGGACTGAGCATAACATCCCAGAAGACTTGAATCTTCAAAATGCCAGCTGTTAACAGTTCAGCCTCTCAGCTCTGCACAGTACCACAATACTTTGGACAGTCTGATGACAAGGTCTGGGGACCATGCCATGGTTTAGGCTGTTAGTTGCAGGCCTCTCACTGCAGAGATCTGGTTTCAGTCCCTGACCAGTGTATGTGGAATTTATGGTGGACAGTGGCACTGGGACAGGTTTTTGTCTTGGTACCTCAGTGTTCTCCTGTCAGTGTCATTCTGCTAATGCTCCATACTCATTCCTCTGTCACCACAGGAACATAATCTTAGCAACTGACCGTGTTTTTAATAATAAACTTAAAATAAAGATGAATGGTTTGATGTATAATGTACACACACAGATGCAGGCATACACATGCATATGTACATTGTTTAATGTCCTTCCTTGCAATTTTTTATGCTTGCATACATTTGATGTAACAGGCCTGCTTAACCTTCAGTGTGGTGTGGGCGACTTCTGCAGACTGTGGTCTGTGCGCAGGCAACGTGAAATTGAATACTGAGAATGAAGAATGAATAAGTATATGTATAATTTTCTGTATAATTGTATCTCTGTGTTTTCTATACATCATGTGCAATAAAATACTGATGATAATAATAGGAAAAAGTTACAAAAAATGCAATTCACAACAAAGGCTAGGGTGTCACTATTTTTAGCATGTATTTACGCAGTGAATTATTAAGGTAACGTACGTCTCCATACACAGACAGCGTTCAGTGTTGCTTTGATGTTATGTCTGGGCTTTGCCAGGGAAATGTTTAAAAGATATCTTCTCATTTCATATGTCTCTGCAGGCAACAAAATACAGTGTCATGGGCAACATTGCTAGCAAGCTACAAGTTCAATGGCCGTTATATAAGAGCACTTTGCGTGGGTCAGACAGTGTGGTGTGAAGTGATGGGACAGTCAATGAGCAGTGGATTAGAAAGGTTATGGAAGGGAGAAGTTGTGAGCTAATATTGGATGCTATACTGGTATTTGCCTGAAGGGCATGAGGAACCTGTCAATATAGCTTGTTGATGGCTGAGATTTGAACACAGGACCTCCAGTTTACAAAGCAGGAATGCTGCCCAGCTGTCTGTGATGTTTGGTGCTTCCTTACTGGCATGAACCAACAGACACACAGTTGGGTCAGTGTGGACTGAATGTGTGAACTGGAAGCACTGACCAGGATTTATGGTTGCTTCTTTTTGCTGTCTGTCTCTCTTCTTTCGTGTGTGTGTGTATTACAAACACTAAATTTGTGTGATAGGATGAGAAATACATGGTAGTTGTGCAGCATTATTTAATGATGCTGTCAATTGCTAGGATTAGATGTAGTGTCAGTGGCAGATCATTGAATGAGTGTTGGTGGAATGATACTGAAGGGGATTACTGATGTACTGGGAGAGAAACCTGTCAGTGTTACTTCACCATAAATCCCACTTAGATTGGTCTGGGATTGAACCTGGGCCTCTCTTATTGTCTTATCTCATTTAGTATTATGCAATATGCAGTTAAGACATGGCTGATTGTAGTTGTACGGTTAATCATTAAGTTCTCTGTTATTATGGCGCCTCGCAGTTCACACTGTCATCACAAAAACCTGCCACTGGACCAACCCAACAAGCTGTTTCTCCCCTGTTTATACCTAGGTGTCCCAAGTTGTGTACTTTCTTGAGGTTCTGAAGGTACAGTGTTTTATGTCCTCCTTGTTTTCCATGCATACTGCCTGTACAGTCCACCTCATTCTTCCTTATTTAATCTCCCCACGTCTAGGCACAGAGTGTATGCTGTGAGTTCATTGAATCTTTGCTAGTATCTTTAAGAGTGAAATACCAGATTTCACACCAGTAGGGGAATAGCAGAATTGAAATTCTATGAATAAATTTCTCATCAACCAGACAACAGTGTTATAACAGTAAATTCTGTTTATGAAATCTCTGTATAAATTTTTGGTTCATTGAAGTTGTTAGTGCAAAGAGGATCCATGTGTAATGAAAAGATCAAAGTTCTGATTCAGTTGGCAGTACTTTCCTTGGTTTACATCGCATTCCAGAGGCCAGCTATTTTGTGGTTTTTCCTGATTTTCATCACATTAGATAATTACAAGTACAGCATTATAATTTAGGCCGTGACCACTTCCTTCAGTGTCTCCAATTTATTATTTGCTGATGATTCTGTAATTTGCTGCCATACATGTTTTCTTAAACAAACCATGTATATTAATGAGAAGTATGTGTTACCTTCCAGAAACTTGCCATGTCCCATGCTGAGCAGGATAGTATGAGGCCAGCGAGCACAGTGGTGCTGGTGAGCCACATGATGCACTCGTACTGTTACCACATACACTGTCACGTCAGTTTTATAACTGCCACTGACATTTGTCATAGCCTTTTGCTGTCACAAAACATGCAGTGTGTGCATCACGTGGTAGTCATGTAGCCTTGCTTATTTAAGAACAGTTTATCAAATGACAGGAGTGCGTGAGCAGTTAATTATGAAGGAAATGTTTTGTGGCCTAGAATGTTCCCAAGAGGCTGTGGGAAGCGATAAGGTCAAGGAAGTCATACATAAAAGAAAGAATTAAATTCTCATATTCATTGTTAACACAGAATGGTCTGAAATGAAGTCCTGTGAGTGATGAGGAATTGCAATTAATATTGGATGGTTTAATAATGCATTATACTCTGTTGTGTGTGTGTTAAACTACAGAACAGCTTCTTTACTGTGAAGCTGATGGTTGTTCAAGTAGTCAAGAAATTCTCCTTGTTTTATGTAACCTGAATGTTTGTACCTGTGCACACAAGTGCCTGCTACTGAATCCTCTTCTGGGCCATATCAGTCCAGTCCACATCCTGTTTCTTTAAAACACATTATTATTTTGTCTTTCCTTCCTACGTCTATACCTAGGTCTTCTAAGTGTCTCTTTTATTAGGTTTTTGAGACAAAAAATTTGTATGCATTTGTTTTGTCTCCAGCTTCTACATGACCCACTTTCTCATCTTTCTTAGTGTTTTTAATGTCCCTCTGCCCTCTTCTGGAAGTCCAAATATTCTCCTCACCATGTTGTTCCTAGTGACAGTACACATTGTGCTGGAACAGAATACATTCATCCTGTAAACACTGAATGGGCATTTGGTGTGTTCGTGGTAACACCCCACACACAATTTGTTGTTTAATTTAAAACTGTTAACAATGAGATGTTACAGTACTGTTTGACCTGTTCGAAAGCAGCATTTAATTTTGACACACGAAACCTCAGGGCATAACAACAGTAATGCAACACAGCATATATCATCAGCCTTGAGTCTTATCTTGGTTGGTATTGACATTTATGATGTACTTGCATACTGTGAACGGTGATGTAGACATGCAAGAAGTAAAAATGCTTTCTTCCAAATTTTTTTTTTGAAGGTGTTTTTGCCTGATTTGCATATTGAGGAAAAACAATTACATAATATTGTGTGTGCGCATGCACGTCCTTCCATCCACCTCATCATTCACTGTCAATCTTTGTCATCCCTTTACAATGAGGGACCAAAATTTAAGCTGATACAAACGGCACACAGGATATGAGGTGGGAAGACACAAGCTTGTAGTGAATTTTTATCAAGAATTACCTGATTTGAATGCTCATATCGTTGCTTCACGAAATTTATTTTGATAATTGCTTAATGATATTTTCTGATATTTGGGCTTGGTACATTTTGTAATGATTTATTAGTTATCTTTATGTTGTTGTGTTCTGCAGTTTGGCGAGGTGATATCCTTACATATTTTGAGGAGAAGACCAGTACACAGTATTTTGCGATGCTACATCAGTGGCTATGATGCTTGCAGATTGCTGAGGACAGTCTGTTCGCAGACCTTTCTTTCTCATTCATGTCATTAAAAATGACATTTAATTGATTTAAGTATTTTATTGGATGTCTTAGAAACATGCTGTCACTGTTCATACAGTGTAACATTTCAGTATTGAATGACATTACATCTGTGCTGGCATAGAAACGATTTAATGGGAATGAAAGTCAGAATATTTTCCTTGTACGAGAATTTTGTTAAATGTTCATGATCAGGGGTGCACAATTTTACCAAAATCTAGGAGCCACCTCAAAATTCTTGGCATGGGAAGGGTGACATACTGAGGGTAGTGCCATCATACATAGTTTTGTTGACATGGAAACCTGGTGTCTGGGATTTATGTACACCTGTTCATGATATTAAAAACTGTTACAAATATTACTGTAGATTTTAGGGAAAACAGATGAAATTGGATTTGAGATTCTTGCAAAGTGGAGTTCATGTGTGAGAGGTACAAATCAAAATTTCAATTGCTTGACAACTTTCAAGCCAAATCCCTGGTAACAAATTCCGTCAAACTGTGATTACCAGTTTTTCAACCAAAGCACGACACCTGCCCATTATGCGTTAATTTTATGCATTTTGTGCAAATAACTTATAGGAAGAGCATAAAGAGGGAGACTTACAGTGGCATGATATTTGTACCAAGTTTCATGCCACTCCGTCAATTGGTTGATGTCTTATATGTGCAGCACAAAACACATGCATGATGTCATCCAGCTGTGAATAAGGCAGTAAATTCACTTTGTCACGATGCACTGACATGGCTGTATATCTTCTCTTGTATTTTTATAGCTTCTCCATTACAGACGCTGTAATGTTGCAACACTGACAAATGTCAGGTGTTAGTATTGCTATTACAGTTTGCTGGGGATGTAATATCATGTAGTATGGCAGGTAGGTATAAGTGCTTCCTATTAAGTAAGGCTCTGGAAATGGACATCCGTTTCCCTGCTTTTGGAGAAAATGGAGGGATGCTCCTTTTCTAGGGCCTCTGAGAGAAGGGAAAAATTTCTTTATTTAGGGAAATTTTTTATGAGGAATTTGACAGATACGTAAAACAGGCCCTGTAAACAGGCAGCTCTCTCCATAGGGGCCCTGTTGGGGAACATGGAGGGGGTTCATTTACTGGGACTTTTCAGAGAAAAAGAAAATGCACATCTGGGTTCCTTTTCTTGGACCCAGAGGACATTAAAAGTTAAGTCTGGGGGCCATCTGGAACTTTAGCAAGGAACAGGGCTCTCCTGAGCTGGTATCAGATTATGGGGCACAAAGGACCCATTTATAAGGCCTAGGTGCATCCGGACCATAAGGGCTCAAACCTAAATGTAAATCTAATCTAATCTGTGGTTCACTGGTGTAAACTGTATAGTGCAAAACTGCAGGATGATCAGTGAATAATGAACTGTAGAGCATGTGGAAATAAGTGATCCCATCCTATTTCAGGCTTGTGCCTGGAAGCCAAAAAATGAACCAGGGACTTCCGAAACACAAAGTGGCCAAGTTACCCACTCAATGGTAACATCTGGTCAAGAGCAGTAAATATGCACAACATAATTCCAAGGGAATATCACCTTGACCTTCACTGCATGATCACGAAAAGTACAATTACTGTAAAGATTCAAATCTTCTGGGATGTGACACTGTGCTGCTGGGTGTGTGGTTTGTGATGTTTCAAAGACTCGTCATACCTTCATTTTAGGCACTGCACTGCTTGCGTCTGAAGATGAAGGCAATGCATTCCTTCAAAACATCAGCAACCACTCACCCAGTGACAGCGTGTCATATCCCAGGAGACTTGAATCTTCAGCAGCAGCATTCTGAGACCTTCACATCTTGTAAGTAGAATTACAGCTTTGAAGAAGCATGGTGAAGGTCACTTTGTGAAGTGGGTAGCAAACTTTGGCAGTAGCCTTGATCACTGATGGACCCAAAGAATCGAATCTCGATACTAACCATTGTTACAACTTCAGATAATTCCATCTCTCAAATAAATTTGAACCCTTACAATACTTCTCCATATTAAAGGTACAGTGTTCCCATGCTTGCCTTAAAGCATGCAGGGGCAGTACAGAATACTTCCACTCACTTTTTATCTCATCACTAAATGGAGGACAATGGTCAGCATAATGATGTGGCTGCTTTACTCTTTGCATCGACTGAACAGGTGGCTGGGTTGGTCCCACAGGCAGTTTGTACATTTAGGGAAAGAGAAAAATGTTTTGCTCATGCACGAAATCAAACCCACATCACCCATCCTGTACTACAGTCACTACACTATGTCATCCCATCTTTCTTTTATAGTAAAATATTAAATTATGGTACTGCAGACATGGTTGTACTGTGACAGTCACATACCACACGTTGTGACGGTACACATTTACTGCCAGGATGTCTGCTGACTTTTGGAGATAGAAGATCTACTGCGGTATAGTCATTCTCACACAGCAACACAACTGCCAACCTGGAGATTTAACATTCATATATCTGGAAGATCCTGTTTGGGGAGTGAGGATGGGAAAAAGGTTAACACTTGAGAGGACACAAGAAATTACAGAAGGGACAGAATGACATATTTGAAATATCTCACTCATGTAATGTCAACATAACTTCAGTGCATCAACAGTAACATTTTGTACCCTAGCAACATGACATGTGCGTGGGTCAGAGTGAGCACGAAAGAAGACAAGGAACTTGGCAACACACACGACCATAAAGGGTTGCTAGTTTGTGTTGTTCAGTATGATGTGTTGCCACAAACAGCGCCTCTGCTCTTCCTCAGGCAGTTGTCACCTCTCTTCTGCACATGGCAGTTGGTGAGCAGAGGACAGCACTGTATAAGCTCACCAATCACCATTAGCATAGACATCACACGTGCCCAGAGGGGGTGTATGTGAACAGCACCACCATGACCCACAGATGCAAGAGCACCTAGAACAATCACACAGGTAAGATCTTCACTCTTCTGAGATGTTGTGCAGCACTGGATGGCAGTCTGTCAAACATAACGGAAGGGTGCGGACATCGAAACTGACCACACTGCTGCCAACTGTGTTGCAGTGCACAGTTTACTGTGCCATAGTGCCAGCAGTTTGCACATCTGTTCCTTGTACTACATGCACACAGCTGTTACATTTCTTCTTTGTACTGCAACTTACAGTTTCCAAATGCACTTTTTGCACTCTGGCATTTTCAATGCCCCTAACTGCATCTAAAAATTTAGTTCTCCACTGACCCTGTACTCAATGTGTAATGTGTCTCTGCAGCATAACCACACCAATTCAACATATGCTATACATACATTACACAGGGCTTGAAATTCAATATTACATGTACTTATATTTGTTACTGTTACTTGTTTTTGTTCCCAGGTAGGAAATTCATCTATTTGCCTTGCTGTTATCACTGGTTCTAGGAAATTAAGAACTATTAGACTGAAGTTCCCTCCAGCAGCATCAAATTCCTTTGAACTCCATACAGTGGTTCTAAACTGCGCTGTCCCTGACTGTTAAGAATGGCTTTGATCTTCACAGCATGAGAAATGGTCCCTTACCTCTGTGCTGGCCTTGTGGAGACATCATATAGCACCAGTCAGAAGATACAGCTCTATCTGTGCCTCTATCACTAACCTAAGTATCTTTAAAACAGCCAGCCAAAACACTAACCCAAGCAGTTTCAGATCAGCCAGCAAAAACACTAACCCAAGTAGTTTTAAATCAGCCAGCAAAAACATTAACCCAAGTAGCTTTAAATCAGCCAGCCAAGACGCTAACCCAAGTAGCTTTAAATCAGCCAGCCAAAACACTACCCAATTACCTACAAAAATATTCAAAACAATATTAAATGGTCAGTCTATCATAGCTGTTTTTATTTCAAAGCTACATGTTTCTGTCTAGATACTAAACATCATCAGGCTAAAAAAATATACAATAATTGAAAGGCAGGTCGATATCTAGACCGAAATGTGTAGCTTGAAAATGCAAACACAGCTGTGTTAGACCGACTATTTCATATTGTTTTGAGCATTTTTCTGAAAACAATGGATTGAATTCTATTAGGTTTTCTCTTTCAGCCCATGTCAATATGCATTTATGGCTACTGCACTCACACTTCACACTTACCATATAACAGAGAACAAGAATCCGTGCCAGTGGATAACGTCGCAGGAACACACCCGTGCGGATACTAACAGCATCAAGAGATGAGTACGCACGCTTCACTCGGCGTGTTACACCTGTATCGAAAGGAGACTCCATCAGGAAGCTCGGAACTCGTGCCTTAGCTGTCAAAATATCGTACACTTTGTTAGCAACTTGAATGATGGGACAGACTCTCGAACAATGAACTGAACTTACATCTTGCCACATAGCAACTGGTGAGAACCGGACAGTAAGTCAGCAGTAATGCACATTCATTGCCACACACACACACACCACAATCATCTCTTGCTTCTTAGGTTATCAGGCAAGAGTGGAATGCTGCAGTGCTTGTGCACACAATGTACACTACCATCATTGGCATCTGGGCTTTTGGACTTTGTATTTGCGTGTCTGTGCATTGTGATAAAAACATGTCACTAATACAGTCGCTGTATTTTGACAGCTGTGGTGGAAATGTCACTCCCATATCAGAGATCAGTGTCCATCACGTTACGTACTGTACAGGGCGGAGCGGAAAGTGAATTTGGGTTGGTCTCCAGTGGCATTCAGGTTAGTATCAGACCTGACCCAATTCGGTCCAGCAGATCTCAGGCAGACACCTGCGAATGGACAGGCAGCTATGACTGTTCGTGAGTAGCCATCTGGCATACAGTGAAACGAACACACATCAAATAATGCCTTTATGATCTGCTGTATAGCACTGTACAATGTAAATACAAACCACGAAGAAAGCAGAATGTGGATGTGGTCGCAGCCTTCCTTAAGGTGCCAAACCAATGTCTGTTTGAAGGGACTGAGTAAATCCACAAGCCATCTTGGAGGTTTAGATCTTCTGGATGTGACACACACACACACACATATATATATATTGTACTGATATGGCTGATGTGGGTAGTGAATGGCTACAGAAAGTGATAAGCCAGCAGGGGTGGCAGCTGGCAGGACTTGGCATACTGGATGCAAGGTTAGGAGTGGTGGTTAAGATGTTCAGAGAAATTAAATAGAAATAAAGGTACATATGTAAAGATAAATTGACTTGATTGATAAAAAATTACATTAATTAATTAAAAGTAGGGAAATAAATTACTTAAAATAAAACAATGTAAGTAAAATAAGCAGAAGGCAAAACAGCTGTGACACTTGCACAACCCAGGAGCTGAGGTAACATAAGAAAATGTTCGTCCAACGACAGTGTCATAACCAAGAACACTTGAATCTTCAGCAACACTGCTGCAATAACCTTAAATCTTACACACTGAGTCTTACCTGAAAAACCTAACTTCACGGAGCAATACATACATGCAAAATAACACTGGAATTAAAAAAGGGGGGGGGGGGGA
>Ga0123357_10001517_pt1 | contig 24696 bp, 22 predicted proteins | sample TergutEmb28metaG_FD_89873 | JGI IMG/M metagenome (GOLD analysis project Ga0123357, IMG submission 89873) | Embiratermes neotenicus P4 segment gut microbial communities from Petit-Saut dam, French Guiana - Emb289 P4 | ecosystem: Host-associated > Arthropoda: Insects > Digestive system > Gut ...
CGAATTCTTACCACCTATACGGTTTTCCCGGACTGGTGGGCTTTGATGACGACCATCGCATCTGGCCGCCCTCCCTGAAAAAAGCGCAGGCTGGGGGATCAGGACCCCATGGACGGGCCATTTGGAATTGCTGGGGGCCGATCATCCGCTTTGCGGCTCACCTCACCTCTGTGCTATGATTTCGATCGGCTCACCCCCCTTGCATGAGGCTCTGCCCGCCAGGCGGGTAACTCTCGACCCTGCATCAGGGGTGAGCCACATCTCGGACTGGGACATACGGTCTTGAAGCTTTCGGTCTTGAAGCTTTTCGCCAAGCCCAGCCAATCCAGAGGTCCCTGGCAATCCCTGTGATCGGGCCCGCATCGGGCCGCGCCCCGCCGTGGCTGGCACGCCACATCCTGCCCGTGAAGGGGGCGATCAGGCGTGGCGGGGGGAGCTGTCATTGACATACGGTGACCGCCCCTGCGATGCTCCGTGGGGAGTCCGTCGCAACCCTCCAGGCAGTCCTTTCTGCAAGACCATGTGATGCAGTGGTTTCGTGATGCAGTGGTTTCGAGCCCATATCCGCCACGGTGCTGCTCTGGCACTGGTCGCGCTTCTGATCCAGGCGGTGCTGTCCTTCGGCCACAGCCACGCCCGGGTGGAAGCGTTGACCACCCATGGTCGGTCCGCGCTCACCCATGCCCACGATCTGGCGCATGACGCCACCACCCCGCCCGACCAGGATCGACATCACAAGGACGATTGTGCCGTCTGCGCCGTGGCGGCGCTGACCGCGAGCGCGATCTCTCCAACCCCGCCGTGGCTCTCCCTGCCACCACCGCCGGCCCCGCCGCCGACCCGCAGCCCAGCCCGAGTGGGGACCGCTGCACAGACCGCCCATGCGTTCCAGCCGCGGGCACCGCCTTCGTTCGACCAGTCACGATGGGATCCCCCCGGGGTCAGTACCTGATCCCACGGGGGTCACCCTCACCCTGTGATCCCCACGGGGTCAGTACCTGATCCCCACGGGGTCAGTACCTGATCCCCGCAGGCCCAGTCAGAAAATGCGTGATGCCGCAAAATGCCAGCCGATCCGGGTTGGCGGAGGCGGTGGTGTCAGAACAGAAGCGACGCGTCAGCGTTCCGGCGCGAGGCCCTGGCTCCGGCAGGACGAGAAAGCAAAGTTATGACCGTCAATTTCAAGGGAACGGCCCCGGGCCCGATCCTGTTCACCACCATCCCGCTGGTCTCCCTGCCCGTGCTCCTGCTGGCGGCAGCAACCCCGGCGTTTGCCCAGGGCGCAACCATGAGCCTGCCTGAAGTCAGCGTCACCGCCGCCCGTTCGACGCCGCGCCGGCCCCACCACAGCCACACCCAACCCAACCCTCTCCCGACCCGGCGTGCATCCCGCCCGACTCCCCCTGCCGCGCCATCGCCAGCCGCAACACAACAGGGCACGACGCCAATCGTCACCGACCGCTTCGCCACCGTGACCGTGGTCGGCCACGACGACATAAGCCGTCAGGGGGGCGGCCAGCTTGGCGATCTGCTGTCCAGCAAGCCCGGCATCACCTCATCGGGCTATGCTCCGGGCGCGTCGAGCCGACCGATCATCCGCGGCCTCGACATGAACCGGGTCGCCATCGTCGAGAACGGCACCCATGCCAATGGTGCCTCCGATCTCGGCGAAGACCATTTCGTGCCAGTGGATCCGCTGGCCACCACCGAAGTCGAGGTGATCCGCGGCCCGGCAGCGCTGCGCTACGGCTCCGGCACGGTGGGCGGCGTCGTGGTCGCCAGCAACAACCGCATCCCCGAGACCCTGCCTTCCTGTGCCCTGCGCCAGGATGCGCATCCCGACCGCGCGGCAACCCCGAAGCCTGCCGCGAATGCCGATCCCTGCACCACGATCGAGACCCGGACATCGTTCAACTCGGTGGATCGCGGCATTGATGGCGGCATCCTGCTCGATACGGCGGGGAACAATTTCGCCTTTCACGCCGATGCCCATGGCCGCCAGGCCGGCGACTTTGCCGTCCCCGCCTATCCCTATCGGTTTGAGCCCGGCCGCTCTGTCAGCGGACGGCAACCCAACTCGGCGCAGCAGGGCGATGGCGCCTCGATCGGCGGCTCCTATTTCTTCACCGGCGGCTTTGCCGGTGTAGCCATCACCCACGACGACGCACTTTATCACATCCCCACCATCGACGGCGCCGACCACAACACCCGCATCGACGGCCATCAGACCAAAATCACCGCCAAAGCCGCCTATCGCCCGGACATCGCGGCGATCGATTCCATCCGCCTGTGGGCGGCTGCCACCGACTACCAGCACAACGAACTCGGTCTCGCCGATGCCGCCAATCCGCTCTCCGACGGCGTACGCCAGAGCTTCACCAACAGGGAGCAGGAAGGGCGCGTGGAAGTGGCACTGACGCCGGTGAAAAGCGCACTTGCCACGGTCAGCACCACGCTCGGCTTCGAGGCCGGCCATCAGGAACTCACCGCGCCGAGTCCCGACAATCCCGGCTCGCTCTATAACGGCCTGTGGGACCCGAACACCAACCAGCGCTTCGCAACCTATGGTTCCAGCGATTTCCAGCTCACCGCGGCGACCAAATTCCAGATCGGCGGTCGCATCGAGCATATCGACCTCCATGGTGCGATGCCCGACTTCCCCGCCGATTACACCCCCGACGGCAATCCGCAACAGGCGACCAGCCGCAATCCCTCCTTCACCCCGAAGAGCGGCAGCATCGCGCTGATCCACAACCTGCCGCTCGATCTGGTGGCCAGCTTCAGCGCGCAATATACCGAGCGGGCGCCCAAGCCTGCCGAACTGTTCTCGCGCGGTGCCCATGACGCCACTGGAACCTTCGACATCGGCAACCCCGATCTCGGCATCGAGACCGCCCATTCCCTGGAGTTCGCGCTGCGCCGGGCCTCCGGCCGCTTCCGCTTCGAGGCCACCGCCTACGTCACCCATTTCGACAATTTCATCTACCGCCGCCTCACCGGGGTGATGTGCGCCGACGATTTCAATTCCTGTGGCAGCGCAGGAGCCACGCTCAATCAGGCGATCTATTCGCAGCGCGATGCCCTGTTCCGGGGTGGCGAATTCCACAGCACCTTCGACATTGCCCCTCTCGGCTCCGGCATCCTGGCGCTTGAGAACCAGTTCGACATCGTCCGCGCCACCTTCACCGACGGCTCCAATGTACCCCGCATTTCCCCGATGCGGCTCGGCGGCGGCCTGTCCTGGCACGACGACAACTGGCTGATGCGCGTCAACCTGCTGCACGCCTTCGCCCAGAACGACATTGCCACCAGCGTCGAGACCCCGACGCCTTCCTATAATCTCCTCAAGGCCGAGGTCAGCTACAGGACAAAACTCAATCCGCTTGTTTTCGGGGCCCACGAAATGACGCTCGGCATCACCGGCGACAATCTCCTCAACGTCCCGATCCGCAACGCCGTGTCCTACAGCAAGGATCAGGTCCTGATGCCGGGTATCGGGGGACGCGCCTTCGCCAATTTCAAATTCTGATGATCCTGCCTGCGCTGACGCCTGCGGGCTCGCGCACCCTGTGAGCCTCTTATACGGGGGGGCGCGCGCGGCATCCATCCGTCCGCGCAGCTGCGTCAGCGCTCTCCCGCAGATGCAGAACCCTGCGCGCGCCAGCGCGACACCGGGAAAGGGCGTGACGCCCCTCCCGGGCCGGCCCCAGGGCTCTTCCTACTCGATAACACCGCAGGCGATGCGGGCGCCGCCGCCGCCAAGCGGCGCCGGGACGTCGGAATAATTGTCCCCGTTTGCGTGGATCATCAGCGAACGCGTCCTGAAATCAGCCGCCTTGGGCGCCTTTGCGATCCCGACGACATTCGCGGTGCCCTCTGCCGAGACTTCCAGCACCGGCAGATCGCCAAGGTGCCCGCCGCCATCCGGGCCGAGATGCCTGCCGGTCGAGGCGGGATCGTAATGCCCGCCGGCTGCCATTGCCGGCACCGCCTTGCCGTCCTTTTCCACCATGCCGCAATTGCCGTGTTCATGGACGTGGAAGCCGTGCGCACCCGGCGGCAGGCCTTTCAGATCGGTCCTGATCTCAAGGCCAGCCTCGGTGTCGGTGAAGGTCACGGTGCCGATGCTCTCACCCGGCCCGTTTTCGGTCGACAGGAACATTTCCGCGCGGGCCGTCTCCGCGCGCGCCAGGCTGCTCCCAGCGTTCAGAAATGCTGCAACGGCAGTGACCGCGGTAACAATTTTCGCAATTTTCATCATCGACTTCCTTACTCCTTCTTTCAAAACGCCCCCGATTTACAAAATACAGCGCGCTCCCCAGGCACCGTCCGTTGACCATGCGCGCGCGCACGCCTCTGCGTCGACAGAAGCGGTTAAGTGTCAGCTGATCGCTGTGCCGGAGCACCGGTCCCGGAGCACTGGCCCCGGAGTTCTCATGCGTCGAGTGCAAGCTTTCCCGGGTCGTCGCGCCCTGCCGGTCGGGAGCCACGGAAAATCACGTCAATCCATCGCGACGTTGCGGCAATCGCCGTCCGCACATAATTTCGTGAGGGGCGCTCCGATCCATGGCGCGAGCCACGGTAACGCCTGCTCCAGGAGTCAACGATCCTGCGGGTTCTGATCGGTGGTTCCAGAGTGGGGCGGAAAGGAACGAGCCCGCTCGCCCGATCCTCGCCACCTCCCGTCACGGCGCCACCTGGCCCGGCCGCGTCCACGCCTGACGTACTACGCCTGAACTGGCGCGCAATGGAATCGTTTGTTTCATTTCGCTGGAAATAGCGACGCGAATATTTCAAAGACCGTGACATCTCGTTCCATCTGTTTCAAAATCATTGGGGCGGCCTTCGCTGATCAGGCGCGACACCACCAAGGTGTCGGGCGCCTCGCGCTCACTTCGCCGGATGCAGCAGGGCGAAAAACGCCTGGGCCATCGCCAGAGGCGATCGTGAACGCACCGATCCTGCCGCAACCCGTCTGTTCGGACCTGGCCGGGAACCGTCCCCGATCCGAAAGCACCCTCAAATATCGTGCAAAGCACGATCCGTCGCGGCACGGAAAGCCATTTCTTTCGAGTTCCACTACCGCAAGTGCGAGTTCAGCGCAAGGGTGGCGCAAGGGTGGCGAAGGGTGGCGGCCGGCCCCTGGCTGCAGAAATCCCGCCGCCGTCCCGCGACACCGGTTGAATGATACCCGGCCACGACGGATGCGAGAGGTGACATCCCTCCCTCAGCAACAACCGTTCGGGAATCTCCAACATGCGACATCGCCTGAAATCGCCGGCCATCCGACCCCTGTTCTCCGGCCCACGGACACAAGGCAACCAGCCCCACTCCGGCGTCCGCCCGGCATCGCTGTCTCACCCGCAAGGCGCAACGCGAAGCGCATTTCGCCCTGCCGGTCGGATTCCCTCCGATGCCACAAGCAGAACCGCGCTGTCGCCGGCCAGCGCAGCACGGTCACGTCAGAACAGCTGCGACCCCGGCGCTGCCGAAACCGAAATCCCCGCCCAGTTCACTGCACACGGCCTGGTTCAGGACTTCCATGTGACTGTAATTGTCGTGACCGAGACCGAGGATCACCTGCGTGCCCGGCCTCCGGAACAGCGCGACCTGGTCCGTCGTGAAGGGGAAGCGGACGAACTGCACGGAGGAGGCCTTGCCGCACGGCGTGGTCCGCTGCTGGTCATCGTCCGGCCTGCCCCGGATCCTCTCGCCATTCATCAGGATAAAGGCCGTATTCTCAATGCCGCCAAGACGAGAGAGCACGCGCTTCCTCCGCTCGGGCTCATCAATCTCGATCATGAAGGTCGCAACCAGTTCGTCGCCTTGCGGGATCAGCGGGTTATAGGCCGCCAGCTCATCCTTCAGCTGCGCATCCCCACCGCGCTCGATATGCAGCATCTCCTGCACCTGCAGCCACATGGTCTCGACATTCTCGAAATAGAAACTGGCGTCCGGACCTACCGCGACACGACGATTGCGCTTCCTTTCCGTGATGCGGCGCCGATGCAGCTGACGCGACGCGGCATATTGCTCCCATGGCAGGATATCGGCGGTGGTCAAGGCAAATTTGACGGACATAGTATTCCTCCACACTCCGGTCGGCTGACGGCAGACCGGGCTCTCCGCCCGGTTCAGAATTTGAGTCCGTAACTCATGGCCAGAAGCTGGATCGGGTGTTTCACCAGCCGCAGAGCAGCCCCCTTCCCGCCAAGCGCCTCCACACCCTGGAGGATATGGACACCAGCCAACGGACATTCCGAGGTCACGAAGACGTTGCCGCCTTCAGCGACCTTCTTCGCGACGGGGCGTCCGACCTTGAGGGCACTGTCAAAATGCCCCTTCTTGAAACCCCAGGCACCGCCATGGCCCGAGCAGCGCTCGATCACCTCGATCCTGACCTGCGGCAGCAATTTGAGCATTTCCGCAGCCTTCTGCCCCATGTTCTGCGCCCGCGAATGGCAGGCGATATGAAGCGCGATGCCGCCGGCAAGGGGCTGCATTCCCGGCGCCATGCCGTGCTTCTTCGCGATGTCGACGACATACTCGCTCAAATCGAAGGTGGCCTGCGCCAGTCGCGCAACGTCCCCGTCGCCCGGCACGATCAGCGGCCATTCGAATTTCAGCATCAGCGCGCAGGACGGCACCAGTGCGATCACGTCATAGCCCTTGTCGATCCACGGCGTCAGCGCTGCGGCCACGATTGCCGAAGCGCGCGCGACGTCCGCCAGATGGCCCTGCTCCAGCATCGGCATGCCGCAGCAATGCGGATGCACCACCTCGGTTTCGACACCGTTCTGCGCCAGAACGGCCCGTGCAGCCAGTCCCACCTCCGGATCGTTATAGTTGTCAAAGCAGGTGGCATAGAGCACCGCCTTGCGCCCGAAGCCCGGCGCCTCGCGATTGACCACCGGTGCCTTCGTCTGCGCCCGGCGGGTCAGCGGCGAGCCGGCATAGGTCGGCAACTCGGCGCGGGGATCGAATCCTGCGACCCTCGAAAGCACCGCGCGCGTGAGCGCGCTGTTGCGCGAGGTGGCGGCATTGGCGAGCGGCGCCACGAGATTTGCGATCCTGCCGTTGCGGTCGGTCCGCGCCAGCTCTCTGTCGATTCCGGAAGCGTTGCCCCTGCGGGCCTCAACGGCGCGATAGCGCAGCATCAGATGCGGGAAATCGAGGTCGAAAGCATGCGGCGGCACATAGGGACATTTGGTCATGAAGCACAGGTCGCAGAGCGTACAGGCATCCACCACGTCTTTGAAATCACGGCTTTCCACACTGTCGACTTCCCCGGTTTTGCCCTCATCGACCAGGTCGAACAGGCGCGGGAAGGAATCGCACAGATTGAAACAGCGCCGGCAGCCATGACAGATGTCGAAGGCGCGCCGCATTTCGGCGTCGAGCCTGGCCTCATCATAATAGTCGGGATTCTGCCAGTCGATAATGTGTCGGGTCGGAGCTTCGAGACTTCCTTCTCTCATGATCTTCCCTCTCTCCTGATCATGTCGGTCTTTCTGCGGCTGGCTCTGCTCTTCGCATGCGGTACACGTGTTCCTCGACGTGACTGCGCAAAAAAGCGGCGCGCCCGGCGTAAAAGCAGCGACCGCAACGCGCGATGCCACAGCCGGATGACAGGCCGTGTCAGGGGCCTGTCATCCGCGAAGGTCCTGCATCAGGCCTTTTTCAGTTCATCCAGCGCACGCTGGAAGCGGCCGGCGTGCGAGCGCTCGGCCTTCGCCAGCGTCTCGAACCACTCCGCGATCTCCTCGTGGCCTTCTTCGCGTGCCGTCCGCGCCATGCCCGGATACATGTCGGTATATTCATGCACCTCACCGGCAACGGCGGCTGCCAGATTCTGCTCGGTTGCACCGATCGGCAGGCCGGTGGCGGGGTCCCCACAGGCCTCGAGGAATTCGAGATGCCCATGGGCGTGCCCGGTTTCGCCTTCCGCCGTGGAGCGGAACACCGCGGCGACGTCGTTATACCCTTCCACATCCGCCTTCTGGGCGAAATACAGATAACGACGGTTGGCCTGGGATTCACCTGCGAAAGCCTCTTTGAGATTTGCTTCAGTCCTGCTGCCCTTGAGAGCCATTTTGTTCCCTCGATCAAGTTGAGTTTCCGAAACATCTTCGGATGTGTAGTTGCGTGTAATCGGGGAATGGCACCGTGGTGGATCGACTGTCAACACATCCGGAAAGATTGCGGCGGAAATTCGCGCAATTTTCGAATTTTGCGCCGCCATCATCGGAGCCACCGATGAAATCGATCGGCACTGCCGATTGCAGCGCCTCCAGCGCCCGATTTGACGCAATTGGCGCCGGCCCCGGCAGCGGAGGCCTGTGTCCCTCAGACAGCGTGCCCCGGCACAGGCAGACCTGCCCGTTCGTCGAGGGCGTGGAGGAGCGCTTCTCGTGCCTGCAATGGATCCGGCGCATCCCCCGCAGAACCGGCGAAAGCGCTAACGCTGCGATTTACGGATCGGTTCAGGCAATGCGGCGCGGATCAGACGTGCCAGTTCGACCAGGGCTTTCATGCGCGGGCTGGCACGGCGATAGATCAGGCGGATGCCGCGCACCGCATTGCCGGCGAGCGGCCGGATCGCGATCGAGTTGCCGGCGACGCGGCCGCAGTCCACCGCCATCTGGGGCACCAGTGTGACGCCGAACCCGGCACCGGTAAGATGCAGCAGCGTCTCCAGGGACGTGGCGCGGATGTCGGCGTCACCGGGAAGGCTCGCCTGCTGCTGATGGCAGAGTTCGAGGATCTGGTCGCGCAGGCAATGGCCGTCAGACAGAAGCAGGAGTGACTTCGGATCAATGTCCGATGGGCTGACCGTCTTCAGCCCGAGCAGGGGATGATTGGCCGGCGTTGCCACCCAGAACGGCTCGTCGAACAGCTCCATCGATGCAATTTCCGGCAATTCCGGCGGTGAGGCGATGATCGCGGCATCCAGCCTGCCCTGCGCCACCAGCGGCATCAGGTTGCCAGTCAGGTCCTCAATGATGACAAGTGGTGCGTTGGGCAGCTTCGCCGCCGCCACCGGCAGCACAAAGGGCATCAGATAGGGGCCGAGGGTGGGGATCACCCCGAGCCGCAGGCGGCCCGACAGCGGATCCCGACTGGAACGGGCGACCTCGGTGATCGCCTCCGCGGCCGCAACGGCACGCCGTGCATGGCTGATGATCTCCTCGCCCGCAGGCGTCGGCCGCACCGAACGTCCCACCCGGTGAAACACCGCGATGCCGAGTTCCTCTTCGAGCTTGGCAATCTGGCCGCTCAGCGTCGGCTGGCTGACCCCGCAGAGCGCCGCCGCCCTTCCGAAATGCCTCTGTTCCGACAGGGTGACGACATATTGCAGATCGCGAAGATTCATGGCGTGTCACAAAGTCGCGTGAAACCGGCGGTCACTATAACCCGGTTCCATGACCACGCGAAAGAGCGGCTGGCCGATCCCGCCTCGTCTCCTCCTCGCATTCCGGCATACCGCTGAGGAAGCGACCTGCATCCCTGAAACAACACCCAGGATCAGTTGCACCCCGGCACACGACCCTGCGATCTTCCCTGCGAATTCGAAAACGTCCGAACGAAAGTGCCCCGCGTTCCGTCACCCGCGCCGCAGGCGGGTCAGGCCGAGGCGCCTGGCACCATCCACCTGCGGCAGATTCCATGCTTTCCCCCGCTCCTCAAACGCAATCACCGCATTCTGAGCGGATCGTCATGTTGGCTGCTTCCGCGCACAGAAGATCGCGGCAGGCACGGGCGATGTCTGTCAAACGCAGGCGCGGTGGCGATGGCACAGCGTGAAGGGGCCATACTCTTCCCGCCTCTCTTGGCATTGCAGCTCGTCGCCATGATGCCGTTTCTTTGCACCGGCAAACGCCGGAGGCAGCACCATCAGTGCCGCGGCCGGATCCCGAACACATTGGGCAGCGGCCAGGCGACACTGATACCGTCATTCTCGTTGAAGCCGGTTTCGAAGGAGCCGAAGCGTTCCAGCTGGAACCCGCCGGCATTGACATAGAGCGTCGCCTCCGGCCCCCCCTCCTGGTACATCGCGCGTGTCACAGCCAGCGGCAGCGCCAGCATCGCATCAATGAAATCATGCACCATCAGCGGCGAGCGGCTGTGCAGGAACAGGATGCGCCCGGCTTTGTCCTGCGCGATCGCCGCGATCGACCAGCGCCGCGGCTGCGCCGCCCAGACATTCCTGCCGTCGCAGCCCAGCATGCGGATCCCCTGCAGGGCGTTGTCTTCCCGCGCCGGATCGAAGGTCTCGCAGGTGCGATCGACCAGCCTTGCCTGTCTGGCGTTGAATGTGAACACGCTGCGGTCTTTGGTCAGATGGGGCTGGATCACGCGCCCATCGGCCTTGGCGTAGCCGACCGGGGCGCCATCTGGCTTAAACATGCCGGCATTGATGACAGCGGAAAAGCCGCGTTCCTCCGCCCAGCGTCGCGCCGTGCGCCGCGAGCCGCCGATGGCCCCGACACTCGCCAGTTCGAAACGGAAATGCGCCGGATCGATCCGCACGATATGGAGTTCGCGGTCGCCGATCTCCGCATTGAGAACGGCCTGACCGTGCTCAAGGCCCGGCGCAAGCCGCCGCCACAGCACCGGATCCGCAGCATGGGCCACACCCCCTTTAATCAGCGGCATCAAAGCCATGGCCGCGACAAGAGTGCGACGGGTGAAAAGAACAGCCATACGCGATTTTCCTCAAAGTCCTGGTGACGCAAGGCCACGGAGGTCCTGCAGCCACGATATTTGTGCATCCTGCGCCTGGCAAGGCCGGCGAAACCCGGCGATTGGCCACAAATGTGCCTTTGTTCTGCGCTCCCGCGCCACTCGCGGCCTGCCCTGATCACTCGGCGAGTAGAACCGCACCACCACCGCCCCGCTTTTCGCTCTTCCCCAATGCCGTCATCGCCCTCGCATATACAGGGAACGCAGCCGAAATGCCCGCGCCGAAATGCGCAAATTTCCGCCACGATCCGCCATACATTATGCGGCCTTGGCGCCTGCCGTCACCGCTTCGCCTTACCCTTCAACCTGCTTGGCTGCCTTACTTCCAATGGAGCCGCCGGCTTTCCGCACCTTCCGCTTTACGAAACTCGAATTTCGCGAAACGGCCCGGAATCCGCCTGTTGCCGAAAGCGGTTCAAACGCATCCGCGATCGCAACGAGAGAGGTTCCAATGGCCACCGCTACAGAGAAAATCACCATCGCCCTCACCCCGGAACTCGCAGGATTTGTCCGCCAGTTCGTGGAATCGGGAGTGTATGCCTCAACCAGCGAAGTCGTCCGGGCTGCTGTTCGGGAATGGAAGGAACGACGCGATCTCCCCGGCTATACAGCAGAGGAACTGCGCGGCCTGGTTCGGGAAGGCATCGACAGCGGACCGGGTCGCCACGCGACAATGGCCGATGTCAGAGCTGAGGCGCTGCGCAGATTTGAGGCTGCAAAATCCAGAGGATGATCATGCTGCCGATCCTCCGCACTGATCGCGCCGATGAAGACATACTTGAAATCTGCACCTGACATCGCCACAAACAACCCGGACGCCGCCAGCCGTGTGATTGACGCTATTGAAACGCGTCCGCTTCAACCTGCCCGGCATCCTTCCTTCTTCCGGAAGGGCGCGCAACAACATCGCGCCGGGTATTCGGCATCTGGTCGTGGGCCAATATCTCACTCTTTACCAAACAGATGGCGAGACCATCGAGATCATCCGGGTGCTGCACGGCCGCCGAAAGATAGGGCGACATTTGGTCAAATGACGTCCAACGCCCTGCATGGAGATCCAGGCAGGGAGAGTTGCCGGAACCATCTGTGTGTGACGGCTGCGGAGAAATGCACCGATGTGTCCCCGGCATACGCAACAACGCGCGCCCCGTGCCAGGGCTTGCACCGGATGATGTGCGAGGTGGATCCTGACGGGATCCACCTCTTTCCAGTCCTGGTGCTCAGTCCGCGGGAAAATCGGCGTCGTGTCCAGAGCCTTGCTCCAGTCCGGGGCAATCAGCCCCGACCCGCCAGCGAAGGCACCTTCGACCAATTCCTGGATCCGAACCCGACGGATCCCGGCATGGTGACGCGCCCTTTCTCCGCCCGTCTGAAGTTTGAAGCCGGCGCGGATGTGACAGGCCTCATCGCCAACCAGAAGCTCCTGAACTCCAGGCACGGCAGCGGGGCCTGGTCTCACGACCCCGTCACCCGGGAACGCAGGAACGAAGCGAAATGCGCACGCATTTCATGTGTGGCGAAGGCCCTGGGAGGAATGACAAACGCGTTGCCAATGGTGCAGGTCACGATGAGGTAGCCCGCTTCGTCCTCCACCGACGTCAACTCGCTCCAGGTGCGCACCCCCGATTTTCTGCCGATGGTGGTCTTGAGCCCGTCCTCATCCACGAGGATGATGCGCATCTGCGGTTTGAACAGCAGTTGCGGATAGACCACCATGAAAACAACCGCTGTGGCGCCCCAACCAAGGCAGAGCATCGCTCTCCCCTGGCTGGACCCGTCGACGAACAGAAAGACGGTGGCAGCCACGACACAGAAACACAGGGCGTGAAGCTTCCAGAACCGCCGCCGCCACATTTTCCGGTACCACCACCACAGCTCTTCGCGCCGGGATGCATACTCAATTCGAAACATCGGGGAGCCCCTGAAATGGGAGGCCGATCGCCCCGAGCTGTAGCGCCCATAGACCGGCGGCAACGCATAACCCCGTGACCCGGGCCAGGGCTTGCGCTGCATAGCAGGCGAGGCAGCATCCGGCTGGATCCTGCGCCCTGGCGCGCTCAGTCCGCAGGAGAATCCGCGTCGTTGCCGGTTGTATCCGGAGCCCTGCTCCAGTCCGGGGCAATCAGCCCTGACACGCCGTCGAAAGCGCCTTCGACCAGTTCGCGGATCAGGACCCGGTTGGCATCGACCGGTCCCGGCATGGTGACGCGCCCTTTCTCCACCCGCCTGAAGCCAGCGCGGCTGTAATAGGCTTCATCGCCCACCAGCAGAACCAGACGATGGCCCTGTGCCTGCGCGTCCCTGAGGGCGCGCTCCAGCAGCTGACTGCCGATATCGCGGCCCCGGAAGGGCGGCTCCACGGTGAGGGGCCCAAGCAGCAGCGCCGGGGTCTCGCCGATCCGGATCGGCAGCTGCCGCACCGAACCGACCAGCAGCGTGCCGATACGGGCGGTAAAGGACAATTCGAGCACATGGTCGACATGCTCGCGCAGCCGGTAGGCGCTGAGGACGAAACGGCCAGGACCAAAGGTGCGCTCGTGCAGACGCTCAATGACCTGGGCGTCGGCGACGGTTTCCTGAAGGATGGTAAGGGAAAGATCGTTCATGTTGAAATGCGCATTAGCATCACCGCCACGTCGCAATCAATGGCCTGCCGTCCAGAACCTCCGCAATCCGCAGCCGTGTCCCCGGCGTCGTCCCTGGCGGCAGGGCGGTGGGCAGGAAGAACCCGGTTTCAACGATTTCATGGTTGGGGACGAAGGCACGCTCCCGGGTGAAGTGCCGGACCACGTAGACCGCTACATGGTCGCGGCGCGAGACATGGCCGTTGAAGAAAATCCCGTGCAGCACGGCCTCGCCGGCGAGGTCGATATTCCCCTCCTCCTTAAGCTCCCGAGCCATCGCTTCCGCCATGGTTTCGCCGACATCGACACCGCCGCCGGGGAGGTACCAGCCCTCGACATAGGAGTGGCGGACCAGAAACACCCGGCCCTCGCCATCCAGCACCAGAGCGCGCACCCCCAGCGTCATGCCGCGGGCAAAACGGAAATAGAAATGGACGAAATGGCGGATGAACGGCTCAAGGCGGCGGCGCAGCGCCGCCACCCGGCTCCCGGAAATCCACGACATGGTTCTGTTTCCCTCCGCCCCAGGCTTCACGTAATGTTCCGCGACGCTCACGCCCCGTAACCGGCCCTGCCATTACGGCCGCAGCACCAGCGAGGCAACCGATGGCTCCGTTCCATCTCGCCCATCTGTCCGATCCGCATCTCTCCCCGCTGCCCCGGCCGCGACTGATGGAACTCGCTGGCAAGCGGGTCTTCGGCTACCTCAACTGGCGGCGCAACCGCCACCGTTTTCACCGCCGTGACGTCCTTGACGCCCTCATTGCCGACATCAAGGCCCGCGAGCCCGACCACATCGCCATCACCGGCGATATCGTCAATCTGGCCCTGGAGGCGGAATTCGCCCCGGCGCGGGCCTGGCTCGACAATATCGGCCCCCCCGAACAGGTCACCATCATCCCCGGCAACCACGACCGTTACGTCAGGGCCACCGCCCGGCGTTTCGCGACCGCGTTTGCACCCTTTCTGCGCCCTGACCAGGCGGACGCCCCCGAAGGCTTTCCCTCGCTGCGCCGGCGCGGTCCGGTGGCGCTGATCAGCCTGTCCTCCGCCATCCCGACCGCGCCGCTGATGGCGACCGGCAGGGTCGGTGCCGCCCAGCTCGCCGCGCTTGAGCCGATGCTGGAGAACCTCAGGGACGAGGAAGCCTTCCGGATCCTGCTGATCCATCATCCGCTGCGGTCGACGGCCGCGCACAAGCGCCTGAGCGACGCCGCCGCGCTTTGCGCCCTGATCCGGCGCCACGGCGTTGAACTCATCCTCCACGGCCATGACCATCGTCACGCGACGAGCTGGATCGAGACCGGGCATGGCAGGATTCCGGTGGTGGGAGTGCCCTCGGCATCCGCCATCGCCCATGGCCGCATTCCGGCGGCGGCCTATAACCTGTTCGCGATTGATCGCGCAGCTTCCGGCTGGCGCTGCGACCACAGCGTGCACGGCTTTTGCGATGGACCCCAGATCCGGACCCTGGCGGAGCAGCGCCTGACCTGATGGAGGCCGCGCTTCCAGCTTCAGCGCCTGGCCTCAGCCCGACCTCAGGGGCCATGAACCTGAGGGCGTTGAAGTCACAGTCCCTGCAGGCTTGCCACCAGAGCCGCACCGAACAGGGCCAGTGCGCCGACAAGGACGCCGATGAGAAAGCTCCAGAAACCGGAGCGGCGCCGCCGCACAGGGGCATTCAGCGGGCGCGGCATCGACAGCGCGCGTTCGCGTTCAATCATGCGACGGGCGACATACTGGGTCACCGCATCAACCATCATCTGCACATCATGGGATTCCGCGAGCACGACACGACCGGAGCTTGTATCCTGAAGGAAGCGATAGAGACGTTTGTCCCGTCCCATGGCGATATGCGCGATCATATCGATCCACAGCCGGGGGGAATGACCCTGGCTGATACCTCGATCAAACAGATCAATCCGGACCGGTACCTGCGCAAACAATGGATCCAGCGCCTCATTGAGGATCTCGAGGCGGGCAACCTCGGCATCGTGCAGGTCAACCACAACCCCGCTGCGATCCGCGGCCTCGATCCGCGCCCTGCGCAAAGCATCCGACAGTACCGCCGGGCGCGACGGGCCGGCGCTTGCCGCGCCATCCTCCGGCTCTGACATCGTCGGCCTCCCCCAAAAAGCCGATGTCAAGCCTATCAGCAACCGTGATTTTCCCGCAAGGCACGCTCAAGGCGCAACACGGCGCAATCCACTGCTTGCTGGAGAAGCGGATCAGCCTCCACCCGGCCCGCGATGCGGCTCCTCGACGATCGAGAAGCGCACGCCAGCCTTGTGGCGATGCTCTTCGGAGACCTCACGCCAGCACTCCTCGGCCTCCTTGCGGGTCTTGAACGGCCCTTTGACCTGCGCCGAACCTTCCACAAGTTTGTGGAAATTCATCGACCCGAACTCGCCGCCAATCACCCAGAAATTGCTCCCAGTGGTCATGCTCGCTCCGCTCCTCGTTTCCCAGGGTTCCGTCTTCAGGCTGGTTTCAGCACCCTCGCGCGACAGAGATCGCGCCTGTCACCTGCGGTCATAGTGCATCAGGCGGCCCTAGCCAATCGCCTGCATCACGGAAAGCCCCCTGCCATGGGACCGGGTGGACGGGATTGGGGAGCCCTGAGCGACGCCCCCCGTCCACCGCCTCCCGCCCGCACTCCCATCCTCTGCCCGCCGTACTGTGCCGGGGTTGCGATGAGCGAAGTGGCAGCGGGCTCAAACCGGCTCGCGCTGCAGCCCGCAATCGGACCCGAACAGAGAGGTCCGGACCTCGACAGATCCGTTCCCGACGGTTGCCTTCATCGTCACCTCTCAGATCACCTCGCAGGCTTCGGAGCCTGATGACCGCTCTGCGACAAACCGGAAATATGGTGCAGAAGACTATGGTTTTCAAGCACATCGCCCCTTCGCGGGGCGCCCGCCCGCCAGCTTCCCCGGCAAAATGGCAGGCGACGCGCGCTGTGCGCAAAACCGTGCCGGGCAGGACCTGCAGGAATTTGCCGCCAAAGCGGCACCTCTAAGGCCCCCTTGTGGCTGCCTCGGGCCCTTTGGGGCCTTTCTGGCGGGACAAGGCGGTGCCTCTGGACAGCGTCCGATCCTCGTGCCGGCGCAACCCGCCCTCGTCGCCTCAATCCGGGGCGTGTGCGAGCTGTGACGATGCCTCACCCCTCCGCTGCCTCGCGCGCACCGTCATCCTCTTCGCCATGCGGTCTCTGCACAAGCAACCGCTGGTTCAACTCCGGTCGTTCACCCCTGAGATCCTCATCCAAAGGATCCGCGATCCAGGCGCCATCGGCTCCACTGCCGGATGACGGTTTCGGGCAGGATCCGTCTTTTGCGCTGTCCGGAGGCATTCCTGCACTTTCCTGATCGGCTGTTTTCCGCTCCTCAGCATAGCGAGTCATGAGCATCCCCGATTGCAATGCAGCGCCAACGACTGCATAAGTCCTGTCGCAAAGAGCATGAGGGGGACGGGATATGGCGGACACTGATCTTGATGTCGTGATCCGGCAATTGGCAAAACAGATGCTCGCCGATCTGACGCTGCGCGCCAGAGAGCGGCGCGACCACTTCAACAATCTGGCGGCCACAGCCGACCGCAAGGAGGTGCGGGATCAGCACCGCCAGATGGCGAAGACCCTGATTGAACAGGCCGCTGTCGCCGCGCGACGGGTGCAGCTGGCGGCCGAAAACGCCGCCGACCGCTACGCGCGATCCATGCGCCTCGCCAAAGCCGGGTTCGCCGCTCAAAAGGCCGAACTGGCGGCGAAGAAGGCCGCACAGAAACCCGCCGCTGACCCAGCAACACCGAAACCGGCCGGAAAAACCGCGACCAAAGCCACGCCCGGACAGGGCAAAAAGGCCGCAAAAAAGCCTGCCCGCAAGCCCGGGAAATAGTCGCCAGGCCCCCAATCCTTATAGCCTCAGGCACGAAAACCCGGCCAGGGACAGCCAAAGGCGGAGGTGGCCCAACGGCCGCCTCGCGCCTTAACCCCACGGCCCGCGGCGGGGCGCACCGCCCCAGGGACCGCTGCCGCCTCCAGGCGCAGCTGCCGGGGGGGAAGCCGGCTGCGGCACAGGCCCGCTGCCGGACCAGGTGCGGTTCAATTCTTCAAGCGCGGCAATGCGGTTTGCGGTCGAGGGATGGGTCGACATCGGGTTGTCCATACCCCGTCCCGACAACGGATTGATGATGAACATATGCGCCGTAGCCGGATTGCGCTCGGCGCTGTCGTTTGGCTGGTAATGGGCCGCGTTCTCGATCCTGGCGAGCGCCGCGGCAAGCTTCATCGGCGCGCCGACAATCTGCGCCCCGAGATTGTCGGCGGCATATTCGCGGCTGCGGCTGATCGCCATCTGCACCAGCATGGCGCCAAGCGGGGCCAGAATCATCATCAGGATCCCGCCCAGAACACCAGGACCGCCGCCCTCGCGCGAGTCCCGACTGCCCCCGGAGAACAGCATGCCGAACTGCGCCAGCATCGAAATCGCGCCAGCGAAGGTGGCGGTGATGGTCATCAGGAGCGTGTCGCGGTTTTTGATATGAGCAAGCTCATGGGCAATCACACCCGCCAGTTCGTCGCGACTGAGCTGGCGCATCAGACCGGCAGTGACCGCAACTGCGGCATTCTCCGGGTTGCGGCCGGTGGCAAAAGCGTTGGGCTGCTCCTGATCCATGATGAACACCCGCGGCATCGGCAGACCGGCGCGTCCCGCCAGCTGGCCCACCAGGGCGACCAGGTCCGGGGCACTTGAGGCGTCGACCTGGCGGGCGCCATGCATGCGCAGCACCATCTGGTCGGAGCGCCAATAGGCGAAGAGATTGGTGGCCGCCGCGATCGCAAACGCGATCATGGCACCGGTGCGCCCGCCGATCAGATAGCCGACCACCATGAACAGCGCCACCAGTGCGGCGAGAAGGATTGCAGTGCGAGAATAGCTCATGGCCGTCTCCCTTTCCGCGTGCCACCCGCCGGGCGAGCCGTCCCGGCCGCGCGCGCGCGCGCCCCAAAGGTTAATCTGGGAATTCCCCCCGCCCCGGCGCAAGGCCGCGCCGGGGCCCATCACCGCCTTTGGCCGCCTTTGGCCGCCTGGAGTTGTTCACAGCCTCAAGAAAGGTTAGTGATCTCCCCCTGCGCCCCCCTCCAATCGGCGTGGGGAGAGACGCCCCCGACATCGGCTGGAATTTTATGCAAATCTGAGAGGCATGGATGACCGACAACACCATCAAGTATCAATTGGACGAGGAGCATATTCCGAAGGCCTGGTACAACATTCAAGCCGACATGCCGACCCCGACGCCCCCGGTCCTGCACCCCGGCACCAAACAGCCGATCGGCCCGGATGACCTCTCCCCGCTGTTTCCGATGTCGCTGATCATGCAGGAGGTCAGCACCGAGCGGGAGATCGAGATCCCGCAGCCGGTCCGCGAAATATACCGCATGTGGCGGCCGACACCTCTGATCCGCGCCCGCGCCCTGGAAAAGGCGCTGGGGACACCGGCCAAAATCTTCTACAAAAACGAGGGCGTCAGCCCGGCCGGTTCCCACAAGCCAAATACTGCGATTCCGCAGGCCTTTTACAACAAGGAAGCCGGGGTCAAACGCCTCACCACCGAGACCGGCGCCGGGCAGTGGGGCGCCTCGCTGGCGCTGGCCGGTGCCATGTTCGGCCTTGACGTCACGGTCTACCAGGTGCGGGTGTCCTTCGACCAGAAACCCTACCGCCGCGCCCTGATGGAAACCTACGGCGCCCGCTGCCTGCCCTCTCCCTCCGACACCACCGCATTCGGTCGCCACGTGCTCGCCACCCGGCCCGATCATCCCGGCTCGCTCGGCATCGCCATTTCCGAGGCGGTCGAGATCGCAGTCCAGGATCCCGAGACAAAATATGCCCTCGGCTCAGTGCTCAATCACGTCATGCTCCATCAGACCGTGATCGGGCAGGAAGCGATGGAGCAGCTCGTCATGGCCGATGCCTGGCCCGACGTCGTGATCGGCTGCGCCGGCGGCGGCTCGAATTTTGCCGGGATCAGTTTCCCCTTTATCGGCAAGGGGTTGCGGGGCGAAGCGAAGAAACCGCGGATCATCGCGGTGGAACCTGCGGCCTGCCCGACCTTGACCCGGGGTACCTATGCCTATGATTTCGGCGACACCGGCCATTTGACCCCCCTGGTCAAAATGTACACGCTGGGCTCCAATTTCACCCCGCCCGGCTTCCATTCCGGGGGCTTGCGCTACCACGGCATGTCGGCGCTGGTGTCCCATCTCAAGGAACTCGGCGAGATCGAGGCGGTGGCCTACCAGCAGCGCGCCTGTTTCGACGCCGCGGTGACCTTTGCCCGGGCAGAGGGCATCGTTCCCGCACCGGAATCGACCCACGCCATCAAGGCGGCGATCGAGGAAGCGCTGCGCTGCAAGCGCGAGGGCAAGGCTGAAACCATCCTGTTCAACCTCTCCGGCCATGGCCATTTCGATATGGGCGCCTATATCGACTATTTCTCCGGCAGGCTGGTGGATGCCAGCTACGACGAAGGCGAGCTGGCAGCCGCACTCGCCGATCTGCCGGCGGTCGGATAACGCCTGTTTCGTGAAAGATTTTCCGGCCCGAGCAAGGCGTTGATGCCCCTCGGGCCGCTCCTGTTATCGCCATCCCGCGGTCATCATCCTGTCGCCACAGTCCTGTCGGCACAGTCTCGTTGTCGCTTTCCTGCCGGAAGTCCCATGGCCCAGACCCGACTTGTTCTTCTCGCCGCCTCCCTTCTTGCCCTCCCGGTCGCCCTGGCGAGCCCCGCTCCTGCCCAGTCCGCCGCTCCTTCGGCTCCCCCTGCGGTGCCCAAAATCGTTACCGGACAATCCGGCACGGCATGCCGCAACGGCATGGGGTTTGACCGCTTTCTGAGCGGCGTGAAACAGCAGGCGATCGCCGCCGGGGTGTCGCAGCGCACGATTTCGGCAGCATCGCCCTACCTCGTCTATGACCAGGGCATCATCAACCGCGACCGCGGCCAGCGCGTCTTCGGCCAGCTGTTCACGGAATTTGCCGGCCGCATGGCCGCGGTCTCACGCATGCAGCAGGGCCAGGCCCGCATCCGCGCCAATGCTGCCGCCTTCGCCCGCGCCGAGAAGGAATACGGCGTGCCGCCAGAGGTGATTGCCGCCTTCTGGGGCCTGGAGAGCGACTTCGGGTCCAACATGGGCAGCCTTCCGACCCTGAAATCGCTGGTGTCGCTGGCCTATGACTGCCGCCGCTCGGAGATGTTCGTGGCCGAGACCATCGCCGCCCTCAAGGTCATCGACCGCGGCGATCTCCACCCCGACGAGATGATCGGCTCCTGGGCCGGCGAACTTGGACAGACGCAGTTTCTCCCCACCCACTATGTCACCTACGCCGTCGATTATGACGGCGACGGACGGCGCGACCTGCTCCAGAGCGCCCCCGACGTCATCGGCTCGACCGCCAACTATCTCGCCACCGGTCTGAAATGGCGCCGCGGCGAGCCCTGGCTGGAGGAGGTGGTGCTGCCGAAGAACTTCCCCTGGGAGCAGGCCGATCTCACCATCCGTCTGCCGCGCGCCCAGTGGGCCCAGCTCGGCGTCACCTATCCCAATGGACACCCTCTGCCCAAGGACCAGCTCCCCGGTTCGGTGCTGCTGCCGATGGGACGGATGGGGCCGGCCTTCATGGCCTATCCGAATTTCGCCGCCTATACCGAATGGAACAACTCGCTGATCTATTCGACCACGGCCGGCTATCTCGCCACCCGCATCAAGGGAGCGGCACCCATGCGCCGGACCGGGCCGGTGCCGCAACTGCCCTTCGAGGAGCTCAAGGAACTGCAGCAGCTGCTGGCGCGCGCCGGCTATGACGTGGGCAAGATCGACGGCGTCATGGGCCAGTTGAGCCGCACCGCAGTCAAAGCCATGCAGATCAAATACGGCCTGCCGGCGGACTCCTGGCCGACCGCCGAACTGCTCGCGCGCATGCGCGGCGGCCCGGCCCGCCTCCAGGCGCAGCCACAGCCGCAGCCGGGCGGGACGACGCCCCCGTCCCGGCCACGCCAGGACGGCAGGACACGGCCTTCGCCAGCGCAGGGTGGCATGCCGAGCTTCTAGGCCGCTTTGCGCTTTGCCGCCTTTCTCCTGCCACCTTTCTCTTGCCGGCAGCCTGTCCATGCCCCTTTGTCCATGATTCTTTGACCCCAACCGGAGATCGCGATTCCATGACCAGCAATTTGTTCGAACCCTATCAGCTCGGCCCCATCACCCTTGCCAACCGCCTCGCCATGGCGCCGCTGACCCGCAACCGGGCCGAGCCGGTGAGCCTCGTTCCCGGCGCGCTGGCCGCGGAATATTACGGCCAGCGCGCCTCCGCTGGTCTCATCATCACCGAGGCCAGCCAGATCTCGCAACAGGGTCAGGGCTATCAGGACACGCCCGGCATCTACACCAGAGAACAGATCGCCGCCTGGCGCGCGGTCACCGATCGCGTCCATCAAGGCGGCGGCCACATCTTCATGCAGTTGTGGCATGTCGGCCGCGTCTCGCACACTTCCCTGCAGCCCGGCGGCGGCGCACCGGTCGCCCCTTCCGCGATCCGCGCCAATACAAGAACCTTCGCCAATGGCAGCTTCGTCGAGACGTCGGAGCCGCGGGCACTTGAGCTTGCCGAACTTCCCGGGATCGTCGACGACTTCCGCCGCGCTGCGGCGAACGCGCGGGAAGCCGGCTTCGACGGCGTCGAGATCCACGCCGCCAATGGCTATCTGCTCGACCAGTTCCTGAAAGACGGAGCCAATGCGCGGGCCGACGCCTATGGCGGCTCGATCGAAAACCGCACCCGGCTGACGCAGGAGGTGGCAGCTGCCGTCGCCGCCGAGATCGGTCCGTCGCGCACCGGCATCCGCCTGTCGCCGGTCTCACCCGCCAACGACTCCTGCGACTCCAACCCCCAGCCGCTGTTCGACCACCTGGTCGATACAATCAACGCCATGAAGCTGGTCTATATCCACGTGGTCGAGGGTGCCACCGGTGCCGAGCGTGACAACCAGCCCTTCGACTATACCTCGCTCCGTCGCCGCTTCTCCGGCACCTATATCGCCAACAACGCCTATGACCTGGCCTTGGCCAACAGCGCGCTTGATCGTGGGGCGGCCGACCTGATCGCCTTCGGCAAGCTCTTCATCGCCAACCCCGACCTGGTCGCCCGGTTCCGGAGCGGCGCAGCCCTCAACCCCTGGGACATGGCAACCTTCTTCGGCGGCGGTGCCAAAGGATATACCGACTACCCGACGCTTGCCGCCTCCTGAGCCCCGACACCATGGTCTCCTCCGATGTGATCGCCGCCCATCCTTTCTTCGGGCCGGTCATATCGGGGGGCGATGCGCTGTGCCGCCATCCGGCCGTACCGGCGTCGACGATCGAGCACCGGGCTTCGTGACCCGCCTTGACGATGACGGCACAACCTCCCTTGATGATCCGGATGCCCGTTGCCCCGGACGGGCGCCGCGCCTCGCCGCATTCGAGACCCTGTTCCGCAAGCTCGATGCCTGTGGCGCCCGCGTCCTTGAACATTTTGCGGCCTGGCCGCCTTGCGCATCCGTGGACTGTCCTTGCCGACTTTCGACCGACCTCACCCGATTCGACATGGCCAGCCCTGTTGCCGGATGCCAGCCCCTCCGGATGCGTTCACAAATGCGTGAAGACCCTTTCGGAGGCCATCCTCAGCCACAAATCCTGTTCCGCCCGGCTGGCGGAATTCACCGGCACGTACTATCCTTCCTGCTCTCTCAAATCCTGATCCGGCCCCTGAGACAGCAAAGGTACAAAGATTATGACTTACACTTTGAGTCGCTGGAAACCCGGGGCAGGAAATTCGTTCTCTCTCGGAGACGGCGTCATCGCCTGTAGCGGATATATCGAACTCGAATCCCCAACGGGCGAAAAAGACACGCTGCACTATGACGGGGCGGGTCTCGGTCTGTCGACATCGCCGGTGCACATTTCCCAGCTTGGACAGCTGGCAATGAAGGCGGGCGACCAGGTAAACGCAGCGATTACCCAAGGCAACCTGGGCCCAGGTGTGGTCGTTGTGAACGACCGCCGTGTCAAAGGGGATTTGACCCGGCAGGATTTCGCAGGTGGCTTTGAGAATTTCGCCATTGTCGCGAACGCCGCCGCAGGAATGATGGCTGGGTTTTCCGGCACGGCGATATTGATCGGGATCGATTGGCTCACCGTGCTGCGCATCTCCCAATCTGAATTGCTCTCCGGTCCCTTTCCTCTCAACAGAATTCTGCTTCGCTCTCTCGGATTCAAGCGATCGATCTGGGATGCCGCAAAGGGCGCGATCCTGCTCGCCCAGGTCGGTTGGGCACTCGGGGCCAGTGTTGAAGGCATCCTGTGCCGAATCGAATGGAAAACCCGTGACACCAAAAAGGCGCAGTTCGAGGCCCTCAGCAGCGCAGACTATCTGTTCTGAGCGGGCGAAGAGTCGGAACCACGGCACATGGAACACCTCCGCGGTTTCCTGCGCGGATGCCCTGGCCGCTATCCAGGAAGGTTGCCGGCCGCCGTTGCGAACACTTCCCGATGGTGACCCACCAAATCCCACACACGAGCGCGCCGCCGGCCATCGATGGAACATGCAATAATCTACCCCCCTTTCAATCTGCAGGTTTACCGACAGGCATTTTTCTGCTCTCGCTGGACGGCCCCGGGCTGGCCCTTGACTGCCGTATCCTTCCGTCGCGCATCGACAACTACCTGCCTGCTGCAAATTTTCGTGCCAACTGTGATCTCCTTAACATTGAGGTCGAAAGCTGATCCCTCCGGAGAGCGCCACTTCCCTGGGCCTGCCGCTGCCGCGCCGAATTACAGACTTGCTTCCAGGTCGGCCAGCGTCACCACGAACAGCATCGGATCAAATGGAGATGGCTCAAAGCCGATCTGCTCATAAAATGCGTTCGCTTCCACCTTCCACCGAAAGCGCGTGAACAACCATTCCCCGAATTCCGATGGTGTCCGCGACCTGAATGACACGCTGATCGGCATCTTTCACCACAGCACGGCCGAGTCGAGTCCTTTGCCCTGCATGGATCGGTCCACCGCGAGGCGGCCAAGGACGACCACGGGGTTCGGATCCGGCATGTTGCGTCGGAAGTGGCCGGACGATGCGGCAATGGTTATCGAACTTGAAGCCAATGCATAATCCTAAATCTGGGAGTTGGATGCGGTACCTTGCCGGAAGTGATTGTTTCGGCGACGGATTTTGCACCCGCCCCGTTCACCCGATGGGTGACAATCCGAGAGTGGCTGAATCAGTCCCAAAGC
>Ga0123357_10001519_pt1 | contig 24659 bp, 17 predicted proteins | sample TergutEmb28metaG_FD_89873 | JGI IMG/M metagenome (GOLD analysis project Ga0123357, IMG submission 89873) | Embiratermes neotenicus P4 segment gut microbial communities from Petit-Saut dam, French Guiana - Emb289 P4 | ecosystem: Host-associated > Arthropoda: Insects > Digestive system > Gut ...
GAATAAATTGGGATATCTGAGCACATATTCGGACAGAGCCGCGGACCTGCATCAGCGGGAGCTATCAAGATGCATTCGTATTTTCATGGAATTCATGCTGTTTTCATTAGAATAAATGAAAAAAAACAATAAGATGTTTCTCGCACTTGTTGTAGTTGCGGCTCTTGCAGCGGTATCTGTAGCGGGTATCGCAATGCACAGCGGCAGCAGCGACGCTGCGCTCATAAGCAACAACGTCGGAGTACAAGACGGAGAAACAAATAGCACAGACTATAGCTTCTTTGCTACAGACGCTGACCTTTCAATGGGTCCAGTAAATTTCACTTTCACAGTGGCGGCTACCGGCAATTACAACGGGACAATCCAACTTTGCACAGCAACAAGTGTTACAGATAAGGACCCCGTAGTATACTGTGAGTTACAGTTGAAAAATGCCAGCGCAGTAGTGGTTTACGGCACAATGGAGAAAGTAAACGGCATAATAAATGCAGTGTTTACGATCACCAATCTGAGCACAGATTCCAAAGTGTCGTCTGACGGAATATATGAATTGACAGACGGAGTTCCCAGCGGTGAATTTACACTGACGAAAGGTCAGGTTGAAATCGGATCCGCAGCAGTGCCGTTCAACGGTACAGTAAAGGCAGGAAGTTTCTCCATAACGTCTGAATATGTTTCGGGCGCAGTAGTGGCATTAACAGATGATGGAAATGCACTGCTTTCCGGCGATGTAGAGCTCAATATTGTTCCGGGCGTCAGCACGGATCCTAATTATGAGGACCCCGCTGGATCGCTGAGCCTTTCGGGAGCAGCATCGATACAGCTTCCTCCCGCACAGCAGAAGATAGCAGAGAGCGAAGGAACCCTCGGAGAGATATCCTTCACATCTGCAGTCAATGTGACGGTTGAGGACGGAGCGGTCATAACCGCCGGAGATGCAGCACCAACGATGGCAGAGAGCGTAAGTTTTGATGCCGGCGATAATGTGGAATATGCTTTCCTCATAGACAGCAGTGGAAAATCCATCGCAGCAGATCTGACCGATCCGATGGCACCTGTGTTCAAATATGTGCCCTTCGGTAACTACACCCTCTTCGTCATAGGTAATGGTGGAGTCTACAGAGGCAGTGCAACAGTTTCAAGCACAACCTTTGCGATCGGCAGCAACTCGTTATCCACCAACCTTGGAGCAATGCCTGACTATGAGTTCGACATCGATACCGGAAAGCTCATATTCAACATAAACGGCAGCAACGATTATGGGTTCACATATGCACTCAAGATCTCTTCCTCTGGTGACGCCGCAGAGATCGGAAAACTCGACAGCGCAGGAACAATATCATTCCCGACAGATGTAGAGTCAACTGACATGATCTTTGCGATAATGACATTAAGAGCAACGCCGGGATCATCTGTAGCATTCTATGGGGATGTTGACAATGGTACCAACTATGTGCTCACTGAGGTCGACAAAGTTGTCACCCTGTCTGTTGTGACAAAAGCAACGGACAATGCAGACGCCGGCAAGATAAAAGCAGGCGCCGTTACAGTCTCAGACACAAATGTAGTGTTCCAGATGCTGGACGAATCGGTCCTAACTGTGAACGGGGAGATGAACTTCCTCTACACCAGTGCCACGAACAACGGAGTGCTGGACATAGGCTTTGGGAATGCATACCTTGAATTCAACGGAACAGGTATAGTATCCCACCAGATAGGCACATATCCCGCAGAAGGGAACCTCATGGCCTCATCAGAAGTGCCAAAAGTGTTCGATTCTGCAAATCTTAGCACAGCATACTACATCGTTAACAACGACGACCTGGAACAGGCAACATACTACTTCACATCATTACAAAACGCAATAAAGAACAGCAACACGGTCTTCCTTCAGGGTAACATCGTCATCAAAGAGGACACAACCCTCACAAACCCTGATGGCGATCTTACAGTTATACTCACAGACGGCTCAACACTGCAGGTCGGAGTAAAAGACGACCCAGCCACTGATGAGGATGAGAGCGTAACCGCGACACTCACAGTCCCGGGAAGCACACAGCTGATCATTTCTAACCCAGACGCATACAGCGTGGAGAACGGAAAAGCAGTATACGACGTCAAGCCCGAAGGCAACGACGAGCCGCTGGCTGACATCCTGATGGAAGGCAGCAAGTTTGTCTACACAGACATAGCTACCGCCCTTGACACAGCTGTCAGCGGAGATGTCCTTACACTTCGCCAGGATGCAGATCTGACCAGGGACGCGACCGTCAAAGACGGCGTTACTCTGAACGACTCGGACCAGGGTGTCCTCACAATACTCAAGGACAAGACCCTCACAGTAGCCGGAACACTGAACTCCAAGAACGGTATGATCATCACCGGAACACTCAGGGTTGACAAGACCGCGAACTTCGACGGAGCCGACGTTATCCTTGACGGAAGCATAGATGTCACATCGACCGGAACACTCAATGTTACAAACAGCACCGGCATAGACGGCGCTGACACCGGTGTACTCCAGGTCGATGGAGCAGCTAACTTCAAAGACTCACAGGCCGAGGTTTCTAAGCTTGTAATCGAGACAGGAACACTCACCATAGGAACCACATCAGACGTCTTCGTAACGAAGACCATGCAGGTTGGAGCGCAGCCGACAGTATCGACTGAGAATGTCAACAACGCCACCATCAGCGGTGTCGTCACCCTCGAAGGCAATGCAACCGCAATGTCCTACGGCGGAAAAGACATAGCCGACAACCTGAAGGGAGATACAGACAAAGTCGATTACATGATCGACAGCGCGATCTACGTCACGATCTACTGCGTAAGCGGTGAAGCTGTACAGATCCCCATGCTCTACGAGGACCAGCTTCTGGATATCGTTATCCTCAACTGGAACAACGACCGCATGTACAGAGGAGACTGGCTGATGAAGGGAGACCCCATAGCCCTTAACACGGACGCAAAAATTGGCGGCCCTGACTCTGCCTGGGCAATAGTGTACGCTCAGTTCGAACCCAAGATGTACAACGTCACATGCGCGTACGCCCCTGGCGTAGACTGGAGTGTCAACAACATCAAGATCGACAGCAGCAACAACCCCTCCCAGGTCGCATACGGTGACACAGTCGTCGTGAAGGCATTTGTCCAGTCCGGATATGACGGAACCCCTGTCATACTGGTCAACGGCAGCGCTTACAACGGCAACGCCTACAAGATAACAGGCGATGTTACCTTCTCGATAAAAGATGGCAGCGTACAGGTGGCCGGCAGCGGTAGCAGCGACAACAACAGCAACGGCGGACTCACTCTCATTGAGATCCTGCTGATCATTATCGTGATAATCATCGCTATCATGGCAATCATCATCGCAATAAGACTGCTGAGGTCCTGATCTGGTAAAAAGGTAGAAAGGAATCATCCTTAAAACAGAAAACCAAACAGGGGAGAAATCCCCGTCTTAACTTTCTTTTCTATTCCTCTTTGTTTGTTTTGAGATGAATATAATAAATAATCTGAGCCGATGTGGAAAGCATGCTTCTTAAAGCACAAGCCGTCACGAAATCATTCGGCCCGGTGAAGGTCCTGACCGATGCCAGCCTCCAGATCAACGAAGGAGACAGTATCGGGCTGATAGGCATCAACGGCGTGGGCAAGAGCACATTCCTCAAGATATTGCTTGGAGAGCTCAAGTGCGATACAGGAGAACTGATAAGATATACGGACAGGATAGGTTATCTTGAGCAGTTTCCGGAATCATCATCACAATTTACAGTAAGGGATGTTCTCGGAAGGCCTTATGGCCACATAGAGAACATCAAGAGGGAGATGCGCGAGATCGAATCCGCAATGGCTTCCGGAGGGAACGTAGATTGGAATGCCATCGCGGCAAAATATTCTCAGCTGGAAAGGGACCTTAAGGACTCAGATGTTCAGGACGAGGGCAAACTGCTGAAGTCGCTGAGTAAAGTGGGTCTGTCTCAGGAAATCATGGATCGTACTATGGATTCTCTTTCCGGCGGTGAGAGAACAAAAGTAATGCTGTCAAGGATACTTATCCAAGCGGACGACTGCGAGATCTTGGTAATGGATGAGCCTACATCCCACCTAGATGTTGAGACGGTCGAGTGGCTGGAGGATTATCTCCTAAAATCGCACTGTTCTTTGCTGGTGATAAGCCACGACCGTTATTTCCTGGACAAGATAGCCACCAGGATGACCGAGATCTCTAACGGAAAGACAAGAGAATACAAGGGGAATTATACAGATTTCATAACAAAGAAAATGCTCGATCTCGATCGGATGGAGAAAGAATACAAGAAGTACGTCAACAACAAAAAAAGACAGGAAGAGATCGCAGAGCAGCTTCACAAAGACCAGTGGTACCTTACTACGCACAAGACAAGGAAGAAACTGATATCCAAGATGGAAGAGAAGGAAAAGCCAGAAGAGAATAAAGAAATAACCGTCAGGATACAGGCAGCCCACAAATCGGGGAAGAATGTCATAACCTGCAAAGGGTTATCTGTGGAACTCGGGGGGAGGATAATCCTGGAAGATGTTGAACTTGATATTCTGAAAGGAGATAAGATCGGGGTCTTCGGATCCAACGGAGAAGGCAAATCCACGCTCATCAAAGCTTTGCTGGAGGAGATCCCGAGCAAAGGCGAACTATGGGTCGCTCCGGGGGCAAAGATCGGATACTACTCCCAGAATCATGAAGGGTTGGATCTCACTCTGACAGCGGAAGAGCAGATAATGAAGATCATCGGCAAAGAAAGGAGAGGGGACGCGAGATCCATTCTATCGAGGATGCTCCTTACGGGGGACGACGTCGACAGGCCCATAAAGACACTCTCAGGAGGGCAAAGAGCGAGGGTCGCTCTCTGTACGCTCCTTCTTGAGGAGACCAACGTTCTTGTCTTGGACGAGCCGACAAATTATCTGGACATCCCTGCAAGGCATGCCGTTGAAGAGGCGCTCAACGAATACGACGGCACGATCATCACGATCACTCATGACAGGTACTTTTTGGATACCGTCTGCACAAAGGTTGCAGAGGTCAAGGATAAGCACGTGAGAATATACAACGGCACATACTCTGAAATGAGAGGCAGGCCGAATACAAAAGAGGTTGTTATGGATGCCGATGAATACAAAGTCATATCGCCGTTCACGAATTGGATCACAGGGAAGAAATACGGTAAGAATGACAGGGTATTGATAACTCCTGCGGAGATCAGCGGATTCCAGTGGGCTCTCGATCAGGGAAAACTGAAGAAGACCGGAGGACGCCAGAGAAAAAAAGTATCTGCGCCGCAGGAGGAATAAAATCACTCTATCCCATCGTGTCAATTCTTCAGACACCCAATTGGAATAACAAATACTCCATCCTCTCTTGTATAGGCAGGTCCCTCCCCTGTAAGGATCATTTTGAATGAGGGAGCCTTTCGATCACTCTTTTGCATCAGCTCCTCTATCTTGCAGAGATTCTTTGCACCATCATTTATATGATCACTGCCGAGCTTGATTTCAACTAAGCCATATCTCCCATCGTCCAACAGTATGACAGCATCTGCTTCCAACCCGTATCTGTCACGATAGTACCGTATATTTCCTCCGATGCTGGATGAGTACACCTTGAGGTCTCTTATACACATACTCTCAAACAGTAGACCGAATGTCTTAAAATCATCAATGAAGTTGTCAGGGGTTATTCCCAACAACAATGCGGCAATAGAGGGATCTGTGAGCTCTCTTTTTGACATAGATCTGATGGCGGTTTTTGACCTTATTGATGGGTTCCATGCTTGTATGTCATCTATGAGGTATATGTTCTTCAATGCAGTGATATGATCATAAAATCTGGATTCGGAAATGCTTATGTCATTTTTTACTACATCGTCATATATCGTCTTCAATTCAGCATTTGTGGAGATATTTCTTGAATACGAGCGCATGATGCTTCTCGCTACATCTGGATCCCTGGAATATTTTTTTAGTGAAAGATCATCACTCTCATATACAAGATCCAAATAACTCTTGAGTCTCAGTGCACATTTCCTATATTCCAGGCCAATATTGGCTGGCCATCCACCCCTGCAAATACAATATGCCAACTCCATTATTGAGAGAGGGGATGACTTTCCGTTAATATCTGCTCTACCTGAGAATAGAGATCCTAAGGAGATGGAGCCGTCTGAGTCTCCAGATTCAAATAGACTCATTGGGTGCATGAATAGTGTTCCGATTCTCCCCGCTCCGCTGTGCATGTGACTATTCTTTGCAGGTAATCTAGAACCAGTAAGTATGTACATGCCAGTAAATCCCCCATCATCAACATTTGTACGAACCGCATCCCATATTTTTGGTACAACTTGCCATTCATCAATCAATCGTGGGTTCTCTCCATTTAATATGAGAGAGATATTGGCTTCAGCGGCCGATATGTAACTATTGGATTTTTCAGGGTCCTGCATTTTAATGACGCTCTTCGCATGCTTTTCTGCAGTTGTTGTCTTTCCACACCACTTTGGGCCACGGATATGAACCGCACCAAAAGTATCTAGATAAAGGTCTAACTCATCATCTAAAATCCTTTTGATATAATCAACCATACTAATTCACTGCCTATTATAGTGGTTATTGTACTTATTTATTTGCAAGTGATTTGTGGCATTTTCTGCAAGTGATTTGTGGTATTTTCTGCAAGTGATTTGCGGCATTTTCTGCAAGTGATTTGCGATTCATTCTTCAAATATCTGCAATCTATGTAACATGAGTAAACATACTGTATTCACGTGTGCAGGCAAGAAGTTTTTTTTTCATGCGTATGTATACAAATCAACCAAATAAGACCATTCCAGCACAGATTCCTGTAATGAAATGACCGTTACCAACGAATGATTTTTTATCAATAAGCTATATACAGAATCGGGTGGATTATTGGAAGAGGTAACATTTCTTTTGAATATGACGTTCCTGCTGCTTGTAGCGGGAATATGTTCAGTCGTATTCAAAAGACTGAAAATGCCAACAATAATCGGATATCTTGTAGCAGGGATAATTCTCGCAAACTATTGGATCGGGGATTCCGATGAGACTCAAAGCATCGTAAGCATCCTTTCTTCTATGGGCTTGGTCCTGCTGATGTTCTGCATCGGTATGGAGCTCAACCTTAAAAAACTGAGAAAATCAGGAGCATTCGCCGTCATGGTGGCCCTCATACAAATGCCGCTGATGGTCGGCGGGGGGTACATGTTCGGGCACTTCATGGGATGGGACACCATCACATCGATTCTTTTCGGAGCCATAATATCAGGATCAAGCACTGCTGTGGTGACCGCGGTTCTTAAGGATCAGGGAAAACTTTCGAAAGAGGACATTGAAACGATAGTCTTGATCACTGTCGTAGAAGATGTTGCGCAAGTGGTGATACTGTCAATGGCATCACCGCTGCTGACAGGAAGCCCGATGGAACTGGGTTCCATGATGTGGATGATAATGATCATCCTCGTGTTCATGATCGCAGCGGTCGTGATAGGCATTTTGTTCGTTCCCCGTGCGCTTGATTGGATAGCGTCCAAGATGCCAGATGAGATCCTACTAATAACGTCTGTGGGAATGTGCTTCGCAATGGCACTTATGTCTGTTGTGATAGGTATGTCAATGGCCATAGGTGCATTCCTAATGGGGGTCGTCGTATCTCAAGCCAACTCAAGGAGTACGATAGAACACGATATAACGCCGATGAAGGACATTTTCATGGCGATGTTCTTTATCTCGATCGGCCTCGAAATAGCCCCTCAGGGCATAATCGATAACATTGTTCTGACGGTAGAGATATTTGCGGTGTATGCGGTACTGAAGACCGGAAGCGTACTTGTTGCATACTTCGTCGGCAACAAACCTATGCGCATAAGTTTCATGTCCTCCGTGAGTCTGGTGGCCATGGGCGAATTCGCTTTCATTATAGCGAAAGCTGGGCTCGATGCCGGGGTACTGTCAGACTCCTTCTATACATCGGTGATAAGCGCAGCATTGGTATCAATGGTGGCCCTGCCGCTGCTATCCCATAATTCCGGTAAAATATGCGATTATGTGTATGACCACGCTCCGAAACCTGCGATCAACGCATTACATAAAGCAGAAACTATAAGAGAGGATCACTATGCTAAGATAGCGCTCTCGTCCAAATCCACATCATCGAGATTCAAAGAGAGGGCAGTGCTTGCTTACGTGAGCATCCTCATGCTGTTCATAATTGAGATCATCTTCTTCTTATTAACCACCAGTATGACCAATTTCCTTTATCGTAATGTAGGCGAAGTGATACCGTACAACGCATGTTATACGATAGTTCTGGGAGTGAACTTCGTGGCCGTCGCCATACCGCTGTACAGTTTGATAAAGCACCTCAAATTCGTTGAGAAGGTTCTTATCGATTCGGAAAGAAAAGCTGAGGCCAGAGGAGAAGGCAATCTTCAGCGCAGGTCCATAAAATTCTATAAAGTATTCGTTAGGATAAACAACTGGGTGCTTGTGTTCACACTCACGTTTGTGGTCCTGATAATAGTGCCAAGCGGCATCGGGCTTTGGGAACACATAGTAGCAATGCTCTTTGGTATAGGGATAATATTGCTGATCTATGCTTTCAGACACAGATCAGGCGTGATTTGATTAGAATTTTTTAAAGGTGTTTTCAATCGTCGAAGGGATTCTCTCCCGCGAGCATATCCTTGTACATGGAGTATAACTCGTCCGAGGATATGCATCTGTGCAGTTTGACAGCGGCCATCCTTACCCTCTCAAGAAGGTCGATCGCTTCCTGGTCGGAGAGTTTTATCCCTCTGTGAGAAAGATCTGTGATGATAGTATTCCTGCCGGAATGCTTGCCTATCACTATCCTTCTTTCAAGGCCTACCTCGTGCGGATCGTAAGGCTCGTAGTTCTTGGCGTCCTTTATTATGCCGTCCGCATGAATTCCCGCCTCGTGCGCAAAGCAGTTGGCTCCGATGAAAGGCTTTGAGACGCTGATATCTCTTCTGGATGCCATCGACACGAACTCTGCCAGCGGCTTAAGTTTCAGCGGATCTATGCCGGTGTTCTTGCCGAATAGATGCTTACAAGCCATGACAGCCTCTTCAAGCGGAGTGTTGCCCGCTCTTTCTCCGATCCCAAGCACAGTTGTGCTCAGGAATCTCGCGCCGGCCTTGACGCCTGCGATGCAGTTGGCGGTCGCCATCCCGAAGTCGTTATGCGTATGCATCTCCACCTCTATCCCGACCTCTCTGATTATCCGCTCGACCCTTTCAGCGCATGTGAATGGATCCTCTCTGCCTATTGTGTCGCAATACCTAAGACGGTCGGCTCCGGCCTCTTTTGCGGTCCTTGCGAACCTGAGCAGGAAATCCATGTCCGCTCTGGACGCGTCCTCTGCGTTGCACGAGATATATAATCCGTGGGATTTGGCATGCGATACGCATTGGTCTATCTGTTCAATGACCCATTCTCTGCTCTTTTTGAGTTTATGCTCGATATGGATATCTGAAGAAGACATCGAAATAGCAACGGAATCTACATCGCAATCGATACTTGTGTTGATATCGTCGATGTTCGCGCGGTTCCACCCGAGTATCGAGGCGTTTAGCTTCATATGTGCGATATGTTTCACTGCCCGTTTCTCATCGGCACCCATTGCCGGGATACCCGCTTCTATCTGCTGAACACCCGCCTCGTCCAAAAGCTGGGCGATCCTATATTTCTCTACGTTTGAGAATACTATCTCTGCCGCTTGCTCTCCATCCCTGAGCGTGGTGTCGCAAACACAAACATCGTATTTTTCCAGTATTTCGTGAACCTCTTTTGCTGTTTTCATCTTCTCAACTCCCCAAGAGACCTACCGGCAGAAAACATTGTATGGTCGTCAAGTTACAGAGAGGGAAGTGTCGGAATACAATTAAAAGTTTTCTGATGGCCGCCCTAATAATATAGAAGAATATGCGCGAAAATGGGGATCAATGTTGCCGATATCTTAATAATGCGCCCATCCCGCCAAGTGCCGCGAGCTCTTTCCCCGCATCATGCTGCCCGGATACAACAAGGACCTTTCCCTGCTGCGCCTCCACCGTCCTTATGAGGTCATCCAGATTCTCTTCTCTCAGTTTCAGATCCAAGATAAGAATGGTATCCACCGCACCGGCATCCGCTGCGTTCTTTATCTCAACGGGGCCGTATGTGGCAAGGCCGTCCTTTCCTATTTCCGCCATAAGTTTCTCAACGGCCTCCATCTCGACCCCTACGGAAGACTCTTTCAAAATACTGGCGCCGATCCCTGTCTTGATGAGCTCATTGATCCCTGCCATTCCCGATTGGCCTGTATGGTGTACATGTATCCCGCGGTACCCTTTACTCTTCATGTCTTCCGCAAGGGATTCTTTTTCAAAACCAGGGCCGAGAAGCACGATAGGCATATTGTCCGTGATAAGAGGTTCGACCTTTGAGATTATCTCAGCGTGATAATTATCTTCTTTGGTTTTCTCTTCGTATTGTTTCCCCGACCTCATCGATCTGAGGCTTGCGATCTCTTTCAATCCGAATTGCCTCAACACCGCTATTGTCGCATCATCCTGGTCAAGAGAGACGAACAAGATCCTAGGCTGTCTGGAATCTCTTACGGCCCTGTCCAATCTGTCCAGCTGCGAATCCTTCCATTTTGTCTTCGTAATGAGAAGATTATCCCCGATCTCGAATATCAACGTGTGATGCTGACCAATGTCCTGCGGTCCAGTTTCTATCGTCCCAAGGACCCTCAGCCTGATGTCCTCTTCCGAGAATTCTATCTTTTCCGTCCTTATCCCCAAGGTCATCCTTTTCTTCTCGGCCCTCTCCGCTCTGAGCTTATCCGCCTGCTTTTCCTCCCTTCTTGTTGTGGAGGCGGTGACCATGTCACCCACTGTAAGGACATTGAAAAGGTGCCAGACATCCTCATCGGCTTCCAGCAATACTCTTATGCTTCCGTTGTTGATGTCCCTTTCGAGGATTCGCATAACAGTCCTAAAGAGCTTCGGCTTTATCCCTATTTCGTTCAATATCAGATGGTTTGTCTGGTATCGGACAACTGAGGATTGAGGGTGTCATGACCCACCCCAAGTTATTAAATAGAGTCCTTAGCTCTGATTGATTCTCGATGGCGAAAAGTTATTTGGTCCTCGAGGATGGAACGGTATTCGAGGGAGAACCCTTTGGGTACAGGGCATCGGCAGCCGGTGAAGTTGTTTTTTCCACTGGGATGTCGGGTTATCAGGAAAGTCTTACAGATCCGTCGTTCAGGGGTCAGATCCTTGTCATGACCTATCCACTGATAGGCAACTACGGCATAAACGATGATTATCACCAATCTGAACAGGTCCACACAAGAGGCCTTGTTGTACGCGAATATTGCAAAGAACCGTCGCCGATGTACGGCGGACGCACACTGGATGATTTTCTGAAGTGCAATAAAGTGCCGGGAATATCAGGCATAGACACAAGAGATGTTGTGATAAGGATAAGGACGAAAGGAACATTCAAAGGGGCCATCACGGAAGACAAAGACGGAATAGAGGATCTGATCAAAGAGCTTCAGCGCATGCCGTCTCCCTCAGAGAGTAATCTGGTGGATGAAGTATCTTCAAAGAAAATAGAGAAGTACAACTTCGGAAAGGACCTGTGCGTTGGTCTGTTGGACTGCGGAGAGAAAAGCGGGATACTCAGAGACCTTTCGCAAAGATTCAATGTCACTGTGTTCCCTTACAACACGCCCGCCGATGTGATAATCGACCATAAAGTAAGTGGCATCCTTCTCTCGAATGGACCCGGAGATCCATCTCATCCGGCGATACTGAAAACAACGGCAAGAACTGTCGCAGATCTTTCCGTCCAGATTCCGATGTTCGGAATATGCCTCGGCAGTCAGATAGTCGGGGTCGCGATGGGCGGCAAGACATACAAAATGAAATTCGGCCACCGCGGAAGCAACCAGCCCGTGAAATATGACGGCAGAGTGTTCATCACATCTCAGAACCACGGATTCGCCGTGGATGAGAACAGCCTGGAGGGAAAGGACCTCATAGCAAATCAGATAAATGTCAACGACGGCACGGTCGAAGGCCTCAGGCACAGGGACCTCCCGGTGTTCACATCACAGTATCACCCGGAGGCATCACCCGGGCCGTGGGATACATCATTCCTGTTCGATAAATTCGCAAAGGCGGCAAAGGAGGGGCACATATGAGAAAAGATTACAAGAAGCTCATGGTGATAGGTTCCGGCCCGATCGTCATCGGTCAGGCCGCAGAGTTTGATTTTTCCGGAACCCAAGCCTGCCGGTCGCTGAAAGAAGAAGGCTATACGACCGTGCTTGTGAACTCAAACCCCGCAACGATACAAACAGATTCGGAAACTGCCGATAGTGTTTACATAGAGCCGCTCCAGGTCCCGGTGATCGCGAAGATCATCGAGAAGGAAGGAGTGGACGGCGTTCTTTCAGGAATGGGCGGACAGACCGCCCTGAACATCTGTTCAGAACTCGCAGAGAGCGGAGAACTGGAAAGGCTCGGAGTGTCACTGTTGGGGACGCAGCCCGATGCCATCGCAATGTCTGAGGACCGCGAGCTCTTCAAGGAGACCATGGAGAGGATAGGGGAACCAGTGCCTCTCAGCAGAAGCGTAACATCGATCCAAGAGGCTCTTGAAGCGGTGAAGATAATAGGAAAATATCCGGTCCTTATCAGACCGGCATATACGCTCGGAGGAACAGGAGGAGGCATAGCTTACAGCGAGCAAGAACTCGTGGAGATATGCGCCAGAGGCCTTGCGTACTCCCGTATACATCAAGTGCTGATCGAGGAAAGCGTCCTTGGGTGGAAAGAGTATGAGTATGAGGTCATGAGGGATGCAAATGACAACTGCATAATAATCTGCAACATAGAGAACCTCGATGCGATGGGCATACACACAGGAGAGAGCATCGTATGCGCCCCATGCCTGACCTTGTCCGACAAAGACCACCAGAGACTCAGGACGGCATCTCTCAAGGTCATAAAAGCGCTGAATATAGCGGGAGGCTGCAACGTGCAGTTCGCTTTCAACCCTGAGAACGGAGATTACAGGCTGATTGAGGTCAATCCCCGTGTATCAAGATCATCCGCTCTCGCCTCAAAGGCGACCGGATATCCTATCGCAAGAGTAGCAACGAAGATCGCTGTGGGATATACTCTTGATGAGATACCGAACAGGATAACAGGTACGACATATGCCGCCTTTGAGCCCGCTATCGACTATGTAGTGATAAAGATACCCCGCTGGCCGTTCGATAAGTTCCGCACCGTCGACAGACACCTCGGAACGCAGATGAAGAGTACCGGCGAGATAATGTCCATCGGCCGCACCTTTGAGGAAGCGATCCTGAAAGGATTGAGGTCCCTGGAGATAGGGGTCACAGGACTGGACAGCATCAATATGACCGAGAGCGAGATAGAGGAGGAGCTCGCCCACGCTACAGATAAACGTATTTTTGCGATCGGAGAGGCTATCAGGAAAGGATGGACCCCGGAAAAGATCGCTGACATAACAAAATGGGACGTCTTCTTCGTCAGGAAGATACGGAACATCGTTGATATGGAGAACAAGATCAAAAAAGGGCCGCTGACCCACGAGCTTCTGAAAGAAGCAAAATATATGGGATTCTCCGATGAGAAGATCTCAGAGCTGACAAGCAGACCGGAATCGGAGATAAGGAAAGAAAGGAAATCCTGCGGCATAATCCCAGTCTATAAGATGGTGGACACCTGCGCGGCTGAGTTCAACGCGGGGACCCCGTATTTCTATTCGTCATACGGAACATCCACCGAAGTGAAAAAGGACGATAAGAAAAAGAAAGTGCTGATAATCGGCGGCGGGCCTATAAGGATAGGGCAAGGCATCGAGTTCGATTATTGCTGCGTGCACGGCGTGATGGCCCTTCAGGATGAAGGCGTCAGCGCCATAATAATAAACAACAATCCCGAGACGGTCTCAACCGATTATGATATCTCGGACCGCCTTTACTTTGATCCGATAACATTAGAGGATGTTCTGAACGTCATCGACGCAGAAGAGATAGACGGGGTCATCGTCCAATACGGCGGGCAGACAAGCGTTAACCTGGCTGTCGACCTGGAAAAAGCTCTCGCCGGAACGAAGACCAAGATACTCGGGACCAGCCCCGATATGATGGATGTGGCCGAGGACAGGAGAAGATTCTCAGTACTCATGGATGAGCTGGGAATAAAGAAGCCGGACTCCGGAACCGGATATTCATTTGAAGAAGCAAAAGAGATAGCGGAATCGATAGGTTATCCTGTGCTGGTAAGGCCCTCATATGTTCTGGGCGGAAGGGCTATGGAGATAGTATACTCCACCGAAGAGCTGAAGGTATACGTCGATACAGCGGTGAAAGTATCAAGAAATCATCCCATTCTAATCGATAAATATCTCACCGAGGCAATCGAGGTCGATATAGATGTTGTCTCTGACGGCAAGGATGTATACATCGGCGGGATAATGGAGCACATTGAGTATGCCGGATGCCATTCAGGAGATGCAACAATGGTATTGCCTCCGTTCACGCTTTCCAAAGAGATAGTAGACGGGATCATAGACATCACCAACAAAGTGGCCCTGGCCCTGGAGGTGAAGGGTCTCCTTAACATCCAGCTCGCGGTCAAAGATAATGAGATCTATATGATCGAGGCGAACCCGAGGGCATCGCGTACGATCCCATTCATTTCCAAGGCGACAGGGATACAGCTGGCAAAGATAGGCACGAAGATCATGCTCGGAAAGACCCTGAAGGACTTCGGGCTGTCCGGTTACAAGGAAATCGATCACTTTGCTATCAAAGCGTCCGTATTCCCGTTCCTGAAGCTGCCTGGGGTCGATTCGATACTCACGCCTGAGATGAAGAGCACAGGCGAAGTGATGGGCATAGATCACGACTTCGACATCGCATGCTACAAGGCCCTTATAGCGGCAGGCAACAAGCTGCCGATGACAGGCGGAGTCTACATAACGGTCAACAATGAAGACAAGGAAAGAGTGCTGCCGGTGGCAAAAGAGCTTCTGGATCTGGGATTCTGCATATATGCTACGAAAGGCACGTCAACGTACCTCAGGGAGCACGGAGTGGAAACGACAACGGTCTTCAAGATAGACGACAACATGAAACCAAATGCCATAGGCCTTATGAGAGAAGGCAAGATCAACCTGATCATCAACACCCCTTCTCAGATGTCCGGACCCGTAAGAGATGGGCATAAGACAAGAAGGCTTGCGGTAGAACTGGAGATACCATTCCTGACCACCATACAGGGAGCGGATGCGGCCGTCGGCGCAATAAAAGTTGCCCGTGATCAGAGCTTCATGGTAAGGTCCATGAAAGAGTTCCACATGCTCTGATTCATTCGGTCTTTTTCCTGTTCTTCATAACGAGCGCGACAAGGACCAGAATGAATATTATGGCCACAATGCACAACAGTGCCAGCAGTATCTGCACTTTGTTCTCGCTCTGTACAGGGTAGTTGTTGGATGTCGTGAATGAAACATCTCCAGTTACGGTGAAGGAGGTTCCAGCCGCAAACGGAACGCCGTTCATGAAGATCGTGGGCGTATCGCTGTATCCCGGTGCCGGCTTGATGTTTATGTTATAGGCCGCACCGTATGCTCCGTCAGTCACTTCTCCCGAACTTCCTATGCTTATTCCGTTCACGATCCATCTTATGCTCTTATCTGCTGCAAAGCTCATTGTATAGGTCTTTTTGGTGACAGATCCCTCTATCACGACGTAGTCTGCACTTCCGATCTGTATGTTGGAATCATCTGTTATGACCTTACCGGAGGAATCTTTCCATTCTATAGTGTAGTCTCTGAGACTTGAGGTGGAAGGCAAAGCAATGGTCCCCTTTCCGGTCATATCCTTGTATTCGGTCGCATAAGTACTACTAATTGCCACGAACTTAGTGTTAACAGACGGATATTTTATGTTCGCCGCACTGAAACCAGATTGTCCATAAACAAGGATGTATGGCGATGACGAGGTGTATAGAGTTACTTTTCCAGATATCACTGTTTTATTCTCTAGTTCGCTCATCAATGTGGGGGGGCTTCCGATCGTTAGGATGTTGTAGATCCTGAAAACACTTCCGTCTGATATCTGGAGCTCTCCAGTGATGGTCCCGCTTCTGACATTGACAGTTGAATTCAATGCCTTGTACCCAACTACCATCGTCCCCTCGACCAACAACCTTCCTGACCCCATACACTCAAAGGTGCTGCTGACATTAAGGCCGATATTCAGGGTACCGTTGGGATATACTTCCAAAGAACCGGTTATCTCGGTGGTGTTGTCTCCGTTGTCTACATACATAACGCCGCCGGGCATGTTCGGGTCAGAGGAAGAGATCACTATCGATCCTCTGAAATCCACCGTGAGGTTTCCCGATGAGACAAATGTCCCCTCTACATTTAGCGTTACATATGCCGGAATGTGCAATGAGAAACCTCCGTCATCCAATGTGACCCCCGGGCTGACCGTCGAGTCTGTTGAAAGCGTAGTGTCCTCACTCAGTGTGATCGTATCCCCGCTGACGGCATTATCGAGCGCAGTTGCTAGGTCGAACGGTCCGTTACTCATCGTCAAAGCGCTGCTGCCGTTCGAGGAATCATCGCTGAAAGACACAACTGCAAGTACTCCTACCAGTGCAATAAGAGCAACCAAAACCAACATACCCTTTTTTCTGAACATGTTTCCCATCTATTCATATAGTATACAAATGCAGATATAAAAGTGCGTATCGGCAAATCATAGCATGCTAAGTTCGCCGGTTATTTTATCGAGAGCGGAGGCCGCTGCGGGGCCTATGCCCAGGCATGTATATGTTCCCGGTTCGATCTGCGTTCTTCCCGCATCGCATATGATCGAATTATTAAGGTTCTGGGTATCTGCAATGGACTTGAATTCGAACATCTCTTTTTCTGTGTTTACCTTCAGTACGATTATCGGCTGACCGTTGAAAGTCCATTTCTCGAATGCATCCGAATCCTTCTTCTTGATGCTCAAGGCACAATTGACGGCTGCGTGCCCTACCTGTGCCGCGACCTTGCCTTTGCTCATCTTGACATCATTCCTCACCAGCACGACCAATTTGTACTCTTCAACAGAACGGATCTCGAAACGGAGCATAAATGCCGAATGTGCTTGTTGATGATAAAGTTGTCAGTGCAATACACTTTTAATTGATGACCCCAATGTTGCACCATGGCCATGATCGATATTGAATACAGACATTCTTCCGAACCGCCGGAAGACGAGAATCTGAGAAGGTGGTCCGTCGAAGAGATGTCAGAGTACCTCAGGGGCCTGGTGTATGAGATGCAGATGGCCGATATCTCTTCAAAGTTCACAAGCGTCGAAGGGGAAGGACCGAACACGATCCTTGTTAACGGAAAAAGGATACAGGACATACTCCAAGGGCTGGAGATCAAAATGCTTGATACGGATGACAGCTGCGATCACGGAAAGGTCGCCATGGTAAGTTTCGGGCGTCCGATACTTGATTGGAGAAAGGACGTGATCGAGGATATCCCGGATGTTCTGGTAAAGAATGCTATTTCAAAGACCTATGCCGATGTGCTGAAGAACAGAATCCTTTAATTTAGTGACCATATCTACCGCTGATGTTTGAGATCGTAAGAAGGGACGGACTTGCCAGAATAGGTAAGTTCCAGACTAGGTCAGGAGTGTTAGAGACACCGGCATTGCTTCCAGTGGTCAATCCGAAGATATGCACAATATCTCCGAGAGAACTTTATGAAGAATTCGGATTCGAAGCGATAATAACAAACTCATACATCATAAAGAACAATCCGGAACTGAAAGCGAAGGCCCAGGAGATCGGTCTTCATAAAATGCTGGATTTCCCCGGAGTTATTATGACCGATTCCGGCACGTTCCAGAGCCACATGTACGGTGAGGTCGAAGTGACCAATGAGGAGATGGTCGAGTTCCAGAAGAGCATCGGGACCGACATCGGGACGGTCTTGGATATCTTTACAGAGCCGTATTGGACGAAAGAACAGACGGCGGAGTCAATAGAGGTCACACTGGAGAGGACAAAAAAGGCCTGCGACATGAAAGGCGACATGATGATCAACGGCGTTGTCCAAGGATCGATCTATCAGGACCTCAGAGAGCATTGCGCAAAGGAGATGGCGTCAATGGATGTCGACGTCCACCCTATTGGCGGCGTTGTTCCCCTTATGGAGCAATACAGGTATCTTGAGCTTGTTGATGTGGTGATATCTTCCAAGAAGGGGCTGAATCCCAACAGGCCCGTACATCTTTTCGGTGCGGGACATCCGATGGTGCTCGCTCTCGCAACGCTTATGGGTTGCGACCTCTTCGACTCGGCGTCATACGCGAAGTTCGCCAGGGACGACAGGATGATGTTCATTGACGGGACCTACCGTCTGCAGGATATGCAGTCCCTCGACTGTAACTGCCCCGCATGCAGAGGGCTTACTTTGGAAACCCTCAGAAAGATGGATAAAAAGGAGAAGGAAAAGACCATCGCCAGGCACAACCTGTATCAAATAACAAATGAACTGGCACTTGTAAAAAGATATGTCAGAGAAGGCCGTCTTTGGGAATTGGCGGAGATACGGTGCAGGGCTCATCCGGCCATGCTTGATGCGTTAAGGAGGCTGGAAGAACACCAAGAGTTCATGGAGAGGTATGACCCCATCAGCAGAGACGGCGCTTTATTCTACACCGGAGCGGAGACGAGAGGAAGGCCGGTTTTCAGGAGGTATATCTCCAGATTATGGGACAGATATCTTCCGGCAACAGATAAGGCAGCTTTGTTCTATGATGAGGGCAACAAACCATACAGCAGGGCAATGGCAGCAGATTTCGACAAAGCCAGAAGATCAGGGTATACGCCTGTGGTGATATCTCCATTTGGGCCTGTGCCTGCGGAACTGGATGAATTATACCCCATTGCGCAGTCAGTATTCCCAAAGATAATGGATTCTGACACAATTTTTGAAACAGAGTCCCTCACAGTCAAATTCATAGAAAGCAAATTCGCCGAAGCGATCAGCGGTACCGAGATAGTAGACAGCGGCACCGAAGAATATGATCCTAATCTCATCAGGGCCAAGGCAGTATCGAGATATCAGTTCGGCATCGATGCGACCAATTCTCTCTTCAAAGGGAAGATCGAGTTCGTAATCAGCAGGAAGACAGGAAAAATAAGGAATGTGATCTCAGATGGAGAGCACGTTCTATCAATGCGCGCAGGTGATGGCCTGTATACCTTAAGGAAAGAAGGGGCCGACAGGATAGTGTCGGCGACACTGCCGCCATTCATGAGGGTAAGCGTGTCGGATGACGCAGTTCCATTTGTATCAGAAGGAAGGAATGTTTTCTGTCAGTTCGTCACCGAGTGCGACAAAGATCTGAGGCCCATGGAAGAAGTGATCGTCACCGATGGAAAAGATAAAGTGATCGCCACCGGCCGCATGATGCTGGTGGCGGATGAGATAAGGTCATTCAAAAAAGGTGTCGCCGTCAAGATCAGGAGCGGGGCCGGAGACGAGGCCTGAAGCTTCCTCTGCGGCCTTTATGCACGCCATAAGATCATCTGCAGCGTTGCGCATGCTTCCGGCGTTATCCGTAGTTATCTTCATCAGAAGCTGATTCCCGCGGAGCTCCGTTGAAACATATCCTTCGTTGTCGGGGGACACAGAATCGAAGACAGTCTTCGCCGTCCGTGCGTCGTCATACTGGATATTGATCTCAAGCGTAAGCATCGGACGTCACTTCTTCTGTCCAAGTATGTACTTGCAGATCGCTTCTCCGACCTCATCGGTGGTCAATTTCCCTCCAAGATCAGGTGTGGTGAGTCCCCTGTCAAGGCAGTTCCTTACAGACTGCCTCAGCATTTCACCCTCTTGGGGATAGCCTTGGTTCTCGAGAAGCATCCGGGCCGCAAGCACCGCCGCTATGGGGTTGGCTTTTTTCTGGCCGGCAATATCCGGCGCAGACCCGTGGATCGGTTCGAACATACTTACTCCCTGAGGGTTTATGTTGCCGCTTCCTCCCATGCCGAGTCCTCCCTGAAGCTGTGAACCCAGGTCAGTGAGTATATCTCCGAAGAGGTTAGGTACCGCGACCGTGCCGAATGTCTCAGGCCTGACTATCATGGCCATTGCCATTGCATCCACGAACATGTATTCCAGAGCTATTCCGTATTCTTTGGATTTATTCTCAAAGATCATCCTCTGCATCCCGTAAATGTGAGTGCACACATTCGCTTTATCGACGAGAGTGACCTTTTTGTCGCCTCTGGCCTTTGCGTAGTTGAATGCATAGTCTGCAAATCTGGATATCCCTTTCTTCGAAAGCAGCCCGATCTCGAATGCGAATTCGTCGTTGTTAGAGGAGTTCGTTTTGAGGTCCATGTCCAATTCATACATCTCTCTTTTTACTTTGACATGCGCATCCTTTTTGCTTCCGCTGAATGTTCCTCCGGCACCCATGTAAAAGTCCTCTGTATTCTCCCTGAGGAAGTGGATGTCGAACGGAACCTCTCTTTTCAGAGGCACGAAGGGGAACCAAGATGTCACCGGCCTAAGATTGATATACTGATCGAAGACGGCCCTCATTTTCAGAAGGACGCCCTGTTCCAGAATTCCGGGTTTGACCCTGGGGTCCCCTATCGCCCCGAAATAGATGGCATCTTTTTTCCTAAGGTCACCTATATCCTCATCTGTGAGAAGTTCTCCTGTCTTTAGATATCTCTCCGAGCCTATATCGAACAGCTCTCCGTCGTAGTCGAAGGATGAGATCTCGCTCACTGCGTCCAGGACCTTCATCCCTACATCAATGACCTCTTTCCCTATGCCGTCTCCCGGCACTATGGCAAGATGCTTCAAAACTTACCCTCCTTGATCAAGTTGATAAGTCCGCCGCTTTCTATCAGCTTCGTTATGAACGGAGGATACTTCGGGAAATCGAAGTTCTTTCCCGTCTTGAGATCTTTGATCTTTCCGCAGTCGGTGCACACCTCTATGACATCACCCTCTTTGATATCGGTTTTGCATTCTACAAGAAGCAGCCCGATGTTCATCGAGTTACGATAGAATATGCGTGCGAAAGATTCAGCCACGACACATGAGAAACCTGCCTGTATCAGGGACAAAGGAGCATGTTCTCTGGATGACCCGCATCCGAAGTTCTTTCCGGCTACCAGTATGTCTCCTTTTTTTATCTCTCCCGCAACCCCCGGCCTTACTTTCTCGAAAATGAAATCGTCCAGGTGCGTCAGGTTCGTGGATACCAGGCGTTCAGCTGGTATTATCTGGTCGGTATCAACATTATCTCCGAATTTCCAAACCTTTCCTTCTATCTTGACCATCAGCATCCCCCCAGTTGATCGGGAGTTATTATTTTGCCTGCGATCGCGGACGCCGCAACGACCTCCGGTCCGGCCAGATATACTTCCGAGTCTTTGTCCCCCATCCTTCCTATGAAGTTCCTGTTGGTGGACGAGACGGATCTTTCTCCTGCCGCTAGTATGCCCATATATCCGCCGAGGCATGCGCCGCATGTCGGGCCGGATATGAATGCTCCCGCATCCAGGAATATCTGCATCAGTCCTTCATCCAGCATCTGCCTGTATACTTTCTGCGTAGCGGGAACGACAAGGAACCGAACATCGCGGTGCACTTTCCTTCCCTTAACGATGGCGGCAGCGGCGCGCATATCCTCGATGCGCCCGTTCGTGCAAGATCCAAGATATGCTTGGTCTATCTTCACATCCGTATCCTTTACGGCGTGGCCGTTGCTGGGCAGATGAGGGAACGCCACCATGGATTCTATCTTTGAAAGATCATATTTCAGGACGCTGCAGTACGTTGCGTCAGGATCAGCCGCCACCGGAGTGTACTCTCCTTTCACAGTATCTTTTATGTACTCTCTTGTGTGGGCGTCGCATGGGAATATGCCAGCTTTTCCGCCTGCCTCTATCGCCATGTTAGACACCGTAAGTCTGTCGGAGACGCTCATGTTGCCTACACCGTCACCGTGGAACTCGAATGCTTTGTAGTTCGCTCCGTCCACCCCTATGTCGGTTATTATCTTGATTATGAGATCTTTCCCGCCGATGTTCTTTCTGAATTTGCCTGTCAGTTCGACCTTGATCGTCTCCGGCACTTTGAACCAAAGCTTTCCCGTGGCAAACGCTACCGCCGCCTCAGTGGAACCTATGCCTGTGGAGAATGCATTTATGCCGCCGTATGTGCATGTGTGGGAATCGGCACCTATTATGAGCCTTCCAGGTGCGGCGAAACCCTCCTCGATCATGAGCTGATGGCAAACTCCGCCCTTTCCCACATCATAATAATTGTCTATCTTGTGGTTCCTGGCGAAGTCCCTCATCTCTTTGGCCTGCTCCGCGGAAGCAACGTCCTTATTCGGAACGTAGTGGTCCGGTATGAGCACCATTTTCTCTCTGAAGATCTTCTTCGAACCGATCTTCTCGTATTCTCTGAACGCAATGGGTCCGGTAACGTCGTTGACCATTACGTAGTCCACATCCGCGACAACGATCTGGCCGGCTTTTGCGTCCGTTCCGGATCTGTTCGACAATATCTTTTCTGCGATTGTTTTTCCCATTATGCATTCCTCTGTCTTGCGAAGTCTCTGTTGATTGCTGCCATCGTTGCATCCACGGATGTCTCCACTATATCTAAACCAACCGCTTTTCCAACAGACAAGGCATCATCATTCTGCACATTCCTGACCATTACGGTGACCTCGCAGATCGAATCGCTCTTTCCTGTTATTGCGCTCAGTTTGTACTCTTCCATGGTTATCTTGTCGTTGATCGCTTTTCTTATGGCGTTGATAGCAGCGTCTACGGGCCCTACACCCACTTCAGCGGCTGTTCTCTTATCATTCTCGCCTATCGTCACTGTGACCACTGCAGTAGACGTTGTGTTCTTTCCTGTCAGTACTGTCAGTTCATCCAACGAGACGGTCTTCGTTCTTGTGTTATTCTTCCACATTATGTTGTCGACGATCGCCAGCAATTCAGCGTCATCGATCATTTTGCCGCCGACGGCGATCTTCTTGACCATTGCCAACAGGTCAGGCATATCTTCTGCGGGGAATACGACGCCCAAAGCATCCAATCTTCCCTGCACAGAGTGTGCGCCCGAGTGTTTTCCGATCACGATGGCTCTGTCCGCTCCGACCAGTTCTGGTTTGAATGGTTCATATGTCAGGGAATTGCTCATCACGCCGTGCACATGTATGCCGGATTCGTGGGCGAAAGCGTTCCTTCCGACTATCGGTTTATTGCCAGCCAAATTGAAACCTGTGATCCTCTCCACCAGTTTGGATGTCTGGCCGATCCTGCTCAGATCTATCGTTTGTATACCGTAGTTAGCGAACAGATTCACGGCGACCTCTTCCAATGCGGCATTGCCGCATCTCTCGCCTATTCCGTTCATACAGACATGGCATATCGTTGCCCCGGCATCTATGGCGGCGATGGAGTTGGCGACAGCCAGTCCCATGTCGTTGTGACAGTGCACAGATATCGGAACTTTCAATGTGTTTCTCAGCTCACCGATCAGATAGCTCATAGCACGAGGTATTATGACCCCGACCGTGTCCGGTATGTTGATAGAATCCACACCGGCATCCTGAACGCTTGTCAGTATGTCCTTCATGAAACTCAGGTCAGACCTTGTTGCATCCTCGCATGAGAACTGCACTTCCAGGCCGTGGGCCTTAGCATATTCGACGACCTCCACTGCTCTGGTCTTTACCTGCTCAGGGGTCATTTTCAGTTTGTATTTCATGTGCAGGTCAGAAGTAGCAATGAAGGTGTGAACCATCCCTATTCCTGTATCGATGACTGCGTCGATGTCTGATTTCACGGCACGCGCCAGACTGCACACTGTGGAGTTCATATTGGACTTTCCCAATTCGCTCAGTATCGCCTTCTCTGTTTCGCCGGAAGCAGCAAAGCCGGCCTCCAAAATATCCACTCCGATATCGTCGAGGGCGAGAGCTATGCGTACCTTATCCTCCCGGCTCAATGCGATGCCGGGGGCCTGCTCACCGTCCCTCAGAGTGGTATCAAAGATCTTTACATCCTTGATTGGGCCCACACCAGAGAGCGCGAGCTGGTTATAGTGGCTTACTGCCAGCATTTTTTCCAAATCCTTAGCGCTTTCACTGGTTTGTTGCTTTTTCATAAAATCACCAAACCGTCCTCACTTTCACTGACTTAACTAATAAGAATAAGTTCAGACGTGAGCTTGAAGATCATGTTAGACCTCTTGACGGTAAAACTCAATTGAAGAAACTATATTTAAAAGTTAGCCATCCGTTAATTTCCTGTTTTGAAAAGAGGTTATCCTTACAGCGAAGAGAAAAGAGATCGAAGAAGATAAAGATACGCTCGTTGAACAGTCGAGTCGAAGACGGAGACTGTGAAACGAGCGTGCGAGACGCCCTTGAAGGGGCGTCTCTGCCGCTCTCGGCGGCTATTTTTGTGACACCC
>Ga0123357_10001520_pt1 | contig 24656 bp, 16 predicted proteins | sample TergutEmb28metaG_FD_89873 | JGI IMG/M metagenome (GOLD analysis project Ga0123357, IMG submission 89873) | Embiratermes neotenicus P4 segment gut microbial communities from Petit-Saut dam, French Guiana - Emb289 P4 | ecosystem: Host-associated > Arthropoda: Insects > Digestive system > Gut ...
GAGACAAAAAGTGTGGTGTGGTTGTTGGGAACGGGAATATTTTTGTTTTTTTTATAAAATTGGTTTTATTTTTGTGGTTATTATTAAAATCCCATTTTTAATGGACCTTCCTTTTTTTTTTTTTTTTTTTAACAATTTAAGTCTTCTGAGGGCTCAGAAGAATGCATATATTGTGTGACGACTCAAAATACATCGAGTACAAAATAAAATACATGAGCACGGAATTGTGCCGGCCATGCGGATAGAATGGCAGATGAAAAGAACACCAAGACTGATTGTACAGTTCAGAACGAAAGGACTTGGGTACCTAGGGAGACCTTGGAGAAGATGAAATGAGAATGTGGAATAGCTGAGGCTTCATTCCTTATAGCTTCATTTTGCGAATTAAACAAAATATTTGTACACAGTACACAGTACCGGAACGCCGTAGTCTGTACAGAAAGTTGCTAGGTGCTGGGATGTCCGGAGTTCGGAACCCGGTGTGGAGCGAGATTTTCCGTGCCCGTCCAGAACGGCCCCGAGGCTAACCCAGTCTGTATCGGGACTTTCCTAAGGCTGACCGTCTGCCCCTTTATAGCATAGATACTGCAGATGGATTGCAGCTATACATCCGCCTTCCCTCTGCATGAGTATGTCATGTGGAGACTTTTGCTGTACTCTTACCCTGTACTGACCGAGCATGTTGTCGCAACGCTGTTGGTGCTTGGCAATTTTTTTTTATTTTACCGGGTACGCCCGGTGTTTTGCCGCTAAGCTAACCTGCATGAACAGAATTACGTTGCAACCTTCACTGAACAATGTCAGACAGAAGAGAGTCGCAAGCTGAATGTTGGTCGCAACGCACCGTACAGTGTAGTATACTATGGCATGGCATTTGACACTTTTAAGACAAAAATTAACCCACATTATATTTAACCCTTAAACTGCTAACGCGGAGAATATGGCGAGTTTCTAATAATGCCAGCAGATGGCAGATGGGATTTAACTTGGCGTTTAAAGGGTTAGTGTATCAGTTTGTGCCTCACAGAGAACTCATTGTGCTACAATTAGGAAGACGAATCAGTGAATGCTGTATAGGGGAACAATAGCAGTTAGTTATAAGGACCATAAAGAACAAGTGCACTATGTCGATAAGGTGCAGAGATTATGTGTGGTCAAGTTGGTGGTACATGTGGTGACCGCTGGGCTTTGAGTGGTTAACGTGAACTGCCACATTTGGTCGCAGATTTGGTTGAAGTAGTATCTGGCGGAAATGTGGACTCCATCATTAATGTGGTCGGGAATACGCTACAGAGAGCGAGCGAGCGAGAGAGAGGGAGGATCAGTACATAAATCATTTCCACCCTCCTTGACATTTCCCGTGGGCGGATTAAAATGTTAAACAAAGAAAACATGAATGTTGAATTATTGTAATTTATTCCAAATTCAAGCGTTGAACATATTCACGTTTTAATGAGCTGAAAGAGCAGAAACTGATGGTTGAATGTCTTTGTTATTAGGAGAAGCGATAAAATGATTATGCGACTTGTTTCAAATCCTGCGCTTACTTTCCCACTGCATTCAACATAAAATTACACGTGGATGAGTAATGCAAAATGAGAGGTTGACTGGTTTTTATCTGTAAAAAAAGGAACTAGTTACGTAACAGTCATTCTGCTCCTCTTACATTAAGCTGACTGTAACAAATTATGAAATTGTGTCCCTTCCTGCTGGGAGAAGCCAGGAATGTAAGTCTCTTGGTTCAGAAAAAATGTTACGTAGATTGTTCACACAGCCGCATTCTCGGTGCGTCCAGACACATTCTTAAGGAAAGCTAAGTCTTTCGGCCTGAGAAATGCCTTATCTCGTAAATGTTGGCTGAGTAGCGAAATATACGAGAGGATCTGATGTTTATTGGACCGTGCATCATTTTGATAGTTGAAGAATAAAAACCAACTAGATGTCCCTTTTTATATTTATCTTACTTCTTAGATACTCAACATGCTTCGGGCATTAATATGTCCATCTTCAGGATGAACTACCACATTGGCTATATTGTTCTTGGATTGCTGTATGTTGGAGTTAGGGTGCGGTTGGGCTAGTGTGGTATCCGGACTGCCGGCAGCCTGCATCCCGGATACCACACTAGCCCAACCGCACCCTAACTCCAACACACAGCAATCCAAGAACAATACAGCCAATGTGGTAGTTCAACAACACAGTCGAAAACTCCTGAAGATGGACATATTAATGCCCGAAACATGTTGAGTATCTGAGAAGTAAAGGAAATATAACAAGTGACATCTAGTTGGCTTTATTCTTCAACTATACGAGAGGATTTTTCCTGCATTTGTTAACGTTTTAAATATAGGCTTAACAAACAGAAAGAAAGTTTCGCCTAAAATAAAAATAACCGGCCATTGTGCACTAGGTGTGACGTTAAAGCTGTGTACGTGTTGTACGCGCGGCGTTTCCGTGCTTCTTAGACATATGGGATAATTTGTAATTCGAGTGAGCAAGAGGTGCATAGCGGGGCGTCAGTGGGTTGGCCAAACACTGCGATGACCCTCAATTAGGAAACTACTGTTTTATTAATGATTTGGTAATATGTTGTGATGTTTTTTGTAGATGTTCTGAGAGTCGCGAATTGTGTCTTATGGAAAAGTCGTGCCACTGATGTTTTCTCCCAGTTTCATAGTTTCATACTTGGCGTGACATAACAAAAAGTGTTCAAGTCCCTAAGGAACATGGACAACAACACAAACGGAAGTTAAGGGAATGTTGCGCTTCTGAATGTAGAGCGCTTCCAGTGACTGTGGAAGAAAGAAGGGAAATTTTGAGAGTACAGTTCTGGGAAAATAGTCTTTGTGGAAGTCTACATTTGTGTCATTTTAAATAAAATAATTGAATACAATTAAGCGTATGACTTTACCGTAATTACTAAAGATGGAAATTTCAAGCATTTAGTATTGGTATTGATCAAGTAGTAGTTCGGACGCCATGTTTTCTTGTTCCCAGGCATGCTGGGACATGCAAATCAGCTGTCGTAGGCTGTCGTCTGATGCTGTGCAGTAACAGGCTAAATGTTCATGTTTGATTAGTTATAGATGTGTTGTGAGGAAGGGAATTGTAACACAAATATTAATTATGAAACATAAATGTGTTTTGTAATAACTGTGACTAAGCGAAGTGCAGCACGACACACATTGCCTGACACAAAGTACTTCAGAGACGAGGCCATTTGACGCTGTGACAGAAAGGCAGTTATAACGAATCCGGGACGGTTGTACTGTGTTTTTAGATGTAGACTAGGTAATAATAATAATAATAATAATAATAATAATATAGTCTTTTATAGATAGTTGTTCATATGATTATTTTGATGTGCTGCCTGTTGATGTATTGCTGGCCTGTATAAGAATCCCCTTAATTCGCTCCAATGTACTTAAAGGATTTCACACGAAGATTAGGTGGCATTTACGGTACTTTGACATGCGACGCCGTGTTACTACCCAGATACAGTAATCTCCATAAGCACAGCCGTTTGATGATGTTCTCTCCTGCCAATAGTACAGCCCAACCCCGCTTAACTCGATGTTTTTGTTTTTAAATATTTTTATAATACCTTACGAAATAATTTTCAATTGTTCTGTTCCTTGTATTCCCACTTGCTTTCGTTTTGTGCACTATTCTGGAAGATACACTAAACTGGGGCCTCCCCTCTTTCCATTGAAGAAGAATGGTGCCCTGAAGTACAAAGCTGAGGACATGACATGAAGTTACGTGACAACTTGTTGGATGATAGGTTTACTATACATCGGTAGGAGAAAGGTATTTGTGATAGAGTCGATGTGTCCAAGATAAGATTTCATGGCAATCGTTGTGTCGATTTGATTGTGATGTAGTGTCTGATTATGTGGTTATCATTTTGTATGATTCGTGTAGAGAGTTTGTATCGGTCAAAAGTAATGATATGGAAAGTTGCACATATTTATAGCGGCGAGTGTGTCCATCAAGTTGTTTTGAGCGTAACAGAGAAACATAGGTCTTCTGTTGCGGCTTTTTCCTGTCGAATGTTTCTTGAGGGTTGGGATGGGGTTTCAGTCTAACAATCTAATTGTAATTTATGTAGGCTTCCCATATGATCATCTTGTAATTTAAGGGCGTGACAATATAAAGTTAAGTTCATGTTTTGAGTTCTTCAATGAATGATGTTTTTTTTATAATGGTAATAAGCTGGACCTTGATATGTAAATTTGTGTTCACATTTTGAACCATATTTTATTGCGATACACCGCAGTTTGTCTGAACATCTGTCGCTTCTGGCTTCTCACTACACGAACGGCTTTTTAATTGGTCGCCATATTGTTTTATGTGTATTTATTTACTATAAAGACAGTTCCCTAACAGCAAGAGTAATATTATTGGCAATTTATACCGTACAGTTGGATCAGTGAATGTGGACCCCGCGGCTAATGTGGCTCTGTTAATATTTCCGGTGTATGGTGCTGTAGTTTTTTTTTTCCCCCCCCCCTGTAAATGTTTGTATTCCACGCACTTGCTCACTTTGACACGCAGAACGACGGTTTGTTGCGTTTTGGCAAGGAAGACGATTGCATGTTTGTTTGTTCAAACTCGCCGAAATCGAAACTTCTTGAATGTAAGCGAGCTGTGTTTTCCCCCTTAAACTCACACAATTTTCTTTTCGTCTTCATTGTCTGAGCTGTGATAAACAGAGTTGGATGCAAGACGTCAGAGATTTGTATTAGTACTGACAAGGAGGAGCAAAGTCAGTTGAGGGTCCATTTTACCAAACCATTGCGGCCAAGTTCACTGATCGGTCATCTTACAAATTTTGGTTTAGCTTCCAAGCAATTGCGTTTCGGAGTGATATGCCACTCTTTCGTAATAGCCAACCTATTGAAGTGTAGTTTGACTACAGTTAAAACGGCACTGCCTTCAGAGAACAAGATTTATCAAAGTTTACGAAACAGGGGTCCACATTTACGGACCCTTCTTTATGAACACATAATGGTTTGGATTTTTATCAGTATAAGGATTTTGGATTTCTGTGGACTACATTGCGTCCGGAGTGGGGAAATCTGGTTCATTTGTGTTCGGATCTCAAGTTCTTTCTGAATCTCACAATTTAACTCGACTCATAGCATCGAGTAGCAAGGCGTTCTGGACAACATAGATTCAACAGGAAGTTCGGTAAAGACCTTTCTTGCCAGATGCCACCAAACAGAAGACTCATGCCTGAGCCACGTCACGGCAGCACTTCTGTCGAGAAAGTAGACACTACAATACCGACTTGGCTTGGCTTCCATTTTATGATTGTCACATTTGGCTCCTATTCGTAACTTATACATACGCACATACACAATATACCCACCTATAAATATACATCCGTATATGCATACACACACATATACATGCACACATTCATTCATTCTTTCGTTTATTCGTTCATTTATAAGGAAGTGGCCTTTCATACACTCTGTTACGGTGTCTCATATCAAGTCAGCTGTAAACCTTGCATTCAGGCATAATGGTTACATTTCCTAGGCGAGCCTGGATATCAATTACTTTGGTTGAAACTTTAGAAAAGCCTTCTACGTGTTTCAGTTGTGCCGACATTTTGCAGTTGTTGGTGCTTCATGTGCATGTAAATGTTGTGGTGCTCTCTGTACTCATTACTTTTAGTTTCTTCTTGTGCAGCATTTCGTAGACACACTTTTCTCACCTGTTCTGGACACAGAGACACAGAGGGATCCATAATAATGCAGCAAACAAGTGTGTGTTTGTTTGTATGGGAAATGTTTCGAATGGGCTGGAATTCCTTTGCACACTTGCTGGAATGATTTCACTTGAGGCCAAGACCTGCTATTAAAGAAGGCTAATGTTCGTTCTGGGAACAGTGTTTACGTCAAAATAACAACGCCCTCTATAAGACTTTCATTGTACTGCAACATATTTATAGTTACACGGTATGTAGACCACCCCCAAACATCGTTTACCTTTCTGACATTTTGAAGGGCCTACGATTGAATCCTCGAGGCGGATTATTTTTAGGTATAGCATTATTGCTGACTTTTGTTGAATGTAGCAGAGATGTTGGGGGTACAGAAACCAATCGCGGTAAGCATTATGCCAGACGAAGGATATTTAATGAGCCAGACAATGTTTAGGAATTATAATGTCTTAAACAAAAGCTCAAAATATATGTAAGGCAATACAAAATAGAAAACATAATTGGGTTTAAACATATGTTAAAAGTTTAAAAGGAAATTTAAACTCATTTACAAGGCCTGTAGATTGAATTCCGGTGTGATAACAGTGTTTAAGTTAGTATGCAACTTTTCTTCGTTAAATTTTGATCGCCCGGTTGGTGATGTGTAGTTGTTCCAGGCCTTGTCCATAACAGCAGACCGTAGCGGGCTCAGTACTTCTCCTTTCCATTCTGGAGTGCAGTTTGTTCTGTCGGCTTTACATACATTCTGCACAAAATAAGCCAGACATGTTGTTTGTTCGCTTTTAACAAAATGCAATTTTTTCTTGTAAATAGTAATGCCAGTCCATTTTAATATTTCTTTTCATTTTTCTGACAGGCAATATATTATTTTACATCGCAAATTAACAGTATTTTTTATTCTTGTTTAATTACGTGATCAATATGTCAGATCTTTAGCTAGATGCTGTTCGTGCACTGAATAAGTTCTAGACACAATGATATGTTAAACAAGGCTGCAAAGCATTAGTCTGCAGAGTAGTAAACAGAATTTCCAACAGAGTTCTCTGCAATGTGCTGAGATTATTTTCGGCCTTTTTATATAATTGTGGAAGGATATTTATGAAAATCACGTTTTGGGGAACTTGAGACCGTCTAATGACATTTGCCTGTTACGGCTTGTTTGGATTCGGTTTTTGTGTTACTTATGCTTTGGGTATAAAAGAACAAGTGAAGAAAACACTTGTAGACAATTTAAATATATTTTGTAGCTTTGGAGATTTTTGTGATATTTCTGTAGATTTTTGTCACAAAGTAATAAATGAACCTTTTGTATCGACTAATTCCATGTAGTGTCTTCTTTAGTCAAGAAATTTCCCCCCCTTTTGGAACCTAACTTTCCCTAATAGTCTTCTGGAGCCCAAAATATTCATTTGGGACAAAACTAATAAAAAAAACTAACCTTGAACTCCTTTAGTTTCACTCTGTTGGTGCTGTGTGAAATATTTGCTTCTTAGTAATACTTATTACATTATATCGCACTTCCTCTTCACCACTACATATAATCCAGAGGTGAACATTATTTCACAATTTAATCAGACTGGTAGCTAATATACATATACACCACCTGCTGTACAACGAGAAGTTCTGTATTTTTGACAAAAAGTTTATTTGTTGGTTCTGTTTGATTTTTGGCAGTTATTTGTGTGAAATTTAATGAATGAATTTACGTTACTTGAGGAGCTGCTTGGGCCAAAGAGATAAATTTTCACCGTAATGCGATTACCATGTACAAAATGAATCTATTGACGAAAGAACTTCTTCTTATAAAGCGCTGCGATCTGTATAAGGTTCTGGCTTGCTCAGCTACTTTCTTCCAACTGTTTTCTATGATACCTTCTTCCAATTGCATTCCATGCACTCATGTTTCGGAAGTGTAAGTTACTGTTGGGCGAATTAACGTGTTATAAAGTTGTAGTTTGACGTTTCGGGATATTAATTTTGATGTAAATAGTTTTTTATGAACATGGCATACCAAGAACAGACATCAGAAAGTGGCTCAAATACTGAATCAGGTCCTGTTATTCACAGTCAAGTCGCTGTTATCTTGGAAACCCCTGATAAGTTTTATAGACCTGTCTAGCACTCAATAAATGCAAAGAATTCTCCTGTTATAGCTGTGCCTTCTTCTTCGCCCTCTAGCCAGGTGCCTTTTATATCAGAAACTTCAATCTCTTAAGCCCATCATCTATAAGCTGTTTCGTCCTTTGAGTGGTGCCGAGCTCTCTGCTATTATCTGCAGTGTCTGTCAGTGTTGTTTTGGAAACCAGAGTTAAGTGTTGCCTCAACCCGTGGTTCACAACCTGGCTTCCGCGAAGCGACTGTGTTCGCCGAACAGTTAGTGTTAGTGGAGAAAGGATACACACTAACTATAGCTGAGTTTGGACGTTTTCTATTTATAACGGAAAGAAAGTTTCTGTTTTAACCATCGAAGACTAAAATTAAACTGTGTTATATGATGATTCAGTTTGTACCTCACGTAGAACAGACGTGTTTACAGGCGGTCAATTATGTGTAGAGTAATAATCAATGCTTATTGTGGGCCTAAGCATTATACAGAACACTAATATTCAGAGTGTTTAATGTTAACCCTGGGCGTATGTATATATTCCTTAATCGGTTAAATCATTTATTGTTTGATTTTTTTAGGACGCCCTTAATAACACATTATATGGATCGAAGGGAGCGATAGTGAGTAATTAATTGGGAGTGAAATGGAGGGAACAGGTCGTTGCCTAATAAGGACATTTCTAGGCATCTGATTAGAAAGGTTGAGGAAGACCACAAAAACCTCATTCGGAGAATGCAAGTCCAGTTGAGCTAACATGCTCGTTGAGAGATGGTGGAAACCTACAGTATCCAGTCTTGATGGGCCACCAGGAACCTTAATCAGATGCGTTTGCACTGTGCCTCTGTGGAGGTGTTGTTTTGGGATTTAGTGCAGACACAGTACTGCGTTGTCACTGATTTGACGACCAGATACCGTACTGTATCCTAGAGAGGGCGGGGCTTCTCTGATGCGATTGATCCGATTACATTTATGACTAAGGACGGGGCTGTCTTATTGGCAGGGCACGGATCCCAAGACCGTCTGGCATACTGAAACACAATGACGTCCGGTGATTATTTTAGAGTACATTCCACTAACATCCTTTTAAGTGTGTTTCCTCACTTAGGCATGTACTCGTACGTACCAACTTTATACATGTATCGGGCAAATTACGTTGCTTATGAATGAGATTAACCAATGATAATTGTCGAGCGGGCAGCGCTTCTGCTACATGTTTGGGAGGTTCTTGGTTCACAATTTGCCCGTAAAGCTGTTGTCTCGGAATCAGACTTTATTAGCGCGCCGAGATTTTTAGATTTCATGAAACATTCCCTTCAAAAAGAGCACTGCACTTTCGAATTATTTATACACTTTACATAATACCTAACTGGAACATTAATTTTGCTATTTTGTCCTGCAGGTCCGGGTTACTGTTCTGGACAGGAATGACAGTCCGCCATCATTTCACGACGCACCGCTGGAATACTCCGTATCAGAGGATCTTCCTATTGGACAGATGGTGGCTACCCTGAGGGCCACCGATCCTGACACACTGGGGCATCTTACGTATAGTCTGGTGTCTGGGGACGAGGGTCACTTTCAGCTGGACACGGCGGATACAGGTGTTCTGCGACTGAGGGAGGCTCTGGACAGAGAAGCGAGAGACACCTATCGACTGCAGGTTCGGGCCTCTGACGGGGTACAGCACACTGACACTACGGTCACGATCAAGGTATGCCATCGCTGTTGCACACACTATATATAGACACAAGTTTTGAATTATTTCATCAACGCCCTTGCGGCCGCCCAAATACCCTGATCCTCTTGGTGTTTGTGAGTATGAATATGAAGGAAGTTTTAGATACGCGGTCTGCAATTCAACTTATTGCGTTCGAAGACTAATGATTAGAGAAGATTTTCGTCTACGTCCAGACCGGCCATGAGGCCCACCCAAACTCCTGTAAAATGAACACCGGCTCCTGTTCCAAGGGGTAAAGCGGCCTAGGCGTGGTTTCGACGAAAAGTCCCCTTCTAGTTTCCAGGTTGTGTATGGGTAGAGCTATTCTTCTGCAGCCCCTCTGTTCTTCATGTCATGTTATAGGGTGACCTTTACCTTTACCTTTTTAAATTTAAGTTATATTCGTATAATCTGTTGCTGCTTACGGCTAGAGCTTCCAAGTTTTTGTCCAGGTTTCCCGACTAAAGTTTTGTAAGCATTTCTCCCCTCATACCTGTTCCTTTTCCGCTCAGCTCTTTTGCTGAAACGCATGTATAATAGTTGTTTATGAGTTTTAATTATGAAGCTTCTCGTTTTGTAAGTAGTTCTATTTCACCCCCGTGGTGTTACAGCCCAAATCGAACCTAGGCCGCCTGTTTTTAGGTCACTATATCACACTCAATTCGACACACACACACACATACACACACACACACACACACACACACACACAGAGTAGAATTAGTTAAGGTTTATGTTCTCTCTTTGCACCCCACTTCAGTCGAATTATGCCTCCAAACACCGTTCATCCCTTGTGGTGGGAGGTTATATATAGGTTTTTACAAATGGGGCAGAAAGGTGAAGTATTCCGGACTGAACGATGATAAGCTGACCAAGAGTTGCTGTGCTCGTATCCTATTCTTTAACACAATATCTATTTTTTGTATCGTAAGGCATGATGGGGACTTCGTGATTTGTACTCTACGGAAAATATTATTCGGGTTATAAAATAATGAAAAATGAGATGGACGGGTTATGTGGCACATGTATGTGAGAGGAAAGTTGTGTACTTGTTTTGGTGGATAAAACTGAGGGAAAGAGTCCACTTGGAAGACCTGGGATTAGACGAAAGGATGATATTAAAATGGGTCTTAAGAAGTAGGATTGGTCTCTTGGACTGAATCAGTCTGCTTCAGGATATGGGCAGGTGTCAGGGTATTGTGAAAGCGGTAACGAACCTTCGGGTTTCACAAAATGCGTTGGATTACTTAAATTCCTGTGGAAGCATTAGTTAAAGAAGAAGGGCTCTGCGTCCTGGAGTTAGTTAGTGAGTGCAGCCACGGAATTTATTGCCCAGAAGGGGCGATTTGCAGGCTGCATATATGGCGTACCCAACCTTACCTGGGGCACTCTCCCGAGGAGCAAAGCAAATCAGCCCGTTCCTTCTTTGTGTCGAGGTTAAGGATGCACGGAACTATTCCATCGGTGCCCCAGACGTCTTCATGTCTCGTTGTTTATTTAAACACAGGAAAAAATTTGTCTGTTTCCATTTTGTGTGGTGGATTGTGTCGACGGAAAACATTACGCAACTTCCAAACAGGGTTGACTTATCTTGAGATAAGCAATCCCGTTGTGTTTCATGAAATAAGTATTAGAAAGTTTTAGTCAGCCCAGCTGTCTTTGTTATAAAAACAATATTTTATAAAATGCTACGTGATTCCATTTTTATTTATTCTCGCATGATGACTCTTAATTGTAGATACATGTGGCGTTTCATAAAGGCAAATATCTTTGTTATACAGGCTGATTCTGTCGCTAGAGTCCCCAAACTATTGTCTATGTATACAGCCGAACAGCGCGGGTTTCTCTTTCGTAAATACTGGTAAACAGGTTCTTTTAAAGCATGCCAGACGGCATTTCGAACGGAATTTGGTGAAAGACGTGCACCATCGAAGTGTTACATCCAGAAATTGGTTAAAAAGTTAGAGACAAAGGGAAGCCGATCTAACGCCTGCCGACTTCTTTCTTTGGGCCTGCTGAAGGGCAAAATGTACAAAAATACACCCCGCACAATGGGAGAACTCAAAGACGCTGTACGTCAAGAGATTCAAGCCGTCAACTTCGACACTTTGGGAAAAGTATTCCAGAATTTGGAGAAACGCATTAAAGTGTGCTTGGATGTGAATGGAGACGAGTTTCAGCATCGATTATGAGCAGGTCCTGTTTCGCATCGTTCCCGGTGTGTGTATATAAATTTTCAAGCCATTATCTCAATAACATAATTTTTTATAGACAATAGTTTGGGGCCTCTAGCGACAGAATCACCCTATATTAAGAGACAATTGCTTCGAATAAAATTGTGTTTGTTTCTAAGGTTGGATTAGGCAGTCAAGGACGATGCGTGGAAAGACAAGTAAATCGCATCACTGTACCAATGTCGATGCCTTACATGTCTCTAGCAAATATACACACAACGCAGGGTAGCTGTCATTCCAAGACTTGCTCGTTCTGCCTGTCTGTGTCTCATTGAAATAAAAAAGATCATCTTACAGACGGGAAAATCTTTTTTGACTGTTTTATAATGCAACCTTACAAAATAAATTAGACTAAATTCGAAATAAAGAAAAAAAGAATATATTCCAGTCCTTTTCTGTATGGAAGAAGCCCCCAAACGAAGGTACCAAAATCGGTTGGAATGCAGTTTGGGTAATTTGGTTGGGATTCCAAAGCAAGCTGATCCTAGGAGAAGACAAGTATAAGGAAGAAGAGGAAAAAGAAGAGGACGCAGACTGACGAGTATCAGCTAGGGAAAGAACTGAAGGCTTTTCCTTCCCAACATCAAATTTCGCTGTGTCTCTGTGTGCGCGTGTTTTTTTTTTAAGTTGTTCAAAACCAAGCACATCAAAAGCTCGCTAACTACCAGTTTTTACCTCTCCTTCCGTACCAGACCTGGAGATTCTCATACCACGATTATTAAAAATTCTGCCAACCCGATTGTCGTCTCTACTGGAGAGAAAAACGTCAGTTTCGATCAATCGCAGTGCCCATTCTAATCGACCCCAGTGGCGTGGCGACAATGTATAACAGTGGTTATAAATCTGTGGTTTGTGAACCGTCGGTGATGGATATCGGGGACTCTGAACATTTTAGGGCACATTGCCAGCAAGCTCCAAGGGATCTAAGTTGCTTGCTGCTGTGAATATGCAAATTTCTAAGTTCTGGATCTGATACTGTGTATTCTAATAGAAATGTTCGAGTATTTCGGAGGATCCAACCGCCTGAAGTTAGAGGAGCAGTTTCCTACGAAATGTTTGGTCCTTGTTCGCATTCGCAACGTTCCAAGTTGGAAGATTTGATTCGAGACCCAATTGTCCGGGATTGCCCGCTGGTGCATAATTCACATGCTTCACGGTGTTGTACTCGGCGAAGAGGGAAAAGAGACGCTCTGTATAGAGTGTACCGATATGTTTAATATTAACCGAGTCTTCACTTTACCCAAACAATGTATTAATGCGTTAAGAGCGACTATCAACAACCACCGATTATTTCTCTAAACGTCACTAACTGATTGTTGTTTTCAATGGAGACGGATTGTTCTCTGCGAGGTACGAACTGAATTTGTAGGTGTAGTTAAGGTGGCTAGTCTACAGACGGTTAAAACAGAACTTGACTGCTTTCACCATATTCTTCTTAATGCACCATTTGTAAATATGATGTAAGTTTGAGTCCAAGTATTTAACTCATTGGAAAATTCTTTCTTGAAATGCTAATCGTTCCTTAACTGATCAAATATCCTGCAATTTATGTAGACTGAGATTTCATTACTTTACGCGCTGAACACAGTCTGCACCTTGTCATCCTATTTCTTTAAGATCAATTTTAATATTATACTACCGATTGCGCCTACATCTTTCATTGGACTCTTTACTTTCAGGTTTCCACACCAAAATCCTGTATGCACGCCTCTTTTTCCTCACAATTGTCATAATGTCCTGTACATCTCATCATCCCTAATGTAGTCACCCAAATAATATTTGATGAAGGGTATAAATCATGAAGCTCTTCACAATGTAGTTTTTTTTTCCCCAGTTTCCTGTTACTTTCTCCCTCTTAGGTCAAATATCTTCATCAGCACCCTATATTGAGACAATCTGACACCCTTTTCTTCCCAGAATTTGAGAGAACAAATTTTACGCCCATATAACACAACAGGCAAATTACGAAATTTTTGTATTTTATTTTTATAGGCTATTTTTCAATATCAGAAGAGAAGATAAAATATTCCGTACCGAATAGTAGCAATGCAATTCCTGAATACTTAATCTTCGTCACATTTACAGAAGATTTGTTAGCTCTGTTTAGGTATAAATATTACATTGAATAGGTGCCGTAATTTGCACTTACCGGTACAGAAATGAAATACTGATAGATGTATTATTTGTCTCATAAACCAAAATAAATCAAGGAAAATTAATTTATTGATTTTCCGATTAATGCAACACATCACAAAACAAATTAAATCAACAAAACTTTACTGTTAAACAAGTTAGTAAAGGTGAGCATGGCGTAAGGATTTTGATGTTTTGACTCGTGTTTGTTGAATTATCTCGAAACTTGGAAATTTTAGAGGAAAACGTGCTGGATATAAAGTCTATTTTGCATTTTCTAAAGCCCTAATTGTTAATTAACACCTTAAGGTCAGGTTACGCGCACGGAAAACTTTCGGTGAAAATTCTTAATATGAGATTTCCTGGTTTTTTAAATTTCTGGATTTAACAAATGCTTAAGAACAAGTACGGCGTATTCCTTGTAGGGTACCGACAGGGCGCAGCCTGCTGCCTGAGTAACGGGAGGAGGGGCAGACATGTGCCGAGCAAATCTAGCCCATCTCAAACGGGTCGGGGTTTGTGGGTCCATTCTGTTGGGGGTATGAGTGGATAGGAAGTTTTTTACTTCCTACCATTTTCAACACTCTTTTTTTCGGTCAGGTTTCTTGCACGTGTTTCTATGGATTTTTAAGAGATAAAGAAAATGAAAGAATCGATTGGTTTCTCTTGTTTTGCTTCCCACGTTTCTGAGCTTGTTTCATGATCGGACGTAAAGACACCAACCACACTTAACTTCGACTGATCCTTAGACTACATAGTGCACCGGTATGTCTATTAGCGAGATTTTAGGTTGTAGCAGCGTTGTAGCTAAGGTATCCGTTCTTTTGTGATATGATTCCGCGTGACTCGATAATTATTTCCCGACGTTTCGAGATCATTACTTTGTCTCAAAACGTCGGTAACCCATTATCGAATGACGCGGCATCACATGCCAGAATAACGGATACTTCAGACTCTCACTTGCGGACGATGTATAGATTAAGAACCCCACATTTAGGGGAGTCGTTTGAAAGTTGTAACTGTACTTGACACCTCCCTAATCCAGGTTAACAATGTACCAGGACTCTCGATGAAGGTTATGAAGCCAGAGGACTGAACCTGAATGTTGCTCCATTCTTAGCAATACGACTCTTTCCCACCAGAGGCTTACAAAGTGAACTTACCTCTTCAGTTTTTCCACCTGCTCTTCTTACCTCTCCTATACGTGCTACACACTTCGTCCATCCCATTCTTAAAAGGTGGGAATTTCGTAGAATATCTGAGCGATTGGTGTGCTTTCCTGGCTGAACCCCGCTCCACCCAGTTAGTAATGTTTTATGTCATTCTGGCAAATTTAAGGACTGTGTCAGTAGCTCAAACAATGTCGCTTGTAATGCTATGATGGCTAATGAACAAGGGACTGGAAGCTTCTTTGAGAGGAAGTGGCAGTGGCATAGTTTGAGGTGCCATCCGGACGTTCTCGTGGAGAGTTTGAGCAGATTTCAGGACCTCAGAATAGTCGGTGTCCCGTTCGCGATTTGAATCTAGCCTATCCAAATTACAAGTGAGAAGTATTACCGCTGGAATCACAATTTTTCCTTAAGTTTGTCTTTTTGTAGTTGTGCATATTAAAAAAATACCAATGCCTAAGCATTATGCGAATCGGAGCATTTTGGTACCTTTATATTTGTTTCGTATTTTTCTTACGTGCATAAACCAAAATTCAATTGTTACCACTTATATTAATGAGTACAATATCAAGTTACATTTATTAACTGGTATGAACGGTGACTGCATGTTTCGGCCAAAACTAGCCATTATCGAGTTAATTCCAGATGAGATTAATTTAAATTAAATCAAATTCAATCTTATTCTTCGTTTAAATCATTGTACATTTTATGTTTTAAAACAGTTCCATGTTATGTACTTTTCATAAATTATTGCAATTTTATGGCGACTAGGCACCGTAATGAGACATACAGAGTTGGGGCGAAAGTATTAAAAGTAATATTCAAAAGTGATGTGTTGAGACGAAAGAAGCTGTAAGGTGGATGTGATCTTTTAAATGTATTGTATTCAGTGAATTTGTAACGTGACGCTTGAGTGAAAGATGTTTGTAATTTACTAGATAATGCCTAATTTTAGCGGCAACATGTAGTGAAAGTTCTCACGAGCTAACGTTAACGTGATATGGTACTTAGAAATACAGTAGCTGTGGATTCAGGATTTTGTTCTTTTTATTTTTCATGCATTTTCTTACACCTGATATATGTCACCGGCACCTATGAGAGCTATGGTCTCCCTCTTTCCTCCTTTTTCTCTTCTTCCTCGTCCTGCTCTTCAGCATCATCCTTTTTCTCTTAACCACATTCCCTGTTCCACGTAATGGAGATTTCTCATGCGTATTAGGCCAATTGCTACAGTGTTGAGACATGTATTTACAAATGTTACTTTCTGTATTTTAAAAACGTCGTTCTGTGTGTTCAACTAATTGTCCCTTTTCCCCGTACAAAGGGCGATGTGTTTGGAGTTATAACAAGAGTTTAATACGATCCTTGACTATAATTTTCTCCCTAACATAAATGCCGTTTGTCTCACATAAAATAAGCTTATTTACTCTCTGATTTTCAAATACCATAAACAAATGGTTTCACAAATTTGAAGTAAATTAGTGACGTCAATTAAAAAACGTGATATTCTTTTTTTTTCGTGAAGCTATGAATGGAATCAATAAATCTAGGTTCCCATACTACGGAACTGTTAAGCAAAAAATTCTCCGACTAAAATATTTGTATTTTTCTACATATTTATGACCGAAGCTCTGGTATGTCATTTGGAAGGTAAACGAAATTATTGTCCGTGTAGATTTGTAGAAATTTCTGGGAATGTGCGTCATTAAAGTAAAATGGACTCACACACACGCACAAACGCACGCGCGCGCGCGCGCACGCACGCACACACGCACACACACATACGCATAAACACACACATACACACACACAAATACACACGCGCGTACACGCACTGGCACACACACACACATACGCACAAACACGCACATACACGCACACACACAAGCACACACACACACACACACTCTCAAACACATGCACGCGCGCGCGCGCGCACACACACGCACGCACAAACACACACGCATACACGCACAGTGGTGAAGGAGAGAGGGAGGGAGAGCGCTACTATGGGATGAAAAAGGAAGTTGATAACTCATGGAGGCGGCAGAATTTCAGGCTTACAATATTAATTTCCGCGATTAAAATGATTTTAAATTGTTTGTTTTTTAATTAATATAACATTACTTCTTTTACTAGTCTGTTAATGAGAAGACCAAGAAGTATTATTTATTTCGATACTTAAAGTATTGTACAAATTTCGTTTTGTGCTTGGTCAAACATTTCTTGAATTATCCTATATCGTTTTGCCTCTCAGTTTTTGTATGTTTCCAAATAAATCTGTGTATGAAGCTGTCGAAGTGCAGCAGCAGCAGCAGTAGTAGTAGTAGTAGTAGTACGGTTAAAGGCATGATTGCTGCAGTGGCTGTTTGTGCATATGCAAGAAATGCTTCCAGTTAGTATTAATTTTTACGAAAAAGTTAAAATTATAAGAGAAAGAAGAAATATTTTCAGTTCAGTCCTTTAAGATGTTTGTGAAGTACAAACGTTTTGAAAACTGTATTGCAGAATAGTTAAGGATCATAATTTCGTTGTTTGTGCCGTTATGAAAATCGACAGACAGATGTGAAAGTTCTGTGAATTGATGTTTAGTGAGAAGGTTGTATAGGTCTATTTCAGTTTGAAATAAGAACAGTTTAGGCCAGAGGCGAGGAACATTATGTTCTGGGATTTCACATGATTCACGTTACGTCATACTAGTGTACCCTGCAGAATCATTTAATTTAACTGCATTCGTATAATACAGCCATATATGAGTAGCCTCTGTGTGCAAGGCTTAGTGTCTTATTTTTTGGTAATCTCTTTACACAGTGACCATGATACACGGGGACATATGCAAAAATGTTTTATTTTTTGTATTTATACGGAGTGACGCACAAGCCACTTGAGCCGTGATGTTTAAAATGTTGGCTATATTTTCACACGATATTTGCGCCACCCTGTATGCCTAGTCTTACGGATTACATTTGTGTAGCTTTTGTTTTCGTGGTTATAAATATGTGACACTTCAGTTCTCACGGAGGTAAATGAAAAGGTCTCTGTCTTATGACATGAAGCCGTGTGATTTGGTACGGCGATACGTACGTGCAGACAGTTCCACCATAACTTGAGTTCGACCAGGCTAACATCAAATTAAACAGGGTGGTGACGTCATAGATTTTTTTACTGAGCTCCATTCTGTTTGTTGACAAAATGAAGCTGCGGCCTGCATTAATATGGATCAGAATAGGGCCAATGGCGGACTGGTGTGATGACGGTAATGAACATGTAGGTTCTATAAAAATTAGGGATTTTTTTTGGCCATTGAAACGACTGTCAGAACTTGTAGAAAAACTTCGTCCCATATTATCGTTTTCAGTGTGATTTGAGGTTTTCACACCGATGATTAAGGCACGTTGGCCCACAGTCGTCTGTTTTGTGCTACTGTGAAGTTTGCTGGTAACTTAACATCAGCTTCGAGGACCCACCAGCTTCCATCTTCAGAGCTTCTACACTGAAGATGAAGGCAGTTGGCTCCTAAACTTTAACACGTTTTTACCATATGACAAGGCATTAAATCTCTAAAGCAGTTTTTTAAAAAATTAATCTGCATTCAGTGCTCAGAATGCCAGATTTGCATCCCCTTATGCGATAAAGAGTTTAAGAGATATAATTGTCGCTGTCCACAACATGAAGACAAGTTGCGGGCGTAGAGAACCTCCGAAATGGAAGGACGTTTGTGCTTAACTTCACAATCTGACCGCCTTTTTCCCGGGGTAAATGGCGTAGTTGTCCTTTGAGTAGGTGGCAGAAGGAGCAGAGCCGATATGGACATATTGGAGAGGGAGAAGTTTCCTTCCCCCTGTTCAAAATCGAACCGCGGATTTCGAGCCCCGTAGCCAAGTCACTCTAATGATGCTACGAGTCTGATTTATGTTTCTAATCGAAAGTAGATGATGAGACTGATCTCGGGCAAAGAAAATATGTCAGAGTAGATGGGGAGTGTTACCGGCATAGTTTGGTTAGAAGACGGCGACAAGAAAGTAATAAAATGTCTCAAAGGGTCGTTTTATGACCCACCACTTTTCCGCAGAGTGTCACTGATGTGGGGTAGCAGTGTTTGTTTTGCGTCAAGTAACTTGATGCATTCCATCATGAACACAAAGCATGAGAAAATGGATGTTCAGAAGTAAAATTGTCAAGTTTCTTTTGATTTATGACAGACGGCGTTACATCGCACCAAAGTGACTTACCGTTATTATTGTTGTTGATAGTGTGAATGGAATTTGTCATTTGTTTATAGCGGAATTATCTTGGAGTCGCTTTATTCCTACTCACGTTTAATCCCATTTCTCTTACCCCCAAAGACTAGTTTACGAATAAGAAGTGTGATGAGACAGCATTAGGCAATACTGCATTATCTGAAATGGTTGTTTCCAAGAGAAATATCTCTGCCTGTTAGCAGAGCTCAGTGGCTGGATTTGTTAAATTCAGTTTGTTGAATGTGCTCTGCTTTATTATGAAGCTTCATATCATTCCTTCCGCCTGATTTTCTTTATTCATCTTCGTCAACGCAATTAACGTCATAAGTATAGTTTCTTTTTCTGCCTATCTGGCCTTATTATTACCATTTTGTCCTTGGGTCTTTATTATGACTTAAATGTCTGCAGTTTCGGCTGATTTGTAGCCTATATTGCATTCCATCAAATTGCTTTTTTTTTTTTATCAGACCACTTTCGTCTCTCGTGCACTCAGACAGTCTCGAAGCCCAGCAGACAGTCCAGGGCTTGCCGCTTTTCGAATTAGCTGTGAGTTGGTGTCCTGTTGTATTATATTTTTACACACCACGTTAAAAGCAGATGGTGGAAATTATTTCTTCCGGCTCGCAGACGCACGTTACATCTAACAAAAACGATGCTCATTACACGTCGGATTTATGCTAGGTTTTTTAAGTAAAGCGAATCGACGGTGACTGACTGACGACTGTTGTCAAATAAAATATTCCTAGAGACACTAAACTAATGTTTTGTTTACTTCTTATGACTGTAGCATTACGTTTGTCTACATGTACCCTATTTCTTTTAACACATTTGTGACTGAATTGTTCATTTAGAATATTTTGTCTCACATTTGTACTTTGTTCTTTTCACTGCTTTGTAGTGTCGAAGACTTAAATCCATGTAGGGACATCACACATAATGGAACTTGTTCGACCGATCATATCTGTCAGAACAGAGTTAGTGTTCAAAGTTTGGGAGGCAGGTTTTGTTTCCATCATCAGTGCCTGATGTGATGCTGTACGCATTCGCACATGCTGTGTATACTCCCCAGTAATGGCAGCCTGAACCCTGCCGATTCCGATAGAGACGGTGTCTGACGTGTGCATGAAGAACACATACACACGGTTTTTGTTGAGAAGCAAGCTCATTGCACAGCGTGCAGTCGCTGTGAAAACTTCAAATCCTATGCAGTATGTGTGCGGTTATCACGTTGTACAAAGTGATGTCCATTTTACAACTTTACTGAAATTCACAGAGTTGTAAATGATGTCCCAGCACTTAATTAAACGCCGAGTCACGAATTCGTAAGGGAGAATGGAAACGTAGCTCTGAGCATTCTTAACCGCGGGACTAGTTGGAGGTGATTGGTAAGCTTTATGCTTCGGCCGTTTTGCTTCCGGATGAAGATATCTAACCTAACCTTTTAACAGGAGGCTAGGCTGGGTGACCTCAGAGCAGGTTTGGAAGCTGCAGCGAAGAGAAATAACTTCCTCTTCCTGTGTGGAGTCAAATCACTGTTCATTCGCCAGGCACCCATCTGTCCTAGTCCTTATATCGAACAACTTCTGCCGGCTCCTTGAGTATTTAGACTACATTGAAACATTAAATTAGTAACATAAGAATCAGAAGTGAATTGGACGTATTTAATTTTAGTAACAAAATTATTAATTAACAATGCAAATAAGTTCAAGAAAGACATAAATATTTTTGAATTATCTGTTATGTACGTCTTTATCATTCGTATGCTGACATATCTTGCTTCCAAAAGGAGCAAGATTGACCCAATTCTCGAATGCACAATGATTTATACTTTCATTTGCCGATCACCTAATTTAATATCAGAGAACTCTGCTCTTTGCGAAAGACTCTTTACGCTACATATGACTGTCGTAAAGAAAGAAACAGCACTCAACTCTTGATGTTGTAGTAAACCAATATTATGTTCTCGAAGAGGTAGGATTTGAATTTTTTAAACACTGATGATGTTCTTCTAAGGATTTAATGTCCATTGCGCCCTGAAGTTATTCATTCTTACCTATATTTCTTCCTACATGAAATATAGTCTTCTGTTTCGTTTAGTAGCGAAGAAAAATGTTCCAGAAATGTAATTGTTTCAAATGGTGTTCCTACGTGCCTTGTGAAGGCAATATATTGTATGCAGATTGTTTAGTTATACATATTTGAGTCGAATTTATAAGTCTACATATTAACATTCTAAATAGCTTCTAAATTATGGACGATTATATGTCCTCAAATATAATTTAGCATGGAGAAAAATTGTTCACTATACTTTGTACTCAAAAAAACTGCTTTAAGTGCTGATTTAAATTTAAGGACATCATCAGTTATTTTGCGACAGGATATTACCTTAGCACACAACACGAACTTGTTGTACACTGGTACTTGTAACTGAGACTTGTAAAATAAGATGTTCATATCTTTAGGATTGCTTGTTCTTTTTATTGTTTCATGGAATTTCGTTTGATTTATTACACTATTTCAGCTATCTGTATTGTTCTTGTTAGCTAACTTCCGTCTCATTTATTTTTCTTTTTATTGCTGTGTATTTCTTCCGTATTAACCCCTTCCGGTTATGGGGCTTCATTAATTGGTTTAAATTTACTCATCCGCAGCTATCAAAATATGAAACCAATGAAACCTGCTTTATGAGCTGAAATAAAATGATGAACTTTAACATTTTTGTTGTGAATATATTTTTGTACGGCGATCCGTTTTTGTCGAAGTCAGTTTTCGTGCTTACGACTACTTTGGACTCCATACAGGCCGAATTAGTAACAGCGTCACTGCATTGTAATAATTATTAAAAGTTCACCCTAGAACAGGCCACGAATGCCCATAGTGGGAATAGAAATATAGCTCTACTCTTTCTTTAACCTCAGCGATAGATGGGTTGGGTGACCAATGCCACGCCCCGGCCTCTTTACCCCCGATAAAGACCCGGTATCCATTGTATAGGAGGCCGGGTGGGCCCCAGGGCCGGTCTGGACAGGTAAGGAAAATCTCATCCCTCATCGGGATTCAGTTCCCAACCGCCCAGCCCGTAGCGCGTCGCTATATCGACTGCGCTATCCCGGTCCACTATTGTTGTTGTTGTTATTATTATTATCATTATCATTATCATCATCGTCGTCGTCGCCTTTGTTGCTGCTGGTTACTACACAATGATAATTTTGTTTTCTTTGTGTTTTCAGGTCACCGATACGAATGATAATCCCCCAGTGTTCTCAGTAGGGGCCTACTCATTCGACGTGGCGGAGAATACGGGGCGTGGGGCACGTGTGGGTTCCGTCACGGCCCGTGACATGGACCAGGGTGTCAACGGTCAGGTCAGCTACAGCGTCATCTCAGACTGGGCCAATGATGTGTTCTCGCTAAATCCACAGTCCGGAGTTTTCACTCTCACAGCCAGACTCGACTACGAGGAGGTAAGTGTTGATTGGTCAGTGACTTTTTTGACTGTCAAGACGTTTCGTCAGAACCGCCGAGACAGTAAATGAAATTAGCCTATGACCGCGTTCTTTTCGGTTTTTGAAAATTTATCACGTACATCTATTCTTGTCATTTGAAGCTGTAGGATCTGAGATAAAAAGAAAATGACAAATGCAAATAACAAGGAAGGAAATATTTGCAGAACGTGACATCTTTGGGACGTTTACTCTGTTAATTTCCGTGGATATAAAATTTTTAAATACTTTTAGCAAAACGCAATATAAAATTTCTCCATAACTTAGCAACATAAATTCAATCTATGCCGGGAAATATAAATTTAGTATCTCGTAACTCCAGTACCTGTTTACAATCGATCATGCTGGATGCTCGACTGTGTTGATTTTCGTGCCGTACCTCACAGAGAACACAATCTACCTCGGTTATAAAGACCAAATCATGGCGAGAGTTAGTAAACATGTACACGTCTTTGTGCATGGTGTATGTTATATTTGATTTTAACGAAAAGTTTAGTGAAAGTGGCAAATACGAAAAGTGTCGAGAATATTCGTCCTCTGGGAATTGCTCTGATACAATCGGACAGACGGACATACGGGAAGACAGTGCGAAGCTAATCGTTGCTTATCTCTCGCGAAGGCAGCTAAAACACTTGCACAAATATGTATTTTATACAACGTTGCCTATGTAAGTCGTTAATTCCAGTTTAATGCCCTCAAACCGACGTGGCGACTGTAGACTATGTAATACCTGCGTTGACATTAAAGATATCTACATTTTTGACAACATTCTTACGTGTCGTGTAATTCGGAAGAAGCAATATTTTTTTCCAAAATTGTAAAGCGGCTGGTCTTCGATGACGCAAATGCGGTGTGCTTACTGTGAGGTAGGAACTTAATTTTTATATATACCGTAGATGTAATTCAAGTTTTTAAAGTTTAATGGGTGAACACTTTTTGTGCCAAGGCAGTCGGGATATCTCAGTCGATATTGTGACTAGGCTACACTTTAGACGAGCCAGGATTCACATTTCCATTGGCGGCAAAGGCAGAAGACTCTTACAGACTCTGGGCACCACTTAGCCTCCTATGTTTTTGGCCTGGGATATCTCAGTCGGTATAGCGACACACTACGGGCTGGGCGTTCCGGGGATCGAATCCGGTGGGGGCGAGATTTTCCGCACCCGACCAGACCGGCCGCCGGGACCCACCCAGCCTCCTATGTAATGGGTTCTGTGTCTTTCCCGGAGGTGAAGCGGCCGGAGCGTGGCTTTGACCACCCATCCTATCTAGCGCCGAGGTTAAAGAAAGAGTATAGCTATATCTCTACTCCCCCTCTGTGCCTTCGTGGCTTGTTCTAGGGTGAACTTTAACTTTTACTTGGGGTTTTCCTTCCACGGGTAAAGCGGTCGGAGCATGAAGATGACAACTCATCTTTATCGAGGACCGAAGTCAAGAATGAGTGCAGCTGTATCTCCATTCTGCCTTGTGCCTTCACGGTGTGTATAGGAGCAACTTTACTATATTCATGTACCACTCATTCGAGGCCTGCTCATAATTTCCTCAGATCGTAAAACTTCACCGATCTAACTTTCGTAGAGCAGTGAAAGCCATCGCGTAGTAAATCAGCTCTTGTGGATGTGCAACAGACGAGCAGCGACTTGTTCTGTGCATGCATCATACTCGTGCGTCAGACCGGTAGCTCGGATGCTGTGGTGCTGGTTTTTTGTTTTGGGCAGGCACGGCTGGTGGATGGATGCTTATTGCAGCACAGGACTACCTCACAGCATGTCAGAGGTGGCCAAACTGCATCGCGCTGCTGGACAAACACACACATAC
>Ga0123357_10001521_pt1 | contig 24640 bp, 22 predicted proteins | sample TergutEmb28metaG_FD_89873 | JGI IMG/M metagenome (GOLD analysis project Ga0123357, IMG submission 89873) | Embiratermes neotenicus P4 segment gut microbial communities from Petit-Saut dam, French Guiana - Emb289 P4 | ecosystem: Host-associated > Arthropoda: Insects > Digestive system > Gut ...
GGCGTCATTGGTTTTACCGCTTCCCGAAACATAGAAACAGGCTTCGCCGCTCGGCGCGGCATACCTGCCCAGATTCAAAAGCGGATACGTCCGTGGCTTCCGGCCGGACAAGCCGCCATAGGCTACCACCGCTACGCGATTGTCGGGATTGGCTTCCATCAGCGCATCGATCGCGAAATTGAGCGCGTCTGTTACCGCGTCAACGCGCGTATTACCGGGGTCCGCTTCCGTCGCGCTACCGATTTCATAAGTCATACTGCCGGAAAGATCGATGATGAACACAGCGTCGATAGGCGGCGCTACGCTCCCTATCGAATACCCTTCCGACAATACGGAAAGGTTGATCAGGAATTGGTCAGGGTCCGCCTTGATGGGCGCGCCTATGGGGTTTCCTGCGGTATCGTAAATGACGGCTTCGTCGGCGCTTACGCTTTTGTCCGCCCAAAGCCGCCCGTTCTCCAATGTAGAACTGCCGAAAACGCCGATGGGATTGTCGCTTCCGATGGCAGGGTTGCTGGTGTCAGGGTCAGATGTCTTGATAAAGGCGTCCGCATAAGGAGCAGAATCCATATCGGCGTAAACCGGCGCCGTGTCACAAAACGCCGCGGGGACAAGCATGCCGCAACATAGTACAATGGAAAAAATTTTCAATGGTTTTCTTTTCGCAAACATTTCTCTCCCCCCGAAAATTTATCAATTTTTATATTGTCAGTTGCAGTTTTACATGACTACAATGCCCCTGATACACCCCAAAACGCGATATTTTGGCTCTTTACTGAATATAAATATTTCCCGCGCGGTATATCCATAAGATGTAGGGAATAATATTGACATAACAAGAACAGGGCTACTTCATGGAAGCAACCCTGTAATTGATGACCGCACTGACGCGCCCTCTGAATGCCGGTAATTGAGGTCTTGCCAACCGGCTATCATGCTGGGGAGAATGGATTTGCCGGGGCAACTTTAGAAAAACGCGTCTACAGCGGAATCATCCTCTTTTGTATAAAGTCTTCGTCGTCATCGGCGATCGGCTTTATGTCTCGCATTTTATGCCGTTAATTACAAAATGTCAACAGGTTTTAAAACTTTTTTATTAGAAAATTTTTATTATTTTCTAATCATGGTTTTTTCGGGGCAGATCGCCAAATCCGCTGTAAAAAACCCGAAATCCCGATCAAGAGAACCGCGGAAACCACAATCCCCACTAAAATCCGCACGAGGCAGTCAAGAAAAAATTCATCCGGAAGGATAAGGATCACAGGATCTGTCGTCGCGTCAAAAATCCAATAGTTGTTATTGAAAAAGGTTTGATGGAAAAGCACGAAAAACCGGTCCCAGCCAACCGCGGCCATTACGCAGCCGACGACAGCGGGGATCACAAGCGACAGGATGCCGCCGGTCGCCAAAAACCTGTAACGCCGCCGCCTCAGTAAAAAAACGCAAAAGATCGCCGCCAGTATTGCCGAAACGATAAGCGCGATTTGGAGAGCCGAAAAAATTGTTTTTACCTGCGCGAAATGTATCCGGCCCGTATCAGACATCGGAAGCGTCGGGAACGTAAGCGGGCCGTTAAAAAAGACGGAATTGTAGTCGATAAGCGCGTTGTAGTTTTCGAGCAGCGAATCCTCGCTGAGCCCGGCCGCCTTCGGCAGGTCAAGGTTTTTCTCAAGCCGCGTATAAGCGCCGCGGTCAAAAAGCGTCGCGGTCACGGAAGCGGATATCACAAGCGCCGCGATCACGACCGCCATGACTATATTTATAGGCGTAATCCATTTTTCCTTTTTCATGCGGAGTATTGTATCATACGTGGGTGAAAAGGATTACTGATACTCGAATATTCGCGCTGGTTTGCCTGAACGCGGCTCTCTACGCATCGATCCTCACGCTTGATATCTTGAAGGTTACGTACGGTATCACGCGGACGCAGGGGCATATTTGCGACGTTTTTAAATACACAGCCATCATCTCCTGCCTGATCATCTGTATTTTCGCGTTGTCGCATACCCGAAAACAAACCGCGCGAATCCAGGCGATAGTATTCTGCTTCACGCTGGGCGCCGATTTTTGCCTGCTCTTTACGTCAAGCTTCGCAATCGGCATTGGCATTTTCCTCGGGGCGCATACTTTTGCGCTCATACGCTACAGGCGGGGTTGGGCGCTTCCTGCGGGCATCTGCGCCGCTGCGCTGTTTTTCGTCGTGATCGGCGTCTTCCCGCGCGTCATGCATGCGGACACAGGATTGGCCCTTACCTTTGCCGTAAGCATCGCTTACGCCGTACTGATCATCACTGTCGCGATCTCGACATTTTTCGCGGAGCAGCCATGCGAAAACGCCATTTTTTCACGCTTGGGCATGATATTGTTCTTGGCTTGCGATATCAACGTCGCCGTCTTCAACACACTGCCTTCCGGCCACGCGCTCTATACGGCGTCAGTCATACTGATGTGGGCCTTTTACCTGCCGGCCCAGACCTTGCTTGCCTTAAGCGCTACCGATTTGCCGCTGATCAACCACCGTCGATCCAGCCGCGGATAATGCGGATGATTTGGCCCGCAAAGCGGCGATAAGCGGCGATATAAGATAAAATGGCTATTGACAAGGGGAATGCAGTGGATTATTGTATTAAACGCTTAGTACAATAATACATTATATGCGAAATTGTTCGGACAGCGCAATGCCGGGTATGCGCGAGCGGCTGGTAATGGTACAATCTGTGGTAAGTTTTACGAACGACAACGGAGGGCGGCGAAATGATAAATATAAACTTTGAAGGGAAATCCGCGATAGTGACCGGCGGGGGCAGCGGTATAGGCAAGGCCATCGCGCTTGAGCTCGCGGGTTGCGGCGCGCGCTTATGGATTGGCGACGTCAACGTTGAGGGGGCGGACAACGTCTGCCGTGAGATAAAAACCCGTGGCGGCGAGGCCGGTTTCACACAGACAGACGTCTCAAACCCTGACGGCATAGCAAAACTCTTCAAAGACGCGAACGCCGCACACGGCGAGCTAGGCGTAGTCGTCAACTCCGCGGGGCTCTTCATGCCGGCCTCGCTGCTGGACGCAAAGCCGGATCAAATCAAAGCCCATCTGGACGTAAACCTCTTTGGCGTGGTCTACAGCACAAGGCTCGCCCTCGAAACGATGATATCGCAAGGCAAAGGAGGCAAGATCCTCAATGTTGCGTCGGTCGGCGGCCGCAGCGGCGAGCTCGGCGCGCCCTACTACTCACTCGGCAAAAGCGGGATCATCAACTTTACGCAATCCGCGGCCTACGTCGGCGCGCCTCACGGGATCAACGTCAACGCCCTTTGCCCCGGAGTCATCCGGACGCCGATGTGGGATGTGATCCTTGAAAAAGAGTCGGGCGGGGATCCCGCGGCGGACAAAGACGAACTATTCCGCGAAATCATAAAAAACCGTACGCCTCTCGGCCGCGCGCAAACGCCCGAGGAGATAGCGTACGCGGCTTGTTTCCTATGCTCATGCTACGCTGACGCAATCGTCGGGCAGGCGCTCAACGTATGCGGCGGCGACCGTATGAATTGACATGTATTTACCACACACGATTTAGCCTGTATGCTAGAATGAAACAATATGAGCCAGATTTTTGATTTTTTCCTCCATAGCTTCCCGCCAGAACTCGCGGCCTTTATTATTTCAATGCTGCCCATACTTGAACTGCGCGGAGGTATGGTTTTCGCCGCGCTCGCCGGGATTCCGTTCGCGAAGGCTTTCATTATCTGCTATCTGGGAAATATCGTCCCATTCCCGTTCCTGCTCCTTTTTCTGCGCAAGATCCTGGATTGGCTTTCACGTTTTCGGCTCACCGAAAAGCTGGTCACCAAGTTGGTGGAAAAAGCGCGAAAAGGCGGCAAAAAGCTCGGGCGATACGAGATATTCGGCCTCTTCATCTTTGCGGCCGTACCGCTGCCCGGTTTCGGAGGCTGGACAGGCGCCCTCATCGCCGTGATCCTGGATTTTCAGATACGGCGCGCGTTCATTGCGCTTGCTACAGGCACCCTTGTAGCCGGCGGCATCATGAGCATACTCACCTACCTCATACCCGGAATGTTCTTTTAAAAATTCACGCCGTTGAAAAAGGGACGCGCTTTCGCGTATCCCTTTTTGGCTTAACTGATTTTCGATTTGCGTCGATTGCCTCTACAGCATCGCGTCTACATCGTACATCACCTTGTCGAGCATGGCGAGCCCTTCGCGCAGCTCCTGCTCGGTAATCGTGAGCGGAGGCGCAACCATGACGCCGTTTTCGTTGTTGTACGTTGAGAAGCCCGCTGCCTTCAACATCCCTATGACTTTCCCCATCTCCGCCAGGCTGAACGGCTCTTTCGTTTCCCGGTTTTTGACGAGTTCTACCTGCGCAAACAGGCCGATATAGCGCGACTGCCCGACCGCCTGATGATTTTTCGCAAGTTCATCGAGGGCCTCGCCGAGTACCTTGCCGAGTTTCGCGACATTCTCCGCGACGCCGACGCGCTCATACTCATCCAACGCCGCGCAGCATACCGCGCAGCCGATAGGATGCGCTGAATATGTCAACCCGTTGAACATCTTGTGCTCGTCGTAGTATTCCGCGATTTCCTTCCTGACGATAACGCCTCCGAGCGGCACATAGCCGCAGGTAGCGCCCTTCGCGAAGGTAATCATATCCGGCTCTACGTCGAACTGATGGAAAGCGAACTTCGTGCCGGTACGGAAGAAACCCGCCATGACCTCGTCGCATACGAGCATGATATTGTGCTTCGCGCAGATTTCCTTGACGCCCTTCAGGTACCCCTTAGGCGGCACAAGCACACCGTTTGACCCCACGACCGTCTCAACGAATACGCCCGCTATCAAATCCGGGCCCTCGCGCTTGACAGCCTCCGCAAAGCGGTCGAGATAGTACGCCGACATATCTTCCTCGTCCTTGAACGAGACCTGCTTCGGCGCCCGGTATGGATATGGCCCGTCGAAGTGGTAGAAGCCCGGCACGCCGGGTTCGGCGACGAATCTCCGGTTCTCGCCCGTCAGTTCCGAAGCGCCGTGCGAGGCGCCGTGGTATGAATTGTACATGGACAAGAACTTCCACTTGCCCGTGAAAACACGGCAAAACTTGATCGCGTTCTCGTTCGCCTCAGCGCCCGCGTTCGTGAAGAAAACCTTACCGCCCTCAAACGCCGGCCCCGCGAACTCAACAAGCCTTTTCGCCGCTTCGCTGCGCACGTCAACAGCGTACGCCGGGCCTATGAACGCCAGCTTCTCAGCCTGCGTCTTGATAGCGTCGATAAGGGCCCTGTTCCCGTGCCCCAAACTTGAATTGACAAGCTGCGCGCTCATATCGTAATACTTGTTGCCATCCTCGTCCCAAAAATAGATGCCCTCCGCTTTTGTGATAACGGTGGGGTTCAAGCCTTTCTGCGCGCTCCAGGAATGCAAATTGTATTTCTTGCTTGTATCTTTGATCGTACTCATCTTATTCCTCCTTATTCAAACGCGGCCCTGATCTTTTCGCTGAAGAGCTCTTCGTCCGACGGCTGCCAGCTCGGGATCTCGCGGCTCACATATGTGTAGTTCAGCAGGTCCTGCCATGTCGCGTTGTGGGAAATGCTGTTGTATCCCCACGTGCCGCAGCCCAGCGTCATCGACACCGGGTATCCGCAGGTCCAGCTGCCGCTGTTTGTCAGCGACTGGGGCTGGTTCACGACAACTTTGCAGACAGGGATCGTGTCGCCGAGCTTCGTCACGCGCTCGTCGAGCTTCGTGTGTATGCTGACCGAATGGCCTTTCCCCTGATAATTCAAAATCTTGTGCATCTTTTCCAGCGCGTCCTCAAAATCCTTGGCTTTCCGGATACCCGCGACCGGGGAGAGCTTCTCTCCCGTGAACGGGAACTCATTCCCGAACCCGCCGTTTTCCTCGACCATGATGAGGCGCGTGCCTTCCGGCACGTCTATGCCGGCCTTTTCGGCTATTTCCATCGCGCTCTTCGCGACGACGCCGTTGTTGAGCGTGTGGTTCGCGGGGCTTTCCGGCCAGAGCGTCTTAAGGACTTTTTCCTTGTCCGGCGAATCCTCTTTGATAAGGACGGCGCCAACCTTGGCCATTTCCTCGGCCCACTTATCGTAAATCTCTTCAAAAACTACGATATTGTTTTCCGTTGAGCAGCTTGTCGCGTTATCGAAAGACTTTGACCGTATGAGCATATCCGCCGCTTTCGGCAAATCCGCCGTCTCATCCACGATACATACAACATTGCCCGTGCCGACGCCAATCGCCGGAACGCCCGACGAATAGGCCTGGCGGACCATCGGCGTACCGCCTGTAGCAATGATGAAGTCTACGCTCTTCATGAGGATCTGGCTGCTTTCGACCGACACGTACTCGGGCTCGATCGCCTGTACCAGGTCTTCCGGCGCGTCGAATTTTTTCAAGACGCTTCTGATCATGTTGGTGACCTCAAGGTTCACCTTCTTCGCGCGCGGATGCGGGGCCAAAATGACCGCGTTGCGCGTCTTGATCGCCATCAGGCTCTTGACGACCGGTGTCGCCTCGCCGTTCGTGACAGGGATGATCGCGCCGATAACGCCCATGGGTTTCGCGTATGTATCTATACCCGTCTCTTTATTGCTGTCAACGAGCCCTACAGAAAGCTTTCCCTTCATCTGCGCCCAGCTTCCCTTGACCTTGCTGTATGTTTTGAGCTGTTTATCTTTTGCTACGCCCATGCCGGACTCGGCGACGAGTTTTTCGCCAAAATCAAGCGCTACCTCAGGTATTGTCAGCGCGTAGGCGATTGCCTCGCAAAGCTCGTCTACGCGTTCCTGCGAAAACGCCTCGGCGACTTTCTGCGCGGCTCTCCCCTTCTTTACAAGCTCTGTGATATAGGCTTCATAATTCAGTGTGCTGTCTCCCATTTCTTTGATTCTCCTTTCAAATACAAGACGGCGTACCAATACGCTACGCCTCTTTCATATACTACCATCTTAGCACTATGTATACAATATTATTCTTCCGTATCAACCCCCTCGCCTTCCCCGATTGCAGCAGCCCCGGATTCAGAATAAGGCTCTTCATCTTCCGGCCCATCCTGGTCGCCTTCGATAGAATATATCTGTACATTTTTCAGCGCAAGGTTTATCATCCTTGTCCGGGTCCCGACGAGTTTGTCGAGTTCATCCCCGGTCTGGCGGATACGGTCCTGCGCCCTTCCCAACACGCCCCCGAAATTACCGAACTCTTTTTTTGCCCTTTCGAGCACATGCTGGATTTCGACCGCGCCCTTCTGAATCTGCAAGGTCTTGAATCCGACAAGCAGGGAGGAAAGCAGCGCCGAAAGCGTCGTCGGCCCGGCGAGCATGACGCCCTGTTTGCGCAATTCCTCAAAGAACGCAGCGTCGCGCACCGCCTCCGCGTAAAGCCCCTCCGTCGGCAGGAATACAACCGCGAAAGCCGTTGTACGCGGCGGGTTGATATATTTCTCCCGCACCGATTTCGCCGACTCCTTGATTTGCGTCAGCAGCGCCTTCCGGCATTCCTCTACCGCCGCCGTATCACCCCTCTCATACCCTTCCGTAAGCCTGTAATAATTGTCCAGCGGGAACTTGCTGTCGATTGGCAGGTATACGAACCCTTCGTCGTCCTGCCCGGGCATCTTCACAGCGTACTCGACACGGTCGCGCGAACCCTCACGCATCTGCGCCTCGCGTTCGTACAGCTGGGAAGGCAGCATGTCCTCTATGATCTGAGCGAGCTGAAGTTCCCCGAGTATGCCCCGCGTCTTCGAGCCCGACAGCGCCTTGTTGAGATTTGATACGCTCTCAGCGACCGAGCGCATCTCGCCGAGCCGCGTATTCACCGACTCAAGCTGCTGGTTCACGATTTCAAAGCTGTTTTTCAGCCGCGCGTTCAGCGTCGTTTCAAGCTTCTCGTCCACAGTACGGCGCATCTCGTCGAGTTTCTGCTCATTGGATTTTTGTATCGCGTCAAGCCTTTCGTCGACCTTGTCGCGAATTGCCGTCTGTGTATCCGTCATGCTCTTCTGCGTTGCCGTCTGCATATCGAAAAGGCTCTTCTGTTGGTCCTGTCCGAAACGCAGCAATGCGCCGCTCATCGCTTCCGACGATGACTGTATCAACCGCGCTGTCTGCGTGTTGCTTTCGTTAATGATCGAAAGCAGTTCCTGGCGCTGTTCACGCGAGGCCGCCGCGTTCTCCTGCTGCTGCGCCCGCAGCTCGGCCAACACCGCGGAAGCCGTCAGCCCCGCTATATTGTCCGCCTGCTCAACGCCTTCCTCTTTCTTCTTTGCATTCAGGATAATCAATATCAAAGTCGTCTCGACAGCGACTACAATCAGCAAAATAATCATCAATATAGAAATATTTGTCACATTCCACTCCTGTTCAATACCTGGATATTTGTATTATCGCATATTCCCGGCATATATTGTATATCGTCAAAATATTGTATACTTCTCCATATGATATTGAGTGATTTGATTGACGGGCTGCCTGTTGAGTTTGTGCAGGGCGACGCGGCCTGCGAAATAAAGGGGATCGTTTATGATTCGCGCAAAGCCGCCGCAGGAACGCTTTTTGCGGCGTTGCCGGGCGCAAATGACAAATCCCTGGACGGCCATGACTTCCTGCCCGACGCTTACGAACGCGGCTGCCGCGCCTTCCTCGTAAGCCATATTCCGGAGGGGTTTGCCGACAGGGACGGGGTCGCGATCCTGCGCGCGGACGACGCAAGGCAGGCTCTCGCGCTGTTGTCAAGGCGCTTTTTCGGCGAGCCGGAGCGGCGCCTGAAGCTCATAGCGCTTACGGGCACAAAGGGAAAGACGACCATCTCTTATATGCTGAAATCCATATTTGAGAAAGCCGGCAAAAAAGTCGCGCTGATCGGATCGAACGGCGTCATATATCCGGGGTTCTACAAAAAATTGCTGAACACCACGCCCGAGTCCTACGTCCTGCACGGCTTTCTGAAGGATATGGCGGACGCGGGCGTCGAATACTGCTTCCTTGAAGCGACCTCCCAGGGTTTCATGCTGCACCGCACAGACGGAATTATTTTTGACGCGGCGCTATATACGAATATATCCCCCGACCATATCTCAAAGACCGAACACGAAAGTTTTGAGCATTATTTTGCCTGCAAAAAACGTGTTTTCGGCCAAACAAGGATCTGTTTTGTCAACCGCGACGCGGAACTTTTTGACGATATCGTGAAGGATGTCCCGAGGGATTTGCTGGGGGTTTACGGCTTTGCGGGCGAAGACGGAGGACGAGAGCCGTCAGCGCCGCATTGGCCGCTTGACTACATGGCAAAGGACATTCGCCTGTCGCGCAACGGGAACCGCATGTCCGTGGAGTTTCTCTGCGAAGCGCCCGACTGGAGCCATGAAATGCGCATCGATATCCCCGGGCGCTTCAACGCGGAAAACGCCCTTGGCGCCATCTGCATAGCCGACCGTTACGGTATCAGCCCTGACGACATCGCGGCCGGGCTGCGCGGGGCGGTTTCAGCGGGACGCATGGAATACGTAGACGTCCCGGCCTCTTACACCGTACTCATAGACTTCGCGCACAACAAGCTCAGCATGGAAGCCATGATGGATACGGCAAGGTCGTACAACCCCAAACGCATACTTTGCGTCTTCGGGCTCGAAGGCGACCGTTCGCATATTCGGCGCGCGGATTCCGGCGAGATACTCGGCAGGGACGCGGACTATACGATACTGTCCGACGCCAGCCCGAGGACGGATGATCCGGACAGGATACTTGCCGATGTCGCCGCGGGCATTGAACGCGGCGGCGGCGCGGGCAAATACGAAATCATCCGCGATCGGCATATCTCCATCCCGAAGATACTGGACATGGCCGGTGAGGGGGACCTCGTCCTGCTCGTCGGGAAAGGCAATGTGCTTTACGAGGAAGTTTTCGGCGTGTTGACGCCGATAGACGAGCGTGAAATCGTCCGCGAATACTTCGCCGCCAAAAACATGGCGCAACCACAGGACGGATCCGGGGCGGGACAGGCGGGATGAACAGCCCCAGATTTACAGCGGCCCTCATAGCCGGCAAACTCTGCGCGGTCTTCTGTAAGGCATTTTTTCCAAAGCGCGGCAGCAACCTGCCCGGGCGGTTCGCGCTGAGGCTTGACCCTCTCTTCCTGCGCCGCGTCAAAGGCATAGACCCTGCCCGCACGATATTTATCACAGGCACAAACGGCAAGTCCACGGCCAACAATATGGTAGTACACGCGTTCCAGGCCGCGGGGCTTTCCGTCTGCTCAAATCTCGAGGGGGCAAACATGAAGCCCGGCGCCGCGTCGGCGCTCATAAAACACACGACCATGAGCGGGCGCTTCACAAAGCAATTCCTGATCCTTGAAGTCGACGAACGCAGCCTCTCGCTTATTTCAAAAGATTTGAAGCCCGGCCATCTCTGCGTCACAAATATTCAAAAGGACCAGGTACAGCGCAACGGCGAGCCCGACTATATCTATCAAAAAATCAAGGCTGTCATCGGCGAAAGCGACGGCCTCACGCTTTACCTGAACAACGACGAACCGCGCGCCCTGTCGCTCGGCGGCTTTCCCGGCAAAAACGGCCGGGACTATGGCCTCGCAAACGACGCAGGGGATGGTGATTGGAATGGGAACGGGGACGGGGACGGGGATGGCAACGGCTCGCGAAAATGCCAAATCCGCACGTTCGGCGTCGCTCCGAACGCACGCGCTTCCGAAACCGAAGCGGTCTGGGGAGTGACGATGCCCTGCCCGATATGCCACGACGCGCTTGTATTCACGCACTTCAACCTCGCGGGCGTCGGCGCCTTTCATTGTCCGGCCTGCGGGTTTCACCCAAAAGCAGAACCTGATCTCTTGGTCTCCGGCGTCGACTTCGAAAATTTGACGTTCAATGTCTCGGACAGGACGTACCGGCTCGCTTACCAGGCGGCGTTCTTTTTGTACAACTACGCGCTTTGCGCGTGCGTTTGCGCGGAGTTCGGCGTCGGCGAAGCAGCGCTGGAACAGGCTTTCGCCACATTCACGAATATCAGCGGCCGCATGGAAACATTTTCGTACGCCGGTAAAACGATCAAATACATGCGTATCAAACAGGAGAATCCCGAAACGCTGCAAAGCGCTTTGGATACGATCGCCGAAGACAAGACCGAAAAGGCTTTTGTGCTGGGCCCGGCTATTGTCGACGATATCATCCCCCATTACAGCAATACTTTTTATACCTTTGATTGCAACTTCGAACCTTTCATGCGAAGCGGAATCGAACGCTGCATATGTTTCGGCAGCGCCATCGGTTGGGATACGGCAAACCGCCTGCGATACGCGGGCGTCCCGGACGAGCGCATTGAGATCGTGGATACGGACGACGATGAAAAAATCCTCGCCGCCATCGCCGCGTGCGAAACAAAAAACGTTTACCTGATCACCTGGATAAAAAAATATGAGAAGCTGAAGGCGCACTCGGCATGAACGAAATGGGAAAAGAACTGAATATCCTTTGGCTATGGCCCGATATCCTGAACCTGCACGGGGATCGGGGGAATGTCATGGCGCTTGTACGCGTATGCGGCCTATACGGGATAGGAGCAAAAGTAACGCGCGTGAACCGTTTGTCTGACGACTTCGATCCGGAACGCGCCGACATCATCCTGCTGGGCCCCGGCGAGCTTGCCGTCATGCCGCAAATCGCTGGCGCTTTGTCAAAACATTTTGCGGAACTGAAATCATGGACGGAAAGCAGCGGCGTCCTCTTCGCCACCGGCACGACCGGCGCGGCCCTCGGCGTACAAACGCGCCGATTGGACGGCAGCTATATCTTCGGCCTCGGCCTGCTGGATATTGAATGCGGCGAGCGCAAAGAAATACTCGGCGACGACCTGATATTCCGTACGCCCGGCGGTTTGGGCATCTATGGCATCCAAATCCAGCTGGCCGATATCCACCTCGCGGCCGGACAAAGATCTTTTGGAAAGATCGTATACGGCTATGGAAACAACGGCGGAGAGGCCGAAGGCGCGGAAAGCGGCAATGTCATATTCACGAACGCGCTCGGCCCTATCCTCGTAAAAAACCCGTGGCTGGCGCTTGACCTCATCAACCGGGCCCGCGCCCGGTCGGCGCAAAGCGGCGACCGGGGCCATCCCCTCGCCCCGGATCCTGACCTGTTCAAATTTGAATACGCGTCCGCAAAGGCCATCGGTATCTTTAACGAAAAAAAGGAAAGGCCAAGATGAGCGAGCTGACGATCAATACAAACCTTCTTTTGCACAACCAACGCGTAATGAGCGAACTCGCGGCAAAGCGCGGCGTCGGCATCACCGTCGTGACGAAGGGCCTCGTCGGCGACAAGGCCTTGGCGGAACTCCTCGTGCGGCACGGCGCGAAAAGCATCGCCGAAGCGCATATACAAAATCTCATAAAGTTCCAGGGTATCCCGGCGGAAAAGTGGCTTATAAGGTCCCCGTTGATCAGCGAGGCTGACGATGTGGTACGCTATGCCGACGTCAGCCTTGTCACCGAAATGATCGTTCTCAAACACCTCTCAGCGGCCGCGGCCCGGCAGGGGCGTGTGCACAAAACCGTCGTCATGCTTGAGCTCGGCGAACTGAGGGAAGGCTGCATGCCGGACGAATTGCTCCCGCTCTGCGAAGCCTGCCTTTCACTGCCCGGCCTCGCGCTGCATGGCATAGGCGCAAACCTTTCATGCATCAACGAAATCGTCCCGGACGACCTCAATATGGGGGCTCTGGCAAATGCGGCGGAAACGGTCGAGAAGAGCCTCGGCGTGAAGTTGCCCCTCGTCTCCGGCGGCAGCAGCAGTTCGGTGAAAATGCTCGAAGAGGGGCGCTTGCCGGAGAGGGTCAACCACCTGCGTATCGGAGAAGCGATCCTGCTCGGCAACATCGTCTGCTACGACATGCCTTACGAAGGCGCGCGCACGGACGCTTTTACGCTTTGCGCCGAAATCATCGAAGTAAAGGAAAAGCCGTCGCTGCCCTGGGGCGAGCGCGCGCACGCCCAATCTGAGACGGCGCATGGCGCGGCGGCTATTGACCGTGGGATCCGCAAACGGGCCCTGATCGCCGTCGGCAAGCAGGATATACACTCAAAATACCTGGTCCCAATTGACCCCGGCCTTGAAATACTCGGCGATACGAGCGATTGCCTGATCGCCGATGTCACAGACTGCTCTTCGGCATACAAACCCGGCGACGCCGTATATTTCCGTCTCAAATACAACGGCCTCGTATCTGCGATGGCTTCGGACTATATCGAAAAAAATATCATTTAAATCAGAACCCGATCAGGGCGCCGGTGTGGCAAACGAGTACAGCGCCAAAAGATAACTGTCCGCGCCAAATCCGGCTATCGATCCCCGGCACACCGCGGCGATGACTGATGTATGCCTGAATTCTTCCCGGGCCTGGATATTTGACATATGGACCTCAACCACCGGCGTATGAATCGCGGATATGGCGTCGCGGATGGCTATGCTGTAGTGGGTGTAAGCGCCGGCGTTCAGGATCACTCCGTCGCACCCCTCGGCTTCATGGAGAGCGGTGACGAGCTCGCCCTCCACATTGCTTTGAAAGAATTCACATTGAATACCCATCGCCTTTGCCCTGAGCGCGAGCTGCGCGTTGATTTCCTCAAGGGTTTCGACTCCGTATTTCCCCGGCTCGCGCTGCCCGAGCATATTCATGTTCGGGCCGTTTATCACCAATATACGCTTCATCTGTCCCGTCCTCCGATCCGTTTACGTTTCATATCCCATTTCTTCCATCAATCCGCGCCGCGATCCCGGTTCACGGCGCCGTTACTGGTTGCTGTAACACCCAAGCACCTCAAAGTACTCGCACACGCCCGCCGCGTGCCGCAGGGCCGACGCTACATTCCCGTCAAGGATCGTGCCCGCCAATTCCGCGAAAAAGCGGTACTTGCCCGCGGTGGAAGGCCGTGATTCAATCCTCATCAAATTGAGCCCCGATGCCATGAATGGCAAAAGCGCTTCGCAAAGCGCTCCGGATCTATGGGCAGTCGAAAAAGTAACAGAGATCAGATCGCTGCTTTCATCGTATTCAGGTTGGGCCGCGATGACGACAAAGGACGTACGGTTTTCATTTGAGTCCATGATATCGGGTTCCAGGATCTCCAGCCCGTACAGCTCGCCTGCCCGACGCGAACCGATAGCCGCGGTTTTGCCGTTTCCTGACTTGGCGGCGGTTTCCGCCGCTACAGCCGTATTGCTGCTCGCGAACAAATCCCACGCGCGGCCGCGCAGGAAACCCGAACATTGTTTGAAACCTTCGGGATGTGAAAAGACTTCGCGAATATCCGACAATTTGGTCCCCCGAGGCGCCAGCAGGCATTGTCTGGCCTCGACCCAGGTCCGGCCGACGATGAAACAGCCATACTTGCGCAGCAAATCATATGTCTCGCCTATAGCGCCGGTGGTTGAATTTTCTATAGCCACCACGCCGTAATCAACGCGCTTTTCCTTTACCGCCAGGAACACATCCTCAAAGAATTCCACCGCTTGCCTTTCCGCGTCAGGGAAAAGCTTGATCAGCGCCTGCTCGCTCCAGGCGCCGGGAACACCCTGATATGTACATGTGATATGGCCCGTGGCAGGCGGCTGCGCGGGCGGAAGCAATGGCGCTTCCCGGTGCATCAGCAGCCGGTTCTGATATTCGCGGGACAGAGCTATGATGGTCCGCATCAGCAGGGCGGTCTCGCCCCGCAGCGATTCGTCAGCCATATCCATGACCTGGTCCACCACCTGCTGTTCGCGCTCCTCGTCCAAAATGGACATATTGTTCTGCCCTTTTACCTCGCCGGCCTTTAAGGACGCCTCCATTCTCTCGAGGAAGAGCGGTATGATCTGTTTGTCGATACCGTCGATTTTTTCCCTGATTTCAGTTAGTTGCTTTTGGACTTCCATTGTCTTCCCTCCAGTCGTCATACAACGCTTCGCGCACTTTTGTTATTTGTTTCATCAACCGGTCAAACAGCAGCGGCGTGATCGACTGCTGTCCGTCGCACAGGGCCTTCTCCGGTTGATTGTGTACCTCTATGATCAGCCCGTCCGCGCCCGCGGCTACGGCCGCAAGCGCCATAGGCTGCACCAAATTCCAATATCCCGTCCCATGCGACGGATCCACGATCACCGGAAGATGCGATTTTGCCTTGAGTACCGGCACCGCTGACAGATCCAATGTATTGCGGGTGGATGTTTCAAAGGTGCGTATCCCCCTCTCGCACAGGATCACCTGGCTTTTCCCGTCCGCCAGGACGTATTCCGCCGCCATCAGCATTTCGTCTACGGTACAGGACGGCCCACGCTTAAGCAATACCGGCCGGCCGGTTTTTCCGACATCGCGAAGCAGCGAAAAATTCTGCATATTCCGCGCGCCTATCTGGATGATGTCCACGTCCCTGTTGAATATCTCCAGGTGTTCCGAAGACATGATCTCGGTGACGATAGGCAATCCGGTTTTCTCACGCGCGATTTTGAGCAGCTCAAGCCCATCCAGCCCAAGCCCCTGGAATGAATAAGGCGAGCTTCGCGGCTTGAACGCCCCGCCGCGTAAAAATTTCGCCCCCGAGAGCAGCACATCCTGCGCGATCGACAGCACCTGCTCCTCGCTTTCTACAGAACATGGGCCCGCCATCACGGCGAAATGCCCGCCGCCGATTTTTTGGCCGCCCGCTTCCACAATCGTATCAGGCGGATGAAACTTCCTGCCGGACAGCTTGTAAGGTTCGGATACCTTCATCACCCTTTCCACGAACTCGTGCCGCATGATGGTTTCGGCGGAAATCTGCGTAGTATCCCCGACAAGGCCGAGCATATGGGTACTCTCGCCCAAAATGTCCTGCACGATGAACCCTCTGTTCGTCATATCCGTCCTGATTTCGTTGATCTGACGTTCGGTCGCCTCAGGTTTCAATATGATAATCATTTATTTTTCCTTCTTTCTGTCATTCTATTTTGCGCGCTAACGCGTCTGAAACAATTTTGTACAGCGCCGGCTTGTCAAGCTTTCGATCCAAAAACAGCTCGTCCGCCAGCAGCGCCTGGTAAATAAGCATGCCCAAACCATTTTGGGTTTTCAGCCCAAGCGACGCGGCTTCGCGAAGCAGGTTGGTTCGGGGCGGTTTGTATACAATATCACAGACCAGCGCTTCGCGCGGCAGCCTCTTGAGAAATTCCAGCGAGGCAAAATCCTCTCCGATACCGCTCATACCCAGCGGAGTCGCGTTGATGAGGATGTCGGCGCCCGACGCCGCTTCCGCCAGGCTTTCCATATCCATCGCGCCCGCACGCATGGTTGTTTTACCATCGCCTTTGCCCGGCGCGCTCTTTATGTTTTCGCAAATCTCCTCCGCTTTATATACCCGCCGTCCCAGGACCGTGACCGACGCCGCGCCTTCCCGCGCCGCCTTAAACGCTATAGCTCCCGCCGCGCCGCCTGTGCCCAGAACAGTGACGTTCCTTTCGGCAAACCCCGAGCCTTCCGTTTTGAGAGCCTCAAGCAACCCCTGCATATCGGTGTTGAACCCGTAAAGCTTCCCCTCCCTGTTGGCCACCGTATTCACCGCGCCGCAAAGCCTCGCCTCCTCATCCACAGAATCAAGAAAGGCCACGATGTCTTTCTTGTGGGGGATAGTCACATTGAAGCCCTTCAGCCCCGACTTGCGGGCCTTATCCACAAACTCTCCGATATTGCCGCGAGCCACATGGATTGCTTCGTATGAGCCATTTGCCCCAAGCGAGCCCAGTACAACCCCATGAATGAACGGTGAAAGGGAATGCATGATCGGATCGCCGACGACCGCAAAATCCACATCCGGGCTTTCGCCGCGTATGATCGCCTCAAGCGCCGCAAACGCTTCCGCTTCGCCGCCCGAGTTTGGGAGCGCTATGTCTGAAAATCTGATATAGAGAGGCCGCCGCTCCTCAGACAGGATGTATAGTTTTTCTACGCCGCCTGCCAGCATGGGGCGGTTTCCGCTATCAATTTCATTCACGATCATTTCCGGCGGCCTGTCAAGGAAAACGGCCAATCCATTCTCACGCAAAGCGCGCATGTTTTCCTCTCTCGTGACCACACCGCCGCCGGTGGATATCACGCTCCCGCAGCGGCGGGCTGCCTCCTTTGTTTTTTCCGTCTCAAGTTCCCGAAAAAACTGTTCGCCGTGACGCCGGAAAATTTCGCCGATCGGCATACCGGCCTGCGCTTCAATTTCTTCATCCACATCCACGAACGGCATGCCGAACTTTTGCGCAGCCATACGGCCGAGTGTGGTTTTCCCGCTCCCTGAAAGCCCGATCAAAACTATGTTGCGTTTGCCCATCACCATTCCACCGCCTCTTATATGCTTACGCTCCGCGCCACCAGCATCCGGTCCAGCGCGCACAGCGCAATCGCCGCTTCGACTACCGGCACCGCCCGGAGCGCGATACACGGATCGTGCCGGCCTCTGACTTTGATCAACGCTGGCTGCATAGTCCCGGCGTCTACGGTCCGCTGTTCGCGCGGGATCGACGACGTCGGTTTGACAGCCACCCGTACGATCAGCGGCGCCCCGGTCGTAATGCCGCCCAGGATCCCTCCGTTGTGGTTTGTAAGCGGACGGATTTCCCCATCCTCCAAAACAAGTCCGTCATTGGCCTGGCTGCCGTTCAGCGCGGCCAGCCGGAACCCGTCGCCGAATTCCACGCCCTTGATTGCCGGGACGGAAAAGAGCATGGCTGAAACAGCGCTCTCCATCGATCCGAAAAAAGGCTCGCCGAGCCCTCCCGGAAGCCCGAACGCAACGGCTTCCACTATACCCCCCACCGAATCCCCGGCCGTTTTTGCTTTCATGATTTCTTCCTGCAGCGCGGTTTCATGGACCGCGGGAAACGGCTTGCCTGAAATCATCTGCCAGACCTTCGGATCGCAGGGAATCCCCTTGTCTTCCACCTGCCCGATTCGCGTGATGCGCCCAAAGACAAAGACGCCGCGCCGCGCCAGAACCTGCTTGGCGAGGCTTCCCGCAAATACGAGAGGGGCCGTCAGCCTGCCCGAAAAATGCCCGCCGCCGCGCATGTCCGCGTTCCCGCCGTATTTGAGCAGCGCCGTCCAATCGGCGTGCCCGGGGCGCAGCTTCGTATCATAATCCCCGGATCTGGTATCCGTGTTAAAGATAACGCCGCAAACCGGAAAACCTGTAGTTTTGCCTTCATACAGCCCGCTGAGTATCTCCACCGTATCGGCTTCCTTCCTCTGCGTCGTATACCGGCTTCCGCCCGGCGCGCGCCGCAGCATCTCGCCGGCCACTTTTTCCATATCGATCTCTTCGCCGGGCGGCAGCCCATCTACGGTGATCCCGACAGCGCGCCCGTGCGACTCACCGAATATGGACAGTCTCAGCTCCTGACCCCATGTGTTCATATGCTTTCATCCCTTTCAAAATCGTCCCAGAATCCCGGATATGATTTGCTCACGCTCCGCCAGCCGGACAGTTCCACCGGCCCTTCGCACCGAATGGCGGCCAGCGCCATCGACATCGCTATACGATGGTCGTTCCACGCGTCCACCCTGCCTCCGCGAAGAGAGCCCGAGCCCTCGATGATCAAACCATCTTCTTTTTCAATCACACTCGCGCCAAGTTTCGAAAGCTCGGACGTCATGGCCTTCAGCCTGTCGCTTTCCTTGAGGCGCAGTCTGCCCGCGTTTTCGATCCTGCTGGCCCCTTCGCAAAAACAGCAGAGCGCCGCTATCGGGGGTACCAGGTCGGGGATCTCCCGCGCATCCACATTTACAGCTTTGAGCCTCCGCGCGCGGACCGAAACGAGATCATCTTTCCTTACAATCCCGGCGCCCATTTCCTCAAGGACCCGAAGGATCGCGCGATCGCCTTGGCGGCTGTCGGGGTTGAGCCCGCTGCACCATACATCGCGTCCGAGCGCGGCCGCGGCGAGAAAATAGGCCGCCTGCGAGTAATCAGCCTCAACCTCATACTCCGCGGGGCGGTACCGCTGCCCGCCGCTTATGAGAAACCGGTACTCGTCCGGCGCCTGCACGCGCACCCCGAAACGCTCCATGACGTCTACGGTCAGTTCCGCGTACCCGCGCGACTCAAGCGGCGAACTCAGCCGGATTTCGCTGTCCCCGTCCAGAAGCGGCAAGGCAAAGAGCAACCCTGATACAAATTGAGAGCTTACGTCACCCGGTATGGTGAAAACCCCGCTGCGCAGCGGCCCGCGGACGCGGACGCGATCCGGTTCTTTGGCCAGCTCCGCCCCGGCTTCGGCAAACGCTGTCCGGTAAACATCCAGCGGCCGCTCCAGCAGCCGGCCGCGCCCGGAAAAACAGACCTCTCTTTTTTCCAGCGCGAAGACCGGTATCAAAAATCTCAGCGTAGAGCCTGACTCCGCGCAGTCTATCGGCTCATCCTCGCCGCCCCGGCGGTTGGATACCGTATCAGGAACGCCGCCTCTATGGAACACCCTCAAGCATGCGTTTTCGGTTCCTCCGCGTTCCCAGCAGACGCCAAGCGCCTTGATACCTTCCAGCGTTGCCTCGACATCTTCCGAAGCCCCGAGATTGTAAATGACGCTTTCGCGACCACGGCCGTTTGGGCCGTTGCTGTCCGTATTGCCATTATCGGCGCCGCATTGCGCGATGCCGCCCCCTATTGCGCCGCTTTCCCGCGCCGCAAGCGCGGCGCAGATCACAGCGCGATGGCTCAGGCTCTTCGACGGAGGAGGGGCTACAACGCCGCCGGGAAACCGCCTGATCGTTTTGATTCCGTCTTCGGTTCTCTCCGCTGCTTTCCGCATTATTTCCATCACCTATCTTTCCATCCTTTTCACAGCGAACTCCAACTCCGCGAAACTCATCGGATGGATATAGGCTTCGCCTATCTTCCGCAAAATGACCATGCGTACCCCGCCGGTTTCGCCCTTTTTGTCCGCTTCCAGCAGCGGCAGCAGCTCCGAAGGGGGGCATGGGCAGACGGCGGCCAGCCCGTGCAAGGCCAACATGCCTTTCAATTCTTCCGTCGTCCCAGGTTCCGTCAGCTTCATCCTTTCGCCGATTTCCGCCGCCAAAACCATTCCGATTGCCACAGCTTCTCCATGATTGTATGTCCTGTAATCGCAGGCCTTCTCAATGGCGTGGCCGAAAGTGTGCCCGAAATTCAACAGCATCCTCTCGCCTGTGTCACGCTCGTCGCGCTCGACGATATCACCTTTGATACGGCAGCAAGCCCCGATGATTTTTATCAGCTCTTCCTCATCCGGCCGCTTGCGCAGATCCTCGAAGAGGCTACGGGACCGGATAGCGCCATATTTGACGACCTCCGCCATTCCGCAGCCGAGCTCCCTCTCGGGAAGGGTTTTCAGCGCCAAAGGATCGATGAGCACCAGCCGGGGCTGATAAAACGCGCCGGCCATATTTTTCCCCTGTGCCAAATCGATCGCGGTCTTGCCGCCCACACTTGAATCCACCTGCGCCAGCAATGTGGTTGGGATCTGTATATATGGAATGCCGCGCATATATGTCGCCGCGGCAAACCCGCACAAATCCCCGACCACGCCGCCGCCCAGCGCGACAGCCAGGTTGCTTCGCTTCAGTTTCATGTCCGCAAACGCGTCGTAAAGACGAACCAGCCCGTCAATGGACTTGCTCTGTTCCCCGGGAGGTATCACCACCGCCCGCGCGTCTACGCCAGCCTCCCGCAGCGCCGCTTCCATATCCCGCCCATAGAGCCCATATACATGTTCATCGGTCACTATAGCTACCGGCCCGTGCCCGCCGGCATACGGCTCAAGCGCCTGGGCCGCCCGCCCAAGCAGCCCGTCCTCGATCAGGATATCGTACTTTTCCTGAGGCAAGCCTACCGTTTGTCTGATCATCGTTTTAACATCTCCCTTTTATTCTGCCCGGCAATCTCCAAAAGTTCATACAATCCTTTATCGTCGCGTTCCGCGAGACACTCCCGGATTTTTTCCAAACCGCCGATATGCCTGTCGAGGTATTCCATAGTATTGAGCCGGTTTGCCATCAGAAGCTCGGTCCACGCTTCGGCGTTGATATCCGCTATCCGCGTACAATCGCGATACGCGCCCGCGGTATATGCCGAGCTCATGCTTCGATGGTAATCCAGGCAAAGTCCCGCGGCGGAAATATGCATCAGGTCGCTCGTATAGGCGATGATTTCATCGTGTATCCCCGCCGGCGATACAGCCAGGCGGGTCACGCCTATATACCCCGCCAATTCCCGCATCAATTCGATCGACGCCTTGCGGGTGGAAGGCAGGGGGCAAATGATAAGCCCGGAATTTTTGTATATCACAGGATCCGCGTTGTCAAAACCGTCTTTTTCCTTCCCCGCCATCGGATGGATCCCGATATAGTCGGCATGCTCCGGGACGACGCCTTCGAGCTCTTTGTAAAGCCCGCTTTTCACGCCGCAGATATCCGTGAGGACCGCCCCTGGCCGGATAGCGCTCCGGTTTTTTTCGATCAGCGCGGGGATATTGTGAGCGTATACGCAAAAGATGATCAGGTCCGCGCTTTCCATAGCTTTCGCGGCGTCCGTATGCGCCTCGTCGACCGCCCCGCTTCGCTCGGCTTTTTGGCAGACCTCGGCTTGGACGTCGGCGCCGACAATCCACGCGCCCCTGAAGCCCCTGAGCGCAAAGGCCAGCGATCCGCCCATCAATCCCAATCCGATAATCCCGATTTTATATTCCACAAATACCTCCAATATTTTGCTTCTGCGATAAATAAGAGGGCCCATGCACATGAACCCTCTGTTATCGCTTTATCATCAATTGCTTTTCCTCAAATCAGGTGTTCAGTGCATGCAGGCTGCTTTTTTTCTAAAGTAATAATAGCCGAAACCATCAAAGCCCCGGCTGAATGTAAAGTAAAATATTGCCGCTATCCTCAATACAATCGCCATAATGTCAGAGTCTACCTCAAAAAAATCCCAAATGCAATACCTGCGAGATACAATCCCGAGATAAGAAAACCTGGCAAGCTTACAGTGGGTTGTAAGCGGACAGGTCGTCAGGGAAGTCCACTTTTACATTGTTCTGTGTGATAATGCACGCGTTTACCGTCGTCGTCTTTGTCGTATTTCCGTTTGGCTTGTTTTCCACGGTGTAAACGAAAGCCGTTTGGGAAAGGTTCCCGTTCGCTTCTATGATCGCGGTGACTACCGCGTCGTCGTAGACCGTCTTGCCGTCAACCGAAGGATCGCCTGCCGCGGCGCCCCCATTCAGGGAAAGGGGCAACGCTTCGCCCTTGACCGTGAACGAAAGGTTTTTCAACCCGTTCGATTCCTCAATTGACGATTCCCTGATCGCGGATTCGGGGAAAACGGGAATGTTCTGGCATTCCTCCGTCGATATGATATCATCGACAGACGGCATGTTTCCCTGGCCGGCCGCGGAATACCTGATCTTGTCGCCGTCGTTGTTCATATAGTAAAACCCGTCTTTGTAATACATCGAAAGCTCGTGCTTCAGCCCGGCCTGATCCACGGATACAGTCTCCATCATCTCGGTATTGCCGCCGGCCCTGCTCACTTCAAGTTCCAACGTATTGACCGTCTTGTCCTGGGGATCTCCGCCGTTTACAACTACGCTGCTTTCAGAATACGAATCCAGCGCAAACCCATCGCCGGCTTCCAAAGCGTTCACCGCGCTATTGTACAATTCATATGCCGCGGGATCCACCTTCCCGCCGCACGCAACCGTAAAGATAGCGACAAGAAACACGGCCATACAAACAGCCGAGGCCTTCGCTCTTCTGAATCCCTTCATTCCTTTAATTTCCCGCTCCCCCCCTTTGAGAGCTTTTCACATCATATCACTTTTTTTATCGGCGCTGCCTGAATCGGCGTTTCCCTAATTCAGGTAGCGGAATACCCCTTTTACGATGCCGAGTATCTGCACGTCCTTGACGATGATCGGTGAAAACGCGTCGTTTTCAGGCTGAAGCCGTATTTGGTCGCCCTCTTTGAAGTACCTTTTGACCGTAGCTTCCGACTCAAAATCCTGAAGCATCGCGACCACGATCTCCCCATTGCTCGCTTCACTTCCCATCCGCACGAGTATCTTGTCCCCGTCGAGTATACCCGCGCCGATCATGCTGTCCCCCCGGACCGTCAGCATGAAGCTTTCACCTTTCGCGTAAGCCGCCGGCACCGGGAAATACCCGCTGATATTTTCCTCGGCTGTGATCGGCGTGCCCGCGGCGATCTGCCCGACGATCGGGATGTCGAGCACTTCCTCGCGCGAAAGATCCACATTCGCGACATAGGTGTCGAACGAACGATCCGTAAACATGATTGCGCGCGGTTTCGCGGGATCCTTTTTCAGTCGCCCTTTCGTCTCCAGCCTGGCGATATCCTTGTGTACCGTCGAAGTCGATTTGATATCGAGCGCCGTACATATTTCACGCACCGTCGGCGGATAGCCCTTCTTCATCGTTTCTTTCTTCATGAAGTCGTATATTTTTTGTTCCCTGGGTCTCAGCTGATCCATCTTTGCCTCCTTCTATTTTCCTTCATAATGCCTGCTGTTCTTTACCTGCCCGTCCCGCAAGGCCCTTTCAATGCTTTCAATCCTACCGTAAGCATTTTGGGGAATGTCAGTTCACATACACATGTACATTGTAGCAAGTTTTCGCCAAAAAGCAAACTTTTGTTTGAGGTTCGCCCCAAGGTTCGCCCCAAGCCCTCAAGCCTGTTCAACCTGCCATTTAACACAGAATTAACATTTATCGAACCGGCATTTAACAGAGGCGTATTACTCTGACAATGTATGAATGACGCCAAAGAAAAAACACAAACGAAAAACGTATTCGAAATCGAACGCCTGAACCTGCATTACGGAAGCTTTCAGGCGCTGAAAGATGTGAGCATTATCATCCCCCGCCGAAAAATCACGGCACTGATCGGGCCTTCCGGCTGCGGCAAATCAACCTTCCTCCGCACGCTCAACCGCATGAACGATCTCATCCCAGCCTGTAGTACGGATGGAAAAGTCCTGTTTGACGGCGAGGATATCTATGACAAAGGCTGCGACGTCATAGAACTGCGGAAAAAAGTCGGTATGGTATTTCAGAAGCCGAACCCTTTCCCGAAAACCATATATGAAAACGTCGTCTACGGCCCGCGGATCCACGGCGAGAAAAACACAGCTACGCTGGACGAAACGGTAGAGCGCACGCTGAAAGAAGTCGCTCTGTGGGACGAGGTAAAGGATCGTCTGGGCAAGTCGGCGCTGGGGCTGTCGGGCGGGCAGCAGCAACGGCTCTGTATAGCACGGGCGCTCGCGGTCGGGCCGGAAGTACTGCTGATGGACGAGCCTACGTCGGCCCTTGACCCGATCGCCACGCTCAAGATAGAGGAGCTAATGTCCGGGCTTTGCCAGCATTACACCATCGTCATCGTAACGCACAATATGCAGCAGGCCGGGCGCATTTCGGATATCACTTCGTTTTTCCTCAGCGGCGAGATTGTCGAAACCGACGTTACGGAAAAGATATTCTCGAACCCGTCGAACAGGAAGACGGAGGAGTATATCACGGGCAGGTTCGGATGA